>ERZ1292633.1506-Hain-H41-02um-R1-1506-length-25040-cov-6_pt1 | contig 25040 bp, 29 predicted proteins | sample MGYA00564406_ERZ1292633 | MGnify/ENA primary metagenome ERZ1292633 (study PRJEB36523, sample SAMEA6512639) | groundwater metagenome | collected 2019-01-08 | study: AquaDiva: Metagenomics assemblies of 32 groundwater samples | reverse complement strand
CCACCTCGTCCAGCCTGGTCGGCGCGCCGGTTCGGATGCCAATTTTGGCGCTATAAGAGACTATAAGAGAAGAGTAGAAAACAAAACGCATATTGCATGCCAGAATGGCTGTAGGAAGGGCATAATTACACTACCACCTCCCCCGCCTCCGTCAATAATTTCCCAAGCCGTAATCGCCCACACCCACGCCTCGCCCGCTGGAAAGCCGAGGCTTTCCATGAATCCGCAAAATTGAGTAATGCTGCCATTGGCGATTCTGACCACGGCATGCGCCATGAACAACGACGCCGAAACCATCCGCAGCAAAATGAGCGCGCAGCAGGGCGATGAAGGGATAGCCCCCTAGGCTTTTCTGCATCCATTCACTCCTGCTATCAAACCATCGCCAGCGCGCTGGCGATGGCGATGGTGATGCACGCGCCGATCAACGGCCCGACCACGGGTATCCATGCATAGCCCCAATCCGACCCGCCCTTGCCCGCGATGGGCAGAACGGCGTGGGCGATGCGTGGCCCCAAATCACGCGCGGGGTTGATGGCATAGCCGGTTGCGCCGCCAAGCGAGAGGCCAACACCCCACACCAATAGCGCGACGACGACGGGGCCGAGATAGGGCGGCATGGCGACCGCGCGTGAGCCAATGGCGATGATGACGAACAGCAAGGCGATGGTGCCTATGATCTCGGAGATGAGGTTGGCGGGCACGTTGCGAATGGCGGGCGCGGTCGAGAAGACGCCAAGCTTTGCCGCCTTATCCTCGGTTGCGGCCCAGTGCGGCAAATAGGCGAGCCACGCCAAAGTCGATCCGGTGAAGGCACCGAGCATTTGCGCGAGGATGTAAGGCCCGACATGGCTGTAATCATGGCCCGCAATCGCCATGCCGACGGTGACGGCGGGGTTCAAATGGCCCGGCGCGCCGAGCGATACGGCGGTCAGCACCCCGAACAATACGGCAAAGCCCCAGGCCGATGTGATGACGGTCCAGTCGCCGCCCTGACCCTTTGACCCGGTCAGCGTGACATTGGCGCACACCCCCGTGCCGAACAGCAACAGCACGGCCGTACCAACAAACTCACCCAAAAATCCTGAATCCATCGTCTTTCTCCCCCCAGAAAATATGTGATATGATTGAGCTCAATCCACCCAATCGAGCGAGCGCGTCACCGCCTTGTTCCATTTGGCGTAGAGCGCGCTGCGTTTTGCTTCGTCCATCGCGGGGTGCCAGCGTTTGTCGACGCCCCAATTGTCGGTGATGTCCTGTGTCGATTGCCAATATCCTGTCGCAAGCCCCGCCGCATAGGCCGCGCCGAGCGCGGTGGTTTCAATCACCTTTGGCCGGACCACGGGCACGTTCAATATGTCGGATTGAAACTGCATAAGCAGTTCGTTGACCACCATGCCGCCGTCGGTGCGCAATTCCTTGATCGCAACGCCGCTATCCTTGGTCATTGCGTCGAGCACTTCGCGGGTTTGGTAAGCGGTGGCCTCCAGCGCCGCTCTTGCGATATGACCCTTGTTGGCAAAGCGCGTCAGCCCCGCGATGACGCCGCGCGCGCTGTCTTTCCAATGCGGTGCATAAAGGCCGGAAAAGGCGGGGACGAAATAAACATCGCCATTATCCTCCACCGTCCGCGCCAGCGCCTCAATTTCGCTGGCGTGTTTGATGAGGCCAAGATTATCACGCAACCACTGCACCAGCGCGCCCGAGATCGAGATTGACCCTTCGAGCGCATAGATGGCGGGCGCATCACCGAGCTTGTAACCCAGCGTCGTGAGCAGGCCGCAGGTCGATGGAAACGGCTTTGTCCCCGTATTCATCAGCATGAAACAGCCGGTGCCATAAGTGTTCTTGGCTTCGCCGGGCGACAGGCACGCCTGACCGAACAGCGCCGCCTGTTGATCGCCGAGGATGCCCGATAAGGCGACTCCCGCGAGAACGCCTGTTCCGGCGCCGTAAACTTCGCTTGAGGAGCGGATGGTGGGCAGGCATGCGCGTGGGACGTTGAACAGCGCGAGGATCTCTGCGTCCCAATCGAGCGTTTCGAGGTTCATCATCTGCGTGCGCGATGCGTTGGTAACGTCGGTGATGTGGAGGCCGCCGTCAATTCCGCCCGTCAGGTTCCACATCAGCCATGTGTCCATATTGCCGAACAGCAAATCACCCGCCTCTGCGGCGGCCTGTGCGCCCGGTACATTATCGAGCAGCCAGCGCAGCTTCAGCCCGGAAAAATAGGTGGCGAGCGGCAGGCCCGTCTTGGCGCGCAGCCGGTCCTGCCCGCCATCGGCGGTGAAGTGTGCGACCAGTTGGTCGGTGCGCGTGTCCATCCACACCAGCGCATTGTGGATAGGCACGCCGGTTTTGCGGTTCCACACGACGCTGGTTTCGCGTTGATTGGTGATGCCGACGGCGGCAAGGTCGGCGGCTGAAAGCCCAGCCTTGGTCAGTGCGCCCGCGATGACGCTTTGCGTGTTCCGCCATATCTCGGCTGCATCATGTTCGACCCAGCCGGGTTTGGGCATGATCTGCTCATGCTCCTTTTGATCGACCGATATGATCGTGCCCCCATGGTCGAAAATGATAAACCGACTGCTGGTCGTACCCTGGTCGATTGCGCCAACATATTTGGTCATCCGTCACTCTCCGCCGCTTTTTTGATATGGGCTAGGACTATGGCAGGGCCGCGCGAACGGCAAGCGCGAATTGTCGTGCATTTGTCACAGTAGCGCCTATGCAGAGCCTGTCTCAAAGAGGAAATGATGATGGCAAAGGGCCAAATGAAATCGAGCAGGGAAACCCGCAAGCCCAAGGCGGAAAAAGCACCCAAGCAAAATGCGTCCAACCCGTCGACCAAGACTGGCGTGGTCAAGGGGCTGGATAATTTCAAGAATTAGGGTCGGCGACCCTAATTATTCCGATTGCGCGCCGCCTTCGTCCTCAAGGTCAACATCAAACGTCTCAAGGAAGCGGCATGCCATCATGTAAAAACCGACGGTCACGGTCAGTTCCTGAAGCTCTTGCAGCGATAGCCGCGCGCGCAGCGGCTCGAACGTGGCGTCGCCCGCGCGGACATTAGCGACAACATCATCGGTGAAGCGCATGACTTCGCGCTGTGCCTCATCGAAAACACCCGCCTCGGCCCCTTCGCGGATGCCCGCGAGCAGCGCTTCGTTCATCCCCAGCCTGCGTCCGATGGCTTCATGCTGTTGCACTTCATAGGCTGCGCCCGACAGCGCTCCGACGCGCAGGATCGCGATTTCGCGGAGCACCGGATCAAGCTTGCTATGGCTAAGCAGTGCGTTGCCTAGGCCGACAAAGCCGTGGACCAAATCGCCGCCATGCCCCATCATCCTGAAAATGTTGAGTGGGGGGAGTTTGGCATAGACGTCTGCTGCGCGGCCCGTGGCGGTGGCGGTGTCAAAATAGGGGATGCGGGCCATTTCGAACTCCTATAGTGCCTGCTCGGCCAGCCATTCCTCAATCATATTCTATCGGCATGTGGCGTGCTGTTTAACGCTCAAACAAATCGTTTAGCGGTGGGTCAGCGGTAACTGCAACGATACCGACGACCAGAACGGCCCCGACCACGATTCCTGCTATACCAAGTGGGCTAATTCCCCGACGTGCGTCGGTGCTTGAAATACGCCGGTTATTGATCAACCACACAGGCTCGTGAGCGATGCTGCGGCTGATACGCAGTGACCCTTGACCATCAAAATCTCGCCTACCCGAACTATCAATACGCGCACGGTCAAACCGAAGGTCAAATCGGGGGTCGCGGTCTGTCTGTCGGCTGCCAAGCGGAATGCTTATGCCAACCGAAATCTGGCTCTCGCGCGTGCTATAGCTATTTGTATTGAACGACTGCGCCCCAGCGCTCGCAGAAAAAGCAAGACTAAGTCCGGCTGCGTATAAAAACCAATATTTCATAACAAGTCTCCTGAAAAACTTGCCCCCAATGCTGTTTCACCGGACATTGTGGCTTCATTATGGCGCTTCTTGCGCCAGCCATTCCTCCAGCCATTTAATCGTGTAATTGCCATTGATGACATCGGGGTCACGCAGCAATTTCTGGTGTAGCGGGATCGTGGTTTTGACGCCCTCGACGACCATTTCTTCGAGTGCGCGCCGCAGCCGCATCAGGCACCCTTCGCGGGTGCGGCCATAGACAATCAGTTTGGCAATCATCGAGTCATAATAAGGCGGGATGCGGTATCCGGCATAAAGCCCGCTATCAACGCGTACATGCATACCGCCCGCCGCGTGATAATTTTTCACAAGGCCGGGCGACGGTGCAAAGGTGACGGGGTCTTCGGCGTTGATCCGGCATTCAATGGCGTGTCCGGTAAAGCGCAGATCCTCCTGCGCCACCGACAGCGGCCGCCCTTCGGCGATGCGGATTTGTTCGCGGACCAGATCGAGCCCGGTTATCATTTCGGTTACCGGATGTTCGACCTGCAGCCGCGTGTTCATCTCGATGAAGTAGAACTCGCCATTTTCCCACAGAAACTCGATGGTACCAGCACCGCGATAATGCATATCGGCCATCGCCTTGGAGACGATGCCGCCCATGCGTGCGCGGTCATCGGCGGAAATGACGGGCGAGGGTGCTTCCTCCAGCACCTTTTGATGGCGGCGTTGCAGCGAACAATCGCGCTCGCCCAAATGGATGGCATTGCCATTACCGTCGCCAAATATCTGAAACTCTATATGGCGCGGATTGCCAAGATATTTCTCGATATAGACAGTGGCGTCGCCAAATGCTGCCTTGGCCTCCGATCCCGCTTGTTGCATCAGGGTTTCGAGATCGTCTGGGGACGTGCACACCTTCATGCCGCGTCCGCCGCCGCCCGACGCCGCCTTGATGATGACGGGATAGCCGACGCTTTCTGCAATCTTGCGGCCTTCGGCTGGGTCGCTGACCGCGCCGTCGCTGCCCGGAACCAGCGGCAGGCCAAGCGCACCAGCGGTGCGTTTTGCCTCGACCTTGTCGCCCATGGTACGGATATGTTCGGGCTTTGGTCCGACAAAGATCAACCCATGCGCCTCTACGATTTCGGCGAACTGGGCGTTCTCAGACAGGAAACCATAGCCGGGGTGGATGGCGTCGGCATGGCTGATTTCGGCTGCGCTGATGATCGCGGGGATGTTGAGATAGCTGTCGATCGCAGCTGGCGGCCCGATGCAGATGGCCTCATCCGCTAGCCGGACATGCATGGCGTCGGCGTCGGCGGTGGAGTGGACCGCGACGGTGCGGATGCCCATTTCATGCGCGGCGCGGTGGATACGCAGCGCGATTTCACCGCGATTGGCGATGAGTAATTTTTCGATGGCCATATCAGGCGATGACGAATAGCGGCTGGTCAAACTCGACCGGCTGGCCGCTTTCCACCAACATTTTGGTCAATGTGCCGCCGCGCGGTGCGGCAATGGCGTTCATCACCTTCATCGCCTCGATGATAAGGACGGTCTCGCCTTCTTTCACAGCATCACCGACAGCTTTGAACGGCGGGGCGCCGGGTTCTGCTTGAAGAAAAGCCGTGCCAACCATCGGCGATTTGACCGCGTCTTTATGATCTTCGGCGACTGGCGCCCCGACAGCAGGGGCCGCAGCGGCGACAGGCGCTGCTGCAAGGGTTGGTGCGGCGACCATCTGTGTGACAGGCGCACCAGAAATCTGCCGTGCCACGCGAATCCTGCGGTCGCTATCCTCGACCTCAATTTCCGTAAGGTCGGTGTCGGTCAGCAATTGCGCCAGTTCGCGCACCAGCGCGACATCAACCTTCATGCTGCCCTTTGCGCCGTCATGCGATTTATCATCGGCCATATTTTTTGGTTCCCCGTAGCTATGGCGCTTCTATAGTCAAAGAGCGGCGGCCGCGTCCAGCGCCAGGGTGTATGAATGGGCACCGTGCCCGGCAAAGCCGCTGTGTGCGGCCATTCCGACATAGCTGATGTGGCGAAAGGCTTCGCGTGTCATCGGGTCGGACAAATGGACTTCGATAACCGGAACGCTGATCGACTTTATCGCGTCGTGCAGCGCGATGGACGTATGGGTATAGCCGCCCGCATTGAGCAGCACCGCCTTTGCCCCCACCGCCTGTGCCTCGTGCAGCCAGTCGATCAAATGCCCTTCATGATTCGATTGACGTATATCGATGGCCACGCCCAGCGCCGCCGCTTGGTCCGTAAGCATCGCGCCGATGTCATCCAGCGTCTGGACCCCATAAATCTCCGGCTCGCGCGTGCCCAGCAGGTTGAGATTAGGTCCGTTGAGGACAAAGATGATCGGTGGTGACGCCATGCTGGGGCATTTATGGCCGCATCGCCTGTGGTTGTCCAATGCGATGAGTGGGGCTAAGCTGGTGCCATGACGCTGGCCATTCCGGTGCACCTTGTTGAACATGATCCGCGATGGCAGGCACAGGCGGAGGATTACACGCGCCTGCTCAGCCCGCTCGGCGACCTTCTGCTCGCGGTCCACCATATCGGGTCAACGGCGGTGCCCGGCCTGCTCTCGAAGCCCGTTATCGACCTGATGCCGATTACCACCAGCCTTGAAGCGCTTGATGCGCGGCGTGGCGATGTCGAGGCGCTGGGTTTTGGCTGGCACGGCGAGTTTGGCGTCGATGGGCGGCGGTTTTGCACACTGAATGATGAGGCGGGCAAACGGCTCGCCAATGTCCATTTTTATGAGTGCGGCTCGCCGCATGCGCAAAGGCATCTGGCGTTCCGCGACTATTTGCGCAGCCATCCCAAGGTGGCGGCAGCATATCGGCGCGACAAATTGCGCAGCCGCGCTATCCATCCCGATGACAGCGTCGCCTATAGCGGAGAGAAAGGCGCGTGGATCCGCAAGGCAGAAGCCAAAGCGCTAGACTGGTATGGTGACGGCGGGGACGATGCCTGTTAGGGCGGGGGTATGACAACCACGATTCACGAACCACGCGCCGACGTGACAATTTCCATCACCATCAATGGCGAGGCGCGCCGCGTAGCGGGCGGCATCAGCATCGCCGCATTGGTGGCCGAGATTGACCTCAACCCCAAAAAGGTCGCGGTCGAACGCAATCTTGAGATTGTACCGCGCTCAACGCTGGGTGCCGTAATGCTTTGCGATGGCGACGTGCTGGAAATCGTCCATATTGTTGGGGGTGGCTAGGACATGCCCATGAATCACAGGCCCGACACATGGACCGTCGCGGGCCGCACCTTCACATCGCGGCTGATAGTCGGGACGGGAAAGTATAAGGATTTTGCGCAAAATGCCGCCGCCGTCGCAGCGTCGGGGGCGGAGATTGTCACCGTCGCGGTGCGCCGCGTCAATGTGACCGACCCGACCGCGCCGATGTTGACCGACTTTATCGACCCCGCCAAAATCACTTATCTGCCCAATACGGCGGGATGCTTTGACGCGGGCAGCGCGATCCGCACGCTGCGGCTGGCACGCGAAGCGGGCGGCTGGGACTTGGTCAAGCTGGAGGTGCTCGGCGAGGCACGGACGCTTTACCCCAATATGCGCGAAACGCTGTTGGCGACAGAGGTGCTGGCCAAGGAGGGCTTTTTGCCGATGGTCTATTGCGTCGATGACCCGATTGCCGCGAAGCAGCTGGAGGAAGCTGGCGCGGTGGCTATCATGCCGCTGGGTGCGCCGATAGGCTCTGGGCTGGGGATACAGAACCGCGTGACCATAAGGCTGATCGTCGAGGGGGCGAGCGTCCCCGTGCTGGTCGATGCGGGTGTTGGCACCGCCAGCGACGCGGCGGTGGCGATGGAGCTGGGCTGTGACGGGGTGCTAATGAACACCGCGATTGCCGAGGCCAAAGACCCAGTGCTGATGGCCGCCGCGATGAAGGCAGCGGTGGCGGGTGGGCGCATGGCTTACCTCGCGGGGCGGATGGCGACACGCAAATATGCCGACCCGTCTAGCCCGCTCGCTGGGTTGATATAAATCATTTTGTCAGCGATAATGCTGTAACATGACGAACGCGTTGGACGAATAGAGGGTTGATGAATATACGCGCACTCTTGGCAATGATCGCGATGATATGGTTTGCGCTGTCCGCCGCGCCCGCAATGGCTATGGCTGGAATTGCCGATTGTTGCGCCGATGACTGCGCCATCGGCATGGTCCTTCACGATCAACATGAGCACAGCCACCATGGCAGCGGCTGTCAAGACATGGCCGGAGCCAATGTCTGCTCCGTTTGTGTAGCGATAGGTGCCGAGAATGCGGTGCTGGTTCTTGATTGGGGCACGTCTTTGCCTACTGCGTCGCAGGCTGTTGCAGCCCTTGGCCTTACCGCAACGCCTGAGCCACCGCCGCCACGAAGGGTGCGCTGACACATATTTCGACATTTCGGAGCAAATGCTCCTCTCAATTATTGGATACTATCATGAAAATATTTACGAAATTGGCGATTGTCGCCGCTGCGCTCACCTCGACGGCTGCCTATGCTGCCGATCCAGTGGCTGCCCAGTCGGCGTTTGACGCCGCCTGTTGTGCTTTAGGGGCATGCTGCGGCTTGCCATGCTGCGGATAATCACCACGGCTTAACGTAAACAAAGAGGGCGCCGAGGTTTATACTTCGGTGCCCTTTTGGTTGTGGATCACTCCCCCGGCGTTAGCGCAGGGACAATGCGGGCGGCGTCGGCGGGGCGGATGCCGGGCGGCGGCGCGGCGGCGGCGCGTTCGGTTCCGTTCGCTATGCGTATCGCACGGCGGATGGCGGGTTTGACGCGCGGGTAAATGCCGCATCGGCACAGGTTGGTTATCGCACCTTCAATTTCTGCATCGCTCGGATTGGGGGTGCGTTTGAGCAGCGCGGCGATGGCCATGATCATGCCCGGTTCGCAAAACCCGCACTGGGTGACTTGTTCGACCGCCCATGCCTGTTGCACCGGATGGCTGCGGTCGAGGCTGAGATGTTCGATGGTGGTGACGAACCGCCCTTCGCAGTCAGCGATGCTGATCTGGCAGCTGCGCACCGCCTCGCCGTCAATATCGACGGTGCACGCGCCGCAATCCCCCGACCCACAGCCATATTTGGTGCCGGTGAGGTTCGATGCCTCGCGCAGCGCGAACAATAGCGGCGTCGCAGGGTCCATGCGGTACCGCACTGGGCGGTCATTGACGGTAAAGGCGGTCATAAGCGTTGATTGTTCATCGGTTTCTAGGCTTCTCTATACCCGTTCGCCCTGAGCTTGTCGAAGGGCTGTTTTTCTAAATCAAAGCAAGAAGGACAGTGCTTCGACAGGCTCAACACGAACGGGGAAAAGCGCGCTTACTCGCGCCAGCTGGCGTCGATTTTATCCACCCTGCGGACCATCGCGTCAAATTCTGCGCGGCCAGAGCCAAGCGGAGTCTGCGCCATATACAGATCGCGCTGATGCACCGCGACGACATCATCGCCGATGGAGATTGGCTTGCCCATGCTCATCGTCGCCATCTGAATCTCGCACGCGCGTTGCAACGCCCAATATTTGATGAACGCGTCGCTCAGCGACTTGCCCATAACCACCGGCCCATGGTTTTTGAGCATCAATATGCGTTTGTCACCCAGATGCTCGACCAGCCGCGCGCCTTCTTCCTCGCGCACCGTCACCCCCTCAAAATCATGATAGGCGATCTGCCCCATGAAGTTACAGGCGTAAAAATTGATCGGTTGCAACCCGCCCTCTAGGCTGCACACCGCCATCGTTGCGGTGGTGTGGGTGTGGATGATGGCGTGCGCGTCGGGCAACACGCGGTGGAACAGGCTGTGCTGGACGAACCCTGCCTTATTGACGTGCCACGGGTTATCGGGGTCGACCTTGTTGCCGTCGATGTCGATTTTGATCAGGCTCGACGCCGTTACCTCGCTGAAATGCATGCCATAGGGATTGATGAGGAAGGCACCGTCCTCGCCCGGCACCTTCACCGTGATGTGGTTGAAAATCATCTCGTCCCAGCCCAGCATCGCAAAGATGCGGTAACAGGCGGCGAGTTCCTGCCGCGCCGCATATTCGGCCTCGGGCATGTTACGAATGGTGAAGGCAGTGGCCATGGTCTGTGCTCCGAAAGAAATTACGCACCCTATGCTACGGATGGACGAACCAATTGTCGAGATGCCCCGAAATTGTTGCGAAAAGGCCATGCGCCATTCGCAAAAACAGTTGACGTCGTTACGTCAGGCCCTAAATATACGCGCAGAGTCGGACAAGGCCGCCGGTCGCACGGTTAATGACTTTGGGACAAACGTCAAAAGGCGTTGCCCTATGTATTTCACCGCGCAGTCGATGATGGGTGTCGCGGACAATAGGGGACAATACAATGCACGCAAAGGTGAAATTATCGCTGACGGGATCAGCGATGGCTGCAATCATGGCTTTTGGACTTGTCGCCGCTCCGGCGCAGGCAGAAGATTGCTTTTTGGATCGCAACAATAATGGCGTATTTGACCCGGGTATCGACGATGCCGGCGGCGCTCAGTCTGGTGGCGATAACTCCCGCCTTGCTTGCGGTGTTGGTGCCGCAGCCGCTGCCCAAAATGCCACGGCGGTTGGTTTCGTTGCGAACGCCACGGCTGTGAACAGCACGGCTGTGGGTGCTGGTTCTTTGGCTAGCGGTGGGGCTGCCATCGCGGTTGGTGCCTCTAGTGTGGCATCAGGTATACAATCGCAGGCCGTCGGTGTGGTCGCAAACGCAACCGGTGATGGCTCAACGGCAACGGGCGGCTTTACTGTTGCTTCGGGGCGGTTTGCGACTGCTGATGGCTATCAGGCGGTCGCAACGGCTGACCGCGCATCGGCCTTTGGCTACCAAGCCAATGCAGGCTTTGCCGGTTCAACCGCACTCGGTTTTGCCGCCGCCACGACTGCGGCCAATCAGGTCGCTATCGGCGGCGCGGGCAGTTCGGTTCGCGTTGGTGATATTGCCGCCAGCACGGCTGCACAAAGTGGTGCAACCGATGTGATGACGGTCGATGCTTTTGGCGTTGTCGGCCGTGATCCATCGATCCGCACAGCGATTGCTACCAACACCGCGAACATCGCTACCAACACTGCTGATATTGCTGCGCTACAGGCAGGACAAGCGGTGCAGGATGGCCGCCTGACGGCTGCCGAGGGGCGCTTGACCGCCGTTGAAGGCGTCAACACCGTTCAGGATGGCCGCCTGACGGCTGCCGAGGGGCGTTTGACCGCCGTTGAAGGCGTCAACACCGCTCAGGATGGTCGCCTCACCGCGATTGAAGCGGTCGATGTGGTGCAGACGGCACGTCTGGATGCCAATGACATTCTCAACACGACGCAAAATACGCGTTTGACGGGTGTCGAAGGTGTCAATGCGACACAGACCGCGCGTTTGGATGCTAATGACATCCTCAATACGACTCAGAATACGCGTCTAACCGCTGTTGAAGGTGTCAATGCGACACAAAATACACAGATTGCGTCGTTGCAGAGCCTGACCGCAACCCACACTGGGCAGATCAGCACGCTGTTCAGCTTGGCGGCAGAAAATAGCCGGCAAGCACGACTGGCTAACGAAGGTGTCGCGCTGGCGCTGTCGATGGAAACACCATCGCTTGCCTCTGATGCCACTTGGGGCTTCTCTGGCGGCGTTGGCTATTACAACCACCGCACCGCAGGGTCGATGGCCTTCACTGCGCGGGTCAGCCCGCACGCCACCATCTCGGCGGGTGTTGGCCTTGGCTTCGACTCCGGCGAAGTTGGCGCACGTGGCGGCTTCCAGATTAGCATGTAATTGCTAAAGTTATTTCTGTGATAGTGAAGGCGTCCTCTTGCCAAAGAGGGCGCCTTCACTGCAAAAGGGTGATATGAAAAAAATCCCTATGGCCTCCACGCAGATGATGCGCCTTTGCCTCACTGTCTTCGCTGTTGCGGTGGCACCGCTAACCTCGGCAACTGCGCAAACGGCCCCGCCAGCCATATCGACCCCTCCACCCCTCTCGCTCATGCCCGTCCCCGGCGAATTGGAACTGTCCAAAATGCTGTGGTCGACGATGGCCGCAATTGACCATGCCAATCAATCGGGCAATTATTCGGTGCTGCGCGATCTGTCGGCGCCCGCCTTTCAACAGGCCAATGATGCAGCGCGGCTAGCGCAGTTTTTTGCCGGCATCCGCGCGAGCAGGGTGGACCTGTCCAGCGCCTTACTGATCGCGCCGACCTATCGCGCTGCACCCAGCGTTCGGGTGGGCAATGTCCTGCGGTTGCAGGGCATCTTTGGCTTGCGCCCCACGGCCATCATGTTTGACCTAGAATATCAATGGTATAATGGCGCATGGCGGCTCTATGGCGTGGCCATATCACCCACTGGCCTGCTCACTCAGATTCCACCCAGCCAGCCTGTGCCCCCCACGGGCCGATAAAGTGATTTCGAGTTTGATGGAACATCAAACGACTCGGAAATCGCGGAAATAAAAGGAGAATGGAGTCTGACCCGTTTCAATGTGAAGTGGATCGACTCAAACTCGGCATCCCCGTTCAATGCTACCGCACCGCATCGGCCGCGCGACCGAACAGGGTCAGGTGGTCGGCGTCGGGCCTTTCGGTGACTTTGCTGACCGCCCATATGGCGATGCTTGCAGCGGCAAATCCGGGGACGATTTCGTACATCGCCTCTGACCAGCCCATCATAATCCACATTATGACTACAGCAGCGCCCACACCCATACCAGCCAGCGCGCCCCAGCGTGTCGCGGAGCGCCACCACAGGCTGGCGATGATGACGGGACCGAACGCCGCGCCAAACCCCGCCCAAGCGTTGGAAACGAGGCTCAAGATGCTGCTGTCAGGGTCCATGGCCAGTAACGCCGAAACGCCCGCGACAAGCACCACTGACGCCCGGCCGATGCCGACCACTGATCCCTCGCTAGCGCCCGGGCGTATGACCCCGCGCCAAATGTCCTCGGCAAGGCTGCTGGCGGTGACGAGCAACTGCGATGAAATGGTGGACATGATCGCGGCGAGGATCGCGGCGAGCAGGAAACCCGTTATCAATGGGTGGAACAACGTATTGGCGAACAGGATGAAGATGGTTTCGGGGTCGGTGATGCGCCCGTGGCCCTGTGCCACCCAGATCGCGCCGATCAGGCCGGTGGCGATGGCCCCCGCCAGACTAATCGCCATCCAGCCGATGTTGATGCGGCGCGCCACGCGCAAATCCTGCACGCGGCGGATCGCCATGAAACGGACGATGATGTGCGGCTGTCCAAAATAGCCCAGCCCCCATGCCGCCGCGCTGATGATGCCGATGATCGAGGTGCCCGTCAGCCAATTCGTCAATGTGCCCGCCGCAAGGCCACGGCTCGCTTCTGTGACAGCCAATCCTGCGCCTATCGCACCCCATCCGCCGATTGCACCGATGGCGATGATTGGCACCAGCACCAGCCCAACGAACATGATGCACCCTTGGACAAAGTCGGTCAGGCTAACCGCCAAAAAACCGCCGAACAGCACATAGAGGACCACCACACCCGCCGCGAGTGCGACGCCGTTCAGATAATCCATGCCCAGCGCCGCGACCGCGAACTTGCCGCCCGCGACCATGCCCGCACTGCAATACAGCGTGAAAAAGACGATGATGACGGCGGCAGCGGCAACGCGCAGCAGCTTTGACGTGTCACCAAAGCGTTCCTCCAGAAAATCGGGTATGGTGATCGCGTCATTGGCGAGTTCGGTATAGGTGCGTAGGCGAGGGCCAACGATGCGGTAATTCATATAGGCGCCGATGGTCAGGCCAATGCCGATCCACGCCGCCGCCAGCCCGCCTGAATAGACCGCGCCGGGTAGCCCCATCAACAGCCAGCCCGACATGTCGCTGGCTCCGGCGGATAGCGCCGTGACGCCCGCGCCAAGGTCGCGTCCGCCGAGCATATAGCCCTGCGCCGTCGCGTTCGCTTTGCGCCACGCGTAAAAACCGATGCCGATCATCAGTGCGAAATAGAGGCCAAGCGAAAACCAGGTGGCTGATTGCATATGTTCCCCCCTCACACCCTTTGGGGCATGGCTATGCGCTGGCGCTTGCGATAGCAAGCATTGCGGCTTAGCCTATTGTGTGCAGGAGGACGCGATGACCAAAAGGACAATCACCAGCTTTACGGCGTTCTGGCCCTATTATCTGCGTGAACATGCGCATGTGCATACGCGCGCACTGCATTATATGGGCACGACTTTGGTAGTGTTGCTGGCGTTGGCGGGACTGTGGAGCGGGCGCTGGGGGCTGTTCGCGGCGATGCCCTTCGCGGGTTATACATTCGCATGGGTCGCGCATTTCGCGGTCGAACGCAACCGCCCTGCGACCTTCACCTATCCGTTATGGAGTCTGGCGGCCGATTTCAAAATGTGGTGGTTGTGGTTGACGCGGCGATTGGGGCCGGAGTTGACCAAGGCGGGCGTGCGTTAAGTTTTAGGGTCTAGGCCACTTTGCGCACGAATACACATCCCGCAGAATAGCCCGCCCCGAACGAACAGATCAAGCCATTGTCGCCCGCATTCAGATCGTCATTATGTTTGTGAAACGCGATGATCGATCCGGCCGAACTGGTGTTGGCATAAGTGTCGAGCACCGTCGGGCTTTGGTCGGGGGTCGCGTCGTGGCCGAACACGCCTTTGGCAATCAGGCGGTTCATATTGGCATTGGCTTGATGCAACCAGATGCGGCGCATGTCGCCGCCGGTGAGGCCAAGTTTCCGCAATTCTTCGCCAATCATTGCCGAAACCATCGGCACCACTTCGCGGAACACCTTGCGGCCTTCCTGGACGAACAGTTTGTCGGCATCGCTCATATGGTTGGGGTCGGTGCGATTGAGGAAGCCGAAATTGTTACGGATATTGTTTGAAAATACGGTTTTGAGCTTGGTGCCCAAGATTTCCCAATGTTGCGCTGGAGCCATATCCACTGCTTCGACCAGCACTGCGGTTGCGACATCGCCAAAGATGAAATGGCTGTCGCGGTCACGCCAATTGAGGTGCCCAGACGTGATTTCAGGGCTGACCACCAGCACGCTCTTGGCATTGCCCGCGCGGATGAAATCGGCCGCAGCCTGAATGCCAAAGGTCGCTGACGAGCAGGCGACATTCATATCGAACCCAAAGCCGTTGATGCCGAGCGCGTCCTGTATCTCGACCGCGATGGCGGGGTAGGGGCGCTGGATGCTTGACGCCGCACACAGCACCGCATCAACGTCTGCTGCATCGCGTCCGGCCCTCGCAAGCGCATCGCGCGCCGCCGTGACGCCGATTTCGGCCATCACCGACAATTGATCGTCGGGGCGCTCAAGGTCGCGCGGGCGCATGATGGCGGGGTCGAGCACGCCGCCTTTATCCATCACGTGCCGCGACAATATGCCGCTGGCTTTTTCGATAAACTCTGTGCTGCTCATGTCGATGGCGGCGATGGTTCCTGCGGCAATAGCATCGGCATTGCGCGCGTTCTGCGCGACGGCATAGGCGTTGAAACTGGTCACCAATTCGGCGTTCGAAATGGATTCGGGCGGGGTGAACAGGCCGGTGGCCGAAAGTACGGGCTGGATTTGGGTCATGATGCTTTCGATAGCGCGCTGCGCGCCCAAGGGCAAATCGGACATAGTTAATCACATAGCAACCAAATTGGTGCCATATCCCCCTGTCGAATGCACCAGCCCAAAGGGAGTGACAGCATGACCATTCGCTATCAACGCCCGCAGGGCGATTTGGCCATCGCCGAAATGCGTGAATTTGCGAGTTTTCCGGCGCGCACACAACGCTATATCCGCCGCTCGCTTGATGTCGGTCTGCTCCGTGACGATGCGATTGCACTCTGGTCGCGCGACGGCGTCGAGGAGGCAGTGATCCGCGTGCAACAGCGCGTCTATGCGCGGATGACCGATGTTCGCAATTCCATTCCCGATGACAGCGGGCTTGAAGGCGTTGGCCGTTTCATGGGTGTGCTGGTGACATTGGCGGCGTTTGATTTGGCGCAGGACCGCTTACCCAGTTTTTCTGCCTATAGGTTCCTTTACGAACGGCTGCTTGGGGCTGCGGCGCGGCCATGGCTGCCCGGCGCATTCTGTGCTGCCGCTACATTGCCGCACCTTCACCCCGAAAAGCGCAAAGTCTTGCTCGCGTCGATCGCCGAGAGCGCGGCCACGGCACCGGGTTGGTCAACGCGTGAGCCTGTTTTCTATCCCGCGTGGGTCGAAAAAATCGACGAAGACGCCGTCCCTAACTAATCGCGCGATAAATGCCGTAGCTGCTGGTCAGGGTCAGGACGACGCCGACCATGAGCAACAGCGTCTTTGCGGGAACGCGCTTGGCCAACACCGCGCCCAATGGCGCTGCGGCCACGCCGCCTATCAACAGGCCGATAACGGCGGTGCTGAACTGTTCAAGGCCAAGATTCCATATGAATGTCGCGGAAATAGTGAGGGTAAGGAAAAACTCGACACTGTTGACGGTGCCGATGACCTTGCGCGGCTCTGCGCCTTGGATCAGCAGGTTCGACGTCACCACTGGCCCCCAGCCGCCACCGCCCGCTGCGTCCAAAAAACCGCCTATAAAGCCTAACGGCGCGACAATTTTGGGATCTTTGATATGCGGATTATGGTCCAGCCCGCGCCACAATAACCACAGGCCGATGCCCGCCAGATAGGCCAATACATAGGGTTTGACGACAGCTGCGTCGATGTTGGTCAGCGCATAAGCGCCCAGAACGCCACCGATAACGCCGGGGACGAGCAGCCGAAAAAACAGGCCGGAATCGACATTTTTGTGGATGAGGTGGTTGATACCCGACACGCCAGTGGTGAATACTTCGACCAGATGCGTCTTCGCGCTGGCTTGCGCGGGCGGCACCCCCAGTACGCCGACCAGCAGGGTGGAGGTAATGACTCCAAATGCCATACCCAGCGCGCCGTCAACCAATTGCGCTGCAAAGCCGACCAGAATGAACGGGATGATGGCCGATATGTCAAACGTGGTCAGGTCCATCATCAAACGCATCCATCCTCTCCCAGCGACTTATGCACAGCGCAATGCCATTGCACCAGCATCATTCGCTAGGCACAGGTAAAGATGGGCTTTGTAAGCATGGCTTAGGGTCCTGACCCTAAATCGCCGGGCCATTGTCGCGGACATAATCAATGAAGGCGCGCAATTTGGGCATCACCTGCCGGCGGCTGGGGTAATAAAGGAACAGGCCGTCGCTGCTTGGTGAATAATCGCTCAGTGTTTGCACCAACCGCCCGCTTGAGAGCGCATCGGCCAAAACGGGCTGCGCCGTATATATCAGCCCCAAACCGATCAGCGCAGCCGAACGGATGGCCACATTGCTATTGGAAATCATCGGTCCTGTGACCGCGACCTCTATCGATCGCCCGCCATCTTGCAATGTCCAATGGTCGGACAGGCCGCTTGGCCCGCGCCATCTTATGCATTTGTGACGGCGTAAATCGGATGGGATTTGTGGATGGCCATGCTCTTCGAAATATCCCGGCGACCCGGCGATCAGCAGTTGAAACGGCGCGGAGACGCGCATCGCCACCATGTCGGGCCGCAGCGATTCGCCGAGCCTGATGCCCGCATCAAACCCCGATTCAGCGAGGTCGATCATCTCGTCCTCGCCATAAATCTCAATCTCAATCTCTGGATAGGCGGCACAAAACCCGCCCAGTATCGGTTCAATGACGTGCGGAATGGCCGCGCGGGGCAAGTTGAGTCGCAACAATCCGGCTGGGCGCTCCCCCAATATATGCGCCGATTCAAACGCGGCGCTTAAGCTTTCCATTGCAGGGCCAGCCTGTGCCAGAAACACCTCTCCAGCCTGCGTCAGGCCGACGCTGCGCGTGGTGCGCATGAATAATGGCGCGCCGACGCGTTCTTCGAGCGTGCGGATGGTCTGGCTCATCGCCGATGGGGAAACGCCAAGGTCGCGCGCGGCAGCGGAAAAGCTGCGATGCTGTGCGACGCGCAAAAACGCCTCGACTCCATCGAGTTGCCCGCCAAGTTTTATGTAATCCTGCTTCATAGTCTTTCCACATTATAATGGATTATCGCAAATGGGAAGTGCGCCTATTTAAGTTGCATAAGGAAACGAAAAAATCGTTCCGGAAAACAAAAGGAACTCTCCCATGAAAAACTTCAGCCTCTCGGCTCTCCTCACCACTGCGTCTTTCGCTCTGGCCCCGCTCGCCATATTGGCTATGCCAACCTTGGCACATGCACAGGCTCCATCGGGCGACTATCGTTGCACCGAATTGCCGGCACAGGTTCGTGCTGCGGTTGCGGCGTCAACCGACGCTGCTGCGGTTCAGCGCGTCCAGCGCCTGATCGCCAATGGCCGCAATCTGTGCAATGTCCGCGCAGAAGGCGAAGCAGCACGGCAATATCGCTCGGCTCTGCGCATTCTTGGCACCGCCGAAGTGCGCCCCGCCGATGCGCGCCAGATCGCCGACAGCAACGCCGCACCAGCGGGCAACTAATCGCTTAATCCCTCCCTCGATGCCGGATCTTTGTTCGGCACACTACTCACCAACTCGGGGTGCTCACATAATGTGAGCGCCCCTTCTTTATGGCGTGGCGGGCGTTGCCGCAGGCACAGGGTCCGCCGGATTATGCGCGTCGAGGAAGTTTTCCATCTCGCTTAAGAACTGCAGGCGGTCCTCTTGGCGGGTGAAATGATGGTCGCCCTCGCGCTGTTCGACATAGCGCACCTGCCGCCCCGCACCGCGCAGCGCCGACGCCATGCTGCGCGATTGATCGACCGGAACGCGCAAATCCTTTGCGCCGTGCATCAACAGGATCGGCATCGAGAATGTTTCGGCATGTCGGATCGGCGACACATCGCCGACATTGGGCATTTCTTCGCGTTGCAACGCCATGTACACATCGTATAGAAAATTGCTATCATAGCGCAGCATCGCCGCCAGATCGGAAACCCCGGCGTAGGATATGGCACAGCGATAGATGCCGCCCCCGCGCTGGGCCGCGCGCATCGCGGCATAGCCGCCATAGGATGCGCCCGCGATGCACACGCGGCCACGATCGGCAATCCCTTGGCTCACCGCCCAGGCGACACCGTCGTCGAGGTCGTCCTGCATCGCCAGACCCCATTGCCCCTCGCTGCGGCGGGAAAAGGCGAGGCCATAGCCCGATGAGCCGCGATAATTGGGTTGGAGCACCGCATAGCCACGGTCGGCGAGAAATTGTGCCCACCAGTCCCAACTTTCGGAATCGCGAGCGAACGGCCCGCCGTGGGGCAGCATGATGAGCGGCAGGTTCGTCTCGGCGCGGCCCTGTGGCAGCGTCAACACCGCCTCAATCTCCACCCCGTCGCGCGCGCGATAGTGGATGGTCCGCACTGTGCTGAGCGCAGCACGGCCCAGCGCTTCATTGCTGCGGCCCAGCATGCGCAACACGCCGTCGGTCGCCGAATCCATATAATAATAAGCACCGGGGTTGCTGGCGCTACCGACATGGACGATGAACTTAGTCCGGTCGGCATTCATCGACACCAATGTCGCGCTGCGCCCCGGCACCGATGCGTCGAGCGCGGTTTGAATGCCAGCGAGGTGCGGGTCGAGCCAGTTCATATGGAACCGCTGGTCGGTATAGCCAACCCCGGCAAGGCTGCGGTGGTCGGCGCTGGCGGTGATGAAATCTACATCATAGCCCGGCACGCCAAAAATCTTTGTGCCGAGTTCGAATGTCGTCAGATCAAAATTATAGACCGCGTCATAGCCATCGGGGTTGCTCGTGACGATGGCGTTGGTCCCGTCGGGCGAAAAGATGAGTGGGACAATCACATCCTCGCGTGCCCGCGCATTGACGCGCTCGACGGTGCGAAAGGTTGCGTCATTATTGATGCGATAGACCATGATGAGATGTTCGCCGCGCAGACCAACGCCCGCGCGGACATTACCTGCCGCATCGGCATACCATGACCAGATGCCGCGTATGGGTGCTGCGACCATATGGCGGTGGCCTGTCGCCAGGTCAATCTCGTCAACCTGCGCCGCAGTGACACCGCCGTTAAAATTATTTGTGAATCGATTGTTCGCAAAGGATAACAGGATGCGCGCGCTCCCGCTATGGTCGGTCCATATGACATTAGTATTTTCGCCTAAGGTCCTGTTCTGGCGGCCATCGGCGCTGATCGCCACTACGGCTCTCACATAACGATCGTAGGAACCGCCAGTTTCTTTGTGACCGACGCCGATGATCAACCAATCATCATTGACCCACCGCACCCATTGCAACTCATTGCCATTGGTGTTGATCAGCGTAGGAGCAGTCTGCGCCCCCAATATCGTGCGGATAACGAGTGTTTGTGTGCCATTGATGTTGATCGTCATCGCCATTTTCGTGCCAGACGGCGACATCACCGGATCGGCAATCAACGGCGCGGCGGCGAATTGCTCGATTGGCCGCTCGGCCAGCGCGGGGGTGGAGAAGAGGGCGAGCAGCAGGGCAAAGAAAGCATGTTTCATGCGGGTGTCTCCCGGACCTAGTTTGACGGCAGAGTGATGGTTGTTTGCGGTCGCTCGCCCGCAGCGGGCGGGATGTCAGGATCACTGGTCGCGGACGAGACGGCTTGGGTCGTGGTGACCATCTCATAAACTTGCTGTGGTGCAGGTAATCGGTTGAATGATGGATATATCAACGATTGGTTATGCAGAGACATCATGACATCGACATTGTCCCCACCAAGCAAAGCACTCGCCATGCGGCCGACGGTCACCGCCGCCCCGGCATCGCCGACGGCCATCTGATAGGCATTGGCGGCATCAAGGTCGCGATAAACCGTATAGGCCGCATTGTTACCGGGTTCGCGGCACAGATTTTGCCTGACGGTTCCACTATCCTCTGCGCCCTCTGCTTCGACCGATTCGGGAGAATTGACAGCCATGGCAATGACAGAGCTCATCAAAACGCTTCCCATTGTCGGGCGAATGATCCGCGCCCGACGCCAGCGCATTGGTTCGGCACATGCAGCGATCTCGGCGACAGGTGCACCGTCGGCGAGCGTGGCGGGCACGGCAATGCCCGCCAATGCGGAGGTCATCAATGTGTCGACGGCAGCAGGGTCAAGCGTCTTGGAGCTGATGCGGACCTTCACCAGCCAGATGCCAACCGGCATGACCGCGATGGAGGTCGTTTGATATTCACCTGTGGCGCTATAGGTGCGCCGCATCCCGCTCAAATTGCTACCACCGGGGCGCGCAAACATCGTTGGCCCGTCCCCCAATGGTGTTGTCGTGCCGAACATCGCGTTGCTGCGCATACCGGCCTCGGCACGTTCAAACCACACCGCAACATTGGCCCAGCGCGGGCGAAACAGGAATAGCGTGATGCGCGTATTGGCATCTTCATAATGCGTTATGACATCGAGTTCAGGCGCGACATTCTCGATGATCGCGGATCTGGGCAGATCGCCAATAGCCCGTGGCAAAATCACCTGGCTGCGCGCATGTTGCCAGCGCGCTGTCGCGGGAACATCGAGCGTGCGTTGCTGTGCCGAGGCAGTGGTGGGTGTGAGGGCGAGCAGCAAAGCTGTGCATAGGGCGCGTATCATGACCCTGTTCATAACCGCCGATACCGAAAATACCAGACCTCATGCCCTTGGAGGCGCGCCTTGGCTTCATAGCGGGTTTCGCTCCAGCCGCCGGGGCGGTTCAGCATATCATCGGCGCTGTTCGCCAACCATATGAACTGATGGCGGTGGCGGCGCATCACCATCATCGCGTGCGCGACATAGACGGGATGGTCGGTGCCAAAACGCAGCTCGCCGCCCTGTTTGATCTTGGCGGCGATCAGGTCAATCGGGCCGTCATTCATCATCCGCCGTTTGGCGTGGCGCGCCTTTGGCCACGGGTCGGGGTGGAGCAGATAGGCCATGGTCAGCGCACCGTCTGGCACACGGCGCAGCACGTCGAGCGCATCACCATGATGGATGCGGACATTGGGCAGCCCAGGCTTGCTCGCATCGCCCCCAACACTAGCCGCTACATGGGTGAGCGCCTGTGCGACGCCGTTGAGGAAGGGTTCGCAGCCGATAAAGCCATGGTCGGGCAGCATGTCGGCGCGCGCCGCCATATGTTCGCCGCCGCCAAAGCCGATTTCGAAATGCAGCGGGCGCGCATCGCCGAACAGCGACTCTGCCGTGACTGGGCCGTCCAGCGGCACCGCGATTTGCGGCAACAGATCGGCGACCAATGCGGTTTGCGTGGTGCGCAGGGCTTTGCCCTTTGATCGGCCATAGAGGCGGTTGATGGTGACGGGATCGGACATGGCGCGCCAATAGCCGTCTCATCCGATTTGGCCAAGGGGTTGCCACAGATTTGCCAAGGCGGCCGCTCCCATGCTAGCTTGCCGTAGCCTTTTTAAGGGAGAGAGAAAATGCGTGTAGCAGGGGTAAATGTGCTGGCTGTGTTGCTGGCGGCGGTGGCGATATTTGCCATCGGATTTTTGACCTATGGGCTGTTGATCGACCCCGTCCGCTATATGGCGTCGGATGGGATTGCCCAGGCGGCACACGAAGCGGTCGGGGATAGCCGCATGGCTTATGGCGTCGTCATGCCGCTGATGACCGCCGCATTCATGGGGGTCTTGTTCAGTTGGGCTAACGTTAGCGGGCTTGTCACCGGCATAAAATGGGGCGCGCTGATCGCCTTTGCTTCGGCCATACCGGGGGTCGGTTATGACTGGGTTTACGGTGTCGGCGACTGCTATGCCCCACTGGTTGACAGCGCGTATATGCTGGTCATCCACATGGTCGCAGGCGCGATATTGGCGAGTTGGAAATAGGCGGGGTTGAGGGCGGTCTTGGCTTATGCCAGTGCCGCCTTCAACTCATCGACCAGATCGGTGCGTTCCCACGGGAAGAAATCGCCGTCCGCTGCTTGGCCGAAATGACCATAGGCGGCAGTTTTGCGATAGATAGGCTTGTTGAGCGACAAATGCGTGCGGATCGCGCGCGGGGTCAGGCCGCCCAAACGCGAAATCCCCATGATCGCCGCCTCAATCGCATCATCGCCGACCGTGCCGGTTTCGTGGGTGTCAACATAGAGCGACAAGGGTTTTGACACCCCGATGGCATAAGCAAGCTGGATAGTGCAGCGCGTGGCGAGGCCCGCTGCGACGATGTTTTTCGCCAGATAACGGGTGATGTACGCGGCTGAACGGTCCACTTTCGTCGGGTCTTTGCCGCTGAATGCGCCGCCGCCATGCGGGGCCGCGCCGCCATAAGTATCGACGATGATCTTGCGCCCTGTCAGGCCAGCGTCGCCGTCCGGTCCGCCAATCTCGAAACTGCCCGTCGGGTTGATGTGATATTCTGTTTCGCCGAGCAGGTTAGCGGGCAGAATGTCGGCGATAACGCCGCGCACATAGGCGTGCAAAGTTGCCTCGTTCGCGCCCTCGTCATAGCCTTTGGCGTGCTGGGTTGAAACGACGATGGCGGTCGCGGCGACGGGGACGCTGCCCTCATAGCGCAGTGTCACCTGACTCTTGGCATCGGGCTCTAGGAAGGGCGCAGCGCCGCTGTGGCGATCCGCCGCCATCCGTTCGAGGATTTTGTGGGCATAATAGAGCGTCGCGGGCATCAAATCGGGTGTCTCGTCGGTTGCGTAACCGAACATGATCCCTTGGTCGCCTGCGCCTTCATCCTTGTTGCTGCCCGCATCGACGCCTTGCGCGATATGCGCCGACTGGCCATGCAGCTGGTTATAGAAGCGCAATGTTTCCCAATGAAAACCATCCTGCTCATAACCAATTTCGCGCACGGTGTTGCGGACAGTCGCCTCAATCTCTTCCAGCGCGCCGTCGGCCCATTCGCCATTCTCATACACGCCCTTGCAACGGATTTCGCCCGCCAGCACAACCAGCTGCGTCGTGGTGAGCGTTTCACACGCGATCCGCGCCTCGGGGTCTTTGGACAGGAATAGATCGACGATGGAGTCGGAAATCTGGTCGCTGACCTTGTCCGGATGACCTTCGGAAACCGATTCAGAGGTGAAAAGATAGGAAGAGCGCATGCTTCAGGGGCTTTCTTGTCATATAAAGCAAAGTTTATGTGTCCGCGCTGTAGCGCCGCCTGCGACCAAAGGCAACGCCCAGCATCCCAAGAAAAACTGCGAACGCCAATGGCAAAGCATTGCCATAACGCGCGAACAATGTTGGCGCGTGTGGCAGCGGTAGGGCGGCGTCGATCCGCCCTGCGCGGTGCGTGGGAAGTGACTCGACGATGCGTCCATCCGCGTCGATAATCGCGCTGATCCCCGTTGGCGTCGCGCGCACAACGGGCAGCCCCTCCTCTATCGCGCGCAGGCGTGCTTGCGCCAAATGCTGCGGCGGGCCCCATGCGCCAAACCATGCGTCGTTCGACGGGTTAAAGATGAAGGCAGGGCGGTTGGCGCGGTCAACCACTTGGCCCGAAAAGATAATCTCATAGCAAATCTGGATGCCGACCTTGCCAAATCGGCCAAGGTCGATGCTGCGTGCGCCCGGCCCCGCCCAAAAATCGACCGCGCCCGGCGCCAGCCGCGACAGGCCGAGCGGCTCCAGAATGCTCCGCATCGGCAGATATTCACCGTAGGGCACCAGATGCGCCTTGTCATAGCGCGGGCCAAGGCGGCCAGCGGCGTTGAGGGTGAATACCGCGTTGCGCGCTCCGATTATGTCGGAGCCATCAGCATTGGGTTCCAGCTTTACCGCACCCGTCAGTAACAGGTCATCGGGACCGAGCAGCGCCGCCAATCGGGTGCGAACGCGGGCCGGATCCTCGATAGTCCAATCGGGCGGCGTGCTATCCTCCAGATAGTCGGGCACCGCTGCTTCTGGCCAGAGAAGGAGGCGCGGGGTTGCGGGGGTGCGTGGTGTGCTCAAGCGTGCGAGGCGATGGAAATTGTCGAAACGCTGCGCCAAATCCCACTTGTCGCCTTGGTCGATATTGGGCTGAACGATGGTGACTTGGGTGGTTTCGGTGTCATCAATTCCGGGCAATGCCAGTGTAATCAAGCCTATTATTGCCGCAGCAGTTAATGGCAGCGCTGCCATCGCTG
>ERZ1292633.1337-Hain-H41-02um-R1-1337-length-26803-cov-5_pt2 | contig 25044 bp, 11 predicted proteins | sample MGYA00564406_ERZ1292633 | MGnify/ENA primary metagenome ERZ1292633 (study PRJEB36523, sample SAMEA6512639) | groundwater metagenome | collected 2019-01-08 | study: AquaDiva: Metagenomics assemblies of 32 groundwater samples | reverse complement strand
ACGCGGCCGGCGGCTCGATCCGGCGCGCCACACCCGGCGCGCCGCTGGCGCTCGCGCGCGCCCTGGGGGCGCCGCTCGCCCTCGCTTTCGCGATCCGCGGCCTCTATCTCCTGCATGCGAGCGCGCTCGTCGGCGACTCCGTCATCGCGCTCACCGCGGCGTCGGGCGGCGGCAAGTCGACGCTCGCCGGGGGCGCCTCGCGCTTCCCCGAGCTCGCGCTCTCCCGCATCGCCGACGACCAGCTGCCGGTGCGGCTGGGGCGCGAGCCGCGCGCGCTGCCCCACTTTCCGCAACCGAAGCTCAAGCCGGAGGAGCAGTACGCGAGTCAGCTGCCACCCTCATTGCCGCTCGGCGCGCTGGTCGAGCTCGCGGCCGATCCAGGCCTCACGGCGCCGGATCTCGCCCGCATCGCCCCGCCGGACGCCATCCAGCACCTGGTCGGAGCAACCGTCGCCGCGAAGCTCTTCGATCGCGAGCTCCTGACACGCCACTTCCACGCCTGTGCCTCCGCGGCGCTCGAGCTCCCCGTCTACCATTTCCGCTACCCGTACGGCCTCGAGCGCATCGGCGAAGCGCTCGCGGTTCTCGCCGGGCTCGCGAAGCCTCGGAGCTAGAAAAGAAAAGAACCGCCCCCTCCCCGGAAGGAGAAGAGCGGCTCTCGCGGAAGCGCGAACTTTAAGACTTCCTACTCGACCGGCGGCAGGCTCATCGCCGGATCGCCCAGGAGCGTCATGCCGAGAATCGCATCCTGCGCGCCGCCCTGCGCCGCGAGCGCCTGCTTCGCGGCGTGGAAGGCATCGCCGACCCGCGTCGCGCCGGCGTTGACCTGCTGGAAGAAGAGATTGCCGAGCGCCTGGTGCGACGACTCTGACGTCAGCGTCGTCGCGCCGATCGCTCCCGCCGGTCCGGCGTCCGGCTGACGCAGCAGCCGCGCCGCCAGCGACTCGATCGTCGGCTCGACGTAGTAGCTGTTCCAACAGCCCCACGCGGTGACCAGGTTGGGGGCGCCCTCGTTGGTCAGATCGGCGGCATCCTGCCAGCGCAGCAGTGGCGTCCAGTCCCACTGACCCATGGACGAGTGGCCGACATAGCTCACCAGCTTCGTACCGCCGTTCAGCGCCTCAAGAACGGCCGCCCGCGCCGCCGCCGAGCCGAGCTCATCGACCGCGGCGGTTGTCGTCGACCAATCGGCGAGCGACGCCGCGTAGGAGTCGTTGATCGCGTCGAGCAGCGCCGCCTCGGTGTCCGAAATGCCCGCCGAGAGGAGCGCCGTGCGGCCGCTCGCCACCTGCGCTTCCCAGTCGACGAGCTTCGCCACCATGGCGTCGAGCTCCGCCGTCGTCCGGGCCGGCAGTCGCCCGATCGGTGCATCTCCGAGGCCGTCGCCGCCGGCGTCGACGAGCGATTCGTCGGTCGGCGAGAACTGCACGTACGGATTGAGCGGCAGATAGTCGGTCGGCACGTAGGAGACCGATCCGAGTCCCAGGTGATCGTACGGATCGCTCGAGTCAGCGCCGACGATCAGGGCGTACTGCAAACCCTTGGCAATCGAAGCCGAGAGGAAGCTCCGGATCGCCGCCGGCGAAGCCGCGTGGTCGCTGTAAGCCGAGTAGATTCGATCGACGGTGACGACTTCGGTCGACAAGCCCTTCGCCTCTTGCAGCGCGACGAGATCGGCGAGCGAGTCGGCGAACAGCAGATGGGTCACGATCACGTAGTCGGCGTTCGATGACGTCTTCGCCGCGGGGATGTCGGCGAGGATCGCCGGGGTGCGAATCGCCGCCCCCGCGGACGCATAGAGATCGCCGGCGCCCGGCGAGAAGACCTGACCGCCGTTCGCCGTTTGCTGGCTGCGCTGCGCGGTCGCTCCCGCGAGCCGCCAGACGGAGACCAGGGCGTTCGGATCGAAACCGCCGATCGCGACATTGCCGGCCGGAACGTTCTTCGCCGCGAAGCGCCCGTCGATCGCCACCGAAGAGCGTGGGTAGCGCACCGTGAACCCGTCGAAGGCGATGTAGTCGAGGTCGAAGCCGGTGTCCCCGGGAGCCACGACCTCGAGCGCGTTGCCGCTCGGCTGGACGAGGCTGGTGACATCGAGCGTCAGATCGAGAGCGATCGGACCGTCGAAGCGCTGATCGGCGATCTCGCTGCCGTTCAAGCGGACCACGACGTGATGATCTTGCGGCGACGCTCCCGGCCAGTCGCCGATCCCCCAGGTGCGCAGATCGAGCGCCACCGGACCGGCGGCGAGATCCGGAAGATCGAATGAGCGGGTCAGCGAAGCCGCCCCGCCCCAGGCGAGCAGACCCTGGCCGTACCACGGATCGCCGTTGGGCGACGCAAAGGAGTAGACCGTTTCGCTCTCGTGAAGGTCGGATGCGTCAACGGTGCCCAGGCTGCCGCCGACGAGCGGCATGGCGGCGGCCGCGTTCCCCTTGGCGCCTTGCGCTTTGATCGTATAGACATCGACCGGGCTCGCCAGAGTGAGCGCGGGCCGGGCCACGAACTCGATTGCCGCACCCGGACCGAAGGTGCCGCCGTTGGCCGCGACGTGCCGCGGCACGACGGCGCCGTTGTTGAAGATCGTGATGTTCTTGTTCTTGACGCCGCCCAAGTCGACTCCGGCCGCGAGCAGCTGCTCGAAGGTGACGCGATGAATGCCCTCTTCGCGCACCAGGAGTCGACCCTTGTTGGTCGTCGTGGTCGATGCCATCTCGAGGAGCGAAGCCTCGCCGCTCTCGGCGGCAGCCATCCGTTCGACGGCGCTCACCAGCCCGGTCGCGGACTTGATCGAAGCCCAGTCGACTTCGGCGCTCGCGGGTTCGGCGCCGTAGCTTTCACCGACCGCGAACGGTCCGTGGATCCGGCTCATGCCGCCGAACGCCGAGACGTCCTCGACCTCGATCCGCAGAATTCCCTTGCCCGGAACGACCGCTTCGTACCGCTGCACGGCGAAGCTGTCGGAGCCCTGGCTCTTGTAGGTGCCAAGGAGCCGCATCGCGCCGCGCGCGTCGTGGCCCCAGATGCGGAAGCCGGCGTTGCCGGTCTCCGAGGCCGTCGTCCAGCGCACCGTGATCTCCGGTCCATGCACCACGGTCTCGATCGACGCCAGAGTTACCGGCAACGTCGAGGCGGTGATCTGGTAGTCCTCGACTTCGCCATCCGCCAGCGATCCGGTGGGCGATGAAATCGCCGCGGTCGAGAAGCGGAAACGCGCATAGGTCACCGTCGTCCCGCCGCAGCTCGCCGGGACGCTGCTCCAGGTGACGACGTAGTTCGAAGGATCCGCGTTGGTTCGCGTCACGGTGATCGAAGCGGACTGCTCGTTGGCGTCGGTGAAGTTGCCGTCCCGGTCCCAGTCGATGTAACCGCGAAGGGCGCCGTCGGCGCCCGAGGTGCGAATGTCGGAAGCGCTCACGGTCACCGAATACGTCCCGTCGTTCGGGCAGGCCGGGAACGTCGACACGCCATCCTCGTCGTCGATCCCGCCGATCGTCGTCGCATCGTCCGGCTGCGCCGTCGGGTCGGGAGCGCCCTCCGATTCGCCGTCCGGACGGTTGGTGCCCATCCAGAGCTCACGCAGTCCCAGCACATGCCGCGCACCGGCGGTGGCCAACAGGGTGCCATAGGTGTCCGGCGCGTCGCCGTAGTCGTAGGTGCACCAGAGCGGATTCCCGATCCCCGTCCATTGCTGACCTGGATCGGCCCAGTCGTCGCCAGCCATGTAGTCGTTCTGCATCGTGGAGACCGGACGAGTGAAGCGGTAGGTGATGTTGGCGTCCGGACTGCTCGATGCGATGTTTCCCGTGTCTCCTTCGGTCAGATCGCCAGCCACGTCGTTCGCCACGGAATCCACGATCGTGAATGGCACCGCGGCCCCGGCCCCATTGAAACCGCGCGTGCGCGTGTAGTCCTCCCAGGGGGCGCCGCTGGAGCTCCAGTCGTTGTCCAGGGTGACCCACCTCAGGTCACTGACTTGCGTCGAGAAACTCCAACTCGTGCGCAGCATCGCTGATTCATATTCACCGGCTTCCAGGATCATGCCGTGGAAGTAGAACCCGGTGTCCGCTCCCATCACGTCCGTGTCGGTCGTGAAGCTGACAAAGGCGGGGGGGCCTGCTGGATTGTTGGCGTCGCCGGTGGCGTCCGACGTACCGGTGAGGGTCAGCGTGACGTCGCCTCGAGTGACGCTCGAGAAGGCGGTGTCGTTCCCGTTGTCGGCCCACTCGTAGGTCGTGAAGCTGGTGCAGACGCCCGGCGCGGCGGTCGCATCGGTAAGCACCAGGCGCGCGCGATTGAACGTGCCGTTGATGCCGTTGCCGTCACGGTCGCAGAGTCGCAGCGTCCAGGTTCCCGTGGCGCTACCGGCATAGAAGTTGATCGCCGCGATATTCACCAGTCGATTGAAGAACGGATCGGCGGTCGGATCGGCCGAGGCGTCGTCCACGGCGCCCTCGGCGCTCCCCGAGGTGTACATCAGGATGTCGTAGTTATCGTCGGCGTCGGCGCCCTGAGCGAACAGATTGATCGCAGTGGCGTCGGGCGCGATCAGTCGCACGCGATAGTCGCCGCGCTCGGTATGGCTGACGTTGAGGCCGACGGCGATCGTCGCCACGGTGAATGAGTCGCTGACGACAAAGGTCCGGTCCAGGGCCCCGGTGCCGCTGTCGCAGTTCGGGTTGGAGGTAACGAACCCGGTCGCCCCCGCCGTGGTGTTGTCGTAGGTGTAGATGATCGCCGCGGCGGGGGCGGGGATCAGGAGGGCACAGCCGAGCGCGATCAGGCTCGCGACTCCGCGAATGGCTCTCCGGCTTCGAATGCTGGCGAATGCGGCGGGGCGTGCCGGCTGGATTCGTGCGCCTCGAGAAGCGGTGGACTCAACGTCGGCGACAGGGCGGCTGATCATTCTGTTCTCCGTGCGGCCTGTTCCAGGCCACCGTTCGCGCCCGACGCGCAGATCTCAATGGCTGCAATGGTTTCCAAGGTACCCCAAGCCAGCAATGCTGTTCGGCCGGGAGGAAGCGAAAGAAACCTGTCGCATTGTACAGGCTCGCGGGCTTCTTCGCCAGCTCGCTTCCAGTTCCCTCGTCCAGATTCCAGACAGCAGATGAATCCGGGGCCTCTCCGCGCTCGAAAATGCGTGGCGATCGCCCGCGCAAGCTGCTGATTCAAAAATAGTTGCGCTGACGCGTCGGGCGCCGGCACGAAGCGGCACCGCGGTTGCCCTTAGATCGGGCCAGGAACGAAAACGAAACCGATCTGAAGGAGACCGACATGAACGCCAAGAGCACCTCCACTCTCGCCGCCTCAGCAATCCTCGCGCTTGCCTTCTTCTCGAACCCGACTCCGGCGCGGGCCGAAATCCTGAGCGTCGAGCGGCCGATCAGCGGCCGCTACATCGTCGTGCTTAAGGACGGTGTCGTGCGCACCGCGAACGACGCACGTAGCTTCGCTCCCACTCTCGAGGAGCTGTCGGGCGATCTCACGCGCCTGCACGGAGGGCAGGCGGAGAAGCGGTACGCCGCCGCGCTCAGCGGTTTCAGTTTCGCCGGGAGCGCGGCGGCGGCCGAAGCGCTGGCGCGCGATCCGCGCGTCGCCTATGTCTCCGAAGATGGCCTGGTCGAGCTCGCCTCCGCGCAGACCCCCGTGCCGTCCTGGGGCCTCGACCGCATCGATCAGCGCGACTCGGCGCTCGACGACACCTACACCTACGAAACCGACGGCACCGGCATCGACGTCTACATCATCGATACCGGCATTCGCAGCACCCACAACGACTTCGGCGCCCGCGTCGACACCGCCAACGCCTTCACCACGATCGACGACGGTTGGGGCACCGAAGACTGCCACGGCCACGGAACCCACGTCGCGGGCGTCGTCGGTGGCTCGACCTACGGCGTCGCCAAAGGGGTGACGCTGCATCCCGTGCGCGTCGTCAACTGCTCGGGATTCGGCTCGTCGTCCGACATCATCGCCGGCGTCGACTGGATCGCGGCCCGGCATCCGGCGGGATCGCCGACGCGCGCCGTGGTCAACTTGAGCTTGCGCTGCGACTACACGTACGCGCTCGATCAGGCGGTCTTGAGCTCGATCGCGGCCGGAATCACCTACGTCGTCGCGGCCGGAAACGACAACGGCAACGCCTGCTACCTCTCGCCGGGGGGACTTCCTGGAGTCATCACCGTCGGAGCCAGCAATTCCACGAGCGCGCGTTGGGCGTCCTCGAACTTCGGCGGCTGCGTCGACCTCTTCGCGCCGGGGACACTGATTCAGTCGAGCTTCAACAGGAGCGACGATGACACCATTCCGATGACGGGTACGTCCGCGTCGTCGCCACACGTCGCCGGCACGGCCGCTCTGCTCCTGGCGGGGAATCCCAACCTGACGCCGCAGGACGTCCAGACGATGATCGTGGCCGAAGCGACGGCGGACGCTCTCTCGGACGTCGGCGCGGGCTCGCCGAACCTCCTGCTCTTCTCGACGATCGCCGGCCCCGAGGACCTGCCGCCGGTTGCCGCTTACGGTTTCACCTGCCACCACGGAAACTGCGGATTCGACGCTTCGGGGTCCGCCGACGACTGGGGAATTCTGTCCTACGACTGGAACTTCGGCGACGGCAGCAGCGCCGCTGGAGTCGCCGCTACCCACCGCTTCCGACACCGCGGGGGGCCCGGCCGGGATCTGATCTTCCAGGTCACCCTCATGGTCACCGACACCAGCGGACAGACCACGAGCCTCGTCCAAGCCGTCAGCCCGTTCAACTGAGCGGGTGGCTTCACAGCCAGAACCAAACTTGCTAAGCTGCCTCCAGCGTCGAGTTGGAGGCAGCTTTCATGAGTAACAACAACGATCTCTCGCAGAACCCCCGTGCGCGGCCTCACTCGGAGCCCGCGGCGGGAGCCCGGACAGCGCGACGGGCGCCCTGGAAACAGCCCCGCCTCGAAACTTTCGGCGACCTGCGGCAGCTGACGATGGGGCTCAGCCTCCCGGCGGGCGAGAGCGGCAACCCAGGAACGAGACATGACTGATGCCTGAGCGAAGCACCGTTCCAGCCTGATGCTCCGCTTCCGTCGAGCCAGCGACCTTGAAGGCGCTGGCTCGATTCGCGTCTGGGCCCGGACCACCCCGCACTTTCGGGCCGAGCTCGAGCAGACCGCCGACCGCGAAGAGCGAAATCTCCCCGTCGCAGGAGCGCTTCGGGCCCGCTACCGTCGCCTCGGAGAAGGGTTTCTCGACGGCCTCAGGGGCGGCTTCGCGATCGCCCTGCACGACCCCTCGCGCGCTCTCGCTCTGCTGGCGCGCGACGGCATGGGTCACGAATCGCTCGCCTATTCGCTCACCGACGAGGACCTCGCCGCCGCCTGGAACGAGGAAGATCTCGTCGGTACGGCTGGCGTCACCGGCGAGATCGATCGCTCCCGTCTCGCGGAGTTCTACGCCAACTGCGAGCTATCGAGCACGAGGACTCTCTTCGCCGGCGCGCGGGTCGTCGCTCCGGCCGAGATGATCCTCGTCGAGAAGTCCACGGTACGCCAGCGCAAGCTGTCGAAGCCGAATCTGGACCTGCGCCTTCGGCTCTCCTGCTGGGAGGAGTACGTCGAGCGATTCGCGGAGCTATTCCGCCAGGCGGTCGATCGCAACGTCGCCGACTGCGACCGCGTCGGCGTCCTGCTCTCCGGCGGGCTTGACTCGAGTCCGATCGCCGCCTGCGCGCGGCGGGCGCTTTCGACGCGGACCGGCCGCGCGGACCCCGGCGAGGAAGATCGAGTCGTCGCGCTCTCCTGGCGCCTCTCCGACGCGGAAACCAATGAGCAGTCGCTCGTCGAGGCGGTGGTCGCCCACTGCGGTCTGGACCTCGAGTGGATCGACTGCGACGACGCGGGACCGTTCTTGCCGCTCGACCGCTGGCCGGTCCACCCGGCCACACCCGAACAGACGCCCTACCGATGGTTTCATCAGCGCGCCTACGAGCGCGCCGCCGAACGCGGCTGTGGCGTCGTGCTGACCGGCTTCTCCGGCGACTCGCTCTACGGCAACGCCCGCGGCTGGGCGTGGGATCTCGTCCGCGATCGCGGGCTCGGGGTCACGATGGACCGCCTCCGGGAATGCGCGCGCGAAACAGGCTGGCCGCGCACTCTCCGCTCGCAACTTCTCTCTCCGCTTCTTCCGCGCTCGCGGGGCCTGCGGGAGGCCTACGCGCCCTATCTCACTGCCTCGGCCCGGGAGTTGCTGACCCGGCGATCGCCCTACCCGCCGGACGTCGCGGTCGCGCGGCGCCCGCGGCAGGCCCGGCGGGTTCTCGCGCTGCTCGACGCTCACGGCGGCCAGGTGGAGCGTTACTACACCGCGCCTCTGGGCATCGACGCGCGCACGCCGCTGCGCGACTTCGATCTCGTGCAGTTCCTTCTCGCCTCGCCGGCTCATCTCCTGCAGCAAGGCCTGGAGACGCGACCGGTGCTCCGCGAAGCGATTCGCGGCTGGGTTCCCGAGGAGGTGCGACGGCGCCGCGACAAGGCGTCGTTCTACGAAATCGTCGAGCGCGGGCTGGAGCGTGTCCGGCGGACCTGGGCGCGTCGCCTGCTCGAATCTCCAGACGCCCTCTGGCGAGAGCTCGTGGAGCCCCGCGCGGTCGAGAAATGGATTACCGCGCCGCTCGACCGCGGCTGGGACACCAGCGGTCTCCTGCACCTGATTTATGGCGAGCTCTGGCGGCTCAAGCGATCCGGCGTCGGCCTGGGGTCGCTCGAAACGGAAGGCTGACGACCGCGGCTTCGACGGACCGCCCCGCGGCCCGTCGAACCCGAGCTGCCGGATCAGGGCTCGATGACCAGCGCCGGATCGCCCAGGATGGTGAAGCCCAGGAGGACATCGACCATCTCGGGATGATTCGCCGCGAGGGCCCACTTCGCTTCGAGCACCGCGGCGCCGATCGACTTGCCGGGCTCGCTGAGCTTCGGGGTCAGCAGGTACCCGAACTCGCGGTCCGAAGAGACTTCGGTCAGGGTCGTGGCGCCCAAAACCGCCGCGGCGCCGCGATCGCCCGAGAGCAGCAGGCGATGCGCGAGGCTGTCATGGGTCGGGGAGACGTAGTAGGCGTTCCAGCAGCCGTACTGCGAGACGACGGTCGGCGCGCCGGAGTTCTCGAGCGCGGCCGCGTCCGAGTTGCGGAACAGGCCCTGGAACGTCCAGGCGGCCGGTCCGGAGTGTCCAATGTAGCTGGCGAGCGCGACGCCGCCGTTGATGGCATTGATCAACTTCAGCTTGGCGCCGGCGACTCCATCGAGATCGATGTAAGCGCGCTCGACCTCCCAGTCACCGGCGAGACCGGCGGCGAACCCATCCGAAAGACCGGAGAACCCGGTCAGCGAGGCGCCGTCGAACCCGTCGGCCGCGAAGACCGCGGTCCGCTGGTACCCCTTGCTTTCATAGGCCAAGGTGCTCGAGATCATCTGCTCGAGCTCGGCGGTGGTGCGGACCGGAAAGCGTCCCACCGCGACATCCGGAACACCGTCGCCCTGGAACTCTCCGAACAGCGGATCGACGGGGGCGAAGCTCACGTAAGGACCGGTGGGCGCGTAGAGCGACGGGATGAAGCTGATCGCGCCCGAGCCGCCGTAACCGCGATAGTCGTAACTGTCTCCGCCGACGAGCAGCACCAGCCGCGCTCCCAGATTCGCCGTCGAGTGGGCGATGAAATCGCGAATGGCGTACGGATCGAAAACGCCGCCGCTGAACTGCGCGTACACGTCGCGCACGTCGACCACTTTCACGGCGTGACCCTGGCTCTGCCGGCGCGCGACCAGAGCTCCGAGGTCACCGGCGAAGTCCGGGTGCGAGATGATCAGGTAGTCCGCCGCGCCGGTGAGAATAGCCGCGCCATCGCGGCCGGCGCGAATCGCCGGATGATGCAGCGCCGCCACCGTCGACACGTGATAGGTCGCCGTCGCGGCCGCGCCCGGCAAGTTGACCGAGTAGCTCCCGCCGCCGCCGCTGACCGTGACGCCCGCGAGGCGCTGCGGCCCCGCGGCGTCGTCTCGATAAGCGACGACGTCGGAGCTCGAGAGCTCGTTCACCACGTAGCGTCCCGCCGAGCCGTCGAACCGCAGGCGGTCGGAGTTGGCGACGAGAGCGCGCGGATAGGTGACGGCGTAGGAGTCGAGCGCCAGGAAGTCGTAAGCGACTCCCATGTCACCAGGTTGGCGAATGGTCAGCACGTTGGCGCCGGCCTGGAGAACACCCTCGGGCAGCGTCGCCGAAATCGGATAGTCCACCATGCCGTCGAAGATCTCGTCGGCGACGCTGGCGCCGTTGAACAGCACCTGCACGTGGTGATCCGGCGTGGCGTTCCAGTCGGTCGCGCCCCAGAGGCCGACCTCGAGGCGGACCGGGGCGGCGCCCGCGACGTAGTGGCTCACCGCGGCGTCCAGGTTGGTCTCGGTAGGACCTCCGAAGTTGGCGAGATAGCGATCGAACCAGGGGTCGCCGTTCGGGGCGCTGAAGCTGTAGGCCGCCTCGTTCTCGACCCGCGCGGTCTCGAGATAGTGGGTGGCCGCGGGAACGGTCGCCGAGGGCGCCGTGGCGTCGACTCCGGCGCGCAGGCCGCGACGATCGACGCGCAGACGGTAGACGTTGGCATCGGTGTAGAGAGTGTCGAGGGCGCTGCCCAGGAACTCGATGTAGGAGCCGGCGCCGAACAGGCGGCCCGCCGAGACCGTCATGGGCACGGCGGCATCGCCGCTTTCGAGCACGAGATCGGCGGCCTTGGCGCCGTCGAAGTTGGCTCCGGCGGCGACCAGCGCCTCGTGGGTGACGCGCTGGATGCCGCTCTGACGAACCAGGAGCTCGGCCCTGGGCCAGACCTTCGGGCCCGGGCTCGGTGGTGCCGCGGCCGTGCCGGCCGAGGCATCGCCCTGGCGCGCGCCGCGTTCGCCGCGCTCGCTGCGCCCGCTGATCATTGCGAGCCGCGCTTCGGCGCGTTCGTTGCGGGCCGCGGTGCGCGCATGCGAATCCTGGATCGCCGCCCAGTCGGTGCGGGTGACCTCGCCCGCCCGGCCGTGGCGAACTCCCGCGGTGAACGGACCGTGGCGCTCAGCGACTCCGCGCGTGTTCACGTCTTCGATGAAGAAGCGCGCCTTCTCGAGCCCCGCGGCGGGCACCACCAGGCGGTAGCTCTGCGGGGCGAGCGAGTCGACGACCCGCGACGGCACCAGGCGGTCGTTCAGCCGGATGCTCCCGCGCCGGGTCTCGGCGTAAACATTGAAGCCCGCGTTGCCGGCCTCGGTCGCCGTCGACCAGGAGAGCTCGATCTCGTCGCCGTCCGGCCGCGCCTCAAAAGTCTCGAGCGTCACCGGGGTCGTGGCGCTGACCGAGCAACTGAGAGCCGTCTGGTCGACCGCGCCGCTACTGAAATCACCGTCATTGTCCCACTGCGCGATGGTCGGAAAGCTGACGTTCAGCGGGCCCGTCGTGGTCTGGGTGAAGCTGAACCGCATCCGCTCGCTCTCGTTGGCTCCGATCCAGCCGGACGTGCCCGAGCCCAGGCCGTTGTCGCTCTCCGGCGTCCAGGTGATCGTGCCCGTGGTGTTGTCGACCGCGGCGCCGAATCCGGGACCCGCGGTGCAGTTGGCCGTCGTCGTGCCCGAGGTCGTCGGGATGCAGGTGTTGAGAGCGCTGATATCTCCTTCGAGGTGGGGATAGGTGGTCCGGAACCGGACGTAGCGCGCCGTGCCACAGGCGAATTCGGTCTCGGCGACGTTCGACGTCTGGGTACAGGTTCCCAAACCCGTGTTGGTGTAAGTCACGTCGCAGTTCACCACCCCGTTCGCCACCGCACACCCGCACTGCAGAGCCAGATTCGGCACCGGGATGTTGCTCTGGAATGACGGAGGCCCCTGGCAGCGGCACTTGGAGGGAGCGCCGGGAATGGCCTCGTTGAGGTTGTTGCACGACGTCGAGGTGGAGTTTTGATCGTAACCGACGCAGGTGCTGATGTTGAGAACGCCGTTCGCGGCATCGCCGCAAGCGAGGTTGTAAATGGGCCGCGTTGCATAGCCCGGTCCCGTGTTGAGGTCCTTGAAGTTGTAGCGCGCGTTGTAGGCGATCGGCGCCCCACCACCCGAAGGATCGTCGGTCTTTTCGAGGTCACCGCAATCGTTGTTTTCCTGGTTGCGATAAGGACCGTCGCCGCTGTCGAGCTCGGCGGCAGTCGGAACGCTTCCAAAAGTATCCGGTGGCACAAGGATCTGCCGGGCACACGTTCCCGTGCGGGCATTTCCACCATCGAGCGCGACCCACATTCCGATGTCGTAGCGGTTTTGTCCAGTGGTGCCGAGAGTCGCCCCAAGCCTGATTCCCACCTGGTCCGAGGCATTGACACAGCCGTCTGTCTGTTCGCCAAGTCCAACGACAACGAAAGCAAGGTCGTTGGCCGTGCACTGCAAATTACCCGGCACGACATCGTCGAAACACTGGCAATCGGTATCGGGTCCGAGAAGGTTAGCAGGCGGAGTGCCGATGGGGCTCGCGTCATAGAACCCGTCGCCGTCGTTGTCGAGGCCGTCCTGGCAGTAGACCTCGTAGGGCTGCGCGAGCGCGGCGGAGGCCAGGCAGAGCGAAATCACGAACCCGATCGAGAGAAAGCGATTGCGGCTGGAAGTCGTCATGGGTGAGGGCTCCTTCGAGTGAGTAAGAAACGCCAGGGAGGTACCCGTGAATTGGCGTTTCTGGGCCATGGGAAGGTCGGAATTAGGCCTGACTTGAGCCCCTTTTGTCAAGAAGTCGCCGCCGGGGGCGCGCCGGGTCGGCGACCGGCCGTTGGTACGCGTGCGGAAAGAGAATCGAGCGTATGCTGCGGGTCTGACGCCAGAGTGTCGGTCGGACACGAGCGAGTGAACCGATGAACGGGATGCGAGTCGAATCGAGCGGCGCTCGACTTCGCGGCGCCGGGGTACGGCGCCGAAGCGCTCCGCTGACGAAATGAGCGAGCCAATGCGCGTCCTGATCGTCGAGGGCAGCGCCGCCGACGCCGAGCTCGAGGCGCGCGAATTGCGGCAGGCCGGATTCGACATCGACTGGCGGCGCGTCGAGACACTCGCCGAGATCGCGGCCGCGCTCGAGCAGTTCGGGCCGGAACTGCTGCTGTGCGGCCGCCGGCTTCCTGGCCTAGAGGATCCCGAAGCGCTTCGCCTGCTGCGCGAGCGCGCGCCCGGCCTTCCCATCCTGGTGGTCAGCGCCTCGACCGACGAAGCGTCGGCGGTCGACTACATGCGCGAGGGGGCCTGGGACTTCATTCCGAAAGAGAAGTTGTCGCTGCTCGGCCCGGCCGTGAAGCGGGCGCGCGAGCGGGCGCGGCTGCTGGCCGTGCAGAGCGAGGCGCAAGAGCGCCTGCGCATGCTCGAGCAGGTGGTCGAGAACAGCCCCGCCGTGGTCCTCGTCACCGACGCCAAGCGGCGGATCGAGTACGTCAACCCGGCCTTCACCAAGATCACCGGCTACACGGCCGAGGAGGTGCAGGGCAGAAAGCCCAGTTTCCTGAAGTCCGGGGAGACCGCCGTCGCCAAATACCTCGAGCGTGAGGAGTCCCTGCAGGCCGGGATTCCCTGGCGCGGCGAGATGGTGAACCGGCGGAAGGATGGCTCCCTCTACGCCGAAGAGCAGGTCATCTTCCCGGTGCGCGACGCCGCGGGGCACACGCAGCACCTGGTGGAGATCGCGCTCGACATCTCGTCGCGCCGCGAAGCGGAGGCCTCCCTGCGCCGCAGCGAAGAGAGCTACCGCGCGCTCGTCGAGTCGATGCACGACGCCGTCGTCGCGTACGACGTCGAGCGGCGGCTGACGTTCGCCAACACGCGCTTCCGGGAGTGGTTCGGGCTCGGCGATCGCGACCTGCGCGATGTCCAGCTCGAGGACTTGATCGCGCCCGAGTGGAGAGCGCCGCTGCGCGAGCGCCACGAGCGGCGAAGGAAGGGCGAGCCCGTTTCGGCGCGCTTCGAATGCGAGGGGCTCCGCGCCGACGGCGGCCGTCTCTGGCTCGAAGCGGCCATCTCCCCGACCTTCGAGAAGGGAAGTTTTGCCGGCGCCCGCGTGGTCTTGCGGGACCTCACCGAGCGCAAGCGGTCCGATCTGCGGCTGCGCCAGCTGTCGCGGGCCGTCGAGCAGAGCCCGGCCTCGATCGTCATCACCGACGCGGCGGGCGACATCGAGTACGTCAATCCGGCCTTCGCCGCGGTCACCGGCTACTCCGCCGAGGAGGTCCTGGGCCGCAATCCCCGCATCCTCAAGTCCGGCAAGAACCCCCCGGAGCTCTACGAGCGGCTCTGGGACGCGCTCACCAGCGGCCTCACCTGGCAGGGCGAGCTGCTCAACCGCAAGAAGAGCGGCGAGCTCTACTGGGAGAACGCCGCGATCTCGCCGCTCGTCGACGAAGCGGGTCGCACCAGTCACTACGTCGCGGTGAAGCAGGAGATCTCCGACCAGAAGCGCGCCGAAGCGGAGCTGGCCCGGCGCAACGAAGAGCTGACGCGATTCAACCAGCTGGCGGTCGGGCGCGAGCTGCGCATGATCGAGCTCAAACGCCAGGTCAACGAGCTGGCGCGCCGGCTCGGCGAACCGGCGCCTTACGATCTGGCCTTTGCCGAGCAGACCAGCGAGCTGGCGGTCGGAGATCATACTGTCGGCGGGGGCGGAGGGGACGACGGCTTCTCGCCCGGCAACAAGCCCCTGGTACCGGGAGCAGGCGGGAAATGAAGTGGTGGGGCGCGAAGCGTTCCGCCGCCGAGCCGGGCGGCGACGAGGCGGCGCAACGCCTCGCGGAGGCTCGCCTGCGCCTCGTGACCTCATCCAGCCCGGTGGTGCTCTACACCTGCGAAGCCGCCGGGAAGTTCACGACGACGTTCGTCAGCGATGGAATTCGCGCTCAGCTCGGCTACGAGCCCGAGGAACCCCTCGCCGAAGCCGAGTTCTGGGCCAGCCACGTCCATCCCGACGACCGCGAACGGGTCTTCGCGGAGTTAGCGGCGCTCCTCGAGCGCGGTCACGCCAGCACGGAATACCGCTTCCGCCATCGCGACGGATCCTTTCGTTGGATGCGCGACGATGCCATCCTGCGGCGCGATGCCGCCGGCCGACCGGTCGAGATCGTCGGCGCGATGAGCGATGTCGGCGCGCGCAAGGAAGCGGAGCTCGAGTACCGGACGATCCTGCAGACCGCGATCGACGGCTTCCTGATCACGGACCGGCAGGGCCGCATCCTCGAAGTCAACGAAACCTACTGCGGGATGAGCGGATACGACCGGGAGGCGCTGTTGACCCTGCGCGTCGCCGACCTCGAAGCCGCGGAGTCGCCGGAGGAGGCCCGGCGGCACATCGAACGCATCGTCGCGCTCGGCTCCGACCGCTTCGAAAGCCGGCATCGGCGCCGCGACGGTTCGGCTCTCGATGTCGAGGTCAGCGTGCGCTTCCTGGACCAGCGGGGCGGCATCTTCGTGGCGTTCATCCAGGACATCAGCGCGCGCAAGAGAATTGAGCAGGAGCACCGCGAAGCGAGCCGGAGTCTCGCGACCCTGGTGGAGGAACGGACGGCGAGCCTCGCCCGGGCGACCGCGGAGATGAGGGAGTCTCGCCTGGCCGCTCTCAACATGATGCAGGACGCGGTCGATTCCCGGATTCAGCTGGAAGCGCTCAACGCCGACCTGCTGCACGAAGCCGCCGAGCGCCGCCGTGCCGAGGCCGAGACGGCGGTGGCCGAGGAGCAGCTCCGGCAGGGGCAGAAGATCGAAGCGATCGGCCGGCTGGCCGGCGGCGTCGCGCACGATTTCAACAACATCCTCGGCGTGATCAGCGGCTTCGGCGAGCTGGCGCTCGAGGCGCTGGCGCCCGATCACCCGGCGCAATCGAGCCTCGACGAGGTGCTGGCGGCGGCCAAACGCGCCGCCGGCCTGACGCGTCAGCTCCTGGCCTTCAGCCGCAAGCAGGTGATGCGGCCGGAGACCGTCGACTTGAACCCGCTGACCCGGGAGCTCGAGCGGATGCTGCGCCCGCTACTCGGCGAGGACATCGAGCTGCGCCTCGAGCTCGGCGAGGGCGTCGGCACCGTGGTCGTCGATCCGTCGCAGATTCAGCAGGTCATCATGAATCTGGCGATCAACGCGCGCGACGCCATGCCGCAGGGCGGGACGCTGACCATCGAAACCGCGAATACCGAGTTCGCGGAGGATTACACGGACACGCATCCGCCGGCGGTTCCCGGCCGTTTCGTGATGCTGGCGGTGTCGGACACCGGCGCCGGCATGGATGCGGAGACGCGCGAACGTTGCTTCGAGCCGTTCTTCACCACCAAGCCGGAAGGCGAGGGAACGGGTCTCGGGCTCTCGACCGTCTACGGCATCGTCAAGCAGAACGGCGGCTACGTCTGGGTGTACAGCGAGCCGGGAAAGGGAACCGCTTTCAAGATCTACCTGCCGCGCGTCGACCTACCCGCCGGCCCCTCGAGCATCGTCGATTCCAGGCCGGAAGCGACCACGGGCACCGAGACGATCCTGGTGGTCGAAGACACCGAAGGCCTGCGTCGGATGATCCGCAGAATGCTGGAGGGCATCGGCTACACCGTCCTCGTCGCCGCCGACGGCGAGGAGGCGCTCGCGCTCGCCGCCGATCACTCCGGCGCGATCGACCTGCTGCTCACCGACGTCGTGATGCCGAAGCTCGGCGGCGCCGAGCTGGCGAACCATCTCGCCGCTCGCCGCCCCGGCCTGCGCGTCCTCTTCATGTCCGGCTACACGCAGGGGGCGATCGCCCAGCACGGAGTCCTCCTGGAAGGAGTCTCGCTGCTCGAGAAGCCGTTCAGCCGGACCGACCTGACGCGCGCGGTGCGCGAAGCGCTCGATCGACCAGCGACCGGTTGAGGCCGGTCGCCGCGAGCACCACCTCGGTCCTGAAGGTCAGCCCGGGCGCGGCCGATCGAGGACCTCGCGCACCATTCGCTCCAGCCGCTCGCCGCTGAACGGCTTCTCGAGCAGCACGACGCCTTCCTCGAGCACGCCTTGTTGCACGATCGCCCCGTCGGTGTACCCCGACATGAAGAGCACCCGGAGTCCGGGGCGCAGCGCGCCCAGCCGCCGGGCGAGCGCGGCGCCGCCAAGATTCGGCATCACGACATCGGTCAGCACCAGATCGATCGGCTCGTCGCGAGCGCCCGAAAGGGCCAGGGCTTCCTCACCGTCTCCCGCCAGCAGCACCGTATAGCCGCGTCCCACGAGCCGGCGACGGATCATCTCCCGCAGCGCCAGATTGTCTTCCACCAGCAGGATCGTCTCGCTGCCGCCGCCGGTGCTCGCCAAAGAATCGACCGGAGCGGTGCCCTCGGGCAGCTCGTCGACCCGCGGCAGGTAGATCTTGAAGCTCGTGCCGAGGCCGAGCTCGCTGTAGACCCAGATGTAGCCGCCGCTCTGCTTGACGATGCCGTAGACAGTCGCCAGACCCAACCCCGTCCCCTTGCCCGCCGGCTTGGTGGTGAAGAACGGCTCAAAAAGCCGCCGCTGGGTCTCGGCGTCCATGCCGACGCCGGTGTCCGAAACGGCCAGCATCACGTAGCGACCCGGCCTTATCGTCGGGCGGCCGATGGCGGCGTCGTCCTCGCGCAGATCGACATCAGCGGTCTCGAGCGTCAGCGTGCCGCCCTCGGGCATGGCGTCGCGCGCGTTGACGGCGAGATTGAGCAGGATCTGATCGATCTGTCCGGGATCGGCCCGCACCGTTCCGAGCTCCGGAGCCTGACGCACGACGACCGCGATGTCTTCGCCGATCAGCCGGGCCAGCATCTTGTGCGCGTTGGCGACCAGCTCATTGAGGTCGAGCCGCCTGGGCTGCAGGACCTGCTTGCGGCTGAAGGCCTGCAGCTGGCGGGTGAGATCGGCGGCGCGCTGCGCCGCCTGCACCATCTCCGCCACCTGCTCGCGGGCCGGACTCCCCGGCGCGAGCTCCGACTCCGCGAGCTCGCCGTAACCCAGGATCACTCCCAGAATGTTATTGAAGTCGTGCGCCACGCCGCCCGCCAGCCGGCCGATCGCCTCGATCTTCTGTGCCTGCTGGAGCTCCGCCTCGAGGAGCTTGCGGGCGGTGACGTCGATCCCCGTGCCGATGCAACAGGGTGCGCCGCTCCAGTTGACCCTTGTACCGACGAAGTAGTGCGGAATCTCTCTCCCGCTCTTCGAGGTCAGTGCCACCTCGACTTCGGCATGCCCGCTCTCGAACACCTTCCGCACGGACTCCGCGATCCGCTCCGACTCTTCTCCGGTGAAGAAGTCGAGTGGCGACATGGCGGCGATCTCCGTCGCCGAGTACTCCGAGACGGCCTCGAGAGCGCGGTTCCAGCGCAGGAACCGACCTGTCTGGTCGAAGAGATAGAAGACCCCGGGGAGGCTGTCGAGCATCGCCTCGGAGAACGCCTTCTCCGCGAGGATCGCCTCTTGCGCTTCCTTGCGCCCGGTGATGTCCTCCGTGAACATGATCAGGCCGCCGATGGCTCCCTTCGTGTTCCGCCAGGGATCCACCGACCACCGCTGCCACTGCCGGGTTCCATCGGCCTGAATCCACAAGTCGTCCTCACAGGCCTGAGCCTCCCCCGCCAGGGCCCGCCGGTGAACCTCCTTCCACCGTTCGGGGAGGTCGGGGTGAACTACGTAGTGGCTGATCCCGACCGGCGTCGGCCGTTCGCGGCCGTAGACGTCGATCCAGCGCCGGCTCGCGGCGAGGCAGATCATGTCGTTGTCGAACATGGCGATTTCAACCGGCGCGTGCTCGATGAAGGTGCGCAGCTGAATCTCGCTCGAACGCAATGCGGCTTCACTCCGCTTGCGTTCCGCGATGTCGGCGATGATGGCCATGGAGCCGGAGAACCGCCCTTCGACATCCGTCACGGGCGCGACCGAGAACGAGGTCCAGAGGAGCTCTCCGGATTTCTTCCGCACCTCGATCTCGTAGCCCTCGGCGATGCCCGCGGCGCGGCGCCGATTGCGTTCGACCATCGCCGCCCGATCCGCCTCGCGCATGAGCAGCCTGGCAACGTCCTGGCCGAGCAGCTCCGCTTCGGAGTAGCCGAGCATCCGACAGGCCTGCGGGTTGACGAAGCGAACGATGTCGTTCCGATCCGCCACCAGGAGGCCGTCAGCCATGTTCTCGACCAGAGCGCGATACTTCGCCTCGCTCTCGCGAAACGCCACCTCGGCCTGGCGCAGCGCGGTGATGTCGCGCAGCGCGGCGACGACGACGGGGCCCTCGGCGGTCGGCACCGGCTGCAGACTGACCAGCACATCGATCACGACGCCGTTCCGGTGCCGGGCCACGAGCTGCCGGTCCGGCGCCATGCTGCGCCGCTCCGGGCGCCGCGCGAAATCGCGGCGTTTCGCCGCGTGACGCGCGCGGAGCAGCTCGGGCACTAAAAGCTCGATGGGCTTCCCAGCCAGCTCCTCGGCGTCGTAACCGAGCAGGTTCGAGAGCGCCGAATTCGCGGCCACGATCCGGCCTTCGGCGTCGACCGCGACGCTCGCGTCGGGCATGAGCTCGAGGAGCTCGCCGAGCCCGATCGCTCCGCCGCTGACGGTGATACGCATCTTCGACACCCCCCTTCGGGGAGCGATGAGTCGCTCGCCACCCGGGTGCGGGCGCTCCACCTCGTCACCCGCTACGTCGCCCGTACTCCGGGAAGCCTACAGCCGCCGGGACCGCGCGCCCACCGGCCACTCCGGCAGGCGCCAAGGGGCCTCCGGCCAGGCAGCGCACAAGATGTACGGGATGGTGCTCAGCGCAGAGCGGCGGCGAGCAACGCCGCGCGCTGCTCTTTCCAATCGGCGAGCCAGCGCAGGTGCTCGCCCGCCTCGACGCCGCGCGAGAACAGGAAGCCCTGGCCCGTTTCGCAGCCGGCGGCGCGCAGCCATTGCAGCGTGCGCACATCCTCGATCCCCTCGCCCACCACTCGCAGGTCGAGTCGTCGCCCCAGCTCGATCGTCGAACGCACGATCGCCGCGGCTTCGGGGCGATGGAGCACGTCAGCGACGAAAGCGCGCTCGATCTTGAGCTCGGTGCAGGGAAGTTGATCCAGCCGCTCGAGCGACGAGGTGCCGGTGCCGAAATCGTCGATCGACAGCTCAATGCCGCGCAGCCGAAGCCGGCTCAAGACTTCGAGCACGTTGGTGCGGTCGGCGCGCATCGCCGTCTCGGTGACCTCGACGATCAGCCGTCCGGGGGGCACGCCGCTCGACGAGAGCAGCGACGAGACCAGCCCGACCAGATCGCGCTCGACCAGAGCGGCCGTCGCCAGGTTGACCGAAATCGACAGCGGCTTCCCCTCCCAGGCGTAGTCCGGCCGACCGCAGAACTCGAGAGCGTGGAAGAAGATCTGCTCGGTCATCTCGACCACCAGTCCCGAGCTCTCGGCGAGCGGCACGAAGCGGCCGGGCGGCACGACGCCGAGAGTCGGGTGGCGCCAACGCACCAGCGCTTCGGCGCCGACGGGCGCCAGCGTCTCCAGATCGAGGATCGGCTGGTAGACGACGAAGAGCTCGCTCCTGCTGAGCGCTAAACGCAGCTCGTCGACCGTTACCTGCGGTCGCGCGGCATCGCCCTCAGGCTTCGCCGACGCGGCGGCCGTCGCCGCGGCGGCCAGCGCGGCGCGCAACCGCGCCAGCGGGATCGGCTTGGCGAGCGGCTCGCACATCCGCAAGCCGAGCTCGCACCCGATCTGGAAAGCGCTGCGCAAGACCTTGGGGTCGGAGCCGCTCAAGACGGCGATCTGCGCACCGCAACGCCGGAAAGCCAGCTCGCGCAGCATCTCGAGCCCGTCGGCGCCGGGCATGTTCAGATCGAGCAGGAGGAGCGTCGGCTCCGGCTCGATCAGGTTCCAGGCCTCGCGTACGCTGGCGACCACGTGGGCGCGGTAGCCGCACTGCTCCGCCACGCTCGCGACCAGGCGCCCGAACTGCGGATCGTCGTCCACGATGAGTACCGTGTGGTCGCGCGGAGTCACTCGCTTTGGCGCCTCCCGGGGGCGCACGCTAATCTACCCCAGCCAGGTCTCCTGTACTCTCTCCCCCGACCCGGTCGGAGACAGGTTGGATCAGATGGAAGAACGGGCAGGCATGGGTTCGATGGGCGACAGCGGCGCGGGCCAGGAGCCCGCTCCCCGGCGGCGCATTCTGGCGGTGGGGGTCGAGTCGGCGCTCTACGGCGTGATCGAGGCGCTGCTCAATCGCTCCTATTTCGAAGTCGACCGCGTACCGCGCGGCGAGAGCGGGCGAATCCTCTGCGGTGCCATGGCGTTCGATCTCGTGCTCGTGCGCTTTCCCCTGCCCGACGTCGACGCCGCCGATTTTCTCGCCGCGCTGCGCGACCCGGCTTCCCCGTGCGCTCAAAGCCAGGTCCTTCTTCTCGCCGATGAACAGCAGCTCTCCCGGGCGCAAGCACTGGTCGGCCCAGGCGCCAACGTGGCTCTCTCGGCGGCCAGAACCGACGAGCTTCTGTCCGAGGTCGCCGCCCGGCTCCTCCACGTCGCGCCACGGGTGGCGACCCGGATCATGGTTCGCCTGCAGGCCCGGGTCAGCGACGGCGACCGCCAGGCGCTCTGCCAGGCCGTGAACCTCTCGGCCAGCGGCATGCTGGTGCGCACGGACGCGCGCTATCCGCTCGGCACGACGGTGAGCTTTCAGATTCTGCTGCCGGAGGAGCGCGACGCCGTCGTGGGCACCGCCGAGGTCGTGCGCCACACTGTTCCGGAGCTCGACAAGCTGGAAGGCATCGGCCTCCACTACCTGGGATTTCGCTCCGACAGCGAAGCCCGGCTGCACGCTTACCTCGCGCGCGACGCCACATCGAGCTTCAAGTTGATGCCGTAGAGCGTTCCGGCTGACATGAAGCAGTGATCGAGCGCGGCGCTCAATCGCCAGGCTTCAGTATCTGCTGTACGCGCTGCACGAAGAGGCTCGGAGAGAAGGGCTTCTGCAGGAAGCGCTCCGCCGCGCCCCACGATCGCTCGCCGCCGAGCGCGTCGCGCGCGTATCCGGAGACGTACAGCACTTCGAGCCCCGGCCGGAGGCGCCCGAGCTCTTCGGCCAGCTCGATGCCGCCCATCCGCGGCATCACCACGTCGGTGACCAGAAGGTCGATCGGACCCCCGTGCGCCTCCGCGATGCGCAGCGCGTCGTACCCGTTCTCCCCCTCGAGCACGGCGAAGCCGCGCCGCTCGAGCACCAGTCGCAGCTGCTTGCGGAGCGCCGCCTCGTCGTCGACGACCAGAATGGTCCGTCGCCCGCCCGGGCGGCCAGCGGCGCCCGCGGAAACCGCGGCGACACTCGGCTCGTCCGCGACCGCGGGCAAGGCGACGGTGAAGACGCTCCCCCGGCCGGGCTCGCTCTCGACCAGTATCCGCCCGCCACTCTGGGTCACGACGCCGTAGACCGCGGCCAGCCCCAGGCCGGCCGCGTCGCCGATCTCCTGAGCGGTGGAAAACGGCTCGAAGATTCGCTGTCGCGTCGCCTCATCCATGCCTCGGCCGGTGTCGCGCAGCTCAAGCGCCACGTACGGACCTTCCGTGTCCGCCGACGCGTTCGCGGCGACCGCGGGCAGCCGGTCTAGCCGACGGCTGACGATCGTCAGCCGCCCGCCGTCGGGCATCGCGTCGCGCGCGTTCGCGGCCAGGTTCAGAATCACCTGCTCGAGCTGGCCGGGGTCGGCCCTCACCCGCGCCAGAACGGGTTCGAGCTCGAGCTCGAGCTCGCCGTTCTCGCGCGCGCGGCTTCGCAGCCTCTCCCCCAGGCCACGGCCCAGTGCATTGCGGTCGAGCACGCCCGGCTCGAGGACCTGCCGGCGACCGAACGCCAGCAATTGGTGCGTCAGCTCGGCGGCGCGCTCGGCGGCGAGGCGGATCGCCCCGGCCGACTCCACCGCCTCAGCGGTCGCGCCGGCCGGACCAGGCCCGCCGCCGGAGCCCTGGAGCAGATCGGCGTGGAACAGAATCACCGTCAGCAGATTGTTGAATTCGTGGGCAACGCCGCCGGCGAGGCGACCGACCGCTTCGAGACGCTCGAGCGCGCGCAGGCGCCCCTGCGCCGCCCGCAGGGCCGCCTCCGCCCGCCGGCGCTCGGTGATGTCCCGTGCCGTGCCCCGCACGATCGGAGCCGACACGCCCTCGGTGCGCAGCGTGCTGCAGTACTCCCAGGTTCGCCTCTCGCCCGTCGCCGTTTCGACACGCATCAGGCCGCGAGCCACCCCGTCGCGGCGGATCGTGGCGACGAAATTCTCGTAGTCGTGGCGCACCTCGGGGGCGAGGATGTCCTGCAGCCTCATCTGCGACAACTTCTCGGTCGTATAGCCCAGGGTTCGCGCCGCCCAGGGGTTCATCGAGAGAATGCGCCCTTCGAGAGCGTGCGTGCAGATCACCGCCTCGCTGTGCTCGACCAGATCGCGGTAGCGATCCTCGCTCTCGAGCAGCGTCTCCTCCGCCTGACGGCGGGCGGTGACGTCGCGCGCGATGACGATCTGGAACGGCCGCTCGGGGAGAGCGGGCCCCGAGCTCGAGATCTCGAGCGCCAGTCGCCCGCCGTCGGCACGCGTGCCCCACCCTTCCCAGGTCGAGGCGGTGGCTCCGCCGCCCGGTTGGATGAAGCGCGCCAGAGGCAAACCGATCGCCGCGGCGCTCGCGCAGCCGAACATCCGTTCGGCGGCCGGACTGAAGAGCGTGATCCGACCCTCGCCATTGAGCTCGAGGATGGCGTCGAACGCCGCGTCGAAGACCGCGGCCCGCTGCGCATCGGTCTCGGCCAGCTCGCGCTCGAGCCGCACCTGGCGCAGCACGCGCTCGACGGTGCCGGGAAGGTGGTCGAGGTAGTTGGTCGATTTGGAAAGGAAGTCGCGCACCTGGGCGCGCAGCGCCCTGATCGCCGTCGCCTCGTCGCTGAAGCCGGTGACCACCACCACCGGGACGTCGATCCCGGCCGCCACCAGACCGGCGTGAAAATCGAGGCCGTCGACTCCGCCGGGCAGACGGTTGTCGAGGACGATGAGATCGAAAGTGTCCTCGCGGATCCGGGCGAGCGCCTGCTCCGCGTCGCCGGCGTGAATTACCCGATAGCCGGCGCGCTCGAGACAGCGCCGCTCCAGGGTCGCCACGCCGAGATCGTCCTCCACCACGAGGATGTTCGGGGCGTCGCGGTCGCTCACGAAGCGCCTTTGGTCTCGCGCTTCGGGATCTCCACGATCTGCAGAAAGAGCCCGAGCCGGCGCACCGCCTCGATGAAGGCGTCCGGCGCCACCGGCTTGGTGATGTAGACGCTGCAGCCGAGCTCGTAGCAGTGCCCGATCTCGGCCGGGTCGTCGGTGGTGGTGAGCATGATCACCGGGATCCTCGCCGTGGCCTCGTGCGTCTTGAGCTGGCGCAGAACCTCGACCCCGTCCACCCGCGGCATGTTGATGTCGAGCAGCACCAGGATCAGCTCTGCGTGCGGCTGCGCCGCGAAGCGCCCCTCGCGGTGGACGAAGTCGAGCGCCTCCTGGCCGTCGGTCACGTGCACGATCGGATTGACGATCCCGGCGCGGCGGAGGTTGCGCTCGACCAGGGTGGCGTGCCCCGCGTCGTCCTCGGCGAACAGAATCGCGAACGGCTCGCTGATCATCGGTCGCTCCCCGGAACCGCGATCGAGTCTGACACTTCCGGCGCCGCGCGTGGCGCCCGCTCCGGCGGCCGCTCGGTCGGCAGAGAGACGAAGAACTCGCTGCCCGCGCCCGCGGTCGACTCGACCCAGATCTCTCCCCCGTGCCGCTCGACGATGCTGCGCACGATGGTCAGGCCGAGCCCGCTCCCCGGCGCCCGGTCGGGGTGCAGCCGCTGAAACGCCTGGAACAGCTTCTTCTGGTGGGCCTCGGGGATGCCGAGGCCGTTGTCGCGCACGAAGAAGAGCTGGAAGCCCGGGCGACGGCGCGGCGAATCGCCCTCGAGGCGGCCGACCTCGACCCGGCCCGATCGCGCCGGGTCGAGGTAGTTGAGCGCATTGCCGATCA
>ERZ1292633.1504-Hain-H41-02um-R1-1504-length-25065-cov-6_pt1 | contig 25065 bp, 23 predicted proteins | sample MGYA00564406_ERZ1292633 | MGnify/ENA primary metagenome ERZ1292633 (study PRJEB36523, sample SAMEA6512639) | groundwater metagenome | collected 2019-01-08 | study: AquaDiva: Metagenomics assemblies of 32 groundwater samples | reverse complement strand
CTTTTCTCGCGGTGACTGGAGGAGCAAGCGAAGCTGGAACGGCGTCAGCGCTCGCGTTGACGTGCGCCGTGCGGAGCCGGGCACCCCCCAAGTGCTAGCATGGCAGACTGCGAAGCGAGGTCATGCCAGCATTGAGGTGTCGTCGTTTCTTGGGACCACATCAACTTCTTCCCGGTCGCGGGCGGAATCATCGGTGACTTTCCCATCTGCGTCATCCCGCTGCTGCATCAGGACCTCGACCGCTCCGAAGTACCGCTCTGTGGTTGCTTGTGCCAGATCTCCGAGTCGACAACGAGCCACGGGTCGTATTCGGGTGCCGTACCGAACGAGAAGGTCACTTGGGGAAAGCGGGCGTCGACACGCCGAGCTTCATCATCGAGTCGGATGCGTTGATCATGGCATCGCTCGTCTTCGCGTTGGTGCTCAGCTGGCAGGGAGCCAACCTGGTTAGCGGGGCTTGAGTGGAACCTCGAGTCCCGCGACGAGGAGTGTCACCTCGTCGGCGGCCGCTGCCACGAGTTGATTTGCGCGGCCAAGCGCGTCTCGGTACGTCCGTCCGAGCGGCGTCGGCGGAACGACGCCGAACCCGACCTCGTTGCTCACCACGATCCACCGTGGTGCCATCCGGTGTTGTGCACGCGCGGCGCGAGACAACTGGCGACAGCTGTCAAGTAGCGCGCGTACGCGTTCGGTGACGGCCGCCTCGGCGTCGTCACCATCGCCGACCGCCAGCAGCATGTTGCTGACCCAGAGCGTCAGGCAGTCGATGATCACGACGTCGAACCCTTCGGCCGCGGCGGCAAAGCGGGCGGTGATGTCGCGCGCGAGCTCCGTCGGCGACTCGAGCGTCTCCCACTCCGCCGAGCGTTCGGCGCGATGGTTGTCGATGCGGCGCCGCATTTCGTCGTCGAGCGGCTGCGCCGTCGCGACGAACAGAACGCGCCGGCCGCTGCGGTGCGATGCGGCCAGCGACAACGCCTTGGCGCTCTTGCCGGCGCGCACGCCGCCGAGGAGCAGGGTGAGATCGAGCCACGCGTCGTCGATCATCGCGCTCTACAGCTCGAGCCCGACGAACGCGGCGATGGCGCGAAGGTCGAGATGTTCGCGCACCGACGCGGCGAGAGCGTCGATCGCCTCGTCTACCGTGGTCGCTCCTTCCGATTGTGGCAAGCGCACTCCTTTGCGCGCGGCGAGCCGGTGCAGCAGCGCGTGCCGGAGGGCCGCGTTCTCCAGCAACCCGTGAATGTAAGTTCCGACGACAAGGCCATCCTCGGAGGCAATGCCGTCGCCGAACAGGTCGTGCCCGGACTGCACCGCGAACGACGGCTGGCGCACTCGCGCGCCGTCCACGAGCCGGCTTCGTCCCATGTGAATTTCGTAGCCTTGCAGCGAAAGCTCTCCCAGCGGTCTGCGCTCCCCGCTATCGCGATCCGACAGCGCGTCGTCACCGGTGTGCCAGAGCGCGGTCGAACCCACGACTTTCGCACTCACTTGGCGCGTCAGTTTCTCCGGTTCGAAAATGGTCGACATTGGCAACAAACCGAGGCCGGGCGCGGTGCCGGCCTGTTCCGCGCCCCCCGCATCGATGATGTCCGTTCCGAGCATCTGAAAGCCACCACAAATGCCGAGGATGGGCGTGCCCTTCGCGCGCGACTCCTGAATCGCCGCAACGAGCCCGCGTTCGCGCAGCCAGGCGAGATCGCCGAGCGTCGACTTTGTGCCGGGGATGATCACGAGATCCGGAGTGCCGAGATCGCCGGGGCTCGCCACGAAGCGCACGTTGACTGCCGGCTCGGCGGCCAGCGCCTGGAACTCGTCGAGGTTCGCGACGCGCGGCAGCCGCATCACGGCGATGTCGATCACCGCGGTCGTGTCGTGCCGTTGCAACGTTTCCCATTCCAGCGCGTCTTCCGCGGGGACCTGGGAGAGGTCGAGCCAGGGGAGCACGCCGAGGGTCGGCACTCCGGTCCGTTCGTGCAGCATCTCAAAGCCGGGAGCGAGCAGCGACGGATCGCCGCGGAACTTATTGATGACGAACCCGCGGATGAGCGCCTGCTCTTCCGGCTGGAGCAGTGCGTGCGTGCCGTAGAGTGAAGCGAAAACGCCGCCGCGCTCGATGTCGCCGATGATGAGCACCGGCGCGCCGGCATGACGCGCGACGCGCATGTTCACGATGTCGTACTGCGCGAGGTTGATCTCGGCGGGACTGCCGGCGCCTTCGATCACGACGATGTCATATGCCGCGCGGAGCCTGTCGAGGGCGGCGGTGACGACTGGCCAGAGTTCGGCCTTCAGTTCGAAGTATTCGCGCGCATCCTTCACGTAGCGGGCACGACCGAGGACGACGATCTGTGACGTGCAATCGCTTTGCGGCTTGAGGAGCACCGGGTTCATGTCGACCGTCACGGGGACGCCGGCCGCGGCCGCCTGCATCGCCTGTGCGCGTCCGACTTCGCCGCCATCCTTCGTCACCGCCGCGTTGTTCGACATGTTCTGCGCCTTGAAGGGCGCGACGCGGTATCCCGCCTGCGCAAAGAGACGGCAGAGTGCGGCGACGAGGGTCGACTTGCCGGCGTGCGACGACGTGCCCTGAACCATGATGGCGCGGCCCAGGGGAGCGCGTGGTTTGTTCGCATTCGTGGAATCCGCTGGCATGGGCACATTGTCCACCGGTGCCGCAACGAACGCAAGAGCGAGGCGCAACCAGCGAGGCGCAACCAGCGAGGCGCAACCAGCGAGGCGCAACCAGCGAGGTGCACCAGCGAGGTGCAACCAGCGAGGTGCACCAGCGAGGTGCAACCAGCGAGGTGCAACCTTGCCAGCCGAGCCCACGGGTTGTAGTCTTTCACTCCACAATTGAAGGTGAATGGGCCACGCAGTTGGAAGCCGGTGAAAAACCGGCGCGGCCCCGCCACTGTAAGAGGCTTCTGTCGGCAGCACCCTTGGTGTTGCCGGCGGACATGATCGGTTCGATGCACTACCCACTGGCGCTACGGCGCTGGGAAGGGAGAACCGATCTGCCTCAAGCCAGGAGACCGGCCCGATTCACACCCGCATTTACCCCTCGAGGGAGGGGGCGGGGTCGAATGCCGGGCTGTCGCGCCGAAATGGCGCTCGCCGTCTCCCCGCCGTCCACCCCGTCGATTCTCTCGACTGAGCCAGGACGGCCGTTTTGTTCAAGGGAACGATCTTACATCGGGTGGTCCGTGTTGTCGCGATCGTCGCGCTGCTTTGCGCCGCCGCGCGTGCCGCGAACGCGCAGGCAAAACCCGCCGCAGCCATCGAGCTGACCGACGCCGCCGGACACGTCGTGCGGTTGGCGAAGCCGGCGCGGCGTGTCATCTCGCTGATCCCGAGCGCTACTGAAACACTCATTGCACTTGGCGCGACACCGCAGATCGTCGGCCGTACGCGCTACGATGTCGCCCCCGAAGTCGCGAAGCTTCCGTCGGTCGGCGGCGGGCTCGACCCGAGTGTCGAAACGATCGTCAGTCTCCACCCCGATCTCGTGATCGCCTGGGAGAGTGACAAGCGCCAGCAGATTCGCCAGCAGCTGATCGCGGCCGGCATCGCCGTGTTCGTGCTGCGCACGCAGGACACGACGGACATCTTTCGCGGAATGGCCAACCTCGGCCGTCTCACGGGGCGTGATTCGGCGGCGCGCGCGGTGGCGACGTCGGTGCGCGGCGAACTCGAAGTGGTGCGACGCAGGGTCGCCGGACTTTCGACGCCGACCGTTTTCTACGTCGTCTACAGCGATCCGCCGATGACGGCGGGACCGGCGACGTTCATCGGCCAGCTTCTTGATCTTGCCGGCGGACGTTCCATCTTCGCCGATCTCAGGCAGAACTGGCCCACGGTGGCGATGGAAGAAATCGTCCGTCGCGATCCGGATGTCGTGATCGTTCCGGTGGGCGAATTCAAGACCAATACGATCGATCGCTTTCGCGGGCTCGCCGGGTGGCGCGAGCTTCGCGCCGTCCGCGAAGGACGTGTTGTCACCGTGCCGGCCGACCTGTCGAGCCGTCCCGGTCCCGGGATCGGGGAAGCGGCGCGCGTGTTGAGCGCCGCGATCCATCACGACTTTTCCGCCAGGGCGAAGCCGTGACGACTCTGTTGGCGACGCCGAATGGCGCCGACCCGTTGGCGGTCAGCCCCTCGCCGTCCAGACGCGTGCGGCTCGCGTGGCCGCTCGCACTGCGGCTGATCATGCTTGCGACTCTGCTTGCGGTCGCGTTGCTCGCCGCGGTGCGGCTCGGCGCAGTCTCGCTGACCACGCGGGCGTTGCTGGACGCGACCGTCGGGCGCGGCGATCCCACCACGGTCACGATCGTTCGCGAACTGCGGTTGCCGCGTGCGCTCCAGGCCGCGCTCGTCGGTGCCGCCCTCGCCGTCAGCGGCGCCACCTTCCAGGCGCTGCTGAGGAATCCGCTCGCGGAACCGTACATACTCGGCGTGTCGAGCGGCGCCGCGGCCGGTGCCGTGCTGGCCGTGGTCACCGGATGGGCGGTGCGCTTCTTCTGGGCGCTTCCCATCGCGGCGTTCACCGGCGCGTTCATGTCGATGCTGCTCGTGTTCCGCATCGCCTTTCGCGTCGGGCGCGCGCTCGACACGAAGGTGCTGCTGCTCTCGGGTGTCGTCGTCAGCTCGTTCCTCGTCGCTGTGATCTGGCTCATCCTCACGTTCGCCGATACCGAGTCGGTCCGCTCGGCGATCTTCTGGATGATGGGGAGCCACGCCGGTGCGTCGTGGCGCAGCGTGGCGATCCTCGGAAGCTGCCTGGTGCCGTCGCTGCTGATTCTCTTCGCGCTCGCCCGTCCGCTCAATCTGCTCGCGATCGGCGAACCGACCGCGGCGTACCTCGGGACATCGGTGGAGCGGACGAAGATCGTGGCGTTCGCCACGGCGACGCTGCTCACCGCGGCGTCGGTGTCGGTCAGCGGCACCATCGGCTTCGTCGGACTGGTCGTGCCGCATGCGATTCGGCTCCTCTGGGGGAGCGACAACAGAGGCTTGCTGCCCTGTTCGGCGATCGCCGGCGCCGCGTTTCTCGTCGGTGCCGATACGCTCGCGCGGTCGCTCGCCGGGGCGAACGAGCTGCCGATCGGCATCGTGACCGCGCTGGTCGGCGTCCCCTGCTTCGTCTGGTTGTTGCGACGGCCGGCGGCAGCGTGAACGCCCTCTGGACGCTCGAGGGTGTGCGGTACCGTCATCACGGCGCGCGACGCGCCGCAATCGATGGCGTCTCGCTGGCCATTGCGCCCGGCCGGATCACGGCGCTCCTCGGTCCCAACGGAGCGGGGAAGTCGACGTTGCTGCAACTGCTGCTTGGCACGCTGGCGCCGGCTGCCGGCACCATCACGTTCCGCGGTCGCTCGCTCGCGTCGTGGCCGCGCAAGGAAATGGCGCGGACGATCGGCGTCGTCCCGCAAGGCGAGGCCGAACCGCTGTTCAGCGTGCGGGAGATCGTGGCGATGGGGCGCTATCCGCATCTCGGTGCCTGGCAGCGCGAGGGGCCCGATGACCTTGCGGCGGTCACCCGGGCGATGGAGCGCTGCGCCGTCACGGAGTTCGCCGATCGCTGGCTGTCGACGCTTTCGGGCGGCGAGCGGCAACGCGTTCGCCTGGCGCGGGCACTCGCGCAGGAGCCGTCGGTGCTCGTGCTCGACGAGCCGACGACCTCGCTCGACGTACGGCACGAAATGACGACCTTCGAACTCCTGCACGAATTATGCGCCGACGGCGCAACGATCGTCCTCGCGACCCACAACCTCAATCTTGCCGCACGGTACGCCGACGATCTCCTGTTGCTGCAGCACGGGCGGCTGGTGGCGCACGGCGCGCCGGAACTGGTGGTGACGGAAGAACGGATCTCCGCCGCATACGAATGGCCCGTGTCGATCGTGTCGCACTCCGGCGGCGCGCCTCAGGTGGTGCCGTGCGACTCCGGCGAGGGCGGTGTGCCGCCGTTGTCTTCGGTTCCTCCCGTACGGATGGCGCGATGATCCGGCCGCGTGGTCGATGGATCGTTGGCGCGGTCGCCGCTCTCATCGCGGCTGCGGCGTCGCGTGCGAGTGCACAGGTACAAGGGGAAGTACGCGGGCAGCTCACGGATGCGAGGACCGCCCGTCCTGTGTCGAGTGCGCGTATCGAAATATCGGGGCGGGCGAGCTTCGTCAAATCCGGGTCCGACGGGTCGTTCGTGCTCCGCGGACTGGAACCGCGCGGGTATACCCTTCGCATTCGCGCGCTTGGCTACCTGATGCGCGAAGCCGACGTCGAAGTCGTGAATGCCAGGACCACGACGGTAACGCTCGCGCTCGAACCGGGATCATCACAGCTGAGCGCGGTCGTCGTGCGGACGAACCGCGATACCGCGGCACCGGGTGCGGTGACCTTCGACCGGAAAGCGATCGAGGCGTCCGGGCGGCGCGACCTCGGCGAATTGCTGCAGAACGCGCCGGGCGTCGTCGTCACGCAGGCCGGAGGTGCCGGTGCGGCGACGCATGTGTCGATTCAGGGGTCCGGATCGAGCGAAGTGCTCGTGCTGCTCGACGGAGTGCCGATCAACTCGGCGATTACCGGCACGGCGGACCTGTCACGCGTGACGCTCGAAGCGGTCGAGCGGGTCACCGTTCTCACCGGTGCCCAGTCGGCGCGTTATGGCGCGCGGGCGCTCGGCGGTGTGATCGACATCCAGACGCGCCGCGCGGAGCATGAGCTGTCGGCCATCGCGCGCGCTGGCGCGTGGGGCGAACGGAATGCCGCCCTGTCGCTGGGCGACAGCCGGTCGGTCGGGGCGGTCCGCATCGGCGCGTTGCTGACCGGCGACTATCGAACGGTGGAAGGGAACTTCCCGTACGACGTCCCGGTGCTTCGCGGTGGCGGCACCGCCACCCGGGTCAACTCGGATGTCACCTCACGGCAACTGCTGGGGGCACTCTCGATCGGCAACGACGACGCCGAAGCCCGCGTGCGCGGCGCGTGGCAGGGGATGGAGCGGGGGATGGCGGGGACGATCGTTCAGCAGTCGCTCACCGGACGGCAGACGCACGCGAGGACGACCGGCGGCGCTGACCTGCGTTGGCAGCACGGCCGTGTTCTCTGGATGGCCAATGGCGACCTGACCCGCGAGCGTGCCGCATTCGCCGATCCCTCACCGCCATTCGGTGGCACGTACGATGAGGTTGTCGATGCGACGGCGGTCACGGTTTCGGCCAACGCGACGATCGACCTCGGCGCGACCGCTCTTTCCCTCGGCGGCGAGGCGCGGACACTGAAGGTCGAATCGACGATGCTCGCGGCGAACACGCCGAACGCGCAGCGGCTCTTCGGCGCGTGGGGCTCGGTTCGCCTCGTCCGGCTCGCGCTTCCCGGGAACAGCGAGCTTACAGCCGAGGCGAGCGGACGGCGCGACTGGAACTCGTTGCTCGGGAGCGACAACGTCTCGCCGCGTGTCGGCGTGACGCTGTCGCACGGGTTGTTCGTCGTCACGAGCGCGATCGGGGCTGCGTATTCCCCTCCGTCGCTCGCCGATCAGTTCTTCCACGAGGGCGTGTTGGTACGCCCGAACCCCGAACTGCAGCCGGAGCGGGTGCACCGCGATCTTTCCGTGCGCGTCGCGATGCACGACGTCGATGCGGGGCCATTGACCATCGGCGTGAGCGCCGGCGCGTACCGGGCGGACATCGACGGGATGATCCTCTGGCTCCCCGATTTCCGGTACATCTGGAGCCCGTCGAACTTCGACGTGAGGCGCTCGGGATGGGACGTCGGAGGAGATATTGCCGTCGCAGCAATCGGCGTCGACATCCGGGGGACGCTGAGTGGATCCGACGTCGCCTACGCCGGGCCGGTGCTGACCGGGCAAGTCGCGTATCGGCCGAAGACCACCGGCAGCATCGTCGCGGGGATTGCCAACCACGGCATTCGCCTTGAAATATCCGGCCGATACGTTGGCGACCGGCGCACCGTGCCGGGCTCGCCCCTCAACGTGCTCGACCCCTATTGGCTGGCCGGCGTGAAAGTGACCGTGCCGTTCACCAGCGATGGCTGGTCCTTCACGACGACCGTCGGTCTCGAGAACGCATTCAACCAGGCGGCATCGATGCTCGTCGACTACCCGTTCCCGGCGCGGACGTGGACCTTCGCGCTCCGCATCAGGCGCGGTGATGGGCGGAGAGCCGCCAATGACGGAGTGCCATTCCTCCAGCGCCGGCACTACGGCCGGCGCTGATGACTCTCTCACATCACACGCACCATTTCGGAGTCTCCGTGTTCAATCCGTCTTCCCGTCGTGCCTTCTCCCGTCAGCTGGCGGGACTCGCCGCCGTCGTCATCGTTCTCGCGTCGTGCGGCAAGGATATTACGGCACCGGCCGTCGCCCCCGGCTTCCTCGGCGGCACGTCCGCCAATCACGAGATCGGCCTCGTCGTGAACTCGACGGGCAAGTCGTTCACGATGTACCAGATCGGCAGCCCGGCGACGCAGCAGCAGATCCCGCTCGGAACGAGCAGCACGGTGACGCCGGTTGGCTTTTCCGTTCGCGGCCGCCGCGCAGCGGTTCCGCTGGGCAATGCCGCAAGCGTCGCGTTCATCAATCTCGAGACGGCGGTGATTCAGCGCTTCTTCACCTTCGCCAGCGGGAACGCCACCGGCTCCGCCTTCTTCGACGACACGACGATCTTCGCCGCCAACACTCGACAGAACAAGGTCGGCCGGTTCACCTCGGGGCAGGCCAGTGATTCGATCTTGACGCTCGTGAGCGTCGCCGCGTACCCGACGGCGATCGCCATGGCCGGTGGCCGGGTACTCGTGATCTCGGCGAATCTCGACGCAAACTACGCCCCGCTTGGGAACGGCGTCGTGACGGCGATCGACCCCCGGACGATGGTCATCCTCGGCACTGCGACCACCGGCGGCACGAACTCCACCGGAGCAGCGGTCGGCCCGGACGGACTGCTCTACGTGCTGAACACAGGTAACTGGGTCGGGCAGGGCAGCATGACGGTCATCAATCCGGCGACGATGGCGGTGGTGAAGACGGTGCCGAACATGGGCGTCGGCCCGGGGGCGATCAGCATCGACGCGAACGGGCTGGCATACATCTCGGGCTTCTACGTCGGCACGCTGGTCTGGAATACGAAAACCGGTGCGTTCGTGCGCGGGACGGACAACCCGATCTGCGCAAAGCTTCCCACGGGTGCCTGCCGTGGCGCGTTCGGGGCGGCGACCAATGCCGCAGGCGACATCCATCAGGTCTTCTTCGGCAGCGCGTCGAAGGGGCTGGCGCCGTACGTGTTCGTCTTCAAGGCCGGCGCGTACGCGCTGAGCGACAGCATTGCCGTCGGCACCGGCCCTGCGTCGATCGCGATCCGGACGTTCTAGGTGCGCGGTGCCGCGCTCATCGCGCTGCTGGCGGACCTGACGGCAGGGGAGCCGCCGGAGCGCTTCCACCCGACCGTCTGGATGGGACGGTGGATCTCCGGCGGTCGGGCCCGCCGCCGGTCGCAGAGCGCGGCGGCCTCTTTCGGTGAGGGCGCGGCGTTGCTCGCGGGAGGAATCACGATCAGCGCCGCGCTTGCAATGGCGGTCGACGTTGCGGCCGGCGCGGCGTTTGGCGGCTTCGCCGGCTTCGCGCGCGGCGTCGCGCTCAAGCCGGCGCTGTCGCTCCGGCCGTTGCTCGAAGCCGGGCGCGCCGTCCAGTCGGCGCTCGAACGCGGGCAGCTCGACGACGCGAGGCGGTTGCTCGCGCGGCACTTGGTGTCGCGGGACACGAGTGCGTTGTCCGCAGCGGAGGTCGCCGGGGCGGCGATCGAATCGGTCGCGGAAAACCTGAACGACAGCGTCGTCGCGCCGCTGCTCGCCTTTCGCGTCGAGGGGCTGGCCGGCGCGTACGCATTTCGGATGATCAACACGGCCGACGCGATGCTCGGATATCGCACGCCGGAGCTGGAGTGGTTCGGCAAAGCGGCGGCGCGGACGGACGACCTCGCCGCGTTCATCCCGGCGCGCGTTGCGGCCCTGCTCATCTGTTGCACCGCCCCGGTCGCCGGCGGCGCGGCGGGCAGGGCCGCCGCGGCCGCGCTCCGCGATGCTACGAAGACCGCCAGCCCCAACGCGGGTTGGCCGATGGCGGCGATGGCGGGTGCGCTCGGTGTGCGGCTCACCAAGGGGTCGCACTACGAACTGAACGCGGACGGGCGCGATCCTGCCGCCGCCGACATCGGGCGCAGTTGCCGCATCGTCGCCCTGTCCGCCGTGCTGGCTGCGGCGCTGGTGGATCTCGTATGATCGCGCCGCGGCCCGAAGTCAGCGGCACTCCGCTCGCGATGCACGGCGGCCGACTGCACCGGAGCGACGCCGCTGGCGCCGCGCCGGTGGTCCGGCACGACTTCAGCGTCTGCCTGAATGCCTTCGGTCCGCCCCCCGTCGTCGTCGATGCGATTCGCGACAGCCGCCCCGACGAGTACCCGGACCCGTACTGCCGCGCGCCACGCGCCGCCGCCGCCGCGCGATGGGGACGGCCGATCGATGAACTCGCCTTCGGCGCCGGCGCCACCGAGTTGATCTACGCCGTCTGTTTCGCCTATCTGCGCCCGGGCGATCACGTACTCGTCGATGCGCCCGCCTTCGGTGAGTACGCGCGTGCGGCCGCACTTTGTGGTGCACGCACACAGCCGGTGGACGCTCCGGTCGATGTCGGCGATGACGTGCGGTTCCGGGCGATGATCGATGCGGTACGGCGCACCGGGCCGCGTCTCGTGTTCTGCGCCGCGCCGACCAGCCCCTTCGGCACGGCGATCGGACGCGATGCGCTGGGGGAACTCGCCGGCGCCTGCGGAGCGGTCGGCGCCCTCCTCGTGCTGGACCAGGCATATGACGCCTTCGCGGCGGTGCCGCTCGGCACACCGGCGCTCCCCGGGCACCGCGCCGTGCTGCATCTGCGCTCGCTGACCAAGGAGTACGCGCTCGCCGGTGTGCGGGCGGCATTCGCCATCGGGCCGGCGGAGGTCGTTGGCGCGGTCGAGCGCGTCCGCGTCCCCTGGTCGGCGAGCAATGCCGCCCAGGCCGCTGCGGTGGCGGCCCTCGGCGACGATGGGGCCGCGCACGCCGTGCGGACCGTCGCGGCGCTGCGGAGCGAGGCGGTACGGCTCGCTGCCGCGTTCCGGCACGATGGCTGCGAGGTCCGCCGGTCGACAACCCATTTCTTCGTGGCGCGGGTCGGAAACGCGCCTCGCGTACGGGCAGCCTTGCTCCAAGGCTTCGGAATCCTCGTCCGCGACTGCAGCTCGTTCGGGCTTCCGGAATGGATGCGCGTTGCCGCGCGAACCGCGCCGGAGAACGATGCGCTCCTGGCTGCACTGCGGACGCTGCCGCTCGAGCGGCCGTCGTTCGCATCATCACGTCAACCGCACGCCAATGACTGAGCATGACGAACGCCCGCGTACCGGCCCGCTCGCGCCGCAGGAACGGCCGGCGCGCACCGGAGGACGCCAGGCACCGGTGCCGAAACAAAAGCGCCCGGGGCCGTATCGCGTGCCGCCGCGTGAACAGCGCCACGGACTTCTCATCGTCAATACGGGCGACGGGAAGGGAAAGACCACCGCGGCGCTCGGCGTCATGCTGCGCGCAGCAGGGCGCGGAATGCGCGTCGGGATGCTCCAGTTCGTGAAGAACATGGCGGACCACGGCGAACAGCGCACGGCACGCCGGCTCGGCGTCGAGATCCTCGCGCTCGGTGCAGGACGCGCCCCTGGCCGTGATGACGAGACCGATGATGAAGCGCTCGCGATTGCCGGATGGGCGCAGTGCGAGGCCGTCATCGCGAACGGCGAGTACGACGTGCTCATCCTCGACGAGCTCACGCTCCCGATGACCTGGGGATGGCTCGACACGCCGGCCGTGATTGCCGCGCTCGCCGGACGGCCGAAAGGGACGCACGTCGTCGTGACCGGCCGGCACGCACCGTCCGCACTCATCGACGCGGCGGACCTCGTGACCGATATGCGCGTGATCAAGCACCCGCTGTCAGCCGGTGAAGCGCCCGCGCGGCCCGAGCCGGCGCCCGCGGTTCCTCCGCGCGACGCGCGGCACGGATTGCTCATCGTGAACACCGGGCACGGGAAGGGAAAGAGCACCGCCGCGCTGGGGCTGCTCGTGCGCGCCGCGGGCGACGACATGGCGGTGCAGATGTTCCAGTTCATCAAGAGCGCCGAAACGCGCTACGGAGAGCACGTCGCCGCGCGGCAGCTTGGCATCGAGATCGTTCCGCTCGGCGACGGCTTCACCTGGCTGTCGTCCAATATCGACGAGGACCGGGCGCTCGCCGAGCAGGGATGGGCGCGGGTGCGTGCTGTCGTCGAGGACGGGCAGGCCGACGTCCTGATCCTCGACGAACTCACCTATTGCCTCACCTACGGCTGGCTGAACGAAGAAGAGGTGCTCGCCACGCTGCGCGCCCGGCCGGCGTGGATGCACATCGTGGTGACGGGACGCGACGCCACGCCGGCGCTCATCGCGCTCGCCGATATCGTGACGGACATGCATCTCGTGCGCCATCCGTACCGCGAGCAGGGCATCGGCGCCCAGCCGGGGATCGAGCTGTGAGCGGTGCAATGGACGAGGCGATCACGAGCGTTTATCTCGTCCGCCACGGCGAGACGGAGTGGAACGTCACGCTACGCTGCCAGGGCACCGCCGACATTCCAATGAATCCCACCGGCCACGCGCAGGTCGCGTCTCTTGGCACTGCGCTCAGGAGCGTGGCGTTCGCCGCCGCGTACACGTCGCCCCTTTCCCGGGCGCGGCTCACCGCCGGGGCCGTGCTCGCGAGCCGCGCGCTGGACGCGGTCGTCGAGCCCGGCCTGCGCGAGCTGTCGTACGGTGACTGGCAGGGGCTCACGCCGCAGGAATGGCCCGGCGATGTCGCCGAACGGTGGGCCGCGGATCCGTGGACGGTCGCCTTCCCGAATGGCGAGTCGCTCGCCGCGGTTCAGGCGCGCGCCGTCGCGGCGATCGGGCGCATCGTGGCGGCCCACCCCGGACAGTGCGTGCTGGTGGCGGCGCACGGCCACCTGAACCGTCTGCTTCTCCTGCACGCGCACGGTGCCGACCCGGGCACGTTCTGGGATGTCGCCCAGCCGAATGGCTGGGCATGCCGGATCGACTATCGGGCGCATGACGCCAACGCCATCGCGACATCCATCACCCCGATCACGGTCGGGCACACCGGGACGGACGAATCTCACACCATTCAAAAGGCGGATTGATGTCTTCGCACTCACCGATCGATGCCGCGGTCGCACGCCAGGCGATCGATGCCAAAACGAAGCCCCTTGGTGCGCTCGGCCGGCTCGAGGATATCGCCGTGCGCCTCGCGGTTCTCCAGGGAACGCTTGAGCCCGCCATCCCCAGCGCCCGCGTGTGCGTGTTCGCGGCCGACCACGGCGTCGCGGACGAAGGGGTCAGCGCCTATCCGCGCGCCGTGACGGCGGAAATGATGAAGAATTTCGGGCGCGGCGGTGCGGCGATCAATGTGATCGCGGCGGTCAACGCGGTCGACGTCGAGGTCATGGACGTCGGTGTCGACGCCGACCTCAGTGCGCTGGCCGGGATCCGTCACGAGAAAGTCCGCCGCGGGTCGGGAAATCTCGCGGTCGAAGCGGCGATGACGGCTGAAGAGCTGAGCGCCGCCCTCGAGGTTGGAGCGTCGGCTGCCCGCCGCGCTGCGGCGGCCGGCGTTCGCGCGCTCGGCCTCGGCGAAATGGGGATCGGGAATACAACCGCCGCATCGGCGCTGCTCAGCGCGCTCACCGGGCAACCGCCGGCGGCTACCGTCGGACGCGGCACCGGCGTGAACGACGAGACGCTGGTGAGGAAGCAGGGCGCTGTCGGCCGCGCGTTGCGGCTCCATTCGCCCGACAACGGCCTGCAGGCGGATCCCCGTGAATGTCTGCGCCGCGTCGGCGGGCTGGAACTCGCCGCCATCACGGGCGCCGCGCTCGAAGCGGCGCGCCATCGCCTCGTTGTCGTCGCCGACGGCTTCATCTCCACCGTGTCGGTGCTCTGTGCGCTGCGAATGGTCGCCACCGGGCAGGTGCCCGCCGTGCCACTGGCTGAAGCGCTCTTCTTCGCGCACCGTTCCACAGAACGTGGCTACGCGATCGCGATCGAGGCGTGCGTCGGGATCGCGGGGTGCGACGCACGGCCGCTGCTCGATCTCGAGATGCGGCTCGGCGAAGGCTCCGGCGCCGCGCTCGCCATGCCGGTGCTGCGCTCCGCTGCGGCCGTGATGCGCGAGATGGCGACCTTTGCCGCGGCCGGCGTGTCGGGCGGCGACCACGAAGCCGTGCACACCCAACCGAAAGCGAGCTGACACGGTGACCGCTGCCGCCGATCGAAGTGCCGTAGGCCCATCGGGCGTCCGGAAGCATCTTCGCGCGTGCGCCGCCGCATTCACCTTCCTGACGCGTCTGCCGCTGTTCGGACTCGCCAATCACGATCCTGGCGATCTCGCGCGGTCGGCGCCTTGGTTCCCACTCGTCGGAGTCGCCGTTGCCGTCGTTGGCGGGATCGTCTACGCCGCCGCCGCGTCGCTCTGGTCACCGTTGCTCGCGATCATCCTGTCCGTCGCCGCGACCGTATGGATGACCGGCGCCTTTCACGAAGACGCACTCGCTGACGCGTTCGACGGGTTTGGCGGCGGGTGGAATACGGCGCAAGTGCTGGCGATCATGAAGGATAGCCGAGTGGGCGCGTACGCCCTCGTCGGGGTGGTGCTCGTGCTTGCGGTGAAGATCGCCGCGCTCCACGCGATGGCCGTGGCGACGTCGGGCGACGACGGTGCCATCCGCGGTGGCGTGATGGCGGTGGGCCGCGCCCTACTCGCGGCGCACGTGCTGGCGCGATGGTCGAGCGTGCCGTTGATCCGCGCGTATCGCTACGTGCGCATCGCGGCCGAGGGTGAGCGACCCAGCGCCGGGCGGCCATTCGTCGAAAGTGTGACGACGGGGCAGGTGGTCGGCGCCACGCTCCTGGCGCTCGTCATCGTCGTCGGCGTTCTGCAGCAGGCGGCCATCGCTCCCATCATCGTGGCGCTGATCGTCACGGCCGTCGCCGGACGCTACTTCGATCGCCGGATTGGCGGGATCACGGGTGACGCGCTGGGCGCGGCGAATCAGGCTGTCGAAGCCGCGGTGTACCTGACGCTGGCGGCGCACTGGGCGCTCGGGTGACGGAACGCGACGGCGCGCACGCGCTGCCTGGCGATGTGACGACCCGTCTGGTACTCGTGCGCCACGGGCAGGCGCTCGATGTCGACGGGCGATGTATCGGACACACCGATGTCCCCCTCGCGCCAGAGGGCGCAGCCGCCATCCGGCGCCTCGTTGCGCACCGAACGGTTTTGCCGTCGATCCGCGGCGGCGGCACGGTGACTGTTTTCAGCAGCGACCTCGCACGGGCGCGCGAGTCGGCGCGGCTCGTCGCCGAGGCGATCGGCGTCGGCGTGACGACGGATGCGCGACTGCGCGAAATGAACTTCGGCGAGTGGGACGGACGGCGCTGGAGTGACGTCGAAGCCGCCGACGGCGTCCGCCTGCACTCGTGGATGGAGCGCTGGACCGAGGCCTCCACCCCGCAGGGTGAAACGCTCGGCGACGTTGCTCGCCGCGCTGCCGCGTGGCTCGCCGAGCACATCATGGCACCGGCGGGTGAACGGCGGACGGTCGTCGTCGCACACGCCGGCTGGATTCGCGCCGCGGTGAGCCAGCTGACCGGACATTCGCTGGCGAAGATTTTCGACATTCCCATCGACCACGCGCACGCGACGATCATCGATGTGGGCGCGTCGGGGAACCACTTGATCGCGTCGAACGTCGATCACTTCGGCGACCTCTCGCGTTCTTTTCAGGGCGACTCGGAGTGCTCCGTCCTGCCCCAACCGTTGTGAAACACCAGCTCCTGTAATGGGCGTCGCCGGGCCCAGCCTTTCAGCTCCAGCATCGGGGCGGGATAGAATGACTCCACGTGCCCGAGGCAGAGAATGGCCACGGGTTTGCTCCCGGGCGGCATCTCGAGCAAACGGGCGAGGGCCGCCGGATCGAACAGCGAGACCCAACCCATGCCGAGTCCCTCGGCGCGCGCGGCCAGCCACAGGTTCTGGATGGCGCAGGCGACCGATGCAAGGTCCATCTCCGGCAGGGTACGTCGGCCAAACACGTGTTCTTCGCGCCCGTCGGTGAGCGCCGCGACGAGAAGCTCGCCGCATTCGATGACGCCCTCGACCTTGAGGCGCAGGAACTCTTCGTCGCGCGACCCGAGCGCCTCGGCGGTTGCGGCCCGCTCTGCCTCGACCAAGGCATGGATCTGGCGCCGCAGCGTGCGATCCGTCACGCGCACGAAACGCCACGGTTGCATCAGGCCGACGCTGGGAGCGCGATAAGCGGCCTCGAGCAGGCGCGCGAACACGACCGGATCCACCGAGCCGGGACGGAAGTGCCGCATGTCGCGCCGTTCGGCGATGGCCCGGTAAACAGCCTCCCGTTCGGCTTCGCTGAAGCGCTGGTCGGTGCTGCTCATGGCAGGAACAGGCTCGCGGCCGCGTCGGGATTCGACGGAAAATAGAGATGCACGTACGACGCCGTGAGTCGCCCGCGGCGATACACCGCTTCGCCCGTCGATCCGTGCCGTCGCGCGGCGCCGCGCGCGATCGGCACCATGGTTGTCTGGAACGCGGAGTAATGAAAGGTGTGGCCGCGCAGCGTGCCCTCGGGCAACGTCACTTCCTGCAAGCCGATCGCCGCGAGCCTGGGCTGCATGCGCACTTCGCCGGGGAGCAACGCGCACATGGCGTGGCGCGTTCCGCCGCCGTCGACCAGCCCCTCGCACAGGAACATCATGCCGCCGCATTCGGCGAGCAGGGGTCCGCCGCGGGCGTGGAACGCCACGATCGCGGTGCGCATCGGCGCGTTGTCCGCCAGCCGCGCCGCATGCAGCTCGGGGTAGCCGCCGGGGATGTACAGCGCGTCGGCCTCTGGCAAGACGGTTTCCTCGAGCGGCGAGAAAAAGTGCAGCGTTGCGCCCAGGCTCGTGAGCAGTGCCAGGTTGGCCGGGTAAAGAAAGGAAAACGCGGCATCGCGCGCAATGGCGATGCGCATCCCGTCCGCGCGGCGCGATGCGCTCGCCGATGCGTTCACGCCCGGGTCCACCGCGAACGCCACGGCGGCAGGCACGGGCACGCCGCATCGTTCCAGCGAATCGGCCAGCTGCTCGAGCCGCGCATCGATATCATCGGGTTCGCGTGCCTGGACCAGCCCCAGATGCCGCTTGGGTAATGCGGCGGCGGCATCGGTGCCGAGCCAGGCGAGGAGCAGGATATCGGGCGCAAGGCCTTCGCGCAGCATCGCGACATGGCCCTCGTTCGCGACGCGGTTGGCGATCACGCCGGCAACGGGAACGTCGCCGTAGTGCGCGAGACCGTGCGCAATCGCGCCGAAGGTTTGTGCCATCGCGCGCGCATCGATGACCGCCGCCACCGGAATGTCGAAGCGGCGGGCGAGACCGGTGCTCGACGGGCTGTCGTCGTAGAGTCCCATCACGCCCTCCACGATCAGCACGTCGGCCTCTCCGGCCGCCTCGTGCAGAAGCGCGCGGCACTCGCCCTCGCCGACCATCCACAGGTCGAGCTGATGCACCGGCGCCCCGGACGTGCGTTCGAGGATCATGGGGTCGAGGAAGTCAGGCCCGGTTTTGAAGACGCGCACCTGCAAGCCACGCCGACGGTACAGGCGCGCAAGACCCGCCATCACGGTGGTCTTTCCCTGCCCGGAAGCAGGCGCGGCGATCCACCACGCAGGGCAGCGTCGCGTCACAATGTCGCGCCCGGCTGGGCGCGCACGCCTGCCTGCCTTGAACGCCTGTTGACCAGCGTCATGTCGGGTGGATAGTTGGTGTGAAGGAGCGGCGCGACCTCCACGGTAACGTGGTGGCATACGTCGCCCCCCACATGCCGACGTGCTCACCGTTTGACGGCGGGGCGCACATCGGGAGGCCAACCGCCATGAACATGTTAATCTTGAATCTGCACAAGCGCGACCGTCCACGGCCTGGGTTCCTTGAATCTCCACCAGAGCGACTCGTGCTTTGACAGCTGGCCGGCTCGGGCCACACCGAGGGAGCGAGGGGAGGCCCGATGCGAAAACAGAAGTTCAGTCCGGGATATCCTGCACGCCCTGCGGCAAGCCGTGGCCGGCATATTCGTCGGCGGCGTCTGCGAAAAACTCGGCCTGCCGGAGGCGGTGTTTTCCATCTGGCGGAAGACCGATGTGGTCCCAAGAAGCGACTTCAGAGCACAAGGAGCGCAAGGTCGCGGCCTTCCTCGTTTGCCGTTTCAGCGTGTCATGCCTCATTTCGGCGCGAGGCGGTGAGAGCAGTCGTGTGCCTCGGGTAGAGAATAGAGCAAGACAGCCACGCGTGAGCGCGGACCCTGCTGCGAGTTTTGCCTCGGTCTTCGGAGACCGGGGGGCGAGGCGCGAGGGCTCGAAACACTGGGGCGGCTGAACGGGTCGCGACTATCGCGATCATTCGGTCATGGGCACCGTGATGGCCAGGTAGAGGGCCCGGGGCGTCGAACTCGTGGCGTTCGGATATCTCTTCCTTGAAGATCTGCACGCGTATCGTGAACGGCACTTGGCATTACCCGAAGGGCACTGGCAGCCTCGATAGCATCCGACGGCTCCCTGCCTGGGCGTATGAGCGCGGCAGGCACCGGCTGAGTAGATTTGCAGATCAACGATGGTCAAAAATCCTTCTCTACTCCGGCTCTTGTCGTCCCTTCCGCACGATCGTACGCTCGTGATGGGCATTGTGAACGTGACCCCGGATTCATTTTCCGACGGTGGACGCTACGCAGACCCGGCGCGCGCCGTCTCACACGCGCTCGCGATGATTGAAGAGGGTGCCGATATCATCGATCTGGGCGGTGAGTCGACGCGTCCTGGACACGAACCAGTTACCGCGGACGAAGAGCTACGTCGGATTCTGCCGGTCCTTGAACGGCTCGCGCCAGAGTGTTCGGTGCCGATTTCGATTGACACGACGAAGGCCGAGGTAGCCCGGCGCGCGGTGGCGCTTGGCGCGTGCGTGATCAACGATCAGTGGGGGTTGCAGGGAGATGCTGATATGGCAGCGGTGGCCGCAGAACTCCATGTGCCAGTCATCGCGATGCACAATCAGCGCGGGCATGTGTACGACAATCTGATGCCGGATATCATCGCGTATCTTCGCCGAAGCCTCGAACGTGCGGACGAGGTCGGTCTCGGACGCGAGCACGTGATCGTTGATCCGGGGTTCGGGTTCGGGAAAACACCAGCGCAGAATCTCGAGGTACTTCGGCGGTTGGGCGAACTCAAAACACTGGAGCGACCGATTCTCATAGGCACTTCACGCAAATCGATGATCGGTCATGTGCTGCCCGCCATGTCACCATCAGAACGCCTTGACGGAACGGCGGCGACCGTCGCACTGGGCATCGCGTTTGGCGCCGACATCGTCCGCGTGCACGACGTACGCGCCATGACACGCGTGGCGCGAATGGCCGATGCCGTGGTACGTCAATCGCCCGTGGGAGCACACGGTCCATGAGTGATGATCGCGTGTTGATGCGCGGCCTTTCGTTCTACGGCTATCATGGTGTGATGCCGGAAGAAAATCGTCTCGGGCAGCGCTTTATCGTCGACATCGACCTGAGCGTCCCCCTTGGCGACGCCGGGCACTCCGATGATTTGACGAAGACGGTTGACTACGTAGCCGTGCTGGCCGACGTACGAACGATTGTGGAAGGCCCACCCGTCAAACTGATTGAAACGGTGGCAGAGCAGATTGCAGCGAAGATCCTGAGTGCGTACTCGGTCGACGCGGTACGCGTGCGCGTCCGGAAGCCCGATGTACCGATTCCAGCGGTCCGTGAGTCTGTCGGCGTGGAAATCACACGCCGGCGAGTCAGGTGAGATCAGCCACATGACGACGCCCACACGCGCCTACCTGTCGCTTGGCACGAATCTCGGCGACCGCTTGACAAATCTGGCCGGTGCGGTGCGCGCGCTGATGGACGCGCCCGATGTCGATGTGATCGACGTATCGCCGGTATACGAAACGGCACCACTGGGCTCGGAGGGTGTGATCGTCGCCACGGAGCCGGCGTATCTCAACTGCGCGATCGTGATTGACACGAAGCTGAGCGCGCCAGCACTTCGCGCAGAAACGCTGCGCATTGAGCACGCCATGGGGCGTGGCGCGCACGGACGCTGGGAATCGCGCGTGATCGACATTGATCTCGTGTTGTTTGGCGACGAGCGCATCGCCACATCCGAGCTGACGGTGCCTCATGCCAGCATGTTCGAGCGCGCGTTCGTGCTTCGGCCGCTGGTGGATCTCGATGCCGATCTCAGCGTCGCCGGCGTCGGGCGGCTGACAACGCTGTTACCGAACCTCATGTGGCAGGGGTGCGACTTGTACGCCCCGGCGGACACGTTACGGGCGGTCCGAACGTCCGCTGATCTCCTTGCACACGGCGTCGCTATCGTTGGACGCGGGCAACTCGGTACCGCTCTTGCTGAAGAGCTGCGAACGGCCGGCGTCATGGTGACCGGCCCGTTGGGTCGCGGTGCGACGGCGGACGCCGCATCTGTTGTCCTCCTCTGCGTGCCTGACCGCGAAATCGCGACGGCCGCCGCGGCGGTCGCCCCCGGCCGGTTCGTCGGCCACTGCAGCGGCGTGGCCACGTTGGAACCGCTCGCGCCGCACGAGGCGTTCTCGATGCACCCGCTGATGACCGTAGTGCGCGCGAGCGCTCCCCAGTTTCGCGGTGCCGGCTGTGCCGTGGCGGGATCCACGCCGCCCGCCCGTGCCGTCGCTGATGCTCTTGGCCGGATCCTTGGAATGCGGCCGGTTGAGATTGCCGATAGCGATCGCGCGTTGTACCACGCCGCCGCGACCATGGCGTCGAATTACGTCGTGACGCTGGAGTGTGCGGCGGAACTGCTTGCCGGGCGCGTCGGCGTCTCGCGCGAGATGCTCGCGCCGCTCGCGCGTACGAGCCTGGAGAACTGGATCGCACACGGACCCGAAGCGCTGACAGGTCCGATCGCACGGGGCGATGTGGATACGGTCGAGCGCCAGCGCGCGGCGATCAACGCACGGGAACCGGATCTCCTCGTGCTTTGGGATGCGCTGGTCCGGCACACGGCGCAACTCGCTGCTGGCCGGGGGACGACATGAACGTCGTCCGCACGATCGCCGACGTGCGACACGCGGTGCGCGAGGCACGGGCCCGGGGAGCGACGATCGGTTTGGTGCCCACGATGGGCGCTTTCCACGCCGGCCATCTTTCGCTCCTGCGCGCGGCGCGCGCGCAGACCGGCTTCGTCGTCGTGTCGCTGTTCGTGAACCCTGTGCAGTTCAACGATCCGGCAGACCTGGCCGCGTATCCACGCGATGAAGCGCGCGACGCGGCGATGGCCGCGGCGGAAGGCGTCGACGTGCTCTTCGCACCGACCGCCGATACCGTGTTTCCGGACGGATTCGCGACCCGCGTGACGGTAGCCCGACTGAGCGAACCCCTGTGCGGGTCGCTCCGTGGTCCGGAGCACTTTCAGGGCGTGGCGACCGTCGTGACGAAGCTGTTCAACATCGTGACACCCGACGCGGCGTTCTTCGGCCAGAAGGACGCGCAACAGACAATGATCGTCCGCCGGCTGGTGCGCGATCTCGACGTGCCCGTCCACGTGGAGGTGTGTCCGACCGTGCGCGAGAGCGACGGGCTGGCGATGTCGAGCCGCAATGTACGGCTCGGCGCTGAGGAACGCGTGCAGGCCCTCGCGCTTCGGCACGGGCTCGACGTGGCAGAGGCGGCGATCCGCAGCGGAGGGCGCGATGGCACACGTATCGCCGAACTGGCGCGCGCCGCGATGCGCGATCGCGGGGTAGAGGCCGAGTACTTCGAGATCGTCTCCACCGGAAGTCTGCGCCCGGTGACGCCACTCATCGGCGAGATCCTCATCGCCGTCGCGGCGCACGTGGGGTCCGTCCGGTTGATCGACAATGTCCTGCTCCGAGTGCCGCCTCCGGGATGACCGCCGACGATCAGGTGCGCGGTGTCGCGCGACTCGCACAACTCAAGCGCGACGGCACGCCGATCGTGATGGTGACGGCGTACGACATCGTGTCGGCACGCGTCGCCGAGGCGGCGGAGGTCGACATCGTGCTCGTCGGCGACTCCGCCGCGAATGTCGTGCTCGGTTATGACTCGACCCGACAGGTCAGTGTCGACGAACTGCTCGTCCTTGCGCGCGCCGTGCGGCGCGGCCTACGGACGCCGCTGCTCGTGTGTGATCTCCCGTTCGGCTCATACGAGCTGTCCGACGAACAGGCGGTGGCAACCGCACGTCGGTTCGTCGTCGAGGCGGGCTGCGACGCGGTAAAGCTCGAAGGCGGAGGGGCGATCGCCGACCAAGCGCGCGCGATCGGCGGGACGGGAATTCCGGTCATGGCACACGTGGGCCTGCTGCCGCAGTACGTGGATCCCGGTAACGCGTTTCACGTGAAGGGACGCGACGCGGATGAGGCGCTCGCCATCGCGCGGGCGGCGTTCGAGCTCGAGCGCGCGGGATGCTTCGCGATCGTCTTCGAGGCCGTGCCCCAACCAATCACGGCCGCGATCGTCGCGAAGCTGCGGATACCCACGATTGGTATCGGCGCCGGCGGGGCCACCGATGGGCAGGTGCTTGTGTTCCACGATCTCGTGGGACTGAGTGGACCGCGACACCCACGATTCGTGCGGCAATACGCCGCGCTCTTCGAACCGATGGTCGCCAGCGTCCGCGCGTATGCGTCGGACGTGCGGTCGCGCAGCTTTCCTGCCCAGGCGCACACGTACGCGGTGCCTCCGGATCAACTCGAGGTGTTTCGCGCAAGATTTGATCAGCTGATGGTGTCCCAAGACAATTAGGGCAGTCAAACATTCTCTGAGGCCCGGTCTGTCAAGTCGTCCGGTTCGTACGTAAGGAAAACTACACGGTTCCTCGCCGTTCCGTGTTCCTGCCCTGCGCGCGCCCGAGCCAGTTGGCGGCTTCGTGCGACGTCGAGAGGACGCGTGCCCCCTCGCACGACCTTCTATCCGTGCCAGTGGCCACGGGCCACCGAACACCCAATTCTGAAGCGTATCGGTTCCACCTGATCAACATCACGCCAAACGGCCGAGAGGACGTGGTGCTGCGCGCGGACTTGGTGGTGCAGCAGTGGCATGCCTTCGTCCGGGGCGCGTGGGTGCGGAGGAGGCTGCGGCATCCGTCGTTCCTTTCCGGATCGGGCCTGATACCCCTCCGCCCCCCGCGCTCCCGGATCTCATCCCTCCTCCCAACACTCCGTCAGGTTAGTCCCATGGATCGCCTCTTTGCCAGCAAAGAAGAGATGCTCGCCTACTTCGACCAAGGCGCGGTCGACATGGCGCGCCTCATGCAGCGGGTCGATCTTCGCGGTCTGACGCGTCCGCCTCGCGATCCAGTGGAACGAGAGTTCTTCGATCGCCTGGGGATCGCCCCGCTATTCGAGGAGACGTTGGAGCCGCCGCCCAAGCCTGAGAAGTAGGACTGGAGGTTGCGTCAGGGTCTCGTGTCCGGTCGCCCGGACAAGCGATGTGCGACGGCGCCGATCCATGCGCGGACGCGCTCGCGATGTTCCGCAGGCACCTCGAGCCGTGCCACGCGGCGAAGCAGTGTTCGCGTGTGGACGTAGTCGTGTGCGATGAGCACGCTGACGTAGTCGAAATCCTTGTCCCGTCCGGCCGCGAGCTTGCTCGCCGCGAGATCGTGAATCTCGGGACACACCACCGTAACCTCGGGGTTGCCGACGGGTACTCTCCAGCAGCGCTTTTCCCACCCGACGGGGAACTTCGCGGTCTCGAAACCGACGCCGTGCGCGTAATACCCGTGCGTGCGATGGAAACGCGACTCTTCGCCGAGGCTGCCATCGATAACGTCCCACCGCTCAGGATGCCGATACGGAACGACGTCCAACTCGACGGACTGGCGAAGTTCGCTGGGTGCGTCCGGGTGGTATACAAGTACGGCCTGCGATCCGAAGACCAACAGCTCGTCAATCTCGGCGATGCGTGCCGCCGCGCGCACGGCGTGCAGGAACTCCTCGTACGTCACGGTCGGCGCGTGCGCTTGGGTCGCTTCACTGGCCTCGGAGTGGGACTGCCGAAGGCTTCTGTTCGTTCCGCCTCGGTGAGCACACCGACGAACGGGAGACTTTGCCGAAGCATGTCAGCGCGAGAAGACTCTTCGCGGAGCACGGCGGCCACCTGGCCCGGTGTCAGGGAGTCGAGGAGTCCCTTCCATTCCAGCAACGACAACCGCTCGGTATCACCCGCCAGTGGGAATCGGCGATCGATGAACTCTCGTGCTCGTTGAATGAGTTCGGGATCGTGCGTGAGTTTCGCCGCGATCAAGTTGGCGATTTCGCGCGGGCGTTTGAGCGCGGATGCGGCGCGCTTACTTGTGTCGACCGCCTCGAGTCGTCCTTCGTCGCTGCCGAACCGAAACTTCGATGACAGGTCCATCGGCGCAGGTCCAAACAGGAGCAACGCGTTCTCAAGCTCCGTCCGCTTGGCCTTCGAAAACCGTGCGAGATCGGCACGCTGGTAGTAGTGCGCAGCGATCACGACGTGATGCGTCGATTGCAGGCCGTTGATGCGCTTCTGAATATCTTCGCGTATTCCAAGACTGAGTGGTGCCTCGGCGAGGATCCCGATCGCGATCGGATCCGAGAAGCGATCGGAGCCGGTGGCGACCGGCCCTTCGATCCACGCGGAAACCATCGATGAGCCATTCGCCTGCATGAGCTCCCGCAGGCCGTATTGGATTGCTTGCCAGCGGGTCGCCTCGGCCTGAAACAGCTGAGTGAGTGGCGGAACCAGCGGGTGCTGCTGGTAGAGCTGGACTTGCCGGGTACGACCCCGGCCCGCGTACGCCACGACGCCGGCGGCCTCGAGGCCCTCCAGGA
>ERZ1292633.1114-Hain-H41-02um-R1-1114-length-29453-cov-5_pt1 | contig 25102 bp, 20 predicted proteins | sample MGYA00564406_ERZ1292633 | MGnify/ENA primary metagenome ERZ1292633 (study PRJEB36523, sample SAMEA6512639) | groundwater metagenome | collected 2019-01-08 | study: AquaDiva: Metagenomics assemblies of 32 groundwater samples | reverse complement strand
AGCAAGGGATCGAATCCCCGCGCCCCGGGTACCACGCAGAACCCCGCCCAACAAACTACGAAGAAGAGGTGTTGGACTTCTCCGAAACCGTCTGACCAAGAAGCGCGTTGATCCTCTCCACCAGCTTCCGCGGAGAAAACGGTTTGGTGATGTAGTCATCAGCGCCGACGTCGAATCCCATCTTCTGATCGACGTTCCGCCCCTTCGCAGACAGGAGAATGACCGGAATGTGCTGCGTCTCCGGGTTCGCCTTGATCGTCCGGCAGACTTCGTAGCCGTCCACCTTCGGCATCATGATGTCGAGGACGATGAGATCGGGCTTGTCGCTCTTCAGCCGCTCGAGAGCCTGCTCGCCGTCCAAAGCGGTCAGGACCTCGTAGCCTTCCATGCCAAGGCTGAAGTCGAGAATGTGGACGATGTAGATCTCGTCATCCACGACGAGGATCCGTCCCTTCGACATCCGATCACCTCCCCCGACAGCAGTCATAATGAAATGTATCGGCGCATCACGCCGCTTCTGGAGCTCGAATGAGCCCCGCATCTTCGCTTGCGACAACTACTTGAATGAATGCCTCCACCACCTGCCGATCGAACTGCGAACCGGCGCAGCGATGGAGCTCGGCAATCGCCTCTTCGTGCGCCATGGGAAGCCGGTAGGGCCGCCCGAGCGTCATCGACTCGTAGGCGTCCACCACCGCGATGATTCGCGAGGCGAGCGGAATCTCGTCTCCCTGAAGGCCGCGCGGGTAGCCCCGGCCATCCATCCGCTCATGGTGCGCCAGAATGATTTCGGACACTTGCGACTGGAACTCGATCGGTTTCATGAGTTCGACCGCACGAATCGGATGTTGGGACACCTGCATCCACGTTTCGGGGTCGAGCTGACCCGGTTCGTGGAGGATTCCAGGCGAAACGTGAGCCATCCCGACGTCGTGGATCGTGGCGGAGTAGGCGAGAATCCGCGACTCCTCCTCGCTCAGGCCGAGGCGGCGCCCCACGGCGGTCGCGCGGGCGGCCATCGTCCCCGCCGTGAGACGCAGGCGGCTGCGGCGCGAGTGATCGATGATCGCGGCCATGGCGCGCGTTGCCTGCTCGGCCTGATCGGCCGTGGCTTCATGCGCCGATGCGTGCTCCCAGGCGCGGGCCACCCGTTCCGCCAAGGCAGTCAGGAGCGCCTGGTCATCCTCGGTGAAGGGCGTGCAGGAAATCTTGTTGTTGATGTTGATCACGCCAATCACGCGGTCGCCGATCTTCATCGGCACCGACAGGAGCGACTTGGTCTCGTACTGGTGATGGTTCCGGCGACCGAAGCGCGGGTCGTCCTCCACATTCGTCACCAGGAGCGGCTGCCCATGCTTCGCCACCCATCCGGCGATGGAATCGCCCATCTTGATCCGCGTACCGCAGACGACCTCTTCCCGAAGGCCGCGCGCCGCCTTGATGAAGAGTTCTTCGCGCTCCCCATCGACCAGCATGAGTGAGGTGATCCCGGCATTCATCACTTCGGCGACCATCTCCACCGTGAGGCGCGTGAGGTGGTCCGACACCGATCGTGCCGGCGACCAGGTGGCGTGCGTGATGACGCTCGCGTCGCTGGGGGTCACCGGGAGGGTCACCGTGAAGCGCGATCCGTGGCCCGGCTCGCTCTCCGCGCGGATCGCGCCGCCATGCCACTCGACGATGCTCTTCGCGATCGAGAGTCCGAGTCCCACGCCCGGGTACTCGCGCGAGAGTCCGCTGTCGCTCTGGTAGAACGTGTCGAACACCTTCTGGATGTCGGTGGGTGCGATCCCGATGCCCGTGTCTTCCACCTCGATCTGCACGTTCCGCCCCTGGCTCCGCACGTGGAACGTGACCGCGCCTCCCTCCGGAGTAAAGGTGACCGCGTTCGTCCCAAGATTGTGGAGCACCCGGCGAACCAGGGTCCGGTCGGCCTCCAGGATCACCTCGGCGGTGTCATGCGCCGCCGTGAGCGTGATCCGCTTCGGCTCGGCCAGCGGCTTCAGGACGCCGACCACCTCGTCCACGACGTCCACGAGGTTGAACGGCTCGCGGCTCATCCGGAAGCGGCCCGACTCCAGTTGCGTCAGGTCGAGGATCGCGTCGATGAGGTGCTTCAGCTTCAGGCTCTGCTCGTCGATGACGCGCAGGAAGTCGCGCTGCATGCCGAGGTTCGTGCTCCCCACGTTCTGCTGGAGCGCCTCCACGTAGGAGCGGATGTGCGTCAGCGGCGTCCGCAATTCGTGCGACACCGTGGAGACGAAGTTCGACTTGAGCTCGTTCAGTTCTTCGGCGCGTTCGGTCGCCTCTTCCAGGCGGCCCATGCTCTCCTGCAGCCGTTCCACGAGCGCCGCGTTCTGGAGCGCCACGACGGCGTGACTGGCCAGGATCTCCAGCATCTCGACGATCTCGCGCGTGGGGCGGCGGCGGTCGGACGGATCGTCCACCGAGAGGTATCCGATCGGCCCGCCCTCCTTGCCACGAAGCGGAACGAAGAGAACGTCCTCCTGGTGCCACTCTCCCTCCACGCGCTCTCCCAGATCGGACGTGTAGCTGTGGGGGTCGTGCTCTCCCCAGAACTTCCGGTCGTGGGGGATGAAGTAGGCGCGGCCGATTTTGAACTCGTCTCGGAGCCAAGACTCGAACTCGTCTTTCGCCACGTCGTACTCTTCCAGCTTCGTGATCGCGTCGCGATCGAGTCCCGCGAAAGCGCGCGCCTCGTAGGCTTCGCTCTTTCCGTTCAGCACGCGGAGCAGCACGATCCGGTAGCCGACGGCGTCCCGCACGGCGTGGACGATCTCGTGGAGCACCTTGTCGAGAGAGAGGTTCGAGTTGATGGAGGTCGCGATCTCCAGCACCTTCCGGAGCCTCCCCGCCCGCTGCCGACTGGTGAGGAGCTGCTCGCGGTAGAGCCGCCCCATCTCCTCCGCCGCGTTCGAGAGCTGGTCGTTCCGCTGCACGGCGGCGTCCAGAGAGGAGCGGAGGCTCCGCAGCTCGCGGCTCAGCGTGCGGCGGCGCCGCGCTGCTTCATAGAGGAGAAGACCGGAGGCGGCCAGCGCCCAGGTCAGCTCGATCGCCGACGTCACGCGCCGCCTCCCGTCTTCGCCGGCCGCGCCGCCGCCGCGTGTGAGGGCGGCTTCGATTCGGTCCCGCTGGCCGACTCCGTTCGTCCGGCGCGCTCGTTCACGATGGCGGCCAGACAGGCCACGACCTCGGCGTCGAACTGGCTTCCCGCGGCGCGCTGAAGCTCGGCCAGGGCCTCCGGGTCGGAGACCGGGTCGCGATAGGGGCGTCCCACCGTCAGCGATTCGAACGCGTCGATCGCCGCCACGATTCGCGCGGCGAGCGGGATCTCCTCCCCGCGAAGTCCGCGAGGGTAGCCATGCCCGTCCACATGCTCGTGATGCGCCAGGATGATCTCGTTCACCTTCGCGGCGAACTCCAGCGGGCGGAGGATCCGGACCGCGGACTGCGGATGCGCTTCCACCTCTCGATGCTCCTGCTCTCCCCAGGCCCGAGGACTGGACCTCCGTTCCTCGTCCACGGCCAGCATCCCCACGTCGTGGACCCGCGCGACATAGCCCAGGACGTCGATCTCGTCCTGCGGGAGCGCCAGGCGGCGGCCCACCTCGGTCGCCAGCTTGAACGCGCGCTGCGTGCTCGGCAGCGTCCGCAAGCGGCGCGCCCGGACCACGGCACGAAGGCTCGCGAGCGTCGCCGCAACGTCGGCCGCGTCCGGTGCGGCGTGCAACCGATCGAGAGCCCCGGCGACACGTGAGACGATGGCCGTGAGAAGGCGCAGGTCGTCCTCGTCGAACGGGGTTCCGCCCACCTTGTTGTTCGCGTTCACGACGCCGATCGTCACACCTGAGATCTGAAGCGGGACGCAGAGAAGGGACCGCGTTTCGTACTGCGGGTGATTCATCTTCCGGAAGCGGCGGTCCTCCTCCACATCGCGAACCAGGAGCGGCTCGGCCGTCTGCGCGACCCACCCGGCGATGGAGTTGCCGACCCGGACGCGCGTCCGCGCGACCATGTCGGCGTCCAGTCCGTGGGACGCCTGAATCCCAAGCTCGCCACCCGCTTCGTCCAGGAACATGAACGAGACGATCTTCGCCTCCATCACCTCGGCGACCATCACCACGCACTGCTGCAGCACGGCACGGAGGTCGGGCTGGACGAAGAGCGGATCGAGCGACCGAATCAGCTTTCGGATTCCGCCCTGCGTCAACGGCAGCTCGAAGACGAAGCGCGTTCCCGCGCCGACTTCGCTCTCCACCCGAATCGTGCCGCCATGAAGCTCCACGGCGCTCTTCACGATCGCGAGGCCAAGTCCGGTGCCGCCGACACGTTCCCCACCGCCTTCCACGCGATAGAAGCGCTCGAAGACGCGCGGCAGATGGTCCGGAGGAATGCCTCGACCCCGGTCCTCCACGGCGATTCGGAGACGATCCCCCACCTGCTCCGCACTCACGATGATCTCCTGCTCGGCCGGCGAGAACTTCGCGGCGTTGTGAATCAGGTTCACGAAGATCTGCTTCAGAAGGTCGAGGTCGGCCTCGACGCGCGGAAGGTCGGCCGGAAGGTCGGCCTGAAAACGGAGCATCTTCTCCTGGAGCGCCGGCTCGACCGTCGGCAGGACATCGGCCACGACAGCCCGGAGCGTCAGCGGCTCCGCGCGGAGGCGCCGGTGTCCCGAGTCGAGCCGGCTCAGATCGAGCACGTCGTTCACCATGCGCGCCAGACGATCGCACTCCTCGTTGATGACGCTCAGGAACTTCTGCTGCATGGAGAAGGAAGGCTGGTCGATGTTGTCGAGGAGCGATTCGGTGTACGCCTTGATGGCGGTGAGCGGCGTTCGCATTTCGTGTGAGACGATGGAGATCAGCTCCGACTTCGACTGATCGCTCCGCTGGAGCGCGGTGCGCGCCTCTTCCAGCCGCCGCGTCGCGGTGTCGAGTTCCGCGCGCGTCCGGATGCGGTCGACCGCCAGACCGATCTGGTCGGCCAAGAAGAGCAGGGTGCGGCGGCGGCGGTCGGTCAGGGGCCGCGGCCGGCGGTAGCCAAGCGCGGCCACGCCCAAAAGAGACGTCCCGACGAGGACGGGAAGACCGACGATCGTAGCCGGGGGTGCGCCACTCCAGCCGAGTTCGTCGTGGCCGACCGGGCTCGTCCGGGTCGGATCATCCACGACCAGCGTCTCGCGGTGGAGAATCTTACCCAGGAAGCTGCTTGGATCGGGCGCCAGGCGGAGCCGCCGTGCTCCGGCGAGGTCACGCTCGAAGGAGTGTCCTTCCAGATCACCCGTTTCGTCGTCCAGCAAAAGCAGGATGAACTGGTCGGCGCCAGCGAGGTCGAGGACGTGTTCGGAGAGCGCCTGGACGAGCGCGTCGGAGTCGAGCGCGGCTTGAACCGCGAACGAGAGGCTGCCGAGGCTTGCCAGCGCCCGGACCGGCGGCGCGGAAGTGCGCGGCGCCTCGGGCGGTTTCACGGCCGCCTCTCCGGGTCGCTCGCCTCCCGACTGGGAGTGGCCAGCGATCCATCAGATCGGCGGTCCGTCACGATGCAGCTTCCGGGGATTGCCTTCCCCTTCTTCTTCAGATCCTTGGCGATGTCGCTGACCTGAGCGCTATGCTGGATGTCGCGCCCCACGTTGCTCATGATGAGGATCGTCAGGGTGAGGATGTCGAAGGTTTTCACGCCCCCCTGCCGGCTGGAGAGCACGGTGATCTTGCCGCGTTCACGGTCTACCGCGTCGTACTGGCTCGGCACGCGCGCATCGAATGAAGCCATGACCTCGGATGCGATGGCCTGCGCGCGCTCGGGCTCGGTGATCACCACGAAGTCGTCGCCGCCGATGTGTCCCACGAAATCCTGCTCGGCGCCCTTATCCCGCACCGCGTCGACCAGGAGCGAGGCCATGAAACGGATCAGGCCGTCGCCGCGGGCGTAGCCGTAGTAGTCGTTATAGGCCTTGAAGTAGTCGAGATCGAGATGGAGGAACGCGAACTTCTCGGCATTGGCGATCCGCCGCGTCAGCTCGTTATCGATGGTGATGTTCCCGGGAAGTCCGGTGAGCGCATTGGAAGAGAGCTGCGCGCGCCGCGTGCGGAGTTGATTGCGAACACGGAAGACGAGTTCCGCGGTCTCATACGGCTTGGTGATGTAGTCGTCGGCGTAGAGGTTCAGGCCCTCCAGCCGGTCGCCCGGCGTCGACTTGGCCGTAAGGAAGATAATCGGGATCCGGCTGGTGAGCGGGCTCGCCTTCAGCTGCCGGCAGACCTCGTAGCCGTCCATGCCCGGCATCATCACGTAGAGCAGGATCAGATCGGGCGGCTCGCGGCGGACCTCCGAGAGCCCCTTGACACCGTCCTCGGCGCACCGAACGTCGTACTTCGTGCCGACGGAGTCCTGAAGCTGCTTCGCGAGAATGAAGCGCAGATGCGGTTCATCCTCGATGATGAGGATCCGCCCGCTTTCGACCGGCACTTCCTGCACGCCGCCCCCTTGGTTCATGCTTGGAACTGGTGTTCGCTCTTGGAATTAATCGTCCCGAGGGGGTGGGATCTTGAGCGGAAGCGGGGGAGCGCGGAGGTGCGGGGTTGCGCTGCGGGGGGGGAGGCTACAAGCCGCTGACGGGGCTTTGGTTAGGGGCCCGAGTGGAAGGAACTTCCGGAGCCGGAAGAATCAGGCGGCCGGAAAGGCGTCGAGATTCGGGATGGCGCTCACCGTGAGGGGGGTCCGAAGCCCGCAAACAAGCGTCTGCCACCCGGCGTAAGCGATCATGGCGCCGTTATCGCGACAGAGAATGGGCGAAGGGATGAGCACGGGAATGCCGCGCTCGCGCCCCAGGCGTTCGGCTTCGCGTCGGAGCAGCGTGTTGCAGGCACAGCCGCCCGCCAGGCCGAGGGCGCGTGACGGGTGCTTCTCGAGAGCCAGCGAGAGCCGGTCGATCAGCGCCGTGACCACGGCCTTCTCGGTGGAAGCGGCGACGTCGCGGATGCGCTGTTCGGAGAGCGGCTGCGGCTCCCGTTCCACGGCCCGCTTGACCGCGGTCTTCAATCCGCTGAAGGAGAGGTCGAAGTTGTCGTTCCCGAGCCGTGCGACCGGAAAGGGAAAGGCCGACGCGTTTCCTTCGCGGGCAAGGCGATCGACGTGCGGGCCGCCGGGATACGGAAGGCCGAGAAGCTTCCCCACCTTGTCGAACGCTTCACCCGCGGCGTCGTCACGGGTGGAACCGAGCCGCGCCGCCACGCCCGGCGCTCGGAGATGGTAGATCTCCGTGTGTCCGCCGGAAGCGACCATGCCGAGGAGCGGAAGCGGCAGCTGGTGTTCGAGCCCCGGCGAGAGGAGATGCGCCTCGACGTGATTCACGCCGACAAACGGAATGCCGCGCGCCTGCGCGAATCCCTTGGCGAATTCCAGTCCCACCAAGAGCGACCCCACCAGCCCCGGTCCAATCGTCGCCGCTACCGCGTCGATCTCCTCCAGCCGGCGCCCCGCCTTCCCCAGCACGTCGGCGACCATGCGGGGGAGGAGCGTAATGTGCGCGCGGGAGGCCAGCTCGGGAACAACGCCACCGTATTCGAGGTGAATTTCCTGCGATGCCACGACGTGAGCGAGGAGGCGGCCGTCTTCCACCAGGCCGGCTCCCGTATCGTCGCAGGACGTTTCAAGACCTAAGACCAGCATTGGTCCATTCTACCAGCGCCACGGGGTCGAGGTCTTGAAGAGGAGCGCTTTGAAGCTTTTGGCCAGTGGGCCGCGTTCACGGTTCCTGTTACTGCAGGATCACCCACCGAGCGAACCCGGTCTGCGTCCCCTGTCGCGCGCGGACAAAATAGACGCCGACGCCGACCTGCCTCCCAGAGCGATCGCGCCCATCCCAAGAGATTCGGTGCGTCCCCGCCGGAAGTCGTGCCGCCTGCCAACGGCGCACGAGGCGCCCCGCGACATCGATCAGGAGGACTTCCATCGGGCCATCTCGATCGAGCGAAAGGAGCAAGTCGCCGCGCCGATGAGTCGGATTCCCGGCTGGAGCGATCTTCAATCTTGCGGGGAGTGCCGCCGGGGTCGAGCCGTAGGATACGTTGATGGTCGTGTCGCGCTGGACGGAGACATTTCGGATGAGCTGGGGCGCCAAGCCCGATCCGGCCGCCGGCGTCAGGAGAAGGCGATAAATGTCGGGCCGCAGCACGAAGCGGAATCGCCCCGAGTAGTCGGTCTCGTCGTCGGATACGGAGACGCTCCTCCCCGTCGCTTCATCGGCGACATCCCAGTCGGCGGCGACGAGCGGTACTCCGTCCCGGTCGAGGACCTGGCCGTCGACCACGACGCCGGGGCCGAGCACGACTTCCAAAGATGCGTCGGACATGAGGTCGAGCGGCCCATACCTGGCGGCCACGAGGGTCGCGCCGGAGGGGGCGCGAACCGTCACATCGTAGGTACCCGGCGCCACCGCGGCGAGAAACCCTCCATCTTGCGCGGTCGACGTCCCGGAAGCCGGGACCCGTTCGCGCGTCGCGGAATCGACGAACGAAAGGCGGGCTCCAACCACGGGAATCCCAAACTCGTCCACGACATGGCCGGAGAGCCGGGATGCCGGCACGAGCGTGATCGCCAGCGTGTCCGAGGTCGGGATCGAGACCGACCTGAGCCGCGCGGGCGCCAAGCCGGTCTCGGTCAGAGGGAATATCGTGATGTCGTACGTGCCCTCGGCGACATAGGCGGCAAACGTCCCGAAAAGGCTCGTCCGGTCGCCCAGGACGGGTTGCCTCACCCCTTCGGCCGCTCGATCGAAATCGAGATCCGCCCCGGGGATACCTGCGCCGTTCGCGCCAACAACTCGGCCGAGGACGCGATGGGACGGAGGGAGAGCCCAGTCGAGTTTGACATCGCCGTTCAGGAGAATTCCACGTCGCGCCTGGGGAGCGAGACCGCTCGCGATGAGGGGCTCGCAGATGACATCGTATCGGCCGGGCGGGAGCGCGATCTCGTAGGTTCCGTCTGGGTCGGAGTTGTCGTCCACCTCCAATAGGGCCCCGTCGATGGTGAAGACGTCGAAGTCGGCTCCACCGACCGGATCTCCGTTCACCGATCCGACCGTGCCCCGCAGAGTATCCGCGTCGGCCGTGCCCGCCGTGGCCACCACGGTGAGCACGGCGACGGCGATTCCCGAGCGCAATCGCCTGCGGAGGCCCGTCGGGCGGCGCTCGAGCCGCCTCATGGCAGCATCACCAGCCGGCGAACGCGCGAATCGCCTCCGGCTCGAAGTCGAATGAAGTAGATCCCGGCGGGAAGCCGGCGTCCGCGGCTTCCGATTCCGTTCCACACCTGGAGCCGGCTCCCGAACGCCGCCCCCCGATAGAGCACCGCGACGCGGCGCCCTTGCACGTCCCAGACGCTCAATTCCGCGTCGGGAGATTCGGCTTCGAGGGTCATTCGAACATCTCCGCCGCTGGGATTCGGCCAAGGCAGGGAGAGGCGCGCGTGCCTGGAGCGCGCGGACGTCTCGACGGCGGTTACCAGGGAGGGCAGTGTGAGCGTCAGCGTCGTATCGGCGCCCGTCACCACGACCGGGTCGACGACCAGCGTATCGCTCGTTCCGTCGGGAGGCGCGACGCGGAGGCGATAGGAACCCGCCGGTAGAACCACCCGGAAGAATCCGAGGGCGTCGGTCATATCGCCGGGCGTCACCGCCAGCGCGCCTCCGGCGATCTTGATGAAGTCGAGATTGGCGCTCGGCACGGGAATGCCGCTCCCTTGCCGACGGACAGTCCCGGAAACCCACGTACCGGCGAGGAACACGATGTTTCCGAGGTCGCGCTGACCGGTGATGTGAAGTGAATCGAATCGAACCGGCACGAGCTTGGTCGCGACGGGCGGAGAGAACGTCGCTCGGAGGTCGACCGCCGGGACGAGAACCCGGATCGATCCGTCTACGGCGCTTTGGTCGTTGAGCACCTCGATCCGGAGACTTCCCGGCAGGCTGTCGACGTCGAGGTCCACTCCTCCGACCGCAACGCCGGTGACCGTCACGCAGTTTCCCCTGACCTCCATCCCGGGAGGAAGTACGAGGTTCGGAATCGCGGTATCCAAGGCGATCGAAACGCCGCGGGCGGTCGCGGTCGCGAGCGGTTCGCTTCCGGTCGGCGCGGCGATGATGTCGTAGGTCCCCGGTGGGACGACCATGGCGTAGGAGCCATCGGCGGCGGTGTTATCGCCGGGAGTGAAGAGCTTCGGCCCTCCTCCCGCGGGGCGGACATCGATATCCGCGTCGGCGAGGGGAAAAAACCCGACGTCGGTGACCGAGCCTTGTATCAGGCGTCCCCCGACCAATTCGACAGGGGGGAGGCTCCGGTCGGCGGTCACGTCGACCGCGGCGAGCTTGACCGGGACGAGGCGATCGATCAAAAGCGGTTTGAACGAAACGTCCCACGTCGCGGCATCGACGAGCGTGTTGTAGCCGCCCAAGGAGTCGGTCACGTCGGCCTCGACATTGGCCGCCGGATCCCCTGTGGCCGGGTCGTGGAAATCGAGATCGACGAATCGCACTCCGAGTCCGCTCGTCGCGCTCAGTAGAGTGCCGGCAAGGTACTTCCCGCGGGGTAGGACGACGTTGAGCGTCTTGTTGACCTGGATCGTGAGCGCCGCCTCCTCGTGCGTGAATCGGTGGGAGCCCGGAACGGGGATGAACAGGATCCGGTATGTGCCACTGGCGAGGGCGATGGAGTAGTCGCCCGTGATCGTCGTGCTGTCGCCGCCCACCGTGACCGGAAGCCCCGTGATAGCGTTATAGACGTCGATGTCGAGGGGATAGACCCCTGCGGCGGTAGTGTCCGTGACGCGGCCGCTCAGCGTGGCCCCGAACGCAAGCGACGCCAGAGGCAGGAGCGCCAGCACGAGGAGGAAACGGCGCACGATCGTCTCCATCGGCCCGCGGCTCACGGCGTCGATTCCCAGGTGAGGCCGATTCGCAGCGACCCCACGGAGTAGGTTCGATCCTGACGGCTCGAGGTCTGATCGCGGAGCGCGGCGCCGACCGTGAGGGCGAGATCGGGTGAGAGCGTCCGGGTCCAAGCGGTCTCGAGTTCCAGCCACCGGTCGCGGCGGCGGAAATTCGAGTCCCCGAGGATTGCGTGCGTGTACCGCCTTGTCCCGGACCGAAGCGAACCCCCGATTCGCCACGTTCCGAAATCGCGGGTGACACCGCCTCCTCCGCCGTGATCCCGATAATCGTACTTGTCGGAGGCCGCGTCGCTCCGGTCGAGGGTCACGCTCCCCTCGAGGGAGAGTCCGGGGCGCGCACTCCATTCGAGCGCGCCGTCGAGGCGGCGGCCGCGCGCGTCGCGGGCGTTGAAGAGGGGCACGAAGTTGTCGCGCTCGAGATCGAGGTCCGCCTTGGCGAGCAGGCCTCCCGGCAGTTCGCGGCGAATCCCGGCGCCCCAGCTGCGCCGCTGAAACCTGGCGTCGATCGGCTCCGAAGGGAACTTGAGACGCCGTGGTTCGAGGCGGGCCCATCCGACGATCCGTGTCCCGGCGCGGCGGGCGGAAACCCCGAACTCTCCCCACGCCTGTCGACTCTCGGAGAAGTGGGCGAACGCATGCGCGCCGAGCGTCGCCGAGACTCCGATCTTCGTGCCGGCCCCGAGGCGCGTCGATGTCTCTGCCCTGAGGTCGGCGCGGAGCACTTCATCCGATCGCGTCGCGGCGTATCCGGGATAGGGGTCCGTGGTCGCGAGGAGCTCGGCGCGCCCGCGCCAAGCGATCGGGTCGAATCCGCCGGCGCTTCCGCAAGGGGCGTGAATCAGGCAGCCACCGATGACGGCGGCCGCCAAGAATCGGCTTACCATTGTGAGACCTCCTTTGGCCAATCGTTCCAACGTTCGATCCCGGCAAGGACGGATGCGCGATCGGCGTCCCGCCAAGCATGAATGCGAGTACTCGACAGAGGGCCACGCGCGCATGGACACGGAAGCGGATCGGCTGAAACGTTCCGCCGCCGTGGATGTATCCCTCTCGAATCGGCTGCCACGCCGAGCCGGCCTCGTTCCCGAGAGTCCAGCTGAGATGCGCCGCCAGGTTGCCCAAGTCCTCCTCGGGTTCTCCGGCCGCGGCGCGCTCCCAGTCAACGATGGCGGGAGACTCCCCCCAGAGAATCTGCCCGGAGTGCAGATCGCCGTGGATCAAGACCCGCGCGGTCCCGGGCTCTAGGGCCGCCGCCGTCCTGGATTCCTCCGAGAAGCGCGCCTGGAGCCACTGGGAGAACGGGTCGGACAGGAACCTCGACGGGGTCACCTGGCGAAGGGCTGCCGTCAGCGAATCGAGGCAACTCCGTACCGGGAGCGCGTTCGGAATTCTCGCGCTGTGCGCGCGAGCGAGATAGACGCCGAGTTCCGCCCACTGCCTCGCGGCGACGCGAGGCGGATCGATGACGCGACCGGGCAAGGCCGCTTGGAGCCACCCCTCCTCGCGCTCTAGCGGCAGCGACCAAGTCGCGGTCACGCCGGAGTCGCGAACGGAACGCTCCACGGACTGGAGGCGAGAGAGAGTGGCGGCAGCGCGCCCGGGAGGGCGCAGATGGACATAGCACCCCTGCGGGTCCGCGGCGATCAAGGCGGCACGACGCCCGAGACGGTGCCCCACCACTCGACCCTCCGATGCGCCGACGATCCGCGCCAGCTGAGGCAGCTCCGGATCTTCGGGCATCGACCACCGCTCGAGGTCGGAACCGGTTCGGCGGTACCAAAGCGCGGGTCGGCCCGGGCTCGAGACTCGGTCGAAGCGGAGACTCACGCCATCTCGCTCAGGCCAGAGCGCGGCGAGCGTGAGGTTCTCCGATTCCTCGCCAAGGAGTTGCGACCGCCGAGCCGGGTCGACGATGCCGGCGAGAAACTCCGAGAAGGCGGCCGGGGGCGCCTCGGCTGAGATCGATCGCGCCGAGTCGGGACGATGTCGGCGCGCCGGCGCGCCGATGGCGACCTCCGCCCGCTCCAGGGCGCGGATCGCATCCTCTTCCCAGTTGCGACGGCCCGATTGGAGCGTGGCGAGCGCGCGGCGCGCGTGCTCGACCCCGTGGCTCCACCGCCATCGCGTCGGATCGAACGTGTTGCCCAGAACCGACGCCGCCCAATCTTCAGCCCCCTCCTCGGGGCCCGGTTCTCCGCGACGTTCCGCGTCCACTACGAGCGACGCGGCGTCCCAGTGCGGATCGCCGATCGTCGATTCGTCCCAGTCGATGAGGGAGTGTCTCGCCCCATCGAGGAGAATCTGACCCATCCCGAGATCGCCATGGAGTGGAGCGTTCTTCGCGGGGCGAAGCGTCGCCGCCATCGACTCGAGCCTGCGCCCCAGCGCGTCGGCTCGGGCCGCGAGGGCGGGAGCCCAAACGCCCAGGTCGCGGAGCACGCTCCGCGCGAAGTCGGAGTCATCGACGTCGGAGCGACCCGCCCCGCCGAGTAGCGCCGCGTCGCGAGCGTGAAGCCGCTGGAGCGTGCCACCCACGGCGCGCCATACGGCGAGGTCGTTCCCCGCGACCGCCCACGGAACTCCGGGCCGCTCCGCGGTGAGGAGCAGGCCGCGCTCCTGATCGAATCCCAGGAGCTCGGGGGATCCCGTGACATCGCCGCTCCCGGCCCCAAATCGCCAGCGACGGGCAAGTTCAGGCGCGGCGACGATCGGGTAGACGCGCACGTAGGCGGTTCGCGCACCCGAAGCGTCGGAGCCATCGTGCCGTAGCCGGAGTCGAGCCCGGAGCACCGCACGACGGCCTGGCTTCCATCGAACCAACTCGATCACGGTCGAGCGGGCGCGGACTCGCCATCCCTCCGACGCCAGATCGAAGGCGGGTCCGCGCAATCTGTTTCCGAGCCGCCGGGAGTCGGCTCCGGCGGAAAGCCCTCGAACCGCCCGGTCGTTCGGGAACGCGAGATAGAGGCACCATGGATCCGAGGGAGAGCCGAATGAGACAAGCGTAGGGCCCGCGGATGGCGGTACAAGCCGGAGCGTGCGCGCCTTCGATTCGGCGCCGAGGACACCGCCCATGGCAACGTAGAGCGCCCCTCGGACCTCGGCCGGTCGGCCGTCGGCCGCCGTCCCTCCGCATCGGATGCCGAGGAGTACGCTCTGAGTTCTCTTCGCGCGAACGTATTCGATCGAGACCGCGGCGAGGCGGAACCCCTCTGCCAGGAACGCCGGTGCGAGTACCGTTCGCCATCGTTCCCCGTCCAGGAACGATTCCGGCGCAAGCCATGAGAGGACCCGTTGCTCGCCGCGATCGAGCGAGATCACGCCCTACCTCCCGCCACGTTGGAAAGCTCCGACCAGGCGACGAATCCGCCCTCGAGGCGTAGCTCGTGATCGGCCGGGAGACCTGCCTCCGCGTCGTGCGTGACGAGCACGACCGTGCGCCCTCGGGCGAGCAGGCGAAGGGCTCGTTGGATCTCGGCGCGGTTCGCGCGGTCGAGGTGCGCGAACGGTTCGTCGAGGATCAGGATCGGCGCCCGCCGGATGGCCGCCCGAGCGATGGCAATCCGCTGGCGCTCTCCCCCCGAGAGTTGCGAGCCCCGCTCCCCGACGATGGTCTCGAGCCCGTCCGGGAGCGAGCGGGTGAACTGCCACAGTCCCGCCTCCCTCACGGCGACCTCGATCGCCTCGGGGGACGCGTCCGGGGAGCCGAGGGCGATGTTTTGTCGAATCGTCCCGTTCAAGAGATGGGCATCCTGGAACACCATCGCGATCTGCGCACGGAGAGAGCCGATCGTCCAGGAGCGTGTATCGCATCCGTCGAGGAGAACGCGCCCCTCGCTCGGATCGAGGAGACGGGGCAGGAGGGAGACGAGCGTGCTCTTGCCGGCTCCCGACGAACCGCGCACGACCAGCGTCGATCCTGCCGGCACCGAGAAGCTCGCCGCCCGGAGCGCGTAGCCGCCGCGGGGGTACTTGACGGAAACCGCTTCGAACCGAATCTCGCCGCGAAGCGCGGGGGCGGGCGTGGCGTCGGCCCGGTCAACGATCTCCACGGGGGTCTCCAGGATCTCGATGACGCGGTCTCCGCACGCGCCCGCCTTGGCCGCGCGGCTCAGCACCTTTGCGAACTGGCGAATCGGCCTGTAGAGCGTTCGCTGGTACGCCAGGAAGACGAGCAGCCCGCCGGCCGTGAGCGTCCCGGCGTGTACTCTCCAGACTCCCAGCGCGAGCGTCACGGCCACCCCCACGGCCACGAGGAGGTCGAGACTCCGAGTCAGCATCGCCTCGAGTCGCGACGCCTTGAGGCCCGCACGGAGCGCCGAGCGGTTCTCCCGCCCGAACTGTTCGTCGACGGCACCCTCCGCGTCGTAGGCCTGCACGGCGGCGAGGGCGCCGAGTGCGTCGGCCGCGCTTCCAGACAACGCGCCCTCCCTGTCACGGGAGCGCCGCACCGCCCGCCGAATCTTCTGACCGACGATCCCGCCGGCGATCGCCACGATCGGAACGATCACCAGCGAGAGGAGCGTGAGGCGGGGTTCGAGCCAGAGCATGACTCCCACGGTCGCCAGCAGGGTCAGCGCGGCTCCAACGGCGTCGAGCAGGCTCCCGGTGGCCAGGTCGCGCAGCAGGACGACGTCGCCCGTGAGCCGCGTGAGGAGGTCGCCCGAGGAGCGAAGCGCGTGAAAGGTAGGCGGAAGCCGAAGCATGTGGCGAAAGAGGCTTCGCCGAAGCCGGGAGACGATTCGCTGGCCGGCCTCCGTGACCACGAGCGTTTGAAGGTATTGGGCCACCCCTCCGACGGCGGAGAGCAAGACGATCGCGGCTCCGGCGGACCCAATGGCCGCTTCGACCGAGTAGCTCGTCAAGTCGACGCCGAACGGGCGGGGCGCACCGGCGCGCGGCAGTAGGATCTGATCGAATATCATCTGAAGCGGCCAGGGACGAAGCACCTCCGTCACCGCGACGATCGCTCCCAGCCCCAGACCCGCCGCGAGTTGGCCGCGTTGAGATCGAATCTCCGGCGCAAGGTATCGGAGCACGCGCGCCGCGCGCTTCAGGCTCGCTCGCGCCGGCATCATCGCGCCGCCCTCCTCGAAGCGAACGATTGCCCGAATCGGAGGATCTCGGAGACGGCGTGATCCCACGTACCCCGTTCGAGAACTCCCCGGCGAGCCTCCGCGCCGAGATCGCCGCGAAGTCGCCCATCGCAAACTAGCCGCTGCAGCTCGCCCGCGAGCGCCGCAACATCGCCCGGCGGCACCAGGAGGCCATTTCGTTCATGGGAGATCGCGCGGGCGCACGGACCCGTGGCGCTGGCCACGACGGCAAGACCGCAAGCCATGGCCTCGGCCAGTTTCAGCGGCGAAAAGTAGGCGTCCTCGCGAGCGTAGGTCACGGCGGCGATATCGCTGGCGCGGAGGTAGGCCGGAACGTCGTGGTGCGGCACCACGCCCGGGAACGTCGTCCAGACTCCGACTCTTCGGGCTTCGGCCGCGATCTCCTCGCGCATCGGTCCGTCGCCGAGGAGCACGACCTGAACCGGGCGGGGGGTCCTCAACAGCGCGACGGCCTGGAGGAGCGTGTGGAGGTCATGCCAGGGACGGAACGACCCCGCGAACACGATACGAACTCCGCCTCGCGGCCCGAGGGCGGAGCGGGCGCGGGCCGACGATGCGGGATCGATCGGTTCGTAGAATTGGGAGCCGACGCCATTGGGCACGACGCGCACCGGATAGGCGAGGGGCGCCAGGGATCGAACCCAGGCAGCGACCTCGTCCGACACCGCCACGGCGCCATTCGACTGGGCGAACGCTTGCTGAAACGCCTCTCGGGCGCGATCGGGATCGCGCAGCCCCCGATACTCCGAGGCCTCCTGGTCGAGGGGCGCGTTCACTTCGTAGACGTGCGGAATCTCGAGGGCCCGGCATGCTTCGGCTCCGTGGGAGGCGCCCAGAGCGAGCCGCTCGAGAACCAGATCGGGGCCGAGAACGGCGAGGGTGCGTTTGATTCCGGCGGCCGATTCCTCCGGCTCGATGACATGCACGTCGAGCCCTATTCGACGCAGCACCGTCACGTCTCGTTCATCCCCGAGAGAGGCGACGCATGCCGCCACGTCGTGCTCCTGGAGCAACATCGAACGCGCCACTTCGCGAACGTGGATGGAGCATCCCTTGGGACCGCCGAGCGGTACCCCCCGGTCAGCGCAGACGAGCGCCACGCGCACGCGGCACCTCCTCGGCGGAGCTGCGAATCGCGCTCCTGAAGAGCCGCTCCAGCGCCGCTGCGGCCGACCGGCCGTCGAATCGAGATTCCGCCCTGCATCGCGCGTTTCTGCCCATGCGTCTCCTCAATACGGCCGATTTGGATAGTCGCTCGAGGCCGGCGGCCAGCGCGACCGGATCGTCGGGAGGGACGAGCAGACCGGTCTTTCCGTGCTGAATGATCTCCGGCACGCCGGCGACGCGAGTGGAGACCGCGGGAATTCCGGCGGCGGCCGCTTCGAGCAGAATCGTCGGGAGGGCGTCCTGATTGCCGTCCCGATCGACGATGCAGGGGAGGCAAACGATCGACGCCTCCCGCACGAGGCGTCGAACCTTGTGCTCGGGCTTGGCTCCCGGCATTCGGACGTGCCGGCGCAACCCGGCGCGTTCGATCCGCGACTCGAGATCCGCCCGTTCGACTCCATCGCCCACGATGGCCGCGCGGAGAGGGATCTTCCGATCGCGGAGAAGTCCCATCGCCTCGATGAGAACGTGGATTCCCTTCTTTCGGACCAGCCTCCCCACGGCCACGATTTGACCGGGGCGGGCGGTTCCCGTTGAACGTGCCGGCTTCCAGAGGGCGAGGTCGAGGCCGTTGTAGATGCGAACCACGCGGGAACCGGGAAGACGTCCGAGAAGATAGCGCCGGTTGTAATCGCTGACCGTCACGACCGCGTGCGCCGCGCGAGAGAGAGGGCGCAGCCATTTCCAATCGACGCCCGCGCTGAATATGTCCTTCGCGTGTGCCGTGAAGGTGAACGACTTCCCCGCGGCCGATGCCGCGACGAATGCGGCGGTGGCGGCCGGGCCGGCGAAGTGGGCGTGGACATGGTCGACGCCCGACCGAACCAGATCGCGCCCGATCCAGCGGCCCGCCGCCTCGTGAGCGATTCGATCCCGGGCCCTCTGTTCGCCGCGGCGAGATCGAGCGGCGCCTCCCGGACGCCGTTCCGAAGCCATGGCGGCGCTTGGCACCCAGTGAACGGAGGGAAGGAGCAACTCCGCGGCGCGATGGCGTGCGCCATCCGCGGCACGCTCCATGGCGTAGATTCGGACTGCAATGCCCCGGCGGCGAAGCGAGAGAATTTCGTTGAGGATGAATGTTTCCGAAAGCCGCGGAAAGGCCCGGAGAACGTAGGCAACCGTCGGCTTCGCGGGAATCGTGCGCGACATCACGCCCACGCCTCCCCGCGAGGCGAGGACAATCGCGGTGACAGTGGCATTCTCGCCGGGGCGCCGTTCGCGCCCCCGGCCTGTTGAAGAATCCGACGCACTTCCTGGCGGACGCGTTCGAGACCGCCGCACGCCGGAAGCCGGCCGCGGAGAGGTCCGGATGCCAGCGCCTGCCGCACCCCGTCGGAAAGTGCCCGCGGTTCAGGCTCCACGACACGACAGAGGCCGCGCGCTTCGAATCGCTTGGCGCGAAGATACTGCTCTTGGCGAGGCCAGCGGCGCGGGGCCAGCACGGCCGGCGTGCGACCGGCGAGGGCTTCACAGACGGTGTTGTATCCCCCCATCCCGACGACGACATCCGCCGCGGCGATGGCCGTTGTGAGATCGGCCCGAAAGGTCTCGACGGTCACGCCGGGGATACTCCGCGCCTGGAATCCCGCGAGGGCAGAGGCGGGCATGGCGGGACCCGTCACGACGAGAGAGCGCAGGCGGCGAGGAAGCAATCCGCGGCTCGCGGCGTCGAGATAGGCGGCGGTCACTCGTTCGCCGTCTTCGCCGCCGCCCGGCGTCACGACGGCCAGGGCGTCTTCGTTCCCCAGGAGCGAGGAGCGAAGGAGTTCCCTGGAGGCGGCGTCGACGTCGGGCGCCAGGTAGCCGAGGTAGCGGATCCGCGAAGCGATCGGGCCGGGCAGGTTGTACTCCTCACGAACATCGAAGAGTTCAGGATCGCCGTAGACCCAGAGTTCGTTGTAGTAGGTCTCGACGTTTCGAAGCGTTCCGTTACGACTCCACTCGGCGAAGACCGTTTTCGGATCGTCGAGGATGTCCCGCCACCCGAGGACCATGCTCCGACCTGGATTCCCCATTCGGAGGGCGTCGAGCGCGTCGCGGCATTCGCCCATGAGCCCCAGCGGGGATTTGTCGATCAGAACAAGGTGCGGATCGTACATTTGCGCCGCGTCGAGGATGAGCCTCGCTCGCATGCGACGAAAGGTCCCCGGCTCCATGGGCAGAGTTCGCGGGGCATAGTGGTCGTTGTCCAGCTTTCGAGCACTCGGGAGTTTGATGTAATCGAGGCCCTGGGGAATCGGCAGGGCGTCGACCAAGGGAGAGCAGGTGAGCAGCAGCGCGCCGATATCCTTGCTCTCGCGCAGTACCGCCTTCGCGACAGCCAGCGACCTCCGCACGTGCCCCAATCCCATCGCGTCATACGAGTAGAGTAGCCAGCGCCTCGCCACGGAAATGATCCCCCAGCACGTAGGACGATGCGGATCCCTCGATCCGATGTCTGGATAGGTGGGCGCGGCCGCGCCGGAAATACGCGGTGGGGTGCGAATCTTCACATATACTTGGCGCATGGGCAGATCCGAGACATCGAACCGCCACGTGGAGTGGTCCGACGACCGGCTCGTGGAAGGCTGTCTCGGGGGGGACGCCCGCGCGTGGGAGGTGCTTGTTCGCCGCTATGAACGTCTGGTTCGGGCGGTGGCCGGCCGCTATCGACTTCCCGAAGCCGAAGCCGCGGACGCGTTTCAAGACACATTCGCCGCGCTGGTGCGTGGGCTCCCCAACCTCCGTGACGCGAAGGCCCTCTGCCGCTGGATATCCAGCACCGCCGAGCGCATCTCGTACGCCTCGGCCCTGCGGCTGCGGCGAGATCGAGCGAGGACTTCGGGGTCCGCCGAACTCCTGGCGGAGCTTCCGGACACGGCGCCGGAAGGGGACTCCAGCCTGGAGACCCTAGAGGCCCAATCGATTCTCCGTCAGGCTCTTGCAGCAATGCCGGCGCGCTGTCGCGCACTCCTAGAGGCCCTCTATTTCGAGGATCCGAAACCGTCGTACGCGGAGATCGCCCGGCACTTGAGCATGCGTGTCGGATCCCTGGGGCCGACCCGTGCCCGATGCTTCGAACAGCTCCGCCGGGGAGTCGAGGAATTGGGCGGCGCGGAGAACCTAGGTATCAGGGAGGAGGCGACACGCACCTATCCCACTAGAAAGAAGGACCGTCCGCGATCTACGGAGCGGGCGGATTCCGGAAAACCGGGAGAGGCGCAACCATGATCCGTGGGACTCGGAGCACGAAGCACCTCGATACAAGGGGCATCCTCGACTTTCTCGAGGACCGGCTCGACGCGAAGTCGCGTCGCGCGGCCGAGGAACATCTTGGATCGGCCTGCGCGAAGTGCCGGCGCCTCTTGCACGAGGTGGGGCTCATGGTGCACCGCATGCAGCTCGACCGGAGCGCCGAGGTGCCCGAGGAGTGGCGGAATCGCGCGCTCGGGCTCTTCCAGCCTGTCCAGAAGCCGCAGGAGCGCTCGACGTTGCGGTTCCTCGTCGCGCGGCTCCTGCTCGATAGCGCGGCGCCGGGAACCCCGGTGGCCGTGAGGCGTGCCATCGGAACGGGGAGACGTCTCACCTACTCCGTGGGCCAGGGAACACTGGCGGTGGAAACCGAGACGGAAGGTCCCGGGATGTTCGCGCTTCGCGGGCTCCTCGACATCGAGGCGCCCGATCTCTACGAGATCGAGATCGATGCGGCGGGCGAACGCCGTTCGGGCCAGATTGATTCGGCCGGCCGGTTCGCGGTCGGGACGCTCCCCCATGGACGGATCAGATTGCGCATCGTCGGCCCTGGGGGCCGGTGGCGCGTGCCGACCTTCTCCGTCCCATGAGCGCCGAAGTCGCCACGGCTCGCTGCCAAGCCGCACAACGGCTGGCGGCACGGGTCGAGGAAATGAGGCGGACGAATCCACGCCAGGCGTGGCGGGCCCTGCAGCGACGGTTCCGCCCCGCGATCTCGGGCGCCTCTTACACGGAACGAGGCGAACTCTGGAGGCTCCGCGGGCACCTTCTTCGCTCGATGAGGCGAGCGGGCGAAGCCGCGCGCGCGTATCGGAACGCCGAGCGGTGGTTCGAACGCGCGATCGAGCCGCGCGAACAAGGGCGCTGCACGATCGGCCTCGTGGACGCCCTCATGTACGCCGGCGATTACGACGGCGCCCTCGCGGCGGCACGCCGGGGCCGGCGTCACCTGGCCCGCACCGGCGATCGCGCGGCGTTGGCCCGCCTCCTGAACAACGAGGCGAACCTGTTCCACCGCCTCGACAGGCCCGACCTCGCGCTCACGAGATACACCCGCGCGAGGGACGTGCTCCGCCGCGGCGGGGATGCTGCCGGCGCCGCTCGTGTGGACATCAACATCGCGAACTGCCTTTCGCTGCTCGCGCGGACTCGGGAGGCCCGGAGCCTCTATCGTTCCTCCCGATCGACCCTCCTGCGGGCCGGACTCGCCGTGCCGGCGCTCCACGCCGCGTACAATCTCGCGTACCTCGACTTCCTGGAGCACCACCACGAACGAACGCTCGAAGGACTTTCCGCCGTTCGCACCGAGGCGGCGCGGATCGGCGTGCCGGCGCTCTCGGCCGTGGCGCGCCTCGACATCGCGGAGATTCTCCTTCACCTGGGAGCGCACAACGAAGCGCTCGACGAGGCCCGTGGCGCGGCGGAGGAGTGCGGAAACCTCGGTCTGGCGTATGAGCGAGGAAAGGCGGAAACGTTCGCCGCGCTCGCCGAGTTCAGGCTCGGTCGCATCGGCGCCGCCCGCCGACGACTCGAAGCGATTCTCCCGACGTTCCACAAGGAGGGGAACCGCGTCTGGGCCGGCGAGGTTCTCGTCGCGATGGCCACGGTGTGGTGGGCCGGCGGCGACACCTCGGCCTCGCGGGTCCTACTCCTCGCGGCGGCTCGGCAGTTCACTCTGGCAAGGGACCGTGAGCGGGAGGGGTGTGCCCGCGTGCTGGCCGCGAGGGCGCGGGTCGAGGGGGGCCACCTTGCCGCAGGCGATCGGGAACTTCGCCTCGTCCGGGCGAAGCATGGGCGCGGCGGCTCTCCCCGATTCCGAAATCTCCTTCTCGGAGTCGAGGCGGAGCTGGCGCGAAGGCGCGGGGAAACGGCCGCGGCGCGGTCCTCCCTTCGTGAAGCGGCGCGCGCCTCGGAGCGGCTGGCGGCGCGCATCCTCGACGAACAATGGCGTGCGAGTTTTTGGGGAGAGTGGGGCTGGCCGCACGTGGAGTGGGCCGCGCTCGAACTCGACGAAGGCAGGCTGGACGCGGCGCTGGAGGCCCTTGAGAGAGGCCGCGGCCGCGCCCTCGGAGGGGCGCTCCGGCCGGGAGCCGATCGCGCGAAGGACGGTCAGCAGTCGATTCGAGCTTGGGCCGCCTCCCGTCGCGCCCGCGAGCGCGATCGCGGCACGCGCTCCGGAGAGGGCGCGGTAAGCGAAGTACGACCATCGCTAGCCATCGTGCCGACCCGTCTCCGGCGCGACCTCGCCGGGGGACTGCCTGAGCCGCTCACGGCGGCACAGTTGCGCGGCGCGCTGGAACCCGACACGCTCCTGATCAACTACATGCGACATCGGGGCCGCATCGAGGCAATCCTCGTGACTCGGCGCGCCTGCTCGGCCGTCCGCTCCCTCGTGAGCGACGATACCCTGCAGCGGCTGGTCCACGGCATGCTCTTCGAGCTCCGCGGAGCCGCTGCTTCGGGGACATCGCACGGCGCGGCAAGTCTCGCTTCGTTGAGCGAATTGGCAGCCTTCGTGCTCTGGCCGGCCCTGGCGCGGGATTTCGGGGATCGACCGCCAAAGCGCTTGGTCGTCGTGCCTTCGGGGCTTCTCGCCAGGATCCCATGGCCAGTCATGCCGCTCCCCGACGGTCAACCCCTCTGCATGACGAGTGACATCGTCGTCGTTCCGGGACTGCGGCTCGGCATGGTCCCGTCGCGCGGACGCCGCGGCGGCGGAGTTCCTCTGATCGTGGCTTCGGACGTCGAAGGGTTGGAACACGCGCAGGCCGAGGCTCGTGAGATCGCGGATCTCTTTCCCGACGCCAGGCTCCTGCTGGGGAACGAGGCGACGGCGGAGCGGTTTCTAAAGCTCGCTCCCGCGGCCCCATGGATTCACTTCGCCGGGCACGGGCGCTATCAGGCGGACGAGCCGTTCCATTCTGGCCTCCGTCTGCACGACCGGTGGATCGTCGCGGAGGAGCTGGCGACGACCCGGCTCTCCGCCGAGTGGATTTCCCTCTCCGCATGCCAGACGGCCCGAGCCCTGATTCGGCCGGGCGAGGAATGGTTCGGGCTGCCCCGCACCCTACTCCAGGCCGGGGCGAGGGCTGTGATCGCCCCGCAGTGGGACATCGAGGATGCTTCGGCCGTACGACTGATGCTGCTCTTCTACGAAGGGCTCAAGTCGGGCGCCACGATTTCCCGCGCGCTCGCGAGCGCCCAGAGCGCGCGCTGGAAGGCCGGTGACCACCCCATCGACTGGGCGGGATTTGTTATGCTATCCGGACTGGGAGCGGGCCGTATCGTCCCCTTCCCCTCCGGCCGAATCGACACCATGAGCCCTACGCCATCTGGAGGATTGTCATGAAGCGTTTCTTCCCCCCGATTGCCGGCGATCGATCCACGCGGATCGCCACCCTCGTCACGATCCTGGCGCTGGCGACGGTCCCGGTAGGCTGCGGCAAGAACGCGCCGACGGGCCCCACGAGCCGATCGGCCGCACCGCTCGATGCGGGCGCCCTCGCCCGGAAACCTGTCAGTGTCGACTCGCGCGTCGTCGTTTCGCTCGCCCCCACCGCCGACGTCTTCACCATCGCGGCCGACCACAGCGCAAAGGTCGTGACGGAATTGGGATTCGGCCTGGCGGTCCTGCAGCCGATCGGGAATCAGGACCCCGTGCGGCTCGTGGCGGAACTCGAGAGGGACGCGGGAGTCGTCGCGGCTGAAATCGACGGTCTCTTCGAGACCCCCGAGGGCCGGCAAGTGAGCGTCGCGTTCGACGACGGCGATGGGACTCCCGAGGAGATTTCCACGCAGCCCGCGGGCCTGACGGTCGGATTCGCCGCCGCGCACGCTGTCAGCCGGGGAGCGGGAATTCGTATCGCCATCCTGGACACGGGCGCCTCGGGGACCCATCCGGTCCTCGCGGGGAGGATCGCCGACGGGTGGGACTTCGTGGGAGGGGATCCCGATCCCTCGGAGGAGGCGAACGGGAAGGATGACGACCGCGACGGTTTCATCGATGAATCGGCTGGGCACGGCACCCACGTGGCGGGGATCATCGCGACGGGCGCTCCCGACGCGCAGTTGCTGATCGCCCGGGTCCTCGATGCGGACGGCCGAGGCGACTTCGCGAATGTGGCCGCGGGCGTGCGGTGGGCGTTGGACCGAGGGGCCCGCGTGATAAATCTCAGCCTCGGCGGCGTGCGTGGGAGCAACATCGTACAGGACGCCTTGGAGGCGGCGGAATCAACCGGGGTGGTATGTGTGAGTTCCGCCGGCAACTGGGGCTCCGACAAGCCCGAGGAATTTCCCGCCAAGAGCAGCCATGTCGCGGCGGTCGCGGCGGTCGACGCCGGTAACGCCCCGGCGTCGTTTTCATCGTTCGCCGGATATGTCGCCGTCAGCGCTCCGGGAGTGGCGATCAGAAGCTCTTACCTCGATGGTCGCTATGCTTCGTGGAGCGGAACTTCGATGGCGGCGCCCTTCGTCTCGGCGACAGCGGCTCTCCTGGTTTCCATCCACCCGAACTGGGATCTCCGCCTCGTCATGATGCGGATCGGGAACACGGCGAGCCCGGTCGTCACATCGGATGCGGTGCTGGCGGAGAAGTTCGGGGCCGGCGTCCTCGACGCCGC
>ERZ1292633.1502-Hain-H41-02um-R1-1502-length-25103-cov-5_pt1 | contig 25103 bp, 23 predicted proteins | sample MGYA00564406_ERZ1292633 | MGnify/ENA primary metagenome ERZ1292633 (study PRJEB36523, sample SAMEA6512639) | groundwater metagenome | collected 2019-01-08 | study: AquaDiva: Metagenomics assemblies of 32 groundwater samples | reverse complement strand
GTACCGGTCGCGGGCGGCAAAGAGCTCCCACTGCGCGCTCGCCAAAGCGGCAAGCTGTCCGAGAGCCCGCCAGGCGCCGGCGACGGACAATTGCCGACTTCACCCGACGCCGCCGGCAGCGCCGACGCAGCCAAGGCTGACCCTCGCCGCGCCCGTCGCGGTCGAGATCCTCGAACCGCTCGCAGAGCCGCAGGTTCAGGCGTCCCGTCGAAACGGACGGCGCGAAGCGCCGCCGCTCCGGCCTCGAGCATCGCCTCGTTCGACGCCGCTCTCCCCCCGTCCGCCTCCGATCTCGGTCTGAAACTCTCGTCCGTTTTTCTGAACTTCAAACCTTGAACCGGGTCCGCCACGCGGGCTCAGAAAGAGAAGAACCATGTTCACCAAGAAGCTCGCAACCGCGATGTTCGCCTTCGCAGTCGGCCTGGCTCTCGCCACGGCCACCCTCGCCGCGAACTCGCCGCAGCCGCCAAAGGAAACGGAGAAGGGATGCTGCTCTCACGCCGCCACAGCCGAAGGCGCGGAGAACGCTGAAGGCGCGAACTGCCCGATACACGGCAAGAGTGGCGAGGGCAAGGCCTGTTGTGCCGAGCACGCCGCGAAGAAAGACGGCGAGCCGTGCTCCTGCTGCAGCGACGAGAGTTGCGATCACCACGCCAAGAAAGAGGCGCCGGCCGCGAGCTGACGCGATTGGCGAAGTCCTGTTGCTCAGCGAGGGGCGCTTCGGCGCCCCTCGCTTTCTTTCGTCGCCGCTACCAGCCGAGCAGCGAGACCGCGATCCCGACGATCGCGATGCACAGGCCGGCCGCGGCGTCGCCCCAGTGGTCGATCCAGTGCAGGCGAAGTCGCTCCATTCCGGCCCGCGCCGGAAGCACCAGGGCGAGCATGGTGATGATCGTCGCCAGCTCGTAGACCACGATCACGAACAGCGTGCGCGCCCAGCCGAGCGGCGCGGTGGCGAGCAGCACCGGGATCACCGCCACGCAGGGGTCGGCCGTGAAAAGCAGAAAAAGCGACCAGGCGGTGATCCGCGACGGGTCGCGCGCGCCGTTCTGGTGCGCGTGCAGCCGCCCTCGAGTCGCGCGCCGCAGGCCCCACAGGGCATAAGCGAGCCCGAAGCCGATCAGCATCACGCCGGCGATCGCTTCGAGCCGGCCACCCAGCCGCGAAAAGAGCTCGATGCCCAGCGTCAGCCCGAGCAGCGCCAACGCCACCGAGCCGCTCACATGCCCGAGGCCGCAGAGCACGGTGATCCGCGCCGTGCGCGCCGGCGACCATCGGCGCGCGCGCGCCACCGCCGCGAACGGCGCCCAATGGTCGGGCGCCAGCGAATGGAGAGCGCCTACCGACGCCGCCGCCAGGGCGAGCGCCACGACCGCGCCCTCTCCCACCTCAATGCCCATGGCTCGCCTCCGCGAGCGCCCGCACGGAGATGACGGGCGCCTTCACGCGCTTTGCCTCGAGCCAGTCGATCCACGCCGGAACGCCGCTGCCATCCCGCGCCGAGATCGCGAAGGAGCGCGGCTCCGGCATGGTGCGCGCGAGGGCGCGCGCGATCTGGTCGAGATCCACTTCGGGCAGGTGCGGCAACAGGTCTATCTTGGTCAGCGCGACCGCGTCCGCGACCCGGAAGATCACCGGGTACTTGAGCGGCTTGTCCGCACCCTCGGTGACCGAGAGCGCGACGACGTTGACGGTCTGGCCGAGGTCGTAGACCGCCGGGCAGACGAGATTGCCGACGTTCTCGATGAACAGGATGTCGAGGTCGTGCCAGTCACGCATTCGATGCAGCGCCTGGTGAACCAGCTTCGCGTCGAGATGGCAGGCCGAGCCGGTGGTGATGGTGAGCGCCGGAATGCCAGCGGCGCGCAAGCGTTCGCCGTCGAGGTCCGTGTCGAGGTCGCCCGAAAGCGCCCCGATCCGCGGCGCCTCGCCGCGCGCCGCGTAAGCGCGCGCGGTGGCCTCGATCAGGGCGGTCTTGCCCGAGCCCGGCGAGCCCATGAGATTCACCGCCAGAACCCCGTGCGCCGCGAAATGCTCGCGGTTGTGCGCGGCCGTGCGCGCATTCCCCGCCAGGATGCGCTCCTGGATCTCGACCGTCACGATTTCCGGATCACCGCAACCGCAGCTGTCACACATGGTTCTCAGACCTCCATTTCGATCTGGCGCAGCGTCAGGTCATCGCCGCGCACCATGCTGAGTGGCAGCGCGCAGCTCGGACAGCGAAGGACTCCGCCCCGCTCCGGAAGCGCTCCGCAGCACGAGCAAGCCCAAAGCACGGGCACGGACTCGATCTCGAGCTCGGCACCGGCGCACAATGTGCCCGCCCGGAAGAGCTCGTAAGCCGAGCGCAGGAGCTCGACCTCCACCCCGGCGGCTTCGCCGATCTGGACCTTCAGCCGGCGCACGACGCGTGCGCCCTGGAGCGCCGCCTCGGCTTCGACGCGCTCGACGAGCGCCGCGACGATCGAGTACTCGTGCATGGGCCGGATCCTCAGCCCTCGCCCGCGAAGTTCGCCGGGACGCGCGCGAAGAAAGCGTCGAGGCCGGCGGCGAAGTCGGCGCCGTCGGCGATGCGGGCGAGCTCCGTTAGCTCGGCGTCGAGGTGGGCGTCGAGCCGGTCGACGCCGGCGGCGCGGTTGACCAGGCTCTTGGCGATGGCGAGCGCCCGCGTCGGCCCCGCCGCGAGCCGGGTGGCGAGCTCCAGGGCCTCCTCGTCGAGGCGCTCCACCGGCACGACCCGGTTCACCAGCCCCCAGTCGAGCGCCTGCCGCGAGTCGAGGCGCGGCGAGAGCATCACCATCTCCATCGCGCGGTGCAGGCCGAGCAGGCGAGGCAGGAAGAAAGTGCCGCTCTCGGCGCCGGTCAAACCGGTCTTCGGATAGGCCCACTCGAAGACCGCGCGCTCTGAAGCAAGCACCAGGTCGCAAGCCATGGCGATGCCGAATCCCCCCGCGGCCGCCGCGCCGTCGACTGCCGCGATGAACGGCTTGGGGGCACGTCGAATCTCGGAGATCGTCGCGTGCAGGTACTCGAGAATCTGCTTGAAGACCTCGCCGAAGCCGCCGGGCACGGCGCGCGCCTCCGGGCTCAGGAAAGCGAGATCGCGGGTCGAGCCGCCGGCGCGGATGTACTTCAAGTCGGCGCCGCTCGAAAAGACACCGCCTTCGCCGCGCAGGACGACGGCGCGCACCGCCTCGTCGCGCGAGAGCTGCAACCCGGCGCGGCGGAAGTCCCGCGCCGTTTCGACGTCGAACGAGTTGAAGCGCTCGCGCCGGTCGATGGTGAGGATCCCGACCGCGCCTTGTCGCTCGATACGGATGTGGCTCATCAGCAGATCCGCGGCAGGAGCTCGCCTTCGGGCTCGGCGAGCAGGCGGCGGCCGACGCCGGTATCGAGCACGACTCTGCCCCGTGTGTCGTCATTGCAGACTCCGACCACCGCCGCGGCGCGACCCTGGGGATGGGCGTGCAGCGCGGCGAGCACCCGGTCGACGGCCTCAGGACGCACGCCAAGCACCGCCTTGCCTTCGTTCGCGACGTGCAGCGGATCGATGCCGAGCATCTCCGACGCCGCCCGCACGGCGCTCGTCACCGGCACGCGCGGCTCTTCGAGCAGGATGCCGACGCCGCTCTTCGCCGCCATCTCGTGGAGGGCGCTTGCCAGACCGCCGCGGGTCGGATCCTTCATCGCCGCGATGCCCCAGCCCGCGGCGGCGAGAACGGCGCGCACCAGGCCGTTGATCGGCGCCACGTCGGAGGCGAGGTCGCCTTCGAGATCGAGACCGTGGCGCGCCGCGAGCACCGCGAAGCCGTGGTCGCCCATCGTTCCGGTCACGATGAGTCGATCGCCGGGACGCAGCCCGGAGTCACGCACCACGCGGTCGGTCAAACCCGCTCCCGCGGTGTTGAGCACCAGGCCGTCGAGCTCCCCCTTGCCCATCACCTTGGTATCGCCGGTGACGATCGCGGTGCCCGCCTCGCGGCAGGTCCCCTCCATGGAGCGCTGGATACGCTCGAGATCGGCGCGCCGGAAACCCTCCTCCACGATCACCCCGCAGGTCAAGCCCAGCACTTCGGTGGCGCCCATCATCGCGAGGTCGTTCACCGTGCCGGCGACCGCCAGCCGCCCGATGTCGCCGCCGGGGAAGAAGAGCGGATGGATGACGTGCGAGTCGGTGGTGAGGACGAGGAACTGGTCGCCGAGCGGCAGCGCGGCGCCGTCGTCCATCGCGTCGAGCCCGACGCCGGTGGCGGGAAGCGCGGCACTGGCGGCACTGGCGGCATGGGCGGCATGGGCGGCATTGCCGATGAACACCTCCTGGATGAGCGTCCGCATGGAGCGGCCGCCAGCGCCCATTCTGAGGGTGATGCGCTCCTCGCGCCCTTCGATGACCGCGACGCTCACGCTCCGACTCCTTTCGGCTCGGGCGAAACGCGCAGATCGGGGTGCCCGCCGTACTGGTGCCAGATCTTGCACGTCCCCTCGCTCGACACCATGCAGGCGCCGACGGGCGAATCCGGCACGCACTCGCGGCCGAAGAGGCGGCAGTCCGCGGGCGCGGCGATGCCGGCCATGATGTCGCCGCAGATGCACTCCTGGGAGAGCGCCGGCGGAGCGTAGTTCCAGAGCTCCTCGACCTGGATCGCGAAGCGTTGCCGCGCGTCGCGCTCCGCCCACTCCTCGCGCAGGCGGAGGTTGCCGTTGGGCACATGGGCGATGCCGCGCCAGCGGCCGCCGGTCGGCCGGAAGACGCGCCAGAGGAGCTCCTGGGCGCGGAGATTTCCCTCCTTCGTGACGCAGCGCGGGAAGGCGTTCACCACCTCCGCCCGCTCGTCATGAATCAGCTCGACGAGCTTGAGCAGGCCGGCCAGGATGTCGAGCGGCTCGAACCCCGCCACCACCACCGGCAGCCGGTGGCGCTCGACGAACTCTTCGAAGATCCCCCAGCCGGTGATCGTCGCGGCGTGGCCGGCGGCGAGGAAGCCCTCGATCCGCGTCTGCGGCATCTCGGCCACGATCTCCATCACCGGCGGGATGTACTTGTGCGCCGAGAGCACCGAAAAGTTGGGCGGCGGATCGGCCACCAGGGCGGCCGCGGTGGCGACCGCCGTGGTCTCGAAGCCGGTGGCGAAGAAGACCAGCTCCTCCGAGCTGGCGCGCGCCCTGTCGACCGCCTGCGCGACGCTGTAAACGACCTCGATCCGGGCGCCTTCGGCTTGGGCATCGGCGAGCGACTGCATCGTTCCCGGGACGCGCAGCATGTCGCCGTAGGTCGCGATGCGCACGCCCTGGCGCGCCAGCGCCACCGCCTCGTCGACCTCGGGCAGGTCGGTGATGCAGACCGGGCAGCCCGGTCCCATGATGACGTCGAGCTCACGTGGGAAGACGGCGCGCAGCCCGAACTTGGCGATCGCCTGCTCGTGGCTGCCGCAGACGTGCATGACCGAGACCGGTGATCCTGGCGAGCGCCCGATCGCGCGCGTCACGCGCTCGAGACCGGCGGCGAGCGCCCGCGCGCGTTCGGGATCGCGGAAGCGAAGCTGCTCCGCTTCCGCCGGCACGAGCGGAAGCCGGGCGCTCATCCCGGCACCGGGGGCACGTCGCCGGCCGCGATCTCGGCCTCGACGTCGGCGCGCATCATGTCTTCGGCCGCCGACTCCTGCAGGAGCTGCTCGTAGAGCGCCAGCGTCTCGACGATGTCTTCCGGGGGAATGCGGCGGATCGCGAAACCGACGTGGTTGAGCACGTAGTCGCCCGGTACAACCGGCTGGTCGACGGTGTCCAGCCGCACCTGCCGGCGCACGCCCCAGAAGTCGACCGTCGCGAGCGCGCCGTCGACATGCACCACTCTGCCGGGAACTCCGAGACACATCACGCACCTCCCGCTGCCATCGCCGCGGCCGAAGTCCGGCGGTGAATCGCGCTCGCCGCCCAAGCCTGGCCCAGCGCCAGTCCGCCATCGCCCGGCGGGACGCGCCGCTGCATCCGGACATCGTGGCCAGCCAGCGCCGCGGTCAGCCCGTTCGCGAGGAGCGCGTTCTGGAAGCAGCCTCCGGTGAGCACCACCGGCATCGCTCCGCGCTCCGCCGTGGCGGCGCGGACCACGGCCGCGCCGGCGGCGACCAGAGTGTCGTGGAACCGGGCGGCGATCGTTCCCGCGGCGACGCCCAGCGCGAGGTCGGCGACGATCGCGCGCAGCGCCGGTCGCCAGTCGATCTGCCAGGGGCGCGCCGCGCGGTCAAGCTCGAACGGGTAGGGCCGCGGCGCGCCGGTGACCGCCGTGCCCTCGAGCCGCATCGCGAGCTGCCCCTCGAAGCGCGCCCGCGGCGCCGCGAAGAGGAGGGCGCCGACGGCGTCGAACAACCGCCCCACGCCGTGCGCGCGCGGACTCCGCACGCCGGCGGCGATCATGCGACGCACGGTGACGAGCGCTCGCGCCTCGAGGTTCGCGAAGAGCTGCAGGTCGGCGAGCGGCGGCGCGCCGTCGAAGGCGTCGTCAAGCGCCGCGAACGCGAGACGCCAGGGCTCGTGGATCGCCGCCTCGCCGCCGGCGAGCGAGAGAGGGCGCATCGTCGCCAGGCGCTCGCTCGCCGCGGCGCTCGCGAGCAGCAACTCGCCGCCCCACGCCGTGCCGTCGCCGCCGTCGCCGGTGCCGTCCCAGGCCAATCCAAGAACCGGACCGTCGATCCCGTGTTCGGCGAGCGCGCTCGCCACGTGCGCGTGGTGGTGTTGCACCGCGATCAAACGTCCGCCGGGGCCGCCGCGCTCCCGCGCGTAGTGGCTCGTGAAGTAGTCGGGGTGGAGGTCGTGCGCCGTGAGCTCGGGGCTCACACCGAGGAAGCGCTCTAGGCGATCCACCGCCTCGGCGTACACCTCCGAGGTCGCGAGACTCTCGAGATCCCCGATGTGCGGCCCGAGGAACGCCTCGTCGCCGAAGGCGATGCAGAACGTGTTCTTGAGCTCGCCGCCGCAGCCGAGCACCGGCGTCGCGACCGGACGAGCCAGACGGATGGCGCGCGGCACATGGCCGCGCGAGCGCCGGAGCAGCACCGGGCCGTCGCCGATGAAGCGCGCCACCGAGTCGTCGCAGCGGGTGGCGATGGCGCGATCGTGCACCAGGAAGAGATCGGCGATGTCTCGCAGGCGATCGAGCGCTTCCTCCTCGGCGCAGGCGAGCGGCTCGCCGGAGAGATTCCCCGAAGTCATCACCAACGGCCGGTCGAGCTCGGCAAAGAGCAGGTGATGGAGCGGCGAATACGGCAGCAGGAGCCCCACCCAGGGGTTCTCGGGAGCGACCTCGGGCGCGAGCGCTCCCTCCTTCGCCCGCCGCGCGATCACGATCGGACGTTCGACCGTGAGCAGCAGCTCCTCTTCCTCGAGCGTCAAGTCCGCCACCCACCGGGCGCGCTCGAGATCGCGCACCATGACGGCGAACGGCTTCTCTTCGCGCCGCTTGCGCTGCCGCAGGCGCGCCACCGCCACGGAGGAGGTGGCGTCGCAGGCGAGATGGAACCCGCCGATGCCGTGGATGGCCACGATCATCCCGGCCTCGAGGGCCCGCGCCGCGGCGTGCAGCGGTTGCTCCGGCGATTTCTCCCGGCCCTCGGCGTCGATGAGCTTGAGGCGCGGCCCGCAGCGCGGGCAGGCGTTGGGCTCGGCGTGAAATCGCCGGTCGAGCGGATTCTCGTACTCGCGGCGGCAGTCCGGGCACATCTCGAACGGCGCCATGGTGGTGGTGCGCCGGTCGTACGGCAGGTCGAGCGCGATGGTGAAACGCGGTCCGCAGTCGGTGCAGTTGGTGAACGGATAACCGAAGCGGCGATTGCCAGGATCCGCGATCTCCTCCACGCAGCGCGGGCAGGTGGCGAGGTCCGGTGGAATCGACACCCGAGGAGAAATACCGGCGGCAAGGGACTCGGTGATCGCAATCTTGAAGCTCCCCTCCAGGCGAACAGGAATCTCCTCCCAGTCGATCGCCCTCACCCTTGCCGCCGGCGGCTCCGGATGCGCCAGCCGGTCGAGAAATCCGTCGAGAATCCGCGGCTCGGCGAACGCTTCGATGACCACACCGTCGCCCGCGTTGCGTGCTTCTCCCGCCACGCCCTCGGCGCGCGCCAGTCGCGCGACCCAGGGCCGGAACCCGACACCCTGCACGGTGCCGCGCACGACGATGCGCCGTCCGGCGAGAAGCGGCGAGATCGACCGCGCCTCTGACCGGACCACTGGCGCGACCCTCACCGTCGCTCCTCGCTCACCGACAGGACGTACGCCACCAGATCCCAGAGCTCGCCTTCGGAGAGCGTGCGCCAAGCCGGCATCGGGGTGCCGCGCACGCCCTCGCTCACCCGGTAGTAGACGAAGCGCGGCGTGACCCGTGCCCTCCAGTTGCGGTCGGCGAGATTCGCGGCCGGCACCGACAGGCGGGCGCGCACGCCGCGCCCGTCGGCGCGCTCTCCGTGACAGAGAACGCAGTGCTCCAGGAAGAGCCGACGCCCCGCTCGACGCGCCTCGGCGGAAGCGATCCGGGTCACCGGCACCACCACGTCGCGATACCCGGGCGGTAGCCGCCGGTCCGGCGAGCTACAGCTCGAGAGCGCGGTGGCCATCATCCATGCGATCGATATCGAAGCCCGGGAGTGCATCGCTCGTTCTCGGCACGAAGGCGTGACGCCAACGCGCCGCCTCTTCGACCACCGCTTCGACCAGGTCGGGAATCGCTCGCTCCACCACCGGCGAACGTCCGAGCTGAAGTTCGAGCGTCTCCGGCACCACGCCCACCAGGGTGAGGCGACGCGGCCAGTGCCCGCACAGGCGCAGGCCGTCCAGCAGGTCGGCGACGCCCACCTGGTGCACCGAGAGCCGCTCGCGCACCGCGGGCGCCACGTCGTCGCCGGCGAGGCGCACCAGCGCTCCCGGCTCCTCGCCGGTCCGCACCGCGTCCACCAGCAGCACGTCCTCGGCGCCGGCGAGCAGCGGCAACAGCGCCAGGCCGAGCGTGCCGCCGTCGACGACACGCGCCCCCTCGGGCGGCGCATAGCGCCGGCCGAGCTCGGCGATCACCGCCGGGCCGACACCGTCGTCACCGCAGAGGACGTTGCCGAGCCCGAGCACCAGCAGGCGCGGCGCATCGTTCACGGTGTCTCCCGGAGGCGTTCCGCCGCGGCTTTGGGATTCTCGAGGTAACGGTAGCCAGAATGCACGAGATCGCCCCGCCGCAGGAACTTGTAGCCAGTGAAGATCGACTCCATGGTCGCGTTCTGCTCGATCTGCGACATGAGCACCGCGCTGTAGACGTGGTGCACCCCGAAGCCGAGCAGCAGCCACATGACGATGTGGTGAATGAAGCGCGCCATCTGCGCGCCGCCGAAGAGCGGCAGCACCCAGGTGAACCAACGCAGCGGCGAGCCCACCCCGGCGCTCAGAGCGTAGAGGCCGAGACCGCTCGCGATCTGGATCAGGCAGAGGCCGTAGACCAGCGCGTAGGCGAGCCCGGCGAGCGGGTTGTGACCGGCGAAGCCCGGCGGCTTGCGCAGCGCGAAGAGATAGAACTTGACGGTGGGCCAGAGCCCGCGCCGGCGCTTCTGGTCGACCGGCAGGAGCTTGTCCCAGCGGGCGTAGCGGTTGCCGCGGAACATCCAGAGGAAGCGCGTCACCAGGGCCAGAACGAACACGATCGCGGCGTAGGAATGGACCAGCCGCACCGTGCCCATGACAAAGCGCTCCCCGGCCGGTCCAGCGGCGATCAGGAACGGGCGGCCGATGTAGATGCCGGTGCACGCGAGAGTGACCAGCGCAAGGACGATCAGCCAGTGCGCCAGGCGCACCGGAATCTGCCAGACGTAAACGCGCACCAGGTCGGCGGAGCTCTGGTTCAGCGGCTCGACCAGGTTGCGGCCGCCGCGGCTGCGCTCAGGAGTCGGCAGGCGAAGCGGCTCGGCGGTCATGACGCCCTCACGTAGGCAAGCTCGCGCCGTTTCGCGTCGACCACGTGCACGCCGCAGGCCATGCACGGATCGAACGAATGGATGGTGCGCAGGATCTCCACCGGCTGCTCGGGATCGGCGACCGGCGTTTCAAGGAGCGCCGACTCGTACGGACCGCGTTGACCCGAAGCGTCGCGCGGCCCGGCGTTCCAGGTGCTCGGCACGACGATCTGGTAGTTGGCGATCACCCCGTCGCGGATGTGGACCCAGTGGCCGAGAGCGCCGCGCGGCGCTTCGTGGAAGCCGGCGCCGCTGGCCTCTCTCGGCCAGGTCGAGGGCTCCCATTTCGAGGTGTCGGCGATGGAGAGATCGCCGCGCCCCATGTTGTCGGCGAGCTCGTCGACATATGTTTCGACGTGATCGACCAGCACCAGCGTCTCGATGGCGCGCGCCGCGATCCGTCCGAGGGTCGAGAAGAGCGCGCCGGCGCCGACACCGAGCTTCTGCAGCACGAAATCGACCGCCGCCTTCACCTGTGGCTGGCCACTCGCGTAGGCGACCAGCATCCGCGACAGCGGACCCACTTCCATCGCCACCCCGTCGTAGCGCGGCGCCTTGAGCCAGCTGTACTTTCCCGCGGTGTCCAGACGATCGTACGGCGGCTTGGGCCCGGTGTAGTTCGGCCGGGTTTCGCCGGCGGTCGGGTGCAACCCCTTGTCGTCGCCACCGTCGTAGGCGAACCAGGAGTGGGTGACGTACTCGCTGATCTTGCTGGTGTCGACCGGCTCGACCTTTGAGAGGTCGCGGTTGCGCAGAATGCCGGCGGGCAGGAACAGATTCGGTTCCTGTCCCTCGCCCTCCGGATACTCGCCGTAGACCAGGTAGTTGCCGACGCCGGCGCCGTGCGCCGCCCAGTCCTTGTAGAACGACGCCACCGCGAGCACGTCGGGGATGTAGACGCGGTGCACGAAGTCGCGCGCCTTGGCCAGGAGCTCGCGGATCCCCTGCAGCGAGCCCATGTTGATCGACGCCTGCTTGTCGGGGTCGACCGGTGTCGCCATGCCGCCGACCAGGAAGCTCTGCAGGTGCGGGTTCTTGCCGCCCAGGACGGCGTGGATCTTGATGATCTCGCGCTGCCAGTCGAGCGCCTCGAGGTAGTGCGCCACCGCCATCAGATTGGCCTCCGGCGGCAGCTTGTAAGCGGGATGGCCCCAGTAGGCGTTCGCGAACGGTCCGAGCTGGCCGCGCTCGACGAACCCTTTCACGCGGTCGCGCACGCCGGTGAAGTAGCTGGCGCTCGAGAGGGGCCAGTCGGAGATCGACTCGGCCAGGGCCGAGGTCTTCGCCGGATCGGCCGAAAGCGCCGACACGATGTCGACCCAGTCGAGCGCGTGCAGATGGTAGAAGTGCACCACGTGGTCCTGCACCATCTGGGTCGCCATGATGAGGTTGCGCAGCAGGCGCGCGTTCGGCGGCGGCACCGCCCCCACCGCGTTCTCGACCGCGCGGATCGAAGCGATGGCGTGCACCGTCGTGCAGACGCCGCAGATGCGCTGCGCGAAAGCCCAGGCGTCGCGCGGGTCGCGCCCTTTGAGGATGATCTCGATGCCGCGGAACATGGTCGACGATGACCAGGCGTCGCGCACCATGCCGCCTTCGACCTCGGCTTCGATGCGCAGGTGGCCTTCGATGCGGGTGACGGGATCGACGACGACGTGGGTCATGACCGTGCCTCCTTCGTGGGCTCGTCAGACCCGAGCCAGCGTTTGCCGATCTGCACCAGTCCGTGCGCGGCGAACGCCGTCGCCACACCGGCGGTCGCCCACAGACCGACTTTGTCGACCGGCGTGTGGAGGCCGAAGCCCGGGACGTTCGGGAGATGGGAGTAAAACGGCGTCATCGTGTCCCAGAAGTCCGGCTCGGCGCAGCCGATGCACGGATGCCCGCAGCCGATCGGCCAGTTGGTGCCGCCGTTCCAGCGCACGTTGGGACAGTTCTGCGACGTCACCGGTCCCTTGCAGCCCATCTTGTAGAGGCAGTATCCGGTGCGGTGGCCCTCGTCGCCCCAGAGCTCGACGTACTGGCCGGCGTCGAAATGCGCCCGCCGCTCGCAGTTGTCGTGGATCGTCTTGCCGTGGGCGAAGAGCGGCCGGCGCAGGGCGTCGAGCGGTGGCCAGCGGTTGAAGGTCAGGAAGTAGACGATCAACGCGCAGAGGTTCTCGGGGTTCGCCGGGCAAGCCGGCAGATTGATGACGTGCTTCAAGTGCGGCAGCGCGTCGCTCACACCGAGCGCGCTGGTCGGGTTGGGCGCCGCCGCCGGCAGACCGCCGAACGCCGCGCAGGTGCCGATGGCGATGGTCGCCGCGGCGCCCTCGCAGACTTCGCGCGCGATGTCGATCGCCGAGCGGCCGCCGATCGTGCAATAGGCGCCGTCGGCGCCCATCGGGATCGAGCCCTCGACGATCACCAGGTAGGTGCCCTTCTTGTCTCGCGCCGTCTTGTCGCGCAGCTCCTCGGCGCGCGCCCCCGCCGCCGCCATGATCGTCTCGTGGTAATCGACGGACAGGGTATCGAGCACCACTTCGGCGACGGTCGGCCGTTCGGCGCGCAGGAACGACTCGGTGTTGCCGGCGCAGTCCTGGAACTCCAGCCAGATGAGCGTCGGTTTCTGCTTGCTCGCGATGGCCTCGGCGATCCTGGCCCCGGCCGCGGCCGGCAGGGCCAGGGCGGAAGCCATCACCGAACAGAAGCCGACGAACTCCCTTCGCGAGACCCCTCGATGTTGAAGCTCAGAGAGAAACCAGTCGCGCTCGGCCATGGCAAGCCTCCGCTAGTTGTTTTCTCTTCTTATGCTCGGGCGATAGATCGCAAAATACCCTGCCGGGTGGGCGACGCGACAAGGTCCCACCCGCGCGGGCGGGCCGGCGCGGGCTCAGCCGTTCGACGGCGCCGCCAGCATGAGCGCCGCAGATATCGGCGTCCGAGCCTGCTCTTCACCGACGACTTCAAGTCCGGGCTCACCACCCACTGGACCGCCACGGCGCCGTAGGGGCTTCCTGGTAGCGGGTCGCGCCCACCCCACTATTCGAAGCGCGGGGCGTCGATCGGGTCGCGCGCCGCGGCGGAGACGGCCCAGCCCTGAACGGTGAGGATGGTCGCTCCGTCGCGAGCCACGCGCAGCTCTCACCCGCCCGGCTGCTCGAGCTCCGCCATGTCGCCTTCGCGGAGCTTGCCGTCGAGCGTCTTGGCGCGCGCCATATGCTCGTCCACCACCTCGAGGATCTCGATGCGGCCCACCTTCGTGCGCTTGAAGCTCACGCCGCCCCCCGACTTGGGGTTGCCCGAACGATCGCGGGTGTAGCGGAAGACGTCGATCTGCTGACCAGCTTTGGCGCCGTCCTTGGTGCCGACGCAGAGGTAGATCGCTTCATTGTCGACCTCCAGCAGGCTCCCCTTCATGAAATAGCTGTGGTAAACGCCCGGTTTCGACTCCGGCTCGCTCGCTCCCGCAGCCGCGCCCGTTCCCATCGCCCAGCCGACGGCGGTCAATACCGCCCATGCCCACACCGCTTTCCTCATGACTCGACTCCCTTCTGCCTACGCCGGCTCTTGATCGAGCCGGCGATCCACGAGAAGCACTCGCATCGAAAATCGTTCAACCTGTACGACGACTCTCGCCCCGCACCAGGCCAAGGCGCACCGTCTCGCGGGGCGGCCCGAGGAGCCAGTGCTCCCCGTGGACTGCGCTCGTCGGCGCGGGCGATCAGAGTCGAAGGGTACGGAGCAGCGCGAGACCGGAGCGTGGCGACCGTGTCAGCGAGGCCGCGAGGTGCCGGTGAGATGCAATCGACGGAGCAGAGGGCGCCGCCCCAGCTTCATCGATCAAAGCTGGGCTCGGCGCAACCGGGGACTTCGCTTCCGGGCTCCGGGGAAGCACCAGCGCCGGGGAGGCGAGCGCTCCCCGCGCCACGCCATCCGCGCAGCAGCAGGGCAATCGCCACGAACCGGCCGGGGCACTGGCCGCGCTGGCGGCGCCATCCGCCGATGCGCAGCGCGAAGCGGTACGCGGGGCGGCAAGTGAACAGTCGCACGCGGCGGCCAAGCCTTCGAACGGAACCGCCACCACCAACGCGACGACGGCCCAGCGCATACTTTTCATCTTCACCTCATCCCGGCGCTCTGCAGCGCCTGGAGCCCGTCTCGGAACGATGATGCGCCGGCGCTCCGGAAACAGCACCACCCGCATGGGTAGTCCGGCCTTTCCACCTGGGGCAAGCGTTCTGCGCGGATTCCTCTACGGCTGCTTCTTTGCCAGCTTGACCTCGAGCGCCAGATTCGCGCCTTCTTTGGTCTCGTAGGTCACCACGGCGCGCTCGCCAGCCGCGATCTCGGAGCAGCGGGCCGCCGCGTCGGCGCGCTGGCACTTGGTGTCGGCGGTGACGGCGAAGGACTGTTCCTTGCCGTCCACGGTCTTCAGGTTCAGCATCTCGGCCGTTGAGGACTGAACGGTTCCCTTCGCTTCGTGACGGTGCCCCTGGTGGGCGGCCAACGGCGGTGCCGCCGACAGCGCCAGAGTCAGAATCATCAGCGACGGCAGTTTGCCTGGGAGTGGGATCCTCATACGACTTCTCCTTTCGCGAAAACCGCGGGTTGAAACTGCCGGGCGGCTCGAATGTAGGCAGCGATCATCGCCAAGGGGCGCGTTCAATGGCCGGAATGAGCGGTCGTGGGCGGCGGATCTTCGCCGGAGAGGAACTCCTCGTTCTCGCGCTCCTTTTCGACGTCGGCGCGCGAGAGCACCGGATTGAGACGCTCCATTTGGGCGAGCTCCTCGGCGGTGATGCGGGGCAGCGAGCGGATGAAGTGGACGAGTTCCCAGCTCTCGACGTCGGTTCCGGGGTCGTCGTCGCCGAACCCGGGCATGCCCGTGAGCTTGACGCCGTTCTCGAGGATCCAGAAGAGCTCGCCGTCGGAAAGCTCCTGGGTCGCGGCGGCGCTCATGTCGGGGACACGCGGAAACATCCTCGTGCCGTAGTTCGTCCCGCCCTTGCCGTCGTTGCCGTGGCAACTCGCGCAGTGGTCGGCGAAGTGCGCCCGGCCATCCGCGAGCGCCTCTCCGCTCGCGGGAATCGGGTTCCGAATCGCTCGCGCGGAGGCGGGAATGAGCCGATGGCGTATCTGGCGGGCGAGCCGGACTTCGACTCTGGACGGCGCCGGGCGGGTCGAGATTCCTCGCCCCATGAACCCGGCCGCGGCCAGGCCGGCCAACGCACCCACGCCCGCGAGAAGCACCAGTAAGAGTCTTCCCAATCGATTCATGACCCACCTTTCCCTGGTCCACTCGGCTGCGGAGAGAACCGTGGTCAGAGATTCTGGCCGCGCAGTCGCAGCGCGTTGGCGATGACGGTGACCGAGGAAAAGCTCATCGCCGCGGCGGCGAGCATCGGCGAGAGCAGCCAGCCGCTCCAGGGGTAGAAGAGCCCCGCCGCGACCGGGATCCCGGCGGCGTTGTAGGCGAGCGCCCAGAACAGGTTCTGGCGGATGTTGCGCATCGTGGCGCGCGACAGCAGACGGGCGCGCGCGATACCCCGCAAGTCGCCCTTCACCAGCGTGACGGCGGCGCTCTCCATCGCGACGTCGGTGCCGGTGCCCATCGCGATCCCGATCTGCGCCTGGGCGAGCGCCGGCGCGTCGTTGATGCCGTCGCCCGCCATCGCGACTATCTTCCCCGCGGCCTGCAGATCCTTGACCACCGTGACCTTCTGCTCCGGCAGCACCTCCGCCACGACCTCGTCGAGGCCGAGCTTCTTCGCGACCGCCTCGGCGGTGGTCCGGTTGTCGCCGGTCAGCATCACGATCCTCATGCCGTCGGCATGAAGCGCCCGAATCGCCTCCGCAGTCGACTCTTTGATCGGATCGGCGACTCCGACGATGCCGGCGAGGCGGCCGTCGGCGGCGACGAACATCACGGTCTGGGCGTCCCGCCGGAGCCGATCCGCCTCTTCTCCGAGCGACCCGACCTCGACTCCCGACTCTTCCATCAGAGCGCGATTCCCCAGCGCCACCCGTCGCGAGCCGACCCGGCCACGGACCCCCTTGCCGGTGATCGAATCGAACTCTGAAACTTCCGCCTTCCCGACTCCGCGCTCCTCGGATCCCGCGACGATCGCCGCCGCCAGGGGGTGCTCGCTCGCCCGCTCCACCGCCGCCGCGATGCGCAAGAGCTCTCCCTCGTCGAATCCTGGCGCGGCTCGCACCGTCACCAGCCTGGGCTTGCCGAGGGTGAGCGTGCCGGTCTTGTCGACCACCAGGGTGTCGACCTTGCGGAAGTTCTCTATCGCCTCGGCGTTGCGGAAGAGTACGCCCATCGACGCGCCGCGACCGGTCGCGACCATGATCGACATCGGGGTCGCGAGCCCCAGCGCGCACGGGCAGGCGATGATGAGGACGGAGATGGCGTTGATGAGAGCGTAGGCCATCCTGGGCTGCGGTCCGAGGAGCGCCCACGTCACGAAGGTGAGCGCGGCGATCGCGATGACCGCCATCACGAACCACCGTGAAACGACGTCGACCAGCCGCTGGATCGGCGCCCGACTGCGTTGCGCCTCGGCGACCATCGCGATGATGCGCGCCAGGAGCGTTTCGGACCCCACCTTCTCGGCTCGCATTACCAGCGCCCCGGTGCCGTTCAGGGTGGCGCCGACGACCCGATCGCCCGGGCGCTTCTCGACCGGGATCGGCTCCCCCGAGACCATCGACTCGTCGATCGAGCTCGATCCCTCGAGCACCACCCCGTCGACCGGCACCTTCTCGCCCGGCCGCACGCGGAGCCGATCGCCAACCGCGACCTGCGGGAGCGGCACGTCTTCCTCCGCGCCGTCGTCGCGCAGCCGGCGGGCGCTCTTCGCGGCCATGCCGAGGAGCCTGCGGATCGCGGCGTTGGTCTGACCGCGCGCCTTGAGCTCGAGCACCTGACCCAGGAGCACCAGCGCGGTGATCACCGCCGCCGCCTCGAAGTAGACGCCGATTTCGCCGTGCGCGTCGCGGAAAGCCGCGGGGAAGAGGGCCGGGAAGAGGGCGGCCACCACGCTGTAGGAGAACGCGACGAACACGCCGAGCCCGATCAGCGTGAACATGTTGAGGCTGCGGTTGCGAAGCGAGGCGACGGCGCGCCGGTAAAAAGGCCACGCCGCCCAGGTACAGACCGGTGTCGCGAGGGTGAGCTCGAGGAGCATTCTCCAGCGCGGCGCCAAGAGGGAGCCCATGGGCTCGCCGGGCAGCAAGGCGTCTCCCATCGCCAGTAACAGGGTGCCCAGCGCGAGCGGTACCGAGATCCAGAAGCGCCGCTTCATCTCGACGTACTCGGGGTTCGGCCCCTCTTCGAGCGTCACCGTCCTCGGCTCGAGCGCCATGCCGCAGATCGGACAGGCGCCGGGACGGTCGCTCTCAACCTCCGGATCCATCGGGCAGATCCATTTTGAAGAGGAAGTGCTCAAGGGAAGCGCGCTGCCCACCGGCATCGCGGAGGCGCTGTGCGAGCCCATCGCCTCGCGATGGCCCGCCAGATAGTTCGCGGGATCGGTCTCGAATCTGGCCTTGCATCCGGCGGAGCAGAAGAAGTAGCTCTTTCCCGCATGCTCGGTGCGGTGCTTCGCGGTCGCCGGGTCGACGGTCATCCCGCAGACCGGATCGAGCGTTCCGGCCGGTGGGCTGTCGGAGAGAATCTTGAGCGGGCTCACGATCGCGTCAAGCCGATACTCTGCCCGGAGCGAGGGCGAGTTTCATCCCTCCACCTTCTTCACCTCGTCGCCGCAGCGGAGCATCATCTTGCCGTAGTACGGATTGGCCACGTCGCCGTGCTTCTGGATCCAGTAGGCGTCGGCCATCGGGCAGTAGAAGATGCCGTGGCCGAAGACCGCCCCCTTCTCCACCAGCTTGGCGAGCGCATGCGACAGTGGCCGGAACTGCTCGCGCAGCTCCTGGATGTCGGTCGCCGTCATTCCCTTCGCCGCCGCGGCGATGGCCTCGAGCCGGGTCTTCTCCGGAGCCGACTTCGCGGCCGCGGTCGCCTCGGTCGCGATCTTCGCCGCCTGCTCCTTCACCGCCCGGATCGAATCCCCGGCAAGCGCTTCCTGCATCGGGACGTAGAGCGCGACGAGCCCTTCGGTGGCGCTCTTCGGCGCGTCCGCCGAGGCCACGGCCGCCGCCAGCAGCAGTGCCAGCGCCGTTGCGACGAGCTTGCTTCCACTACTCTCACTCTTGAACATCGTCTCCTACTCCTTGTCTGAAACAACGCTGAATCATCCAACCCTCTACCGGCCTCGCCGGGGACACGCGGTGTCGCTGCCTGTCCCCGGCAGCGCAAGTCCCAGCCGCCCGCCGCTACCCTTCCCCCGCCCCTGCCGAGAGGCGCGATGGAGAGCCGAGCTCCGTGCGCAATTTCCAGAGCTTGTAGATCGGCGGATAGATCAGCAGCTCGAGCAGGAACGAGGTGACCAGGCCGCCGATCATCGGCGTCGCGATCCGTTTCATGACATCCGCCCCGGCCGAAGTCGACCAGAGGATCGGCAGCAGGCCCATGAACGCCGCCGCCACAGTCATCATCTTCGGCCGCGCGCGCTTCACCGCGCCGTGGAGGATCGGCTCGTCGACCGACTCGCGGCCCGTGATCAGTCCCTTGGCGCGGTATTCCGCCCACGACAGATCGAGGAAGAGCAGCATGAAGACGCCGGTCTCCGCGTCGAGCCCGAGGAGCGCGATCATCCCCACCCAGGCCGCGATCGAGACGTTGTAGCCGAGCAGGTGGAAGAGCCAGATCGCGCCGATCGCCGAGAACGGCACAGCCAACATCACCACCGTCGCCTTGAACGCCGACTTCGTGTTCATGTAGAGGAGCACGAAGATCAACCCGATCGTGATCGGCACGATGAGCTTCAAGCGTTCGCGCACCCGCAGCATGTTCTCGTATTGGCCACTCCAGGCGAGCGTGTAACCGGCCGGCAGGTCGAGCTTGTCGCGCACCTGCCGCTTGGCCTCTTCGACGTACCCCCCGATGTCGCGACCGGCGATGTCGACGAAGACGTAGCCGGCGAGGAAGCCGTTTTCGTCGCGCAGCATCGCCGGCCCCTGCGTGAGCCGGATCTCGGCGACCTGCGACAGCGGAATCTGGGCGCCGGCCGGCGTCGAGATCAGCACGCGGCTCAGGCTGTCGACGTCGTCGAGCAGCTCGCGCGGGTAGCGAACGTTCACCGGATAGCGCTCGCGCCCCTCGATCGTGGTGGTGACGTTCTCGCCGCCGATGGCGCTGCCGACTTCCACCTGCAGCTCCTCGATCGTCAGGCCGTGACGCGCCAGCTGATCGCGCCGCGGCTCGATGTCGAGGAAGTAGCCGCCGGCGACGCGCTCGGCGAAGACGCTGCGGGTTCCGGGAACGCCGCTGACGATCGCCTCCAGCCGCTCCCCGATGCGTTCGATCTCGGCGAGATCCGAACCGAAGATCTTGATGCCGACCGGCGTCCTCACGCCGGTCGAGAGCATGTCGATGCGCGCCTTGATCGGCATCGTCCAGGCGTTGGTCACCCCGGGAAACTTCAATTCCCGGTTCATCTCGTCGATCAGCTCCTCCCAGCTCAGCCGATCCGCCACGAAGGGGCGAAAGACGGGCTTCGTCCACTCCGGCCAGGAGCTGTACCAGCGCACTTTCGGTCGCCAGGCGCTCTCGGGCTTCAAAACCACCGTGGTCTCGATCATCGAGAACGGCGCCGGATCGGTCGAAGTCTCCGCGCGCCCCGCCTTGCCGAACACGCTCTCCACCTCCGGGAACGACTTCAGAATCTGATCCTGGCGCTGGAGGAGCTCCTGCGCCTGGCCGACCGACATGCCGGGGAGCGTGGTCGGCATGTAGAGGATCGTGCCCTCGTTCAAGGGCGGCATGAACTCGCTGCCGAGCCGGAAGTACATCGGCAGCGAGAGCGCCACCAGCGCCCCGGCGGCGGCGATCACGGCCTTCGGATAGCGCAGCACGAAACGGCAGGCCGGCTCGTAGAGGCGGAAGATCGTCCGGCTGACGGGGTGGCGCTCTTCGGAGTGGTACTTGCCCACCGCCAGGCTGCTCGCGACGCGGGCGAGCCAGGCGGGTCGGAAGCGAAACGGCTCGACGCGCAAGAAGAGCATGCGCAGAGCCGGATCGAGGGTGATCGCGAGCAGCGCGGCGATCCCCATCACCAGATTCTTCGAATAGGCGAGCGGTTTGAACAGCCGGCCCTCCTGGTCGACCAGGGCGAAGATCGGCAGAAAGGCGACGGCGATGACCAGGAGCGAGAAGAAGACCGCGGGCCCGACTTCCTGCATCGCCTTCACGACGACTTCGCGGTAGTCGCCCTGACGCCCGCCGCTCTCCCAGAGGTGCAGTCGGTTGTAGGCGTTCTCGACCTCGACGATGGCGCCGTCGACCAGGACGCCGATCGAGATCGCGATGCCCGCGAGCGACATGATGTTGACCGTCACTCCCAGCAGGTAGAGCGGGATGAAGGAGAGCAGGACCGAGATCGGAATGGTGACGATCGGCACGATGCTCGAGGGGATGTGCCAGAGAAAAAGCATGATGACCAGAGCGACCACGATCATCTCCAGCACCAGCTCGTGTTTCAGGGTGTCGAGAGCCCGGGTGATCAGGTCCGAACGGTCGTAGGTCGTCTTCACTTCGACGCCTTCGGGAAACGAAGACGCCATCTCGTCGAGCTTGGCGCGCACCCGGGCGATGACATTGACCGCGTTCTCGCCGTGGCGCATCACGACGATGCCGCCGACCGCGTCGCCCTGGCCGTCGAGATCGGCGACGCCTCTCCTGATCTCGGGCCCGAGCTCGATGCGCGCGATGTCGCGCAGCAACACCGGCACGCCGCCCGGAGCGACCTTGACCACGATCTGCTCGAAGTCCGCGAGCTGGCGCGCGTAGCCGCGCACGCGCACCATGTACTCGGTGCCGCTCCATTCGAGCAGGCGTCCGCCCACTTCGTTGTTCGAGCCGCGGATGGCGCGCACGACCTCCGGCAGCGGGATGCCGTAGCCGGCGAGCCGGTTGGGGTCGACCGTGATCTGGACCTGCTTGACGAAGCCGCCGATGGCGGCGACTTCGGCCACTCCCGGCAGCGCCTGCAGGGCATAGCGCAGCGTCCAGTCCTGGTACGAACGCAGCTCGTCGAGCGAGTGCTTGCCGGAGCGGTCGACGAGCGCGTACTGGAAGACCCAGCCGACGCCCGTGGCGTCGGGGCCGAGCTCGGTCTCGACGCCTTCGGGCAGCCTCGCCTGGATCTTCGAGAGGTACTCGAGCACACGCGAGCGTGCCCAGTAGAGATCGGTGCCGTCCTCGAAGATGACGTAGACGTAGGAGAAGCCGAAGTCCGTGAAGCCGCGCACCGCCTTCACCCGGGGCGCGCCCAGGAGCGCGGTGATAATCGGGTAGGTGACCTGATCTTCGAGGATGTCGGGCGAGCGGTCCCAGCGCGAATAGACGATGACCTGGGTATCCGAAAGATCCGGCAGCGCGTCGAGGCGGATCTCGCGCAGCGTGTAGACCGCGAGCACGGAGATCGCCGCGACGGCGAGGAGCACCAGCATGCGGTTCCTCGCCGAGAGCTCGATGACGCGGCGGATCATGGGTGAGCACCGTGCGGATCGCTGTCCGCGGACGGACCCGTCGCCGCCGCTCCGGCGATCGCCGCCCGCAGCCGGGACTCGGAATCGAGCAGGAAGTTCGCCCGGATCGCAACCTTCTCGCCCGCCGCGACGCCGCTCACGATCCGCACCAGCTCACCGCCCCGTCCGCCGACCGCGACCTCGCGCGGCTCGAAACTTCCCGGCGCGGTTTCGACGAAGACGAGCTGGCGCAGCCCCGAGTCGAGCACCGCCGACGCAGGCACCAGGACCCCTTCGCCGAGGTCAATCTCGAGCTCGACGTCGACGAACATCCCCGGGCGCAACTTGAAACCCGGGTTCCCCAACTCGAATCGCGCGGTGAGCGTGCGCGCCGCGGTGTCGAGCGTCGGATAGAGATAGGCGATTCTCGCCTTGAGCGCCGCTTCGGGATCCGACGGCGGTCTCAACGTCGCGGTCTGCCCGACTTCGATCCACCGCGCTTCCGACTCGTAGAACGCCGCCTCCACCCAGACGGCCGAAAGATCCGTCACGGTGTAGAGCTCCATGCCGGGTGCGATCTCCTGCCCCAGGACCACCGCCTTCGCGGTGACAAAGCCGCTCGCCGGAACGAGAAGCTCCACCGTCCGCTGCGCCGTGCGCGTGCGGTCGAGCTCGGCGATGGAGCTCTCCGGCACATCGAGAAGCTCCAGACGGCGGCGGGCGGCGACCAGCAGATCCTGACCGCCACGCCGGACTTCGGGCAGCTCGGAGCCGGCGAAGCGCGCCGCGGCGTCGCGCGCCAGCAGGTACTCGCTCTGCGCGGCGAGCAGCGTTGGCGAGTAAACCGCCATCGCCGGCTCGCCCTTCTTCACGTACTGGCCGGTCGAGCTGACCCGGAGCTTCTCCACCCAGCCTGAGATCTTGGACTGCGCTCGCACCAGCCGCCGCTCGTCGGCGACCACCGAGCCGACCGTACGCACCATGCGCGTGAGATGTCCATGGCCCGCCACCTCGGTAGCCACCCCGGCGAGCCGCAGCGCATTCGCGTCAAGATCCACGGCGGCGTGGCTCGAACTACTCCCGCCGCTCGTGCCCGAGCCGGTTCCGCTCACCTCGTCGGAGTAGACCGGGACGTAGTCCATCCCCATCGAATCCTTGGCGGGCGCGGGCGAAGTGACCGTCGGATCCATCGGATTCCGGTAGAAAAGAACCTTGCGGTCACCTTCCGACGCGGCGCTTCCGACCGCGACCCGCTCTGGCTTCTTCACGAGATCCATATTGCAGATCGGGCAGCTTCCCGGGCGATCGGAGACGTAGGTCGGATGCATCGGGCAGGTGTAGAGATCGTCGGCGGCTTTCTCCTCACCGCCACAGCCCACGGCCAGCAGTGCCGGAATCAGCAGCAACAGCAGGGCGAGTTTCGTTCGATGCCTCACGGTTGAACCTCCGTCGGAGCCGGAGGAGTCGCCTCCGGAGATTTCGTTGGGGACGGCGCAAGCTCCTGCCACTCAGCCCAGATGGTGAAGCGGGCGGCCTCGGCCAGCGCGAGCTCGACGCGGGCATGAAGCCAGTCGTTCTGCAGCTCCAGAAGGCGGGAGAAAGGCAGCCGGCCCTCGAGGAAGGCTGCCCGCGCCGCGTCGAGCGCCACGCTCGTGCGCGGGATCACGGCACCCGCCAATCGCGCCAGCGCCCGCTCGAGACGGTCCCGTTCGGCGCCCCAGCGCACCGCCTCGGCGCGCGCCTCGAGCTCGAGCGCTTCGAGTGCGGCGCGCTCGGCCGCGACCTCGGCCTCCGCGGCGCGGATCCTCGGCTCGGCCCGCCGGCGGCGGAAGAAGGGCAGCTCGACGCCGACTTTCGCCATGAGCGCCGGATCGCCCCCCTCCGGCCAGAAGAATCCGCCCCCCAGGCCGAAGTCGGGCTTTCGATCGAGCCGTGCGAGCTCGACGCGGCGCTCGGCGGCGGCGATCCGACGGCGGGCGGTGACAAAGCGGGGCGCTTCTTCGTCAATCGGCAGCGGTCCCTCAACCACCGGGAAGTCCGGCTCGGGGCGGGCACCGACGAGAAGCGGCAGGGTCTCCGCCCGCGCTCCGGCGAGCGCCGCCAGCCGCGCGCGCTCGGCGACGAAGCCAGCGAAAACCTTGTCCAGAAGGAGGTCGTGTTCGTCGAGGGCGAGCTCCGCCTCGAGCACCGCGAGCGCCCCCTCCTGCCCCGTTGCGAAGCGGGCGCGCGCCGTGGCGCTCAAGAGCTCGAGCAGCTCATGCGCCTCGCCGAGCGAGCGCTGCTCACGGTCCGCGGCGCCGAGCGCCGCGAAGGCGCGCCGCACCTGGGCGACGATGCCGCGTCGGATCTGGTCGAGCTCGGCCTGGGCGATCCCGAGCTCGGCCGCGGCGAGGGCACGCACAGCCTCCCGCTTGCCCGGGTAGCGCACCGGCTGGACGATCTCGACCTCGAGCGCCGCAGTCGTATCGGCGCGATCCGTGAGCTCGGGCAGGAGATTGCGCGCCCAAAGCTCGAGCATCGGGTCTCCGGCGACGCCAGCGCCTTCCGCGAGGGCGAGCGCCGCATCGCGGCGCGCCTCCGCTTCAGTGACGAGCGGCGAGCTCTCGAGCGCCGCGCGCTCGAGCTCAGCGAGCTCGAGCGCCTGCGCGGCGAGGCGAGCGCCACCGCCGAAGAGCGCGGCGGTAAGGCTCAGTAGTAGGGCGGCACGACGACACATACTTCCGACCTCCGACGGAATCGCCGGCGGATGGAGCTCCGCCAGGCACACTTCTCCCGCTAAGGTCGGATCAGATTCGCCAGACGGCGTGGAGCGTGTAAAGCCCGAGCGCCTGGCGATTGGGACGCCATGCTTCGGAGACCGCCGGCGCCGGGGCGGTCGCCAGGCCGGCGTCCGCCAGCGGCGCAGTCGTCGCCGGAGCCACGGCGAACGCCGCGGGCGACAGAGCCGCTGTCGCCTTGGTCTCGCAACAGCCCATCGGGGCCGTCATCGAGCCGCCGTCCTCGTGGCAAGACGCGCTGCCCCGGGAGACCTGCGCCATCATTGGGCAGGAACCCGGCATCGCGCAGCGCGCGGCGGCGAGTGGCCCGGCGGCGGCGAGGGCGAGGCACGCGGCCAAGAGCAGCCCTGCGGCTCTTCGAACGGTCAGCATCTTCTACATTCTACTTCGCCTGTCAAACCCGCGCTGCCTGGTCTGGTCGAAATCCGACCCAGCCGACCGCCGAACTCAGAAGAAAGAGCGCCGGCGACTAGCCGCTTTGCGGTTGACAATTTTGCCCTCGAAAGGTGACAATTCGACTAAGATCTGAGCTTTCCTACCGATACGAACTGAAGGAGGGCGCCCGGTTTGGCGCTCAAGGAGAAGTCAAAATGCGAAGAATCGCACTCGCAGTCACGCTCTTGACGATCGCCTGCGGTCCCCTGCTCGGGCAATCTGGCGGCACGGGATCGGGCCGGTCCGTCGAGGGGCCGCTGGGCTGTTTCTGCACCTCGCTCCTCGAGGGCGGTTCGCTCTGCATTCAGGACTACTTTTGTGAGGAGGCGCC
>ERZ1292633.1501-Hain-H41-02um-R1-1501-length-25117-cov-6_pt1 | contig 25117 bp, 15 predicted proteins | sample MGYA00564406_ERZ1292633 | MGnify/ENA primary metagenome ERZ1292633 (study PRJEB36523, sample SAMEA6512639) | groundwater metagenome | collected 2019-01-08 | study: AquaDiva: Metagenomics assemblies of 32 groundwater samples | reverse complement strand
AATTTCCTTTTTCTAAACAAATTACTTCTAATTTACTAACTCTTAGAGATATTTCTTTTATCCATCTATAAGTAAACCCCGCCAAAGCGTCGTCCTTGTCTACCTTGCGAGTTACCATTAAAACTTTAAGAGGGTGCGTGATTTTATATTTAGAAACAATTTCTTGCCAAAAATTGATGATCTTTTCGTGGTTTTTTCCATAACGCTCTTGCACAAGGGTTTTGGCTTTCTGGCCCATACGAATGCGCGCCTCATTGTTCATAAGAAGATAGACAAGCTTTTCGCTAAAATTACTTATATCCCCTTGGTTTATTAAAAATCCATTTTCACCGTCCACAATAATTTCTTTAGGACCCACGCTTACTGCAGAAACAGCCGGCTTTTGAGCCATTGCCGCTTCAACTAAAACCTTACCAAACGCTTCGCTTGTAGAAGTTAGGGCAAAAATATCGCAAGCGACATAATAAGCGGGCAATGCGTCATGACCAATTTCACCTTCAAAAAAAACTTTACCTTCTAGTCCTAAAGTTTTAACCTTTTCTTTCAAAGCATCTTCTTCTTGGCCCGAACCAACCAGCGCCAAAACAACGTCGCTGATTTTTTTAGAAACTTCATAGAAAGCGTCTACCAAAAACGGCAAATTCTTTATGGGCACAAAACGCCCCACAAAAAGAATTATTTTTTTGTTGTTAAACTTTTCTTTTATTTTTTGAACTTTTTTCTCATCAGCCATGGCAAATTGGTCTAAATCAACGGGCGTGGAAATAACCCTGATTTTTTCTTCTCTAATCCCCATATTAATTAATTTTTCCTTCAGGAGTTGAGAAACGCATCTTATTCTAAATGCGCGACGCGCAATAAATTTGGCTAAAATTTTGGCAACAAAAGGAAATCGCGTTTCTGGTTTTTTTACAAAAACATCTCCATGAAAATGCGCCAAAAGCGGCACGCGGATTTTGCGACTCAAAATCCACGCCACAAGACCCAAAAATGTCGCCTCTTGGGAAACTATCAAACTCACATAATTACTTTTAGTTATCTTTCGCGCCACGAAAAATAAATCCCACAAATAAAACATTGCGTGTTTTGAATTGGTGGGCCACAGTGTTAATTTTGGATCGGGTTCACTTTTCTGAAATCCTTTTTTGGTCGGCACCACAACATCTATGTGGTCAAATGATTGGGCATATTTAATATGGCGAGAAAGAGCGTCGCCCCCCACCTTGTCGCCTCTATTATTTAACAATGTTTTGTCCAATCCAAAAATTAGAATTCTCATATTATATTATGCGCGCGCCATTCTTTTTTATGCGCACTTACAACATCGTCCCAACTATAATTTATTTCTAGATTATTCATGCTTTTTAGGGCTTTTTTATAGAAATTATCATCAAACATTTTTTTTATGCCATCTGAAATACTCTTTTCATCTTTAGGATTTACCAACAAAATACCATCGCTTTCAAATGGTGGAGCAATGCCATTTTCTTGCGTTAAAACAATGGGCTTGCCGGCACCTATGCACTCTAAGGCGAAATTGGGGCTCATTTCTGTCAAAGAAACCATAAAGCAAAATCGCGAACCTTTTATTTCTTTCAAAACAAAATCATTGCTTTTGGCCGCTAAAAAATCCACGATATTTTCTAATTGTTTTTCTTTAGCAAGATTTATTATATTATTTTTTTCTGGGCCATCGCCCATTATACGAAACTTAAAATCCTTAGGCAGATCATTTTTTATATCTGAAATAACATTTAGAAACCTTGATAAATTTTTAAACTTTACTATCCGACCTCCAAAAAAGGCGTATCTGGGCTCCTTTTTCTCATCATTTATTTCAAAAACGGCGTTGAAAGAATTTCTAATAACGCACACCTTGTTTCTGTCTAAATTATACACCGCACTCAATATGTTTTTTTGCCAATCGGTAGAAAAAATCACTAAATCCGCTGACTTGACCACGTTTTTTAATACAAAAAATAATATTTTATCTTTTGCGCTAAAAGATCGTTTTTCATAAAATTCCCGATACGTCATATCCAGTCCCGCGTCGGATTTTTTCTCCCACAAACGATCACCCCCAATTCTTAAAACTAACGGATCGCCGCTTAAAAAGGAAACTAAAAAGGCAGGCAATCCGGAGCTTAACGCGTCAAAGGCATATATAAAATCAGCATTTATTGATAATTTATAGAGTTTCAAAAAATATAAAAAATATCTTAGTGGTAAAGAGTGTTTTCTTAAAACTTGTGTAACATCCCTATTTTTATCATATTTGGTATCAGAATAAGTTAAAATTTTTACAAAAAAACCTGACCGCTTGAGCGCCTGAGCCATGCTGGCAACATAGGTGGCGGGGCCGCCGATATCTGGAGGGTATATTCCCGTAGCTATAGCAATTTTGGTTTGAGAGACTTTTCCAAAAATATCGTCCATGGATTTTGATATTGGGTCCCATTCATATGATTTGCTTATCAAATTTTTGGCATTTTCAATAATTTTTTCTTTTTTATCTGCATTATTAAACAAGAAAATAGCCTTTTCCGCCAAACTATTTTCATCTTCAACATTACACGCGAGTCCCGTAACACCATCTTCAAGAAAATCTGGAATGCCCCCCACCATCGTTCCGATAATAGGTACACCTGAAGCCATTGCTTCCAAAAATGAATTGCCCAGTCCCTCGGACCTTGAGGGGCGCACAAATACAGATGAAACGTGCAAATATATTGGAATTTTTTCTTGCTCTATGTCTCCTAGAAAGATTGTGCTTGTTAAAATTCCCAACTGCGCAGCCAAATTCCTTAAGTTTTTTTCTTCTGGACCTGTGCCTAAAATTAAAAGTTTTACGTTCGGTATTTGTTGAGAAATAATCGGCATAGATTTTATTAGGGTGTCTATGCCGTTTTTGACAACTAAACGCGAGGTGGTGATTATCGCAAAATCATTATCAGTTATGTTTAATTTTTGGCGCAAATTATTTTCTTCTCCAGTGTTGCGCTGAGAAAACAACTCCACATTCACTCCATTCGGTATTACTTTTGGCTCCACCAAGGCCCCTTCCTCTATGGCCAGTTTACCCAGGTAATTGCTTATTACCTGAATGGCGTCAGCCGAAGAAAATATAAATTTCCACAAGAAGTACATAATCCCAAGGCGACGCTTAATATGTTCTTTTGGATCACCTTCTTGCAAAGTAAGCACAAACGGCATTTTAGGTCTTAACCATTTCAAAAAAAGAGCCGCAAAACCGGCAAGGTTGGCCATCATGGACCAGCACAAAATAAATTGACGATCTTTGGACAATCTTAATGCTTTGCACAAAGCCAAAAATGGATAGGTGTATTTATCAAATCTAGACCCTCCCCATCCTACGCGCCAGACAGTAATATTTTCCTCAAAATCTTCTTTTTGAGAATGCTCATGTGAAAATCTTAAAGTGACAACATCAAAGTGATATTTGGTAAGGCGACGTGCAATTTCAAAAAGAGCAACCTCCGCCCCTCCTATCAAGGGCTTAAATGCTAGAGAAAATACCAAAATATGCTTTTTTTCTTGCTTTAAAGTCATTATTTAAACTATAATTCATATGTGACGCGCCGTCAAAAATTTTTAACTATGAAAGAAAGAAAAAAAATAATTTTCCTAAGCTCTCAAACCATTTGGACAGGCGTCCAAAGATACATTGCTGATCTTGCCACCAGCCTTTCCGCGGAAAAATATGATGTCATTGTAATAGGTTCAGATGATCCTCAAAATTCCGCTTTTTGGTCAACGCTAAAACAAAGAGGAATAAAAACGATAGCTATTTCAAATCTCAAATTTCATCCAGATTTTTGGTCTGACTTTAGCGCTTATAGAAAAATAAAAGATGTTTTTCTAAATGAAAAACCAGATGTGGTGCATCTGGGTGATTTTAAAACGAGCATTTTGGGAGCTCTGGCAGCTCACAGGGCTCATGTGCCAAAAGTAATTTATACTCCACATGGATGGATTTTTTCTGAAAACCTGAGCGGGCTCAAAAAATGGTGGTATTTAAAACTCGAAAAATTTTTCGCTCAATACAAAAACACTATCATTTGCTCTTCTTATAAAGAGCAAGAGGAATCAGTAAAATTTAAAATAAAAAAATTGGAATACCTGCCTGTTATTTATAATGGAATTAAGTTTGTTCCCTTGGAAAATTCCGGAAATGCTAGTGAGAAATACGAGCTCTATGAGATTTTAAAGAAAAAATACGACTTGTCCATTGATTTTCAAATGAATATCATAGTAGGATTGATGTCCAATTTTTACCCACCCAAGGGAGTTGGATATTTTGTTGAATTGGCTAAAATAATCAGCGCCAAATTTCCCTCCCTAAAATTTGTTATGATTGGCGACGGCCCCACGAAAAAACAGGTGGAAAGGCTGATTGATCAATATAACCTTAAAGATAAGGTTTTTCTTACAGGATTTATAGATCAGGGGGAAAGATTCTTGCGTGCATTTGATTTTTTTATTTTGCCCTCACTACAAGATGGACTGCCATACGCTATACTTGAGGCAATGGCAAGCAAAAAGCCCATAATTGCCACCAAAGTAGGCGCCTTACCAGAAATACTTTCTGATAAAAAATCAGCTATGCTGGTTGAATCCGGAGACGCTACCGCATTGGCTAACGCGATAGAAACCCTCTTAAAAGATCCTGCGCTTGTACAAATAATCAAAAACGGCGCGTTTGATAGATTTACCGATGAACTGACGCTGAAAACAATGGTAGAAAAAACAGTTGCGGAATACGAAAAATAATAAAAATATACAATTAAAAATCATTCTAAAAATTATTGACGGTCGTTAGTAATTTGCAGAATGATTTTAATTATACTAAACACTAATTAGAGTCTGGGGTTGATTTATCTTAATCTGTCTCACTCTTAACACTAAAAATGTAGACGTGTGATTGTAGCCTCATTAGATTGATCTCGCGCATTAACCTTTTGGGTAGCGGAGCATAACCGATCCAAACGCTTTTTTGTAACATTTTATACTTGAGTGATATTAGTTTATTACGTAACCAATTACGCTTTTTCCTATCTTTTTCTGGAATGTCAAAAATCACCAGACGCTGAACACCATCTTCTTGAACTAATAATTCTTTTCCTGCTTTTTGTATGTATTTTTTACCCTCATGGGTAGCTTTCCAAATAGATTTCATTTTAGAACCGCTTCGTTGCACTAACCCATCTCGTTTTAGTTGTGATAAAACACTAGAAAGTTCCTTTTTGTTTAAATATTCATTTTTATCTGTATTATCAAAACCCAAAATCTCCCGCCCCAATTTTGAATAAGAATAATTTTTAGGAAAGAAACTTTCAACGCTTCCCACTCCTAAATCAATTAGTTTGTTTAAAATGTTTATTTTGAATATCTTTTTATTGTTCATATTTATTTTTGGATAAGAAAATCATTCTGCAAATCATTGACGATCGTTAATCTTTTTCAGAAAGACACAAATAGCCATAAATTAGCTACGGGAAATTATTTTTTTAGATTTTCCAATTCTCGTTGAATGGCTTGGTTTTGCGGGTCTAAATCTAATGCCTTTTGCATATACACTATAGCATTTGTCTTATCCCCTGCTTGTAAATACCAGCGCGACATTAGAACCAAAAATGGGGGTTCTTTGGGAAATTTAGAAATGGCTTCCAATATTGTCTGTTTTTCTAAATCTTTTTTGCCCCAAAAATTGTACAGGTCTATGAGATTTCTAATATAAGAAGAGTTTTCGTTGCCGACATTTACCACGGCGCGTTTGAAAGCGATTTCGGCGCTTGGGTAATCTTTAAGAAAATTCATATAAAGATCGCCGAGATTTCCAAAAGATAGAGAGTTTAGGGGTCTTATTTGACCGGCAAAAATATAAATATCCCGCGCCCCATAATAATCTCCCACTTGTTTTTTGTCATTACCCAACGCTACCCAGTCATTAAATAAAGTTTTATTTTTCTGAAGAACCACCACCCGACCATCAAAATCTTTTTTAATTCTTAAAACATAATCTTCGGAAAGTGTTTTGTCTTTAATTAAAAACTTGTCCCATTCTAAAGGCGGCTCAGCATTTAATTGCGTGCTACCAGAAACAGGAGAAGAAAAAGAGGGAGAAACAGTAGAAGTCAAAGAAGCCACCGGACTAATGCTTGCATTGGGCAAAGAAAAAACATCTAAGTTTTTGTACTTATAAACAAAAAAGCCAATCAACAAAACAAATAGAGCTAAGATGATATATATTATAAAATTTTTCTTCATATAAATTTTTTAATACTAAATTTAACGCTCTTAAATATTATCAAAGAAAATATAAAAAATCAATTGGTTTAGTTGAAAGTTTATATTTCATTCTGTAAAAACCTGACGATCGTTAGTAATTTACAGAATAAATTATAATCGCTCTTTATTCTCGCTTTAATTTCTTGCTTTAATTTCTTGCTTTAATTTTTGGAAATACAAAACACTCCCACTTTTATTCTGTAAAACGTCGACGATCGTTAGTATTTTACAGAATGAATTTAATCCCGTAGGAAATCCCCGCCTGTGACCTGTGAGGCCCGCAACCCGTCCCGCCTGTTGTAACCTGTAAGGATGAGGATATTTCTATAAATATAAGCACAAATAATTAAAGATCTACAACAAAACACCCCCACTTTCATTCTGTAAAAACCTGACGATCGTTAGTAATTTACAGAATAAATTATAATCGCTCTTTATTCTCGATTCTCGCTTTAATTTTTGGAAATACAAAACACCCCCTCTTTTAGTGAGGGGGTGTTTGCGAATTTCAGCGAGAAACTATAAATAGTTCATGAGGCTAAAAATAATTCACGCTAATAATTCTGATATCAATCAACTCTTACTTAGAAAGCAGTTCCGGTATCGGAAGCGACTAAGCCGCTTAAGCGATAACCATTGAACCAGCGATTTCCAGCAAGCGTAGTAGAGGTAGCTGAGCCATCCCATAGATCTGACCAGATAAACGCGTTAAGTGGTCCAGATCCTAGAGTAAGATCAGACGAGCCTCCGTTGATACCGCCAGCAAAAGCTGGGGCCGGATAAGTTCCTGCCATAGCGCTATCGCCTTGCAATACTGTAGTTATGCTAGATCCAACCTGAGGATTGGTAACAGTACCCTTCAAAGTGAAGGTTCGTGTTGTTCCAGCTGTAACAATGTAAATGCTTGACGCGGCACCAGAGAAGTTACTTCCAGTGAAGACGGCGGCATTTACCAATTGCGTGGTTCCGCTAGTTCCAGTAACATAATCCACATAGGCCTTGCCAGATGTAGCAGTTAAGAACAAGGCATTACCTAAGTCATCATACATATTGAATGACGCAACAGAGGTGCTTGCTCCGGTGAAAGCTGACTGGTTAGGAGTGTAAGTTGAAACCAAGAATGACATCTTGGCCAAAGCCACATCTCCATAAGAAGGAGCGGAAACGCTAAACTTGTACAAATCCTTAGTTCCGGAAGACATTGTGCTAGAAATAGCGACTCTCGGGGTTACAGAAGGATAGGTACGAGCGTAGTATAGAGCGTTACCAGTGTAGGTTCCAGAAGTGGCACTGGTGGCCAAGTTGGTTCCTGAGGCAACTCCCTTTAAGGTGTAGGCGTCTTGGGCAACTGATAATGTCAGAGCATCACCAGAAACTCCAGTTTGTCCGACACCAACAGCATTGGTATCAAGTTTAATTGAAACCAATTTACCAGTGTATCCAGATGGAATTACTAAAGCGTTATCGGCTAAAGTAAAGTACATAGCTGAGCTAGTTGGAACTAATTCAGCGACTTTAACTGAGCCATCATACAAGTATGCCTTAGCGATATCGTGCCACACAGTAGCTCCATGGGTGTTGGCAACATCAATCAAGATGTTAGACAATTGGACGCTTTCTGATGTGGAAGTAAGTCGTATAGCGCCAACTTCAACTCCAGTAGAACCAGCTGAGATATACTTGGAGGCCGCGTTAGAAGAGTCAGTAGCTACGAGCGCTGATCCTGAAGTAGAGAAGGTCAAATATTGACCAAGATTTTCAGTAATAACTTCGGCGACCGCGGCGGAGGTCGTGGCTCCGGTAGCGACCACTGTAGCTGCAGCGTTAGCTAAACCAAACTTGAACGTTTGACTAGAATTACCAATAATATCACCCTTCAAGGCAATGGTCTTAGATGTACCTTTAGCGATAACGATTGGAGTCGTCATATTAAAGGTAACGGTAATGCTGGTAGCGGTGCTGGCCGGGTTGGCAGGTTGCATTACTGGAGACAAAGCGACCCCACCCTCATACATCGTAAGATTTGCGGTCTTGGTGTAAAGGGTAGAGCTAGTAGTGTCAGTTGTTTCGGTAACAACGATAGTTGAGATTCTGACATCTTCTCCAGATCCTGTGGCGTCAAACACGAAATTGGCTAAAGCAGCTTGGACTTGTCCTTGAATGTATGTCTGAACAGCTGGTGTGGCTGATGTAGAAACATTCAAAGCTCCGGCGCGAACAGAGATAATGTCCGCATCTGTGGAAGCAGTAGTGTCGGAAGTGATGGTCATATTGGTTGAAACACCACGAGTCGTCATGTTGGTGTCTGGATCCAATGAAGCGGTAAACAGGTCTGTACCTGAAGCGGCGGCCGCGATATTGGCCTTCAAGGTAAAGGTGTTAGTTCCCGCTGGGATAACCCAGGTATCGGTAAAGGTTGTGTAGTCGGTTGCGGCATCCACAACATCTACTGGTCCAGCAACTAATGACCCGGCGGCGTTGTAAAGACCAACGTTAGTGATTTCATCGTAGGTAATACCGGTGTATGAACCATAGGTGAATTTAGCGCTAGTAACCTGAATATCTTCACCTTGAGCATTGAAGATGAAGGCGCCAATTGGAACTGATGTGGCGCCAGCGGCTACAAAGGTAGATGCTAATACGCCTTTGGAAACATTGAATGCTCCGTTGGCAACTGTTGTGGTATTAGGCGCAAAATATGGTTGAGTCGTTACTCCGGTATAGGTAGGAATAGTGCTAAAGGCAAAACTGACGCCCATAGCAGAGATATCTGTGTTGTCATAGATATCAAATATAATGGTTCTACCTGAACCGCTAACTAAATCACCCACTAAAGCGAATTCTTTAGTGAGGCCCTTAGTAATAAGGACTGGACTGGCAGAAAGATCAAAAGTGGCATATTTGGCGGTAGCGCTTGCAAGTGTCGCGCCAACCTGTACGCCAGCGACTTTCAGTTTCAAATTGGAGACGTCCGCGTCAGCGGCGGTTCCGTTTTGATACCAGCGAATCTTGGTGATTTTCATATCATCGGTGTTGGCCTGGATATTGACAGAGCTTAAATTATATCCGGTCGTTCCAACTCTTTGAGTTGATGCTCCCGGGCTCAAGCCTCCAGTAGTAACGGTAACTGTACCGATGGTAATATTTACCATGGTCATAGATGAGCCAGTGACAGGCAGAGATCCACCAACAGAGGCCGAATCTTTAGTGACTACGCTTACTAAGCTTAGAGCGGCAACGTCTCCAGCGGTCGGAGTAGTGGCTATATTACCAGCTATGGTATAGGTAGCTGATGTGCCGGCTGGAATTGTTAAATCATTGCCGAAAACAGCTTGGTGAGTAGATCCTAATGTTTTAGCATAACCAACTTGGTTGCCTTGTGGATCTATCAAAACGACACCAGAAAAATCGGCATCTACTGAAAGACCAACTCTTTGAACGGTCAAAGAATCAATCACGACCTGTCCACCAGTCGCAGTAAAGACAACTTTGGTGAAAGGAACCAATGCCCCCTTAGCTGGAACGTTGGCGGCGGCTGGTGAGTCGGAAGCTAACGAAACATTCAACGCGCCAGTTACAACTGGAGCTGAAACTACTGGAGCGCTGACTGTAGGTGTTGGTGTGGCGCCGACTAAACACAATGGTCTGACGGCGGCTCTGGTCAAAGGACCAAAATATCCGACCGCGGGACTAATACCGCGAGCCGATTGAAAAGCGGCAACGCCGGCTTTAGACAAAGAGCCAAAATATCCAGTGACCATACCTGAAGGATAAATTGCAGAGCCTTGATTTTTCAAGAAGGTCTGTAAATCAGAAACGCCTGTTCCTCTTGATCCAACAGTCAAGCTTGATGCAGAAGCATCAGCAAATGAACAGCTGGAAACAGAAGAAGTAGTGCTTCCCGTTTGAAGAGTTGCTATCTGAGATTGCAACAAAGCAATCTGAGCCATAAGCTCTTCGACAGTTACGGCTGATGCTGGAGAGGTGGCCATTAAAAGACCAAGCGCAACCAACACTACCGCGACTTTATTAAATTTACTCATAAATCAAATTTTTATTCATTCCACAAAAAGATTTTTAATTTTTCCGGAAAAACCCGAATCTTTTAAAAACTCTTTACGGAAATGATTATTAACAAATTGATAAAAACTAAATGCTTTCCGAAATGGAGCCGAGTCGCCTCTCCCAAAAAGAAGGGGCACCGACCAGACATAGCATTCCAATCTAAAAATTAAAACTACAAAAACTACGAACTAAACTTTAACAACTAAATACATTTTCATGATACTTAATCGTTCAATTTTCAACGAGCTTCCCTATCAGACAAAACCTCACATTCAACCCGCATCTATTTTCACAAGCGCTCATGACGGCTTTTGAAAATTCATGCGCGTTCAATAAGTTTTACATTCGCAGTAAACACGCAATATTTCGCGTGTGTGCTCCATTATACCTCAGACGGCCACTGAACACAACCGACCCCTCTTTGATCGCAACTCTCCGCGCCCAATTCATGTCTTACATACAAAAATTAGTGCGATATCAAAAGAGCACTAAGCGATTTCAACCTATTGGCGTCCAAAAACAACCTACATAGATATTATAGCAAAAAAACGCATTGTCAACAATATACAATCTAAAACTCACCTTATCGTCTAAAAAGCCCATAAAATAGGGGTTTAGGGCTTGTTTCATAACTGTCCGCCCAGATAACACCCCTTTCGACAAACCTGGGTTACGCCAATATAACGCCACATCAAAGATGGGCTGTGGAAAATCTAAATGGCCTCAAAATACAGGTAAAAATAACTGAGCATTTTTAGCGTTCTTAAAAGAAAAATTTGGGAGCAAATTTTGACTAAAAATGTTCTAATTTTTTATTTTTTACTTTACTAAATTTTAGTGGTAAAAATGTTCGGTTGTGGATATCTTTGGAGGATATTTTTAAGAAACGATTTTTTATTCCTGTAAATTTTTGGTGGTTCGATTTAGTTCATCCTTTATAAAATTTTCAATTTCTAATTTTTAATTTTCAATAAAATAATTTTTGATTCGCTGACTAGCAAACGATGTGGACTCTTCTCCGTCTAAGACGAATCAGGACAACAACGACCGGATAACTAATTTCTAATTTTTAAAAAATAAATAAAAACACCGTCCAATTTATTGGACGGTGTTTTTTAAATATTAAATTTTCCGTATTATGAATTACCGATATGAGCTTTGGGGAATAAATTTTTTCCGATTTAGTTATTGGAGGTTTGCCGAATCACTTTGTATACACTTGAACGGCCGGCACCGTTTCTTTCTAAGACCCCGCTTTCACACAACACCTTCAAATCATTGCGGACCGTTTTTTCATTAAAATTGGGGAATTCATTTAATACATCCTTTAGTTGAAATTCGTTCAAGGACCTTTCCTCTAATATGCTAATAATTTTTTGTTGGCGCACCCGCTGTTTCCCGAAAAAATTCCTATCAATAATATTATTTTGTTTTGAAATTTTTTCTCCAACCATTTCCGATTTTCCCTGATCAATCATAGTATTGCCCGCTTCTTTCTTGACCTCTTGAACTCCCGCCTCACTTTCGGGTGGCATTTTTTGCGAAGATTTAATCTTAGCGTCTGTGGGATCGTTGATTCCAGATAAAAGCTTCTGTAAAGACTCTTCTGAGGAACTTTCCAGGGATATCTTTATGATATTATCAATAACCCGCCATAAAGATTGGTAGGATTGGACCAAAACGGAAAAATTGGTGGGATTAATCGAGGTGCAAAATCTTCCAAATTCCAAGAGGAAGCAGATATTGTCAATCTCCTGCCTTAAAATAGAGTGTATATCGGAATTTACCGTTTTTCCGGAAAAAACATCTTGAACTATCATCATAAGCTCTACCCCTCTCTCCCTCAAACGGCCACGCAATGGTTCATCGACGGAAAAACGCTCTGTGACTTTGTAAAGAGCGGCTGTTATATTAAAAACTTGTTGTTTAATATTTAAGGCACTTTTAGGATTCATACTTTTTTCGTAAATTAATTATTATTTTAATTTTTTAGATAACTTTTTTAAAAATGCTTTAAATTCCTGATTCACTTCTTTATGTTTTAACGCAAAATGAACAGTGGCTTCTAAAAGACCGATCTTGCTTCCACAATCAAAACGTTTGCCAGTAAATTTTAAGCCGTAAATTGGTTTGTCTTTTAAATAAATCTTCAAAGCATCTGTAATGCCCAATTCACGACCCTCAGAAAAATTCTGTCTAAGCCGCTTCAAGATGGACAAAATTTCATAATTTATAATATATTTACCCACCACAGCCAGATTAGATGGAGCATTTTTAACAGACGGCTTTTCCACTATGGAATTAATCTGAAACACATTTTTTTCCACCTCCTTGCCAGAAACTATTCCGTAAAGATTGGTTTTGTTGTGGGGCACCTCCTCAAGCGCCACCACCGGATCGCCGTATTTTTCGAATACGGAAATCATCTGTTTTAATGCGGGAATTTCCGAATCAACCACATCGTCTCCAAATAATACCGCACAAGGCTCTCCCCGATGAATCAAATGTGCGGCAGAAAGTATGGCATCGCCATTGCCGTGAGCTTCTTTTTGGCGCACATAAGTAAAACGCCCCATTTCAGAAACCTGCCTGATGGAACTTATAAGATCGCGTTTCCCACTAATGCTTAAAACTTGTTCCAACTCAACAGCATAATCAAAATAATCCTCTATCGCTCGCTTGCCTCGGCCAGTAACAAATGTTATATCTTTTATGCCAGAATTTACCGCTTCTTCAACCAAAAAGTGAATCACTGGCTTATCTACTATGGTAAGCATTTCTTTTGGTTGGCATTTTGTTGCCGGTAAAAACCTGGTTCCGAATCCCGCAACCGGCATAATAACTTTTGTAATTTTTGTATTGGACATAAAATCTCAAATCTCAAAAATATTAGTAATTTAAATTTTTAGTTTCTCCCACTACAGCGATGATAATTCCTGCTGGTGGTATTTGTACACGAATTTTTTAATGATAGTAGAAAAAAAATTAAAAGGCAAGAGTTTTGTGGCGCAAAATACTAAAAACGATTTTTATCTCTCAGATGCTTACTCAGATAATTTAAGATTCATTTTCGCTTTGTTTCAAAACTCGTCCGCCCAGGGCGGACTCAAACAGGTTGAACCAATCCGCCCAGGGCGGACTTATCCGCCCTGGGCGGACCGCTCAAACTTATCTTTAAATTATATCTTCGCCGCGCAAATGTTCGATAAAAATCGTTTTTAGACAAAATCCGACGCAAGCATACAATTTGATTTTCTGCTTACTTTATGGAGGAAGTTTTTATTCTTTGGCGCACGGCTCCATTTTTAGATTTTTTTGAAATGTCTAAAAAAGAAAATGAGATGGCGTCGTCTTTTAATGTGACGAGGATATTGGTCATCGAATCGGACTGCGAAGTTGTAAGCTGGCGCGCCAAAGGATCCAGGACATATCTTTGAATAACTCTTTTCAGTGGTCTGGCGCCAAATTGCGGATCAAATCCTTTTTCCGCTATAAATTTTTTCGCCTCTTGTGTAAATGAAATATTTACATTTTTCTTCTCTAGGCGTTTTTGTAAAATATTTATCTGAAGTTCTACTATCTGGTAAATATTTTCCGGTGTAAGGGTGTGGAAAAAGATTATCTCATCAATACGATTTAAAAATTCTGGCTTGAAGTGTTCTTTGAGCGAATCTTTTATTTTCTGTTCTATTTCTTTCTCTTTATCTTTTTGTTTTTGTTCTAAGTCTTTTTCGGCAAAAAATCCTAGGCTAGTCGACTTATTCAAAAGCTCACTACCCACATTGGATGTCATGATGATAATGGTATTTTTAAAATTCACCACTCTTCCCTTTGCATCAGTCAGTCTTCCGTCATCCAATACCTGCAATAAAATATTGAATACTTCCGGGTGAGCTTTTTCTACTTCGTCAAAAAGAATTACGCTATAAGGCTTACGACGAACTATTTCCGTGAGCTGCCCCCCTTCCTCGTGACCCACATAGCCCGGAGGCGAACCAATCATGCGAGAAACTGTATGACGCTCCATATATTCTGACATATCCACTCTGATTAAAGCGTTCTCAGAGGAAAACATAAATTCTGAAAGAGCTCTTGCCAGTTCAGTTTTGCCAACTCCTGTGGGACCTAAAAATATAAAGGAGCCCAGTGGACGATTTTCTTCGGAAATACCCGCGCGACTGCGCCTGATAGCATTTGCCACCGCCTCAATCGCTTCTTCCTGGCCAATTACACGCGCGCGCAAAGCATCATCCATAGTGGAAAGCTTGGACATTTCTTCTTCCATGAGCTTGGAAACTGGAACGCCTGTCCAACGAGCAACAACTCTTGCCACATCTTCCTCGGAAACCTCCTCCTTAATGAATTTGCTTTGTGATTGCACCTTTTGTAGCTCTTTTTCCTTTTTTTCCAAAACTTTCATCAGTTCTGGCAGTTTTCCATAACGAATCTCCGCCAAAAGTTGCAGATTAGCTTCTTGTTCTGCTTCGGTTTCTTTTAAGCGTAATTCTTCTATTTGTTTTTTAGTTTGGTGCAAAAGATCTATTACTTCTTTTTCTTTTTGCCAAGCTTTGTCCAATTTTTCAGCTTTGATTTTAATTTCTTGCAGACGCTTACGCACAACACCAAGACGTGATTGTGAGTTTTTATCTTTTTCTGATTTCAACGCCCTTTGTTCTACTTCCAACTGCATTATTTCTCTTCTGATTTGATCAAGCTCTTGGGGCAAGCTATCTATTTCCATACGCAAAGAAGAGGCCGCCTCGTCAATTAAATCTATTGCCTTGTCTGGTAAGAATCTATCGGAAATGTATCTGGAGGAAAGCGTTACCGATGCCACTACCGCCGAGTCGGAAATGCGCACGCCGTGAAAAAGCTCGTATTTTTCTTTTAAGCCACGCATAATCGCTATGGCTGTTTCCAGATCCGGCTCTTGAACCAAAACGGGCTGAAAACGCCTTTCCAGCGCTTGGTCTTTTTCAATATATTTTTGATATTCCTTAATCGTGGTGGCGCCAATCGCATGAAGCTCCCCTCTGGCCAACGGAGGCTTGAGCATATTGGAAGCATCTATGGAGCCTTCCGCCGCTCCCGCTCCGATCAAAGTATGCAACTCGTCAATAAAGAGAATGATTTTTCCTGCCCGCCTGTTTATCTCCTTCAAAACCGCGCGCAATCTATCCTCAAATTCACCGCGATATTTTGTACCGGCCACCAAAGATCCCAAGTCTAAAGAAATTATCTCTTTATCTTTTATAGTTTTGGGCACATCACCCGAAACGATAAGCTGTGCCAAGCCCTCCACTACGGCGGTTTTGCCCGTGCCCGGCTCACCTATTAAAACTGGATTATTTTTAGTGCGTCGGGAAAGAACCTGCATGACGCGTCGAATTTCTTTTTCACGCCCAATCACAGGGTCCAATTTGTTTTGTCTGGCCATCTCAGTAAGATTGCGAGAATATCTTTCCAAAACATTGTACTTGGCCTCTGGTTCCGGAGAATCCACCTTTTGAGATCCGCGAAGCTGGATCAGAGCCTCCATCACATTTTTCTTGTTGAGTCCTGCTCTAAATAAAATATCACGCGCCTTGGATTTCACTTCTAAGATCGCTAAAAATAAATGTTCGGTGCTGATAAAATCATCGTGCATCTGTTGCGCTTCAACGGCCGCTTGTTCCAAAATTTTTCCCAGACTTTGAGTTAAGTAAACCTGCCCGAATGGTAAATTTCCTATAAATGCCGGGCTTTTTTTGATCTCAGATAAAATATCATTTTCCAAAGCTTCTAAACTTACGTCTATTTTTTCCAAAATCAAAGGCGCCATTCCGTCTTCCTGCGACAAAAGCGCCAACACAAGATGCGTGGCATCAATTTGCTGATGGTGATTTTCCATCGCAATTTCATTTGCCACCCTCAAAGCATCTTGGGCTTTAATTGTAAAACGATTAAATTGCATATATTTCAATCTAAAATCTCAATTCGCCAGCTGGCGAATCAAATCTAAAATCTGATTTTAAAAAATATATAATTTAGCTTTTTCTTTCTTCTAAGGTTACTTTTATTTCCAACGCTTGTCCATTTCTTAAAATTTTCAATATTAGAACATCTCCCACGCTTCTGGATTGAATTAATTCAGATAAGGCGCGCGAACTGGAAATTTTCACATTCTCTATTTCTAATATTATGTCCCCTTCTTTGATGCCGGCTTTATCGGCGGGCGAGCCAATTACTACGGCTTTTTGAGGTGATGATCCATGCACCCACGCTCCCTCGCTCACACTTAGATTGTTATCTTTTTGAACCTGCTTGTCTATCGCTACATAATTTACCCCTAAAAACGGATAAACCACCTTGCCTAATAAATTATAATCTTTAATAACCTTTTTAGCACGATTGATGGGCAGGGCAAATCCAATACTTTGAGCCCCCTGTGCCATCGCCGTATCTATGCCTATAACGTCTCCTTGCAAATTCAAAAGCGGACCGCCGGAATTTCCCGGATTGATAGCCGCGTCTGTTTGAATCACTCTATCAATAGTTTCCGAAAAGCCGTCGCCTCCCGACGCTTGAATGGTACGGCTCAAACCGGAAACAATGCCCAAACTTACCGTGTTTCTGAATTCACCCAAAGCATTACCTATGGCTATAACCTTTTGTCCTAAAACTATTTGATCAGAATCACCCAAGATAAGCGGAGATAGCCCATCCTTCTCTATTTTTATTAGGGCAATATCCTGCAAAGAATCTCTGACCAAAATTTTGGCTGGATATTTTTCTCCGTCATTAGTTAAAACCGTATAATCCGCCCCCTTGTCCAATACCACATGCTTATTGGTTAAAATAAGTCCATTTTCAGAAACAATAAATCCCGTGCCTCCGCCAACATCCTTTTTCTCAAAACCTTTTTGACAAACCGAGGGTATCTGAAAATTAAAATCTTGAAAAAATTGTTGGAAAAATGGATCATTTGAAAACGGCGACACGCCACCCTCTTTATAACACTGCTCTAAAATAGGCACATTTTTAGAAATAATTATACTGACAACCGAAGGAGTGGATTTTTTAACCACATCAATAATGGCGGCCTCCTCTGAGCTTTGAGGAATATAGCTGGCGCTGTTTTCTATGACATCACCTTTTTGAACTTGTATTTTCTTGAGTCCAAGATTATAAAGATTGGTCAAAAAATCACTGCGATACAGCGTATCAAAAACTATAGATCCGACCAAAGAAAAAACTAAGCTCAAAATTATGACTGTGATGTAAATTTTTTTGTTTTCCATAAATTTATTTTTTGCTGAATAATTTTTCAATTTTACATTATACACTGTTTGACTCAATTAAGCAACGCCTTAGGTCGCCCCCGCGGGCGATTTATTTGCAGCGTAAATTAGCTAGATTTCTCTTCAAAGCTTTTAAAAATCCTGCTAATTCTTCTTTGGTGGTGGTCTTGCCAATGCTGATGCGTAAGCTGGAAAGAGCATCTTTTTCAGTTAAGCCCATCGCGGTCAAAACATGTGAAGCGCTGATTGACTTGGCGGAGCAGGCCGAACCCACCGACACCATAAATCCTTCCATGTCCAGGGCAATCAAAAGATCTCTGGCATCAACACCCTGAAACATCACATTCAAAATGCTCGGCACACTAAGATCTGGCACGCTATTCAATTTAACTCCTTTTATTTTTAATAGTTCTTTCGCTAAATAGGTGCGGAGTTTTTTTATCTCTTCCCTCTCCTTGTTAAATTTCGGACTGTTGATTTTTTTCAACGCCTCTGCCAATCCTAATGCTCCGCAAACATTTTCCGTGCCTGAGCGCAAATCAAATTCTTGCGCTCCGCCCAAAATTATCGGCTCTAAAAAAGATTTATCACGCACATAAAGCGCTCCGATGCCTTTGGGTCCGTAAATTTTTTGGGCGGAAAGCGTAAAAAAATCTACGCCCAATTTTTGTACGTTTGGATCTAAAAATTGTACCGCCTGCACTCCATCGCTGTGAAAAAGAATGCTCTGCGCCCTCCCCTGATTTATTTTTTTTAGTTTATTTGCCAATTCAGCCACTTGCTGTATCGTCCCCGTTTCATTGTTTACATACATCAAACTAATGAGGGCTGTTTTGGGAGAAATGTTGGCAATAATTTTTTCCACGCCAACCACTCCGTTTTCCTGAGACTTAATAATTTTTAAGGTGATTTTTTTACGCTCCGCCAAATCTTTCAAAACTTCTAAAACCGACTCGTGTTCAATGGCCGAAGTGATGATTTCTGGAATATCGTGATGGACTTTTTCCCATTTTTTTACAAATCCAGAAAGAACGAGATTGTTGGCCTCAGTGGCGCTCCCGCAGAAAATAATATTTAAGGGATCCGCTCCCAAAAAATCGGCAGCGACACTTCGCGCTTCGTCTAAAATATCAAGCGCCTGGCGGCCAAAATAATGCACCGATGATGGATTGCCGACTAAATTTAGTTGGCAAGCGCTCATCTTTTCTACGATATCGGCGTCCATTTTGGTGCTTGAAGCAAAATCTAAATACACCCCCCCACCCACTTTTTTGTGAAGATTGTACTTTTTATTTTTATATTTCATAAATTTACAAAGAAGATTTCTTGAACAAAGCTTGGTGGGTGGGGGGGTTGAAAATCAAAAAAGAGCTGATTGAAAATCAAATGTTCCGGATACTCCTCTGCTGATTGGATCTCTGGCAAAAAAAACCACTTCCTTCTTTTGCCCCAAAGGCGAGAGAAAATAGAGTTTGCTCTCTTTTTTAGCAAATTCGTATAAATCTCTGGTCAATTTCACATCCTGCAAACAATATTTTTTTAATTCATCCATCTTTCCTTCCCGGTAAAGCTTAATGGCGTTCAGCCCGTCTCCACTTTTACCTGCACCCAGCGTCGCCCGAGACAAGCTGTCCAAAGAAACTCTGTATCCCAAAGTTTTAGCCAGGCCTTCCAAAAGATCAAGCGCCGGCAAAGATTTTAAATCAAAGCTGGCATATGGCTGTAAAACTGGTAAATCAAAATTATTTATATTAAAACCGATAATTCTTTCTGCAGATGCTATTTCTTCAAAAAAATATTTTAATTCATTCTCTGCAAACGAACGGAAAGAATCATCTTTATAAAAGTAAGCTCCCACCACAGAAACTCCCAGACGCTCCAGATTTGTTCTCCCGCCCACATCAGAAAAAGCTTTTTTGGTTTCAACGTCAAAAACTATTTCGTTAAATTTCATAAAAATATTTTTTTAATTAGAATCTTGTTTTTATTTTAACATTTTTAATGATAAATAAAAATGACACACATCTTATTGGCTAGTAGAGCCGTCAAGATTCATCTTAACAATAAATTCTTTATATTTTATATTTTTACTTTGCAAATCAATCTCCATTTCAAGCGCTAGACCTTTTTTAGTTTTTTCAGAAAAATATTGATCAAATATAAAATTACCTAAGGAATAATATATTGTCTTACCTTTATAATTTTCACTGGGCTGAATAATGTGCGGGTGAGAACCGATCACGGCATCGGCTCCGGCATCAACGAATTTATGCGCCAAATTTTTTATTGCCTCAGATGGAATGTTCTGGTATTCCTCCCCCCAATGGGCATACACTATGATCTTTCCCTCATTTTTTTGATATTTTTTAATATCAGACAAGACATTTTGCTGAGCGCTTTTTACATCACCGATAAATTGATTGTAGGAAATAAATGTTATGTTTATGCCATTAAATTCAATCGACAACGTTTTATTATCATCTTGAGGATCGCCAAAAAAACTTATCTCGGCGCTTTTCAAAAATTCCTTTGTTTGTTTAAGGCCTTCGTCTCCAAAATTTAAAATATGATTGTTGCCGATATTTAATATTTTTATGTTGTGTTCATATAAAATTTTAGCGGTGTCTTTAGGAGATGTAAAAATATAATTCGCAGACGATCCAAGGGTGCTTTTTTCACTCACGGAAGAAAAATTTGTAATGGGTCCCTCAAAATTACCCACCACCACATCATAATTATTCAAAAGATTTTGAATTTTGTTAAAAATGTATTCGGATCCATTTTTTTTCATTTGCGTGCGAATATATCTATCAAACATCATGTCACCGACAAAAAGTATTTTGACACTCGAAGAAGCGCTGATTGAAGGTTGCGGGCTTTCTTCGACAAAATAAAGCGGCGCCCTGTAAACAAGCGCCACCCTTTGTTTGAAAATTCCAAAATGAACAGCTACAAAAATAAACGCTCCTACCAACATCACCAAAAGTGATACTTTGATAATTTTTTTTATTGTGAAATTCACAATTTTAAAATTAAATCTTAGAAGACGCCCTGGAAAGAGCCTCTTCAACGAGCCCGCCAATCAAATGCTCATAGCTTAGTCCCGAGGCCTCTGCGGCGATAGCGGTTTCAGAATTTTGCGCCAGATACGGGTTTAGATTGGCCTCCAAAACATAAAGCTTGCCCTCGGCATTCATGCGTATATCCATACGCGCATAATCACTAGCGCCCAACACTTCATAAACTTTTATGGCTATTTCTTGAATTTTACCTTTCAGCTCGGGAGTTAAATCTTGAGGCACTTTAATATCTATCAATTTATATTCTTCGGATTCTGTTTCTATTTTTGCCTTGTAAGTATAAATTTTGGGCTTTCCCTGGGGTAGGCGGGAAAAATCAAGCTCCACTATTTCAAAAGGCTTCAAAACTTCGTTGCCCACAATGGATACAAAAAATTCTCTGCCTTCAATATATTCTTCTACCAACGCGTCATCTTTTATAACCTCGTGTATTTCTTTAACTTTTTTCTTTAAAGATTCTTCATCCTGCACTTTTGAGTTTTCGTCTACGCCGATTGACGCGTCTTCGTGTACTGGTTTTACAAAAAGCGGAAAAGGTAAATTTTTAGGAATCACAACCTCACCTCCCATCGGCACAAAAAAGAAATCCGGATAAGGTATCCTGTGAAAATCAAAAATTTTCTTGCTGATATATTTATCGTTACTTAAAAATAAACTGCCGGACCTTGAACCAGTAAACGGCACGCGCATCATTTCCAGTAGCGCCGTAACATTAAAATCAAACTTGTCGTTGTTGCGAAAAGTTTCGCACAAATTAAAAATCAAATCTGGCTTTTCTTCTTTGACGCCATTAATAATTCTTTCAATGCTTTGATTGATTGGCAAAAGCACAACGCCATATCCCAGCTCTAAAAGAGTTTTTTTAATCTGGTCCACCACCTCATCGTGCGTGGGCATTTTTTTAGGATATTCCTGATAAAAAAGTATAAGGATCTTGGCTTTAGGTTTTAAAGATGAAATTCTTTTTTTGTACCATTCTTCCACCGTCAGAGAAATTGATTCAATGGGTATATCCAAGTCGCCAGAAAAAGCCTTCACCGGCCTGTCTTTGTATTGTTTTATCAATTCTGAAACATAGGCCAATTTCTTATACGCCTTTGTTCCTTTATATGCGTTTTTCCAGTCAAAGCCTGGGGTAATGACTAGAGCAAAGGTTTCCGCAAAATCTTCATCCGGGTGCTTTTGCGCATACCATCCCTCCAGGTGCCTTACAAATTTTCCGCTTCCGGGAATAGGCGCGAAATTGTCTTCATAAGGCTTGTCATATACTCCAAAAATCTCCTGCCAGCGCGGAAGCTTGTGTAAAGAATATGCGTAGTTAAATGCGTGTCCGGCTTCATGTCGAAAAATCTTTTGTATCTCCTCAGTACCCTCAACCGTACCGATTTTTTCTTTCTCTATTTCTCTTAAATCTTCATTAACCAAATAAAACGGTATGCCGATGACCGGCGCACCATCCGGACACCCCCAGCCATCGCTTAAATAAGTCAGGGGATGAAAGGTTATGCCCTGCTGATCAAGCTCTTCGTATAATTTTTTAACATATGCCTCCAGATCCGAATTTAAAATATCAACTCCCAATTTATCGATTGGAGTTTTTAAAATTTCTTCTTTTGATTTATTTATTGAATCACCATTCATGTTTTCATTTTACCCCCACACCTAATATGCGGCAAGACCTAAAAGTTTAAATTTTTAGTTTTTATTTTTTTAAATTAATTTATACCAAATTAAAACATTTAGGTGTGGGCCTGCCTGCCGGTAGGCAGGGGCTTACCCCCACACAAAAAATCTCAAGACAAAACTTGAGAAATAAATTTTTTACCCTGTTAAATAATTTTACTGAAAGTAAAATTGTCGCAAAGCGACATTTAACAGGGTGAATTTTTTTCCTTAGCGATATCGTTTAGTATTTTCTGAATTTTTTCTATGCTTTCTATGTCGTGTATTGAAGTGGGTAAAACTTTTAATTTCAATTTCTTCAGTTTGGCTGTTTGTTTTTTTATTTCTTTCGCATCTACCATGTCGCTTTTACTGATAAAAACATATTCCGGTTTTTTCAGCAAAGCTTTATTAAACTGGCTAAGTTCTTTTCTTATTATTTTATAATCTTTCGCCATATCTTCTGACTCCGTGGAAATAAAATGAAAGAGAGTCCTTGTCCTTTCTATATGATGCAAAAATTTAATTCCCAAACCCTTGCCTCCCGACGCTCCTTCAATAAGCCCGGGAATGTCGGCTAAAATCAAATCGTAATAAACTCCAAGATTGGGCTCAAGTGTCGTAAAGGGATAATTCGCCACTTTGCTTTTTGCGTTTGTGAGTTCATTCAGCATGCTCGATTTGCCAGCGTTGGGCAGTCCAATAAATCCCACATCAGCGATAAGCTTTAGTTCAAAATTCAGCGCGAAGCTTTGCCCTTCGTGGCCAAATTCAAATTCTTTGGGGGTAGTGTTGGTTGATGAACGAAACAAAAAATTGCCTTTTCCGCCACGACCACCCTTGGCAACTAATATTTTTTCTCCGATTTTTAAAATTTCCTGCTCCGCGCCAGTCGTAAGATTGTGGATTACTGTTCCGATAGGCACTTTAAGTGTTATATCTGGACCGCCTTTTCCGTCCACAAATTGACCCCTTCCATCTTCACCGTCTTTGGCCTTAATGTCTTTTTTAAATCTAAATTGCCTAAGCGCGCTCAGATCTGAAACGCCCTCAACATAAATACTGCCGCCATTGCCACCATTGCCACCCGCAGGACCAATGGCCATTTTGCTTTTATTAAAAGCCACTACCCCATTTCCTCCCTTTCCGGCAGATATTTTGATTGTAATATCATCAATTAACATAGGCTTCATTCTAACCTACTAAAAAAATTTGTCTATCGCTAAAAATTAAAATCAAACAAACCTCCCCGAGGGAAGGTTTGTTTTTGTTTTTCTAATACACGAAGGATCTCCTCAAGAGTAACTTTTTTATCTTGGCCTTTGTTGTTTATACCCCAACAGTGACCGGAGCCAAAAGTATAAGTATTACCTTTTATATTTTTATTTAATTTTTCTATTACGTCTGGTCCAATATTTTGCACGTCTATTTCTTCTCCACTCCCAATGCTTATTATCATTGGCCTGGTATCCATGTCATTGAAAATGGACATATGAGCTATTGTGCCGTGAATATCTTCTGTGCATTTAGAGCTTATTATTAAATACCCATTTTGTTCAGTGCGCCTATCCCAATCTTTTTTAGCGATAGCTAAAAGTTCGTTCTGATTTGGATTTATTTCTCCTATGAGCTTTTGCTCCAATTCTAAAACCTGATTTATTTCTTCTTTGGAATACCCAGCATCTCGAAGGCCTTGGACATATTTAGCGTCCATGATCCCAATTCCTCGTATTAATTTTGGATCAAATCCCCAGGATCGCATTTCTTCATCACCAATTTTAGCACTTGCTAAAAATTGCTCCAAGGAGCTCGGCTTTTTCTCGCCCGTTTCTTGATCTGTTAATCTATCTACTGTGTCCTTGTAGGTGTGGTGGTCGATTATTCTGACATTAAAGCCTTGTTTTTTTAATTCTTCTTCTTTTTCTATTCCTGGGATTTCAACAATCCATACGTCTGGTTTATTTGTTTTGTGCAGTTTTTCTTGTAAATCCAGCTCTGCGTCCAGATTGGCACCGTGTGGCTGTTTTGAGCAAATAGTTGTTATTCCAGCTTTTTCAGCAAGTTTTAAAATCAGATGAGCCTCAGTGTCATTATCGGGACACAAAAGTACGGTCCTGGAACGAATTTTTGTAGTTTCAATTTGAGAAAAGTTGTTCATTTTGTTTTTTATTCAAGATATAAAATCTTTTATGGCCTGGTCTCCCAAAGATTTACACACGAGCGTCGCTATGGAAAAATCTTCATTTTTTGTATATTCCGACGGTATGGCACAAGCATGGCATCCAGCAGCCACCCCGGCTTTTATGCCATTTAAAGAATCCTCCAAAACAAGACAATCCGAAGCAGAAGTGCCAAGCTGGTCAACACATCTATTATATATTTCTGGATCAGGCTTTCCTTTTTCTACCATATCTCCGGAAACAATAAATTCAAAAGCATTTACAAATCCGTGTTTTTCCAACAACACATCCACAAGAAATCTGCGTGATGAGGTTCCGATGCATTTTCTGATGTTATTTTGATCTAAAAATTTAATCAGATTGTCCAAGCCATCTAATTTCTCAACGGAATTTTTATAAGCTTCTACTAATTCCTGATCTTGCTCCATAAGAAGATCTTCGATTTTTTCATTCTTCCCCCAAAACTCATTCAATAATCCCATGACCTCACCCGCCCTTTTCCCCATCAATGTCATTTTTACTTCATTTGTAAAAATCTTGC
>ERZ1292633.1496-Hain-H41-02um-R1-1496-length-25151-cov-21_pt1 | contig 25151 bp, 24 predicted proteins | sample MGYA00564406_ERZ1292633 | MGnify/ENA primary metagenome ERZ1292633 (study PRJEB36523, sample SAMEA6512639) | groundwater metagenome | collected 2019-01-08 | study: AquaDiva: Metagenomics assemblies of 32 groundwater samples | reverse complement strand
GTCTGCTCTCGCTTCCCCGCTTTGCGCGCTATGATCACTTAAATCCGGCCTGCTAGGAACCTGTCGGACTTAAGCAATCGTCACGAGCCAAGCGGGAGAACGAGTACGGATTTTCTTAATTTTGAGGCGCATAGCTAGACTATGCAACGAAAAATTGAGGAAATATGAACCGTTATCCCATTGGCGCAGTAGATTAGTCTTAAGTCCGGCAGGCTCCTAGGGCATATTGATTTCTTTGACATTAAGAATTCCCATCATCAGATTCAAACCATCGTAGACCAGGCGTTCCAGAATTGGCGCATAAAAAGGCATGCTAAGTGCCAGAACCAGAAGGCCCATGGAAAGTGTCAATGGAAAACCAACCGCAAAAATATTTAATTGTGGCGCCGCTCTCGTTAAAATACCCAAAGCAAGGTTGGTAATCAGTAAAGCCGTTAGAACCGGTAATGACAATTGAAGACCGGATTTAAAAATTTCCCCGCCCAAATTTGCGAGTGTAGTAAATGTTGCATCTGTCATTCCTTCAGAACCAACAGGCAGCGTAGTAAAGCTTTGTGAAATCAAAGCAATCATCATCAGATGGCCGTCCATGGCAAGAAACGCCAGACTGGCAATCACACCCAGAAAGCGGCCCATGATATCTATCTGACCGGAATTTTGCGGGTCAAAGAAAATTGCAAAGCCAAGACCCATTTGCAAACCAATCAATTCCCCCGCCATTTCCACAGCCACAAAAACAATACGCATGACAAATCCAATGGCGACACCAATCAGGATTTGTTGCAGCAAAATGATTAAGCCGATACCCGAAGCCGGATCAATCGGCGGTATTGATTTTTCCACAGCGGGCGTAACCAGGATGGTGATCATAATCGCCAGCCCCAGCTTTACCCTGACAGGAACGCTTGGATTCCCCAGGATAGGGGCGGAGGCCACCAATGCCAGAATTCTGCTGAACGGCCAAAGAAATGTTGCCAGCAATGTATTTAATTCTGCGGTAGTTATACTGATCATTATGTAAAATTACTCAATTGATCAGAGACTTATAATTTATATTCACATAAAGAGACAAAATAGCTTATCCAGGTCTAACCTTATTTTCCGGCGTATTAGCCAATTGCCAGCCAGGGAATACTGGTAAAAAGCCGTTGCATATAATCGGTCATGACATTGATCATCCAAGGTCCGGCAAGCACCATGACCAGAAACATGACTAGTAATTTCGGTATAAATGACAAAGTCATTTCGTTAATCTGTGTCGCAGCCTGGAAAATACTGACTAACAAACCGGTCGCCAAAGCTGAAAGCAATAAGGGGGCGGAAACCATAAATGTGATTTCAAGAGCCTGCCGGCCAATGGTCATTGCACTTTCTGGAGTCATGATGTGTATCCTTTTTCAGGTATAGAAGCTTTGAGTCAATGAGCCGATGATTAAATGCCAGCCGTCAACCAAAACAAACAGCATTAATTTAAATGGAAGTGAAATAATCATGGGTGACAACATCATCATACCCATAGCCATCAACACACTGGACACAACCAGATCAATGATTAGAAAGGGAATAAATATAATGAAACCAATTTGAAAGGCCGTTTTCAGTTCACTGGTAATATAGGCTGGAACAAGTATTTTCAACGGCACCTGATCCCGGCTTTCAATTTCTTTGCTATCCGAGATTTGCACAAAAAGTGCCAGATCCGTTTCCCGGGTTTGGTGCAACATGAATGATTTTAGCGGCACACTCGCTTTGTCTGCCGCTTCCATAATAGTTATCTTATCTTCAGAAAAGGGCAGATAAGCGTCGTCATAGATACGGTCAATGACAGGTGACATGATAAAAAAGGTCAGAAATAATGCCAATCCAAGCAACACCTGGTTGGGTGGGGAGGATTGCGTACCTAATGCCAGTCTAAGCAGTGATAGGACAATAATAATACGCGTGAAACATGACATCATTAATACCATCGCTGGCAAGAATGTGAGTGAAGTCAGTAATAAAAGTGTCTGTATGCTCAACGTATAAGTTGCGCTTCCATCGGTGTTGGGCGAGCTAGTGAATGCCGGAAAACCGGATTTTTGTGCAAATGCCGGAAAAGCTATGAGGCCAACGAAGAAAATTATCATCTGGAGTAGGTAGCGCTTTCTTAAACAAACCAGACAGCGATAAAAATTTAACCAAAGTCCGCTACGAATAGTGGCGTGCCGGAAAGATGTACGGATTATCAATGCAAGACTGTTAAGCATTATTTTTTAAGTTTTGGTTAAGCTGTGCGGCAAATTCTTCAGCAGACGGGTTATTCTGCACTTTACCGGTAGTGTTCGTTGCAGGCTTGTTCATGGTATGCAACCTGTTGACACGCCCCGGCGCCACACCCAGTACCAGCCAAGTGCTATCAATTTCAACGATCACTACCCGCTCTCTCTGACCAACTCCTGCAGCCGCAACCACTTTGAGTACGCCTGTGGCGGCGGTTGGTATGAGTGCAAAGCGCTTGAGCAGCCAGGCAATACATCCGATGATCACTAATACCAGCAGTAATCCACCGATCATTTGCATCGTGCTCTCGGTTGATATTACTGAGGGGGGTGGTACATAGCCCGGCTTCCCGGTTTCAGCAAAGGCATGAAATGGAAATATCCATACCAAAATCATTAAATATCGATTACACATTAATAAATTCTAGCGGTTAAGTTTGCGAATACGTTCACTGGGGGTAATGATGTCCGTCAATCTGATACCGAACTTATCATTAACAACAACCACTTCACCTTGTGCAATCAGACAACCATTGACCAACACATCCATGGGTTCTCCCGCCATGCCATCCAATTCAACGACCGAGCCTTGAGCCAATTGCAGCAAGTTCTTGATGGCAATCTTGGTACGCCCCAATTCAACTGTCAGTTGTACGGGAATATCAAGAATCATATCGATGTCATGACGTGTATTGTGCATCACACCTTCTTTTGAGAATTCCTCGAATACCGATGCCGGCTGCGCGCCGGACATAACGGTGTTGTTTTTTCCTGTACCCGTTGAAGTCAAGGTATTTCCTTCCGCACTGTTATGGGTATTACTTTGATCAGCCGATGACTGCTCTGCCATAGCTGCAGCCCAATCATCAATTTCAGTTTCTTTCTTTTCTGCGCCGTCTGTCTCAGGGTTATTTTGAGTAGCCACCGCTTGCTCCGCCATGGCTGCGGCCCAATCGCCGGTTTCAGTTTGATCGCTTTCTGTAGGCTCTGACATATTAGTCTCCAATAAATTATTCAGTTTCTGATGGGGAGGTCATTGCATTGACTCTGAGTGCATACTGCCCATTCATGATGCCATAGTGACAGTCCATAACAGGTACACCGTCAACGTGTGCGGTTATGGTTTTAGGAATTTCCAGTGGGATAATATCCCCTGCTTGCATACTGAGAATCTGATCAAACGTAACCTTTGTATGCCCGAGACTGGCCACCAATTCTACTTCAGCGCCTTGCACTTGTTGTGACAGCAGCTTGATCCAGCGCTTGTCAACTTCCAGATGGTCGCCTTGCAATGCGCTATAGAGAGTATCCCGAATGGGCTCAATCATGGAATAGGGAATACAAACATGTAATTCACCCCCTTTGTTTCCCATATCAATGTCAAAAGTAACCGTAACGACCACTTCATTGGGCGTGGCGATCGTGGCAAACTGAGGATTCATCTCCGATCTGACATATTCAAATTTGACCGGATGCACTGATTTCCAGGCTTTTTCATAATCCTCAAATACAACATTGAGTAAACGCTGGATGATGCGTTGCTCGGTCTGGGTAAAATCTCTGCCCTCAACCCGGGTATGGTATCGACCGTCACCACCAAACAAATTATCCACAATCAAAAAAATCAGGTCAGGATCAAAAACAAGTAATGCCGTACCTCGCAGCGGTTTCATATGAACCATGTTGAGATTGGTCGGCACCACCAGATTGCGCACGAATTCACTAAACTTGATCACCTTAACGGGACCGACTGAAATATCCACCGTGCGACGCATAAAATTAAATAAACCAATCCGCAATAAGCGCGCAAATCGTTCATTGATGATTTCATACGTCGGCATACGTCCACGCACAATGCGCTCTTGCGTGGCAATGTCATAGGATCGTACCCCACTCTTATCTTCTTCTTTCTGCACTTCATCGCTTTCGCCAGTGGCGCCTCTGAGGAGTGCATCAACTTCGTCTTGTGAGAGAAAATCTTCAGCCATAAGTGGTTTACTGAATCACAAATGATGTGAATAATACTTCCAGCACATCCTCTTGCAGTTTTTCCAAGCCAACCGATTGTTTGATTTCGTCAGCAATTTGCTGACTTAACAACTGTTTTCCGGCAATACTTGCAATATCTGCCGCCGTTTTACTGGAAAGCAGCATTAGAATACGATTGCGGATATCCGGCATTTGTTTTGAAATTTCCGCCATTACCGGAGTCTCTCTCACTTTTACTGTTAGTCCAACCTGTAAATATTGGTTATTTTCTTCTGGCTGAAGATTAACGGTGAAGATGTCAAGATCGACAAATTTAGTGGGTATTTCCTTTGGCTGCGCATCTTCATCAAGCATCTTCATTGCATACCATGTACCGCCAGCGCCCGCACCGACAGCAATGATCGCTATTAAGATGATAATCAACAATTTCTTCTTAGGCTTTTTGCCTTCCGCCTCAGGGGGTGTTTCAGCTGGTTTTGACATTTTGCTCAACTCCTTATTCGATGAGCTCAATTATCTTGGATAGAACAGCAAACTGATATGACAAATAACAGCGAAATAATATCGCTATTTCCAGATACAAAAGCTGATCGACTACGCAAATGGGAAAAGCGGCTCATACCTCCCCTATTTTTCATTGCATAGAACGGCTATACACCTCAAAATCCGGTCAATCTGTCCTCGCTTCCTCACTTTGCACGCCACAATCGCTCAAACCCGATAGGCTCCCGGCGGGTATTTTTGCTATTTCATGATTCTGGATATTTAGAGAACATATAATCTGCCACGTTAACTGATTCATTAGCGTGGCAGATTATTAAGAAAGGCTTTTACGTAAAATCAGATAGTCCTGATTTTTAAATCATCAGGCGTATGTATTGACAATGCCATTGTGCCGGTTTGGCATAATAGCTGTTTCAACTGCACCCACAGTTCCCGTGTTTGCACCCATCAGGCTAACAGCGCCTTTTTCCGGATGATGTGCATGTTGTTGCTTATTTTCTTGCTGAAACGAATCAGCGCCGACCATCACATTGCCCAGTTGAATTCCATTTTCAGCCATCATTTCTTTTAATCTGGGTAAGGCTGCTTCAATGGCCTCACGTACTGCCAGATGAGGGGATAAAAATTGAGCAGTGGCCTGATCCTGCGTAATACTTAGCATGACTTCAACAGGACCGAGGTGGGCTGGATTTAAACGAATTTCAGCCACTTGATGTTGCTGTGTAGTCATCCAGATAACCTTTTGTGCAAATTCCCCCCCCCATTTTGGCTGGCCTACCGGGAGATCAACACTGATGTCCTGTGGCGCTGTATTCAGAGAAGCAGTGGAGGTAGCGCTGTTTAAGCTGAACGGTTGTGCTGAAACTGACTCTTCAGGTGCCGGGAATATAGATTCTCCTGTATTGATCTGGATGGCCTCACTCATTTCTGAAGAAAATGGCAAGATTTTGCCATAAACGGCAGAATCTGCCATATCCAATGATTGCCATAAGTTAGCGGGTGAATAGGTAAGATTGCTTGCAACAGCAGTTAACGGTGCAGGTCTTTGCTGTAACAGCAGATTGACAGGTAGGGGCATTGCACCAGCAACCTGTTCATTGTCCTGAAGAATCACTGGATTTTGAAAAAATATGGGCGATGTTACCGGCAAGATAGGTGCTGCAGCCACAATATCTGGATTTGATGCCGGATCAAGCGCAAGCAGTGATTGATCCGGTTTGTATGGACTTGCAGCCGTTTCAAGCAACAAACTGGCAACCATACCGGACGCACCAGATATATCCGTGATTGCTGTGATTGCTGTGATTGCTGTGGTCGCTGTGGTCGCTGTGGTTGCTGTGGTTGCTGTGATTGCTGTGGTTGCTGTGGTTGCTGTGGTTGTGGTATCTGCAGTCATGGCTATATGACCGGTATCTTCAGGCGTTAATGCACTTTCAGAAGGCTCTGGTTTAGAGGAAGCATTGTTTGTTTCATGTTTATCCGGTGCTTCAGATACCTCACGTTCCAGAATTTTACCAAATTCCTCTGTGACAGGTTCCTTTGTGCTGACAGAACCAGAACTGGCCATTGCCGCAGGATTATCCGTTGAAGATTTGATTTGAGGTGCGATAGATATATTTAACATGGGCTTTCGGTCTCATACAATTGTTATTCATACTACCAATAGATAAGCAATCTTTGTGCCAGTTCTTAATTATTGTGCTGTAACGCTAACCCTCTTTTGATGGAAGCGAATTACGCCGGGAGGAATTAGAAGAAAATTCATCTTGCAATTTCTGTTCATACTTTATTTGTTGCCGATTTTCTGCATCTTGTTGACGCTTCGACAATGTATCGTAGGATTTCAGTTTGCGTTGGCAGGATAAAAACTCATCTCCTCCCGCAATCCTTTTATTTTTGGCATGCAAGGCTGCTTGGCGTTGTTCATTGATAGCGGCATCCAGTTTATTCATGAAAGCAATAAAATTAAGCCATTCAATGTGATCAATTCCTTTCGCTGTCGAATTCTGAAAGTGTGATTGATAGCTGTGGCGGTATTGCAGAAGGAGATTCAGTTTCTTTTCTGCCTCTTGTTGCTGGAAATTTAATTTTCCCAGTTTCTTTACAGAAGAATCAGTTTGTTGTTGCGCCAAGTCTAAAAGTAATTTTAGGGAAGATGTTATGGGCATAAGGATATCCGTCCTTGATTACTGAGCTGCTTCGCTGACAAACAATTTTGTCAGTTCCTCAAAACTATGATCAAAGTTCTCTTGTTGAGACATATTTTGCTGTAAAAATTTCTCAAGTGCCGGATAAAGCTTGATCGCTTGATCCAGTTCCGGATCTGTGCCAGCAACATAAGCACCCACACTGATCAAATCATGGCTACGTTGATATCGTGAGTAAAGGCTCTTGAATTGTCGAGCCATATCAATCTGCTTCTGTGAAACCAGGCTGGTCATGATTCGACTGATTGAAGCTTCGATATCGATTGCCGGGTAATGTCCTGCTTCGGCCAATCTGCGTGATAGAACGATATGCCCATCAAGAATGGCGCGGGCACTATCAGCGATAGGATCATTTTGATCATCCCCTTCGGTTAGTACCGTATAAAAGGCTGTAATTGAACCACTGCTTTGACTGCCATTACCGGCACGCTCTACCAGTTGCGGTAATTTGGCAAATACAGAGGGCGGATAACCCTTGGTAGCAGGAGGCTCGCCGATAGCCAATGATATTTCCCTTTGCGCCATAGCATAGCGAGTTAATGAATCCATGATGAGCAAGACATGCTTGCCGGTATCCCGGAAATATTCAGCAATAGCTGTCGCATAAGCTGCGCCTTGTAAACGTAACAGTGGAGAGGTATCCGCAGGCGCCGCAACCACCACAGAACGTGAAAGCCCCTCATTACCAAGAATATTTTCAATGAATTCCTTAACCTCCCGTCCCCGCTCACCAATTAGAGCGACAACAATCACATCAGCGCTGGTATAACGAGCCATCATGCCAAGCAACACGCTTTTACCGACACCACTACCCGCAAATAATCCCATGCGTTGTCCTCGCCCAACGGTTAGCAAGGTATTAATAGCACGCACTCCGACATCAAGTGGGGTACTGACGGGAATTCGCTCTAACGGATTATAAGGACGGCTATATAGCGGTACGCTTTGTTCAGCATGCGTAGGTCCAAGGCGATCAAGAGGCTCCCCCACGCCATTTAATACACGGCCAAGCAGTTCAGTACCGACAGTGACATGCTTAGCTCGATCGGCCGCCCGTCTTCGCGGGTGTTGAAAATTACCAATCTTGGGGGACTCACCCACAAATTCTGTAGGAATTACTTTTGCGCCCGGCGCCAATCCATAAACATCGCTGGATGGCATTAGAAACAGGCGATCTCCAGAAAACCCGACAACCTCAGCTGAAACGCTATGCCCATTGGATAGAAAAATGGTACAACTGCTTCCCACCGCCATTCTGAGCCCCACTGCTTCCATAACTAATCCAGCCACCCGTGTAATTGTGCCACTGGATAAGAATGGACTGGAGGGAGTAGCCAACTGGGTGCAATTTTTCAGGAAATCGCCCCATTGTTTATGATGAGTCATATTAATCATTTTTCTCAAACCAATTGTCATTCCGGCCAATGGTTGACAGCACTCTTTGCCAGCGTACTTCCGGACTTCCATCAATTTCGCTGCCGCTGGCTTCGATACGACAACCTCCTCTGGATAATTGCTCATCTTCACGAATAGACCAATTGTCCTGTGCTAACTGATCACTCAGGTGCGAGTGCACCAGTTTTGCATCATCTGGATGCAAATAAAGACGTGGGTGTTGCATCGCTTTGGGCAAATTCCGAATGGCTTCTTGCACGATGGGTATGATCAATTCAGGCTTTAGTTTTAGCGCCTGAGTAACCATTTTTCTGGTCAGCGCAATCGCCAGATTCAAAAGATCATCTGCAACCTGTTGGTCCATACCATGCAGCTCATGATCCAGATGGGACAACAGTGTTTGAATACGCATTACTTCGGCTTTGACCTCAACTTCGGCTGTTTTTCTACCTTCTTCGTATCCTGCTGTGTTACCTTCTTGATAGCCTGTTGCATAGCCTTCTTCCCTGGCACGCTGAAAAATAGCCGCAACATCCTCTTCAGTAGGTAACTTAACCGTATTTTGTTCCTCTACCTGAACACCCTTTTCTGTTTCCTGATCTTTCTTGGCTGAATCAGATGTTTCCAAAGAATCCATTTCCCATCGCTGATAAGCATTGAGTTTTTCTTTTGGAATAAAATCACTTATAACCATTTGCAAGCCTTTATTTCAACAATAATCAGCGATACTTACCAATGAGTTGACCGGGCTAATTTAACGAGAGACATCTGTTGATTAAATAAAGTTGTCTTCGCCCTTTCCACCGAGTACGATCTGCCCATCATCAGCAAGTTGCCGTAGAATTTTTAGAATCTCTTTTTGCTCTGCCTCCACCTCAGATACACGCACCGGGCCTTTGCTCTCAAGATCTTCCCTCAATGCTTCACCGGCACGTTGTGACATATTCTTGAAAATTTTCTTGCGCACTTCTTCTTGCGCACCTTTCAACGCAATAATCAGTGATTCGGATTGCACTTCCCTGAGAAGCAATTGGATGCCATGGTCATCAATATCAATCAGATTATCAAATACAAACATTTCATCCATGATTTGTTGCGCCAGCTCTTCATCATATTGTTTGATATTATCAATGACACTGCTTTCCTGGGCCGTTGGAACAAAATTAAGAATCTCAGCAGCGGCACGCACTCCGCCCATAGCTGATTTACGGATATTATTGCTACCCGATAATAATTTTGTCAGCACATCGTTGAGTTCGCGTAGCGCATCCGGCTGGATACTGTCCAATGTAGCAATACGTAATAATGTGTCATTACGTAACCGTTCAGTGAATAAACTGAGAATCTCACTCGCATGATCACGTTCAAGATGAACCAGGATCGTTGCAATAATTTGCGGATGCTCATTCTTGATGAGCTCAGCCACCGATGGAGCATCCATCCATTTTAATCCTTCAATACCACTCGTATCGCCACCATGCAGAATACGATCAATGAGATTGGCAGCTTTCTCATCACCTAATGCATTGATCAGAACCCTTCGGATATATTCAGACGAATCCTGACCCAAAGTGGTTTTCTCTTCAGCCTCATCACAGAATTCTCTGAGAATATTTTCAATCTCATCACGTGAAATGTTCTCCAGACTGGACATTGCCGCACCTAATTTCTGCACTTCTTTTGGTCCCAACAATTTTATAACTGATGCTGCTTCCTGTTCCCCCAAAGACATCAGTAAAATTGCACTCTTTTTAATTCCTTCGTCATCCATTTCCAGATACCCAATCTTTAACCACATTGGCGACAATGGCAGGCTCATCTACAGCCAATTGTTTGGCTCTTTGAAGATTCCGCTCAAACTCTGATTTTTGAATTGCTTTTCTCTCCATTTGCTCTGGTAACCGATCTAACGTAGCCTCACCCGGTATCTGATTAGGTAATGCAGGAACTGGCTGTTGAGCCAAGCTTTTTAAGAATGGACGCAGAATTTTTAACAAGAAAAACAGAACAATGGCTGCAATTAACAATTGTTTACCGATTTCTTTTGCCAGCATAATAGTATCGGGGTCTTTCCAGAACGAAGCGTCTAATATCGTTTCTTCATCAGCAGTAAACAAGCTATTGGTTACAGTCAGAGAATCCCCCCGTCTCTCGTTGTAACCCATCGCTTCTTTGACAAGACTATTGATTTCTTTGATTTCTTCAGCAGTTAACGGTTCATAGACAACCTCCCCGTTTTCATTCAATTTTTTCCGGTAATTCAATACCACTGCCGCAGACAATCGCTTAATATTTCCGGTTGATTGCTGTATGTGTTGTACCGTTTTATCTACTTCATAGTTAATGGTAGATTCTTTCTTCTGGTCAGTTGGCAAAGGAGGTGTTTTGTCGCCTGCTGATTCCTCTTCTTCTCCATCGGCCGCTTTCTTTCCTTCAATATCAACAGGAGCGATAGCAGGTTCAGGCGGACGGTTGGTCAGCGCCCCCGGGATTCCTCCATCAATTTTTGAACCGGTAGAGATGGCCTCGAGTGTCTGCTGGCTTCGAATTGCGGCGGCATCCGATTCGGTATTATTAGGCCGGTAAATTTCCTCAGCCCGTTCAACACGGGAGAAATCCAGATCGGCAGTCACCTGAGCACGCACATTGGTGGCGCCTGTAATGGGTGTCAGTATGGTTTCGATACGGCGGATATAATTTTCTTCAAGCTCTTGTATATACTGCAATTGTTTGGCATCAAACCGTTTATCCTGGTTGTTCTCGTTCTGAGTACTGAGTAGATTGCCATTTTGATCAACTACGGTTACATTTTTGACAGGCAAATTAGGCACACTGCTAGACATCAAATGCACTATTGCACTGACTTGGTCAACGCCCAAAACTCTGCCTGGATATAAATTGAGTAAGACTGAAACACTGGGCTGCTGTTTTTCTCTCGAGAAAACAGATGGCTTGGCAATTGCCAAATGTATGCGCGCACTTTGGACTGCCGATAGCGACTGAACTGAGCGCGCCAATTCTCCTTCCAATGCGCGCTGATAATTGACTTGCTCAAGGAACTGACTGGAGCCAAACTTTTGATTCTCCATCAACTCAAATCCTGGCAAACCACCCTTGGGCAATCCTTGGCCCGCTAACCGCAAGCGTACTTCATGCACCTGTTTATCCGGAATCAAAATAGCACCGCCACTCGCGGAAAACTTGTAAGGCACATTCATTTGCTGCAAAGCACTGATTATGGCAGCACCATCCTGATCCGATACATTATTATAAAGAACACGATAATCCGGTGACTGACTCCACATCAAGGCGCCTGCCAGTAAAGCAATGATGGCTGCTGCAGCCAGAATTAACCCAAGTTTTTTTTGATTGGACAGCTGGCTGAACTGTTCCAGTCGGATCGCTGTAGTGGGTGTTGTCGTATTGGATTCACTGGGTACTGTTGCCACAAGCCTTTCTCCTACCTAGATTCTGGAATATTTAAACAGAATTTTTCCGATGTGATGATTATCGATAAATTTATAAAATCTGAATGCTCAAATAGAATAGATTTGCCCGCCTTATTCAGATCATTATAAGTACTGGTATAAATGCTAAGCTACTGGCAATTCCTAATAATTGCCGTTTAAATCAGTGCAAACAAATAAAACCATTAAAACTGAATCATTATCCGCAGATCAAGAACAGCTTCGGCTCGCATTTGCTGCTTTTAATGAGGCCTCTGAACAGCTATCAGGTGTTTACCAGGAATTACAGCACCAAGTGGCGCAGTTAACCCGGGAGCTTGCACTTGCAAATGGTGAGTTACAAAGACAATTGATCGCGAAAGAAGATTTGTCACAGCAGTTAGGTTTCCTGTTGAATGCGCTGCCCGGTGGGGTTGTGGCGCTTAATGCGCACGAACGTATAGAGCAGGTGAATCCGGCTGCTACCTCAATATTCGGAGAACCCTTGTTAGGATTAACATGGCATCAAGTGATTCAAGAGCGATTGTCACCAACCACCATCATCAACGAATGGCATCTGCAAGCACCGGAGACGACGAAACAACGCCGTATTCGTGTTGAGAGCAGCGCAACGGATTCAACCGGCAGGCGGATCTTGCTGGTCAACGATATCACCGAAGCTTACGCAATGCAGGAGCAGGTGAGGCGTAACCAGCGTTTGACTTCAATGGGAGAAATGGCCGCGAACCTTGCACACCAATTGCGCACCCCGCTTTCAACCGCATTGTTATACGCCAATCATCTAGGGAGTGATGCGCTGACTCCCGATGAACGCCAGAAGTTCGCAACTAAAACCATTGAGCGCTTGAAACACCTGGAACATTTAACAAACGATATGCTGCGTTTTGTAAAAGGTGAAACAATCCAACTCGAGAATATCATCATCAGCGACTTGTTAGCAGAGCTACAACAAGTCATTGAGCCTCAAATGATGCAACATGATTTACAGTTAATCGTACGTGACCATAGCCAGACAGAGCACTTAATGACCGATCATCAGGCACTATGTAGCGTCATGATTAATCTTCTTGAGAATGCGATGCAGGCATCATCTCCGGGAGACCAGATCATGCTGATATGCAATCTGGAAGAAGAAAATATTGTTCTGAGCGTCCATGACGATGGACCAGGTATCGACATGGCACTGCAAGAACGATTATTTGAACCTTTTTTTACGACACGCTCAGAAGGCACAGGTTTAGGCCTGGCGATTGTTCGAGGAGTGATTCAGTCAATGGGTGGCAGCGTACAAATTCATTCATTACCTGACGCAGGAAGTGAGTTTGTCATACGGTTGCCAAGGAACAAAGGAGATTGATGCTATGAAGACATTGCCCATTCTGGTAGTGGAAGATGATCGGGACCTGCTGGAAGCAATCTGTGCCACCATGAAATTAGCCGGCTATCAAACACTTGCAGCATCCAATGGCAATGATGCAATGGCTTTTCTACAGGAACATCCGGTGGGGATGGTTGTCAGCGACGTGCAGATGAGGCCCGTTGACGGACTGGCCCTGTTGAATAAAATCAAAGCATTTAATCCAGAACTGCCGGTATTACTGATGACAGCATATGGAGAAGTCGATAAAGCTGTTACTGCAATGCGCACAGGTGCATGTGACTATTTACTGAAACCCTTCGACCCGGATAGCTTATTAGAACACGTTAAGCGATATTCATTGTCCGAATCCGAACAGGAAGATCAGATTATTGCTAAAGATCCACGCACACGCGCATTATTATCACTTGCCAAACGAGTCGCAAAATCGCCGGCAACCGTTATGCTGACAGGTGAAAGCGGGTGTGGTAAAGAAGTGATTGCCCGTTTTATTCATCAACATTCATTACGCTCTTCAAAACCTTTCATTGCTATCAATTGTGCCGCTATTCCAGAGAATTTACTGGAAGCAACTTTATTTGGTTACGAAAAAGGTGCATTTACAGGCGCAACTCAGGCCCAGCCGGGAAAGTTTGAACAAGCTGAAGGGGGTACATTGCTGCTGGATGAAATTTCAGAAATGCCGCTAGAATTACAGGCAAAACTGTTGCGCGTATTGCAGGAAAGGGAAGTCGAAAGAGTGGGAGGGCGCAAGACCATTAAATTGGATATCCGGGTTCTGGCAACTTCTAACCGTGATATGTTGGCAATGGTTAACAGCAGTCAATTTCGTGAAGATTTATATTACCGGCTTAATGTGTTTCCAATAGAAATTCCATCACTGCGTGAACGGCCATTGGATATCGAGTCTCTGGCACAGCATGTTCTGGAAACAGTAGCGACTGAGCCGGGCCGATTACCCTGCAAAATGACAAAAACAGCCATAGACAAATTAACCCGATATGCCTGGCCAGGCAACGTCAGAGAATTAGAAAATGTTATGCAGCGAGCCATGATTTTGGCAACGGATACTATTGAAGCTGAACATATCGATTTACCGGAAGCTCACTCTGGTCAGAAATCTGATAAAAATAACACTGAACTGTCTTCACAGGATATGAAGTCTCTGGAGCGCAAGCATATTTTAGATACGCTGGCAGCCGTTAATGGTTCACGAAAATTAGCCGTTAAACGGTTAGGAATCTCTGAACGGACTTTACGTTATAAGCTACAACAATACCGGCTGACGGATTAACAAAAACCCCTTCTTCTATTTATATGAATCTGATTTAATAAAAATAATTTGAAGTTCCTGAGCTTTTGATAGATACTTACTAACAAATTGTGTTGGAGTAGATCATGGATACAACTGGAATTGACAGTATTTTACAGCAGTTGCAGGCAACCTCAGCGCTTGCTTCAGGTACAAAAAAGCCATCTGACGCGGGTGAGATCGCTGGCATTGACTTCAGCGAGAAGCTTAAGGCTGCTGTCGATCAGGTAAATAACGCACAACAGACCGCCGATAAGCTCAGTATGCAATTTGTCAGCGATGAATCCAATACCGATTTACATGAAGTCATGATTTCACTGCAGAAAGCAAACGTTTCATTTCAATCCATGATACAAGTTCGAAACAAACTGGTAACAGCCTATCAAGAAATCATGAATATGCAGGTCTAAGATACATTAGTTTAAATCTTTCAATCAGTTACAGAATTTCTCAAAAGCCTGCCAAATTTATCCGGCTACATCATTACCCTTCCATCGCCAGCTCCAGTTCCAGCCAGCTTTCTTCCAATTCATTCACTTTTTTCTCAAGCGTAGCGCGGATCGTATTGAGTTGATCAATTTCATCACGAGAACGGTTCACATAGGTAGCCGGATCCGCTAACTGGCGGCTTGCTTCGTCTAATTCTCTTTGTGCGGCAGTCAGAGCAGCTTCAAGTTTTGATTGCTTAGAGAGCAATACCTTTTTGTTCGGTCTGGAAGACACTTTTTGTTGTATTCTGGGTAAAGATGAGCGTAATTCTGCAACTTCACTGGAACGGCGAGCTTCTATCCAATTTTTATAATCTTCCAGATCGCCATCCAGTAATTGCGCTTTACCATCGGCCACTAACCATAATTCATCAGCTACTGCGCGCACCAGGCTACGGTCGTGCGATACCAGCACTACTGCACCGGTATATGCTTCCAATGCCAAAGTTAATGCATCACGCATATCCAGATCCAGATGATTGGTCGGTTCATCCAGCAATAGCAAATGGGGTTTCTGCCATGCCAACAGAGCAAGCGCCAAACGACTCTTCTCGCCTCCTGAGAAACTGACTACCGGACGATCTTCACGATCACCACCCAGACCAAACCGTCCCAGGAATTTTCGCAAATCCAGTTCTGTCTGTGCGGGTGCCAGTCGTATCATGTGCTGTAGAGGAGTTGCATTACCCTCGAGATTTTCTAATTGATGCTGTGCAAAGTAACCAATACGGATATTAGGCGTCCACTCCAATATGCCTGACGTGGGATTGATTTCTCCGGCCAAAAGTTTTATCAACGTGGATTTTCCCGCTCCGTTAGGACCCAGCAAGGCAATTCGGGTACCTGCCTGCAAAATCAGGTGAACCTGTTGAAACAACAGTTGATGATCATAACCAAAGCTCATATCTTTGACCCGTAATAAAACATCAGGGCTACGCTCAGGCGCTTCGATCTGCAACTCGAAATGTCCGTCCTCGACATGAGCCGGTGCAATACGCGCCAAACGCTCCAGCGCCTTAATGCGACTCTGCGCTTGCCTGGCTTTGGTGGCCTTGGCACGAAAACGCCGGACAAAATCTTCCATATGGGCGATCTTTTTCTGTTGCTGTTGAAATGCTTGAGCATGCTGCATCAGACGTTCAGCACGTGTGCGCTCAAAATCATCATAATTACCGCTATATTCATCCATTTGCCGGTTATTAATATGCGCGATACGATTAACGCAAGTATTGAGAAATTCACGGTCGTGCGATACCACTATCAGACTACCTGGATAACGTGCCAGGTACTGTTCCAGCCAAAGAATAGCCTCAAGATCCAAATGATTGGTCGGCTCATCCAGCAATAACAAATCAGCGCGATGCATCAAGGCGCGAGCCAGATTTAAGCGCATGCGCCAGCCTCCTGAAAAATGACTGACGGGATGTTCCAGCGCATGATTGGCAAAACCCAATCCATTCAGCAATTGCGCCGCCCGCGCTCGTGCCGTATAACCACTGATAACTTCATAACGCTGCTGTGCCTCAAACCAGACAGCATCATGTCCGGCTTGTGCCAGAATTTTCTCCAGTTGATGCAGCTCAACATCACCATCCAGTACAAACTCAATAGCAGGCTGATCTGAATTGATAATTTCCTGTTCAACAAAAGCAATGGTTTTACCGGGCTGCAGACTGACTTCTCCACTATCCGGTTTGATCACGCCACGTATCAAACGAAACAAAGTGGATTTGCCGCAACCATTTTTACCCACCAGACCGACATGTTGATTGGCAAAAATTTGCAGGTTACTATTTTCAAGTAACGGGGCTCCGCTTTGCAGATAGGTCAAATTACGAATAGTTAGCATAACACCTTAATAAAAGTACAAGATTTATTATTTCTGATTGATCATCATCATCAAATTCTTTCTAACCATTCAGTAGAAAATCATCTTCAATAATGGCAGTAATACAGTAAATTTTTAATCTCAACCGAAATAATAAAATTTAAAATTTCCAGATTTTTTTACTTGACTTTCTCAAATAATCCACATTTTAAACTAATAAAAAACATTTACCCTTTTATACCCCTATATACATAGTCATAACATGTAATTATTTGATTATATTGATATTTAGTGTTGCACAAAAAATACTCAGCCTACAAAATACACTTATCAATGCACAAGTTAGTCGTAGAATTTACAAGTTATTCACAAACTTATCCACAAAAATTGTGAACAAAAATCCGAATAATTAACCTTATCATTGATTAATCTGGGATCAACATTCCATCATTCTCTTTCATTCTTTATCCAGAATAAGTATGTTCTGATAACACAATATATATCTCTCTTAATTATCCACAATCCTAACAAATCATAGCAGCTACGCGCAGCATCTTTATATAAGCGCAATAAAAAATATAACAATATGATAAATAACAAATATTAAAAGTGTTTTATTATTAATCAGGTCTAAAATTATCCTTACTGCTCCATAGGTTAATCACATGAAACCGGATTTTTCCACAAAGTTATCCACAGAAATTGTGGATAATAAAAATACCTTATGTTAAATAAAGGAATAGCTTTAAAAATGATAGTTAATTCTTCAGACAATGAGCTAACTACAAGTAATAGCCTTTTTAAGATTTGCTGATATCCACGGGTAATATCATCTTATTTAACAAATACACTACAGATAAGTTTTTGGGGCTGCCAATACTTCAATCATACGAATAAATTGAAAACACAAGCCAAGAAAATAGCGCCATGATCAATAACCTATTGTGATCAGACTGACTATCGTTAAATCTTGTCAATACACAAAATTCGGGATACCCCCGTTTATCCATGTATGTCACCTACCCATCCGCCATCCGTAATAGGATGATTCTTCAGAGAAATCATCCCATATAAAAAGTGGATTCGAGCTTGGAAAGGTTGGAAGCCAAAAAGTGGCAAGATCCAGCGCACCATTTCCTGTGCGGCTCGCTGTATGAAAAATACCCCATAACGCTCCTTCAGGAAAACCAACTATTATGCTGTTATCCTTTTGGCACCATAAAATGATATTTTTTGGCAACTCCATCCATCCGGTAGTTACATTGGCCACACCACTTAGAATCTTCATGCCTGCCCTGCTAAAATAAACATCGGCAGTTATTTCTTCACTGGCCTGGGCTTGAGACGAAAAAAGAAACAATACAGACAGCATTAAGGTCAACCTGGTTATTGCTTTCATTATTAAAACTCCTTTTAAAGTTTTAATCTATAGACTCTAGACTAGCAGGCATAATCCCAGAGCCTTTCTTAATAATTACAATGGATTTGATACGGTATGAAACTTTCTGAAAACCTCTATTGGTGCCGGGAGGGGGAATCGAACCCCCATGAAGTCGCCTTCGCGGGATTTTGAGTCCCGTGCGTCTACCAATTCCGCCATCCCGGCAACGCTATTTGTCTGTTTTTTGAATAAACAGAAGGCGCAATTATCACTGAAAACCGGTAGCACAGCAAGCCGCATGGGCGAGAACATGCTGTACCCGTATAATAGGCGGCATGAAAACCCAGGATTTTGATTTTTACCTGCCCGCCGAACTGATCGCACAATACCCCGCTGAACAGCGTGCCAGCAGCCGCATGCTCTATTTGGATGGCATCAACAATCAACTACAGGATGCTCTATTTTCCGATTTGCCAGGTTACTTACGTGCCGGGGATGTGGTGGTTTTTAATGATACCCAAGTGATCAAAGCGCGCTTATTCGGCAAAAAAGATAGCGGTGGCAGGGTGGAAGTGATGGTGGAACGGGTGCTGGATGACCGCCATGTATTGGCGGTCATCCGCGCCAGCCATGCGCCCAAACCGGATTCGAAACTGCTATTGGCGGATGCTATTCCGGTGACCGTGATCGCCCATGAACAGGAATTTTATACGTTATGTTTTGAGCATGAGAGAACAGTCACCGAATTACTCGAGTGTTATGGGCAATTACCGCTGCCCCCTTACATTACCCGGCCAGCTACTCTTGCGGATGAAACGCGTTATCAAACGGTTTATGCCAGAAATTCGGGCGCTGTTGCCGCACCCACTGCCGGCCTGCATTTTGATGTCAACATGATGAATCAGTTACGTGCAATGGGCGTCATCATCGCCTATGTCACCTTGCATGTCGGCGCAGGTACATTTCAGCCCGTACGCGTTGAAAATATCGCCGATCACACCATGCACAGTGAGACATTCCATATACCCCAGGCCACCATTGACGCCATCCAGCAGGCAAAAACAACCGGAGGACGTATCCTCGCAGTGGGCACAACATCATTGCGCGCTCTGGAAGCTTGTGCAATGCTGCATCATGGCCAATTGGTTGCAGGTTATGGAGATACCCGTATTTTTATTACGCCGGGTTATCGTCTGCAAGTTGTGGAGCGGCTATTAACAAACTTTCATTTACCCTGTTCCACGTTGCTAATGCTGGTATCGGCCTTTGCAGGCATGGAAAATATTCAGCGCGCCTATCAGCATGCAGTTACAGAGCGCTATCGTTTTTTTAGTTATGGCGATGCCATGCTTATCGAAAGGAAATCATGAAGTTTCAATTACACGCCACCGATCAGGCAGCTCGCCGAGGCACTTTAACCTTGGCCCACGGCACCGTGGAAACACCTGTTTTTATGCCGGTGGGAACTTATGGCGCTGTCAAAAGCATGCCCCCTGCTGCACTGCAAGCAACCAATGCACAAATCATTCTAGGTAATACTTTTCATCTGTGGCTGCGTCCTGGTCTGGAAGTAATCAAAGCTCATGGCGGATTACACGGCTTTATGGGCTGGCACGGTCCCATACTGACCGATTCGGGTGGATTCCAGGTTTATAGTCTGGGTGATTTGCGCAAAATTACCGAACAAGGCGTTCAATTCAGATCGCCGGTCAATGGTGACAGTTGCTTCCTGTCGCCGGAAGAATCCATGCATATCCAGCGTACACTCAACTCGGATATTGTCATGATATTTGATGAGTGCACGCCTTATCCGGCTGATGAAGCCATTACCCGTATTTCCATGGAACTCAGCCTGCGCTGGGCGGAACGTTCCAAACAAGCGCATGGGGATAATCCCAATGCTTTGTTTGGCATCGTGCAAGGCGGTATGTATGAGTATCTGCGCGACCAGTCATTCGCTGGTTTGCACACCATCGGTTTTGATGGTTATGCCATTGGCGGGTTATCGGTAGGAGAACCCAAGGCAGATATGCGGCGCATCCTTAAACATACCGCACCACTCCTCCCCGCCGATAAACCGCGCTATTTGATGGGTGTGGGCACACCGGCCGATATTGTCAATGCGGTAGCGCAGGGCATCGATATGTTTGATTGTGTACTGCCCACGCGCAATGCCCGCAATGGGTGGTTGTATACACGCCAAGGCATTATCAAATTGCGCAATAGTCAATACCGCCTGGATACATCCCCTCCCGATGAACAATGCGGTTGCTATACCTGCCGGCATTTTAGCCGCGCGTATCTGCATCATTTGCAGCGCATCAATGAAATGCTGGGTGCGCATTTAAATACTGTGCACAATTTGCACTATTATCAGCAATTGATGACAGAGATTCGTACAGCGATTGAAAACAAACAATTTGAAGAATATGCACAAGAATTTCTGGCATAAGCGGTCATCATGCTAATATGTGCCTTTTTTAATCAAAGTTTCTGGAGAATATTATGCTGATTAGTGACGCATTCGCCCAAGCCGCGACATCAACGCAATCTGATGCTAGCTTGATAAGCTTATTACCGATGGTCGGTATACTCATCATTTTTTATTTCCTGTTGATTCGTCCACAATCAAAACGTGCAAAAGAACACAAGCTTATGGTGGAAGCATTGCAAAGAGGCGATGAAGTGATCACTAACGGTGGCCTATTAGGTTTAATCGTTAATGTGAGTGAGAGCTATGTCATTGTTGAAGTAGCACCTGGCATAGAAGTCACCGTACTCAAAACTTCAGTGCAAACCCTGTTACCCAAAGGATCTCTGAAGAGTATCGAACCCTCAAAAGGCGGCAAAACACAAAAAACCAAAACAGCTAAAACAGCCACTGCTTCAGAGAACAGTAAAACTGAAGAATCAAGCGAAGCTGCCACCAGCAAAGATGATGAAGCCGAGAAAACTGGTGAGAAGAAATAATTATCGATTATAAAGAGCGAAATCACTATTCGATCACCCGCCGCTGTATGTTTTTTACCTTTTATTTAATACTGAACTGATAACCATGAACCGCTATGCACTTTGGAAATATCTGATTATTGCGGTTTCACTTCTTCTCGGGCTGCTTTACACGCTGCCAAATTTTTACGGCGAATCACCCGCAGTGCAAATTTCTCCCTTACGGGTTTCTGCAAGTGCGGACACCGCCTTGCTACAACGAGTTGAAGACGCATTAAAACAAGCTAATATCGTTACTGATGGAATTTTCCTGGAGGGAAGCAGTATCAAAGTACGCTTTGCCGATACTGATATACAGATTAAAGCGAAAGACCTTCTGGAATCAGCGCTCGGTAATGACTATGTCATTGCACTGAATCTGCTGCCCAATTCTCCCCAATGGCTGACAAGCCTCGGTGCCCTGCCCATGTACCTGGGGCTTGATTTGCGCGGTGGCGTGCATTTTATGCTTGAAGTCGATATGGAAGGTGCGCTTGAGAAATCTCTTGATCGTTACAGTGCCGATATTCGCAGTACGTTGCGTGAACATAAAATTCCATACACAGGCATTGAGAAACACGCCAAAAGACTGACATTAAAATTTCGTGATGCTGAAGCCCGCTCAAAAGCGGAAGCTGAATTAAAGTCAAATTACTCCGATCTCGGCTTCAGTGAAGAAGAAGTCGATAACCGGTATCACCTCGTTGCTGTAATCAAACCGGAAGCTCGGATACGAATGCAAGATTCAGCGGTAATGCAGAACATCACTACACTGCGCAATCGTGTCAACGAATTAGGTGTTGCCGAACCCATTATCCAGAAAGCTGGGGCGGATCGCGTTATTGTCCAGTTACCCGGCGTACAAGATACCGCCAAAGCAAAAGATATTCTGGGGCGTACAGCCACTCTGGAAATCCGCATGGTCGATGATGAACGTGACCTTGATGCCGCCCTACGTGGCCAAATTCCATTTGGAACTGAACTGTACGAAGAACGGGGCGGCAGCCCATTATTAGTCAAGAAGCAAGTATTGCTCACCGGCGAGCGTATCACTGACGCGCAACCGGGCTTTGATAAGGATAACCAACCCGCTGTACATATCAATCTGGATAACAATGGTTCGCGTATTTTCAAGCAATTAACGCGCGAAAATGTTGGCAGAAGAATGGCCATCCTTTTGATTGAAAAAAATCAAACAGAAGTCGTCACTGCCCCTGTGATCCGTGAAGAAATCGGTGGCGGGCGTGTCCAGATCAGTGGACGCATGTCGAGTATGGAAGCCCGTGATGTCGCCTTGCTACTGCGTGCCGGTGCACTCGCAGCACCCATGGATATCATTGAAGAACGGACAGTGGGACCAAGCCTGGGCGCGGATAATATTGCCAGAGGCTTTAATTCGACACTTTATGGCTTCCTGGCTGTCGCCATCTTCATCATGATCTATTACATGTCGTTTGGTGTAATTTCAGTCATAGCACTCAGCTTGAACCTATTGCTATTGGTGGGCTTATTATCCATCATGCAGGCCACATTGACACTCCCCGGAATGGCCGCGCTCGCGCTGACTGTGGGTATGGCTATTGATGCCAATGTACTGATTAATGAACGTATTCGGGATGAATTACGCGCGGGTGTTTCCCCGCAACTTGCCATTCATGCTGGATATGAACGTGCATTTGGCACCATTCTGGATTCCAATATTACAACCTTGATTGCAGGTATCGCTTTATTTGCTTTCGGCTCAGGTCCCGTTAAGGGGTTTGCCGTAGTGCTTTGCTTAGGTATTTTAACCTCAATATTTACTGCAACCTTTGTATCAAGAGGTATGGTAAACCTGATGTATGGCAGCCGACGCAAGCTTGATCGCGTTCCGATTGGCCAAATATGGATACCCAAACAAGGTCTGGCTGCCGGTAAAACCATATCTCACGATGATGATGGTATGGATGAAGATGCAACTACCCATACCAAGAAGAAAATTAAGGAACAGAAAGCGGAAAATGTCAAGTCTGAAGTTGGACTGGCAGAAGCTAAAACTGAGACGGATACTAAGGTCGATAGTGATGTTAGAACCAGCGAGAAGACAGCCGCCAAAGGGAAAGGCAAGCGCAAAACATCTGTTCCCAAACAAACTAAATAGCAGTAATCGGTTAATAAGGAAGTAACTATGGAATTTTTCAGATTTAGCCGTGACATTCCCTTCATGAGTTGGAGACGGTCAGGGGCTGTCATTTCAATCGCAACATTTATTCTTTCTGTTTTCTTTATTGCTACAAAAGGATTAAATCTTGGTGTGGATTTCACCGGTGGAACTGTTCTGGAAGTCAGCTATAGTCAAACAGCAGATCTCGGGAAAATAAGAGATGTGCTGGCTGATCTCAAAATGTCCGATGCCAGTGTACAGAACTTCGGTACCTCTCGGGACGTTCTAATCCGTTTACCCATTAAGCCAGAAATTTCCAGTGCGCAACTATCTGAAACCGTTCTTAGCGCACTGAGGCAAGCTGATTCCTCTGTAGAAATGAGGCGGGTAGAATTCGTCGGCCCGCAAGTTGGTCAGGAATTATTAGAAAATGGCGCCCTTGCCTTATTATTTGTTTCACTGGGTATCGTTGCCTATCTGGCTATGCGATTCGAGTGGAAATTTGGCATAGCAGGCATCATCGCTAACTTGCATGACGTCATTATTATCCTTGGCTTCTTTGCGTTTTTTCAATGGGAATTTTCACTCACTGTATTAGCTGCAGTATTGGCCATATTGGGTTATTCTGTGAATGAGTCTGTTGTTATTTTTGATCGCATTCGAGAAAATTTCCGTAAACTTCGCAGAGCATCTGTCACACAAGTGATTGATAATGCCATCACACGCACTATGGCACGCACAATCATCACCCACGGCAGCACTCAAATGGTCGTTATCGCCATGCTTCTATTTGGCGGGGAAGTGCTTTACTATTTTGCCTTGGCTTTAACTATCGGCATTCTGTTTGGCATCTACTCATCGATTATGGTTGCCAGCTCAATTATCATGCTGCTGGGAGTCAAACGTGAAGATCTCGTCAAACTGGAGAAGAAACCGCTACAGGATGAAGGTGCAGTCGTATAAGAGCTTCAGTCATATTAGTCAAAGTAACCCAAAAGTATATTAATCTTAAGCAGGAATCGTTACCTGATGATTCCTGCTTAGTCATTGAGCCTCAACAAAACAAGGTAAAACCAACTTGTTAACTGACATTATCAATTGGATCATCACCACTGTTGGCAGTCTGGGATATCCAGGCATTTTCCTTCTCATGCTGATTGAATCCAGTTTCATACCTTTCCCCAGTGAAGTCATTATGATTCCAGCAGGTTATCTTGCTTCAAAGGGAGAGATGAACATGATAGTCGTAATATTATGTGGCATCACAGGAAGTTTGTTTGGTGCATTACTTAATTACTATCTGGCGGCGAAACTGGGCCGCCCATTACTTGTACGTTACGGCAAATACGTCATGTTTCACGAACATAACCTGCAGAAAATGGAAGATTTCTTTGCGCGTCACGGACATATCTCTACATTCACTGGCCGGTTGATACCGATGATTCGTCAATACATTTCTATCCCCGCCGGCTTGGCGCGAATGAATTTAGCGGTGTTCTGTTTCTATACCAGCCTTGGAGCTGGGCTCTGGGTAATTATTCTGGCACTACTTGGATATTTTATCGGTGAGAATGAACTATTAATTAAAGAATATCTACGCGATATCGTCATAACCCTTATTATCAGCTGTGTGGTCGGTATAGCACTTTATTGGAATCTTCAACGACACTCCAATCAGAAATAAAAAAGACACAACAAAACTATATGTTGTGTCTTCCCAAAATACAAAACGCTTAAAGTTTTTACATTAGGTTAACTTGCGCCTGAGCTTTCATTTTTACGCTTGCTGCGCATGAAGAAGAAAGCGCCTGCT
>ERZ1292633.502-Hain-H41-02um-R1-502-length-45163-cov-6_pt1 | contig 25172 bp, 26 predicted proteins | sample MGYA00564406_ERZ1292633 | MGnify/ENA primary metagenome ERZ1292633 (study PRJEB36523, sample SAMEA6512639) | groundwater metagenome | collected 2019-01-08 | study: AquaDiva: Metagenomics assemblies of 32 groundwater samples | reverse complement strand
GCTTTGAACTCACTGGCCAACGGCAAGATTTTCGATCACTCGGATGTTGATGAGGTCTTCATTCAGGCGGCGTCCGGCGATGCTGGAACCTCTTTGGGGGCGGCGCTTTCGGTCCATTACGAACTGCTTGGGCATCCGAGAAACGGATTCGTCATGGAGCACAGCTCGTGGGGCCCGAGATCGACCGTTCAGGACATTCAGAAGGCGCTTGCAGAAGGTCTTCCGGGATCGGGCGGCAAAGACGGGCAATACGGAGAGATTGGGATATCTACTTCTCCTGACAACGTGGAGCTCTGCGCGGGCACAGCGGAGGCGATCGCTCGTGGCGAGGTAGTGGGTTGGTTCCAGGGGCGCGCCGAGTGGGGGCCGCGCGCCCTCGGGAATCGTTCCATCCTCGCGGATCCGCGACGGGCCGACATGAAGGACATCCTGAATCTGAAGATTAAGCGGCGCGAATCGTTCAGGCCCTTTGCGCCCTCGATTCTCGAAGAACGCACCGGAGAGTGGTTCACCCACACCTACCCGGACCCGTTCATGCTCAAGGTCTACCCGATTCGCCCAGAAAAGAGGGCCCAGATTCCAGCTGTGACTCATGTGGATGGCTCCGGGCGACTTCAGACGGTATCGGAGAAATCAAACCCCCTTTACGCGCAGCTCATCCGAGCGTTCGAAGCTCGAACCGGAGTTCCAATCGTCCTCAATACGTCGTTCAATGAGAACGAGCCAATCGTGAACAGCCCTGAGCAGGCGCTCGACTGCTTTCTTCGCACTCGAATGGACAGGCTCGTGATGGGTCGAATCCAGGTCTTCAGAGTCGGAGCGCACAGTTGAGACCTACGGTGGACCTGATGCTCGATGTGCTCGGACTGCGAGTGGCGCGTTCCTTTGTTACCGAAGGCGAGTTCGAGACGCTGGCGAGATACGGTCTCGAGGCGCGAGTGATCGTCGAAGTGGGTGTTGCCGAGGGAGCCACGAGCGAACGATTTCTAAACGTCATGGAAGAAGACTCGAGGATCTCCCTTGTTGACCCATACCCTGCCCGGCTGAAGCTTGAAAGGACCATCGGCGTGCCCGGAACGCAGTGGATTGCCCGCCGACGGGTAGAGAGGCGAAATGGTCGCGCGGAGTTTGTCTCCGTTGGGTCTGTCGAGGCGGCAAGTTCCTGGGACCCGAGACCCCCCTCTGTGCCAACGTGCGTGAGACAGGGACCCCCCGAGAGGTTAGTGTAGAGGGCGGGGAGGAAGGCTGCCACCTGCGGCAGAGAACGGAGTCTTGACACGGCTATAGTTGTGGCCGCCGCACGGCGGTAGTTGGCGCAGGGCATCCCGCCCACTGAAGGGCTGGATGGCCACCTCGGCGCCGGACGCAAAGGTGTCATTGTGAGAAAACGCCTGAGTCAACCCGGGATCAACGCTCTGGACCCTGCCGCGCGGCGGCCGGAGAGACCGATCTACGTGACGCAGCCTTACATGCCTCCGCTCCAGCAGTTCCTCCCGTACCTCGAGAAAATCTGGGAGAGCAAGATCCTCACCAATAGCGGGCCGTTCCACGCGGAGTTCGAGCGGGCGCTATGCCAGTACCTCGAAGTGGAACACATCGCTGTCTTCGCGAACGGGACTATTGCGCTTGTCACGGCCCTTCAGGCCCTGCGCATCACGGGCGAGGTAATTACGACCCCATTCTCCTTCGTGGCCACCGCGCACTCGCTGCTCTGGAATGGGATCAAACCGGTATTCGTCGACATCGAGCCGGATACGTGCAATCTGGATCCAAAGTGCATCGAGGCAGCTATTACACCGCACGTCACGGCTATCATGCCGGTGCACTGCTACGGCCATCCATGCAACGTCGACGCCATACAGAGAATCGCCGACATACACAATTTGAAGGTGATCTACGATGCGGCTCATGCCTTCGGAGTGCGCGACGCCGGCGGGGCGGTAGTGCGTCACGGCGACTTGGCTGTGCTCAGCTTCCATGCAACGAAAGTCTTCAACACCTTTGAGGGCGGAGCCATCGTTTGCCCAGATGCCAGGACGAAGCAGCGCATCGACCATCTAAAAAACTTCGGATACGTCGACGAAGTGACTGTTGTCGCGCCCGGAATCAACGGCAAGATGAACGAGATTAGCGCCGCCTTCGGCCTGCTTCAGCTCAAGCACGTCGACCAAGCGATCGCCCGACGGAGGGCTATCGCAGCGACATATTGCCAACTCCTCGCCACCGTGACCGGAATCCACTGCTTGAGCGGTGCCGGCGACAAGCTCGCGAATCACGCCTACTTTCCAATTCGCGTGGGACCTGAGTACCCACTTACCCGCGACGAGTTGTACCAGCGGTTGCGAGACCACAACATCTACGCCAGGCGGTACTTCTACCCACTTATCTCCGACTTCCCGATGTATCGGGGGCTTCTCTCGGCGAACCCGGCCAACCTACCAGTCGCCACGGCCGTCGCGCGGCAGATTCTGTGCCTCCCGATCTATCCCACCCTGAAAAGGAAAGACGTTGCGCTGATCGTAGATCTCGTCAAGGAACCGGCCGTGGACCGCCCGTGAGACTCGGGATCATGCAACCATATTTCTTCCCGTACATAGGCTACTTTCAGCTCATCGCCGCGGTCGACCTCTTCATTGTGTACGACAACATCAAGTACACGAAGAAGGGCTGGATCAATCGTAACCGCTACCTTCTCAACGGAAACCAGGCCGTTTTCACGGTACCCCTGAAGAGCGATTCCGACTTCCTCCACGTGCGTGACCGACTCGTCGCCGAGGAGTTCGACCGCGGCAAGCTCCTTGCCAAGCTCGAGCAAGCCTACCGCCGGGCGCCTTTCTTCACGCCTGCATTCGCCGTGTTCGAGGGGGCGGTGTCAAACACCCAGCTCAATCTCTTCGACTTCCTGAACCACTCAATCGCGCAGGTGTGCGCCTATCTACGAATCAAGACCCAGATTCTTCCGGCGTCGCACATCTCTATCGACCACGGTCTGAAGTCCCAGGAGAAGGTACTAGCCCTGTGCGAACAGGCGGGAGCATCCGTCTACATCAACTCGATCGGTGGGCAGGAACTGTATACGTGCGAGGAGTTCGCCGCGCGAGGCCTCGATCTCAAATTCCTGAGGCCCACGACGGTGCAGTACGAGCAGTTCGGTGACGCGTTCGTTCCGTGGCTCTCGATCCTAGACGTGATGATGTTCAATTCCCGCGAGAGGATCCGTGAGTTCCTTGCGAGGGGGTATGAACTGGTGGACGGGCTGCAGTGACCTCGGCTTCGGGCTTTGCTTGGAGGAAACTTGGTCGCGTTTTCAATCCGGCCGACGTGCCGGGTCGGCCCTGGATGCGCGAGTTCGCCCAGGGGCCTGCGACGTTGTTATTCGAATCCTTCGTACGCGTCTACTTCTCGTGCCGACCCCCTGCCGACGAAACCGGGCAGTACGTAAGTTATTCGGCTTTCGTAGACCTCGACCGTGGGAACCTCTTCCGCATCCTGCGGGTGGCCGACAGGCCAATCCTCGGGTTGGGTGATCTCGGGACGTTTGACGAGTTCGGCACCTACCCGGTGTCGGTTGCAAGAGACGGCGACAACTTTGTCGCGTACTACGGCGGGTGGACTCGGTGCGAGTCGGTGCCGTTCAATGTCGCTATCGGCTACGCGAGGAGCAGAGATGGCGGCCAGACGTTCCAGAGGCTGGGGCCCGGCCCAGTGCTCGGCTATTCGCCCGACGAACCGTTTGTCCAGAGCGGCCCAAAGATCCGGCGCTTCGGGGGCCGCTGGTATCTCTGGTACATCGCCGGTCAGAGATGGAAAGTGGTGGATCGCCGCGCTGAGCCAGTCTACAAGATCCGCGTCGCGAGTTCTGATGATGGGCTGAGCTGGACCCGCCTCGGCCATGATGTCGTCGAGAGCCGCATCGAGCCCGACGAGGCGCAGGCTAGCCCAGATGTATTTTTCAGCAACGGCCGGTATCACATGTTCTTCTGCTACCGGTACAGCGCAGGTTATCGAGGGAAGGAGAGGGGGTACCGCATCGGCTACGCCGTGTCCGGCGACCTCGTCACCTGGGCACGCGACGATGCGCGCGCCGGCATTGACATCTCCTCGGAAGGCTGGGACTCGGAGATGGTCAGCTACCCGCACGTGTTCGCCCTGGACGGGAGAACGTATTTGCTCTACCTTGGCAACCAGGTGGGTCGTTTCGGCTTCGGCCTCGCGGAACTCGACGGAACGCTTTCCTAGGGCTCCTCTATGAAGTGGGAAAAAATCGGGAAGGTCTTCGATCCGACCGACCATGTGCTTGCGAACAATTGTACAGAGTTTGCGCAAGCTCCGCAGGCCCTCGTCTTCGACGAGTTCATCCGCGTCTACTTCTCCTCGCGAGAGCGCGACCCCGTCGGCGGGAAGTGTCGAAGCCACATCGCGTTCGTAGATCTGACGAAGGATCTGTCTTCAATCTTGCGTGTGTCGGACAGGACAGTGATCGAGCTGGGCAAGCTGGGCTGCTTCGACGAGCACGGCATCTTCCCCATGAACGTCCTCCGGCACGGCGGCCGAGTGCACGGCTACACGTGTGGCTGGAATCGGCGGGTTTCGGTGTCGGTGGAAACCGCGATCGGCCTCGCGATCAGCAGTGATGATGGGATCACGTTCCAGAAAATCGGCGACGGCCCTGTCCTCGGCCCGTCGTTACACGAGCCCTTCCTTGTCGGCGATCCGTTCGTGCGAGTGCACGATGGGCTGTTCCACATGTGGTACATCTTTGGCACGCTGTGGCGGCGTTTCCTGCCGGGCCAGCCGCCCGACCGCGTCTACAAGATCGGGCACGCGGTCTCGGGCGATGGGATTTCTTGGGAGAAGGAGGAAGGACGCCGGCTCGTTGCCGACAGTCTGAACCCGCACGAAAGCCAAGCACTGCCGACTGTGGTAAAGATCGGCGCGCGCTGGCACATGCTTTTCTGTTTCCGCGAATCCTCAGACTTCCGGGAGAACCGCGATCGAGGCTACCGAATCGGCTATGCGTGGTCCGACGATGCGAAGCACTGGACGCGAAACGACGCGGTAGTAGGAATCGACGTGACACCGGGGAGCTGGGATTCTGACATGCTTTGTTATCCGCACGCCTTCGAGTGCGACGGGAAGGTGTACTTGCTTTACAATGGAAATGAGTTTGGCCGCTATGGTTTCGGAGCCGCGATCCTCCTGTGATTGGGTCGGAGTGCGTCTCGAGGTGACCGCGGCGACGCGCGCCGACATCGCGGCACACTTGCTGCGTTGCGACTCTCGCTTCATACCCCGGTTGAGCAGTCGGCTCGACATCGCGGACTATGCGGGCAAGATCCACGGAAAGGCTGTGACGTTCGAGGCTTGGAATGCGGACGATCTCGTCGGTCTGGTCGCCGCATACCTCAACGACCCCGTGGGCGAAGACGGATACGTCACGAGCGTGAGCGTCGAACGCGCCTTCCAGGGCAGTGGGCTCGCCTCGACGCTGATGCAGACTTGCATCCACTACGCCAGAGAAAGGGGCTTCACGCGGATCGGCTTGGAGGTGGGGGCAGCGAACCGGAGGGCAGTCGAGCTGTATCGCCGCCTGGGCTTCGAGACGAGCGGGCAATCCAGCGGTCTTCTGAGGATGACATTGGTACTGGAAAGGTAGAGCCGACGTGACCAGCAGTAGGGACTACAACCGCGAGGCGGAGGACTCGGCGGAACGCAAGTACGCATATCGTTTCGACTTTGACGTGATGCACGCGTACATGCTTCAGTCGTTCGAGCCGCACTTCTCGCCGGGTAGGTTGCTCGAGCTGGGCTCGTTCCGAGGTGACTTCACTCAGCGGCTTCTCCCCTACTTCGAAGACGTGACCTGCGTGGAGGTCTCCAGTGAGGCAATCACCGCGGCCAGGCGGCGGTTCGGAGGGCGAGTGTCCTTTGTCAATGGGCTATTCGAGGATGTCGAGCTCGCGGGCCGCTACGAGAACATAGTCATGACCCATGTCCTGGAGCATTTGGACGATCCGGTGAAGGTCCTCCGGCGCGTTGGCGACGAATGGCTGAGCGAGAAGGGGCGGCTCTTCCTCGTTTGCCCGAACGCTAACGCACCTTCGCGGCAAATCGCGGTGAAGATGGGGCTCATCTCGCATAATGCCGCCGTGACGAAAGCCGAGGCTGAGCAGGGCCACCGGGTGACCCACAGCTTTGACACCCTCGAGCGCGATGTCGTCGCTGCGGGCCTTCGCGTGGCGGCGCGCTCTGGCATCTTTTTCAAGGCGCTCGCGAACTTCCAATGGGATCGACTGCTCGAGACAGACATCATCTCGAAGGAGTACCTGGATGGTTGCTACAAGCTGGGCCAGCAGTATCCCGACCTGTGCTCGAGCATCTTCTTGGTGTGCGAGCGTGGGGAGGGTGCGCCCACGCGGCGCTGACAAGCGCTTTTCTCGCCACGGCGAGCGCCGCCCCGGCCAGTTCTTGTTTGAGGCAATCGAGGCCTGACATGTCTGGGAGCCCGTCGGTGCCAGAGTCTTTGCAGGCGCCGCAGTCCTGCGTTTCGCATCGACGGCGTCATCGGGACTGGCATAGACGGAATCGGGATCGATGCGAAGAGCGCGAGAATTCATGAAGGCCCTGTGACGAGCAGTCTGCGGAGAATCCTCGTCGTTACGACAGACCCGCCCCCCACGAGCAGTGGCCTGGGGACGTTCTGGGCGAAGCTCTGCATTGGGGCCGTCGGCGGGGGGCTTGCGATCGACTTCCTCGGGCCTGAGCCGTCGCTCTGTTCCCCCCATGGACCATCAGGGCTGCCGATTCGGAGCGGCCTTCGCGGCCTGGGAAAGCCGCCACTGTCGCGGGCGACGAGCGTGGGGCGGAGCCGCAGCAGCGGATTGCGCCGACTGGCGTGGAGCATGGCTCGCGCCCCTTACGCGCTACTCGAAAGGTCCACCCGACGAGACTTCTACCTCGAGTGGCTGTGCACTCGTGTCCGTCGCACTCTCTCCAGAATCCTGCAAGAAGAGGAATATGACGCGGTTGCTGTACTCCCGCCGCCGCTCGAGCTGGCGGACGCCGTGCAGCATGCAGCCATGGAGTGCGGGGTGCCCTTCATCCACGCCGTTGGAGACCCCCTAGGGGAGCGCCGGGGGGATGGCACGTTCGAGCCGCGACAGGCGGAGCTGCAGGCAAACCTGATACAGAACGCCGTTGCGCTGCTCATCTCGAAGCCGACATTCGACAGGTACTACGCGACAGCCTTCGAGCCGAATCCGGCGAAGATCGTATTCCTCGGAGATATTTTCATTCCTCTTGGTGATGTAGACGAGCGAAAGGCGGCTATCCCGGTCTCCGAGGACGCGCTCCTCCACTGGGGGCAGCTTTCTTCGTGGCGGCCAGCCGACGAACTGGTGGACGCGATCTGTGCATACAACCAGTCCGCAACGGTCGTTGGGGGAGGCAGGCCGCTCTCACTGACTGTAATGGGGAAGATCGTGGACGCAGGGATGCGAGCGAGGTCCATGGCAAAGCTGGGACCACTTTTCGAAGAGCGCCCCTTGATGCCGTACCTAGACGCTAGGGCTGTCGCAGCAACGGCGCGGCGATTCGTCGTGATCGTGTCACCGCGGCATCGGGACAACATCCCATCCAAGCTCATCGACGCGTTGGCCTTTGGTAGACCGATCCTGATGCTTGCCCACCCGGATTCGGCGGCTGCGGAAACGGTGAGGCAACTCGGAGTCGGCGTTGTGGCCGACGTTCGCTCCGTGGAGGACATTCTGAAGGGATTATCCGAACTCGATTCCCGGCGCCAAGAGATCGAGGCGGCGTATCAGGGAAATGTTGCGCTCGAAGCGTGGAGCTGTCATCGCGTGGGCACGCAGTTTCGAGACGAGCTCCGGCAGGTGATGGGCTGGTGAAGCGGCTACTCACCTCGTTCTTGAGCCTTGGTGGTGAGGCTTGGTGCAGCTCGGAGCCCGGCGGCCGTGGAGAGATTACTAGAGGGCGGGGGGTCGGCGGGACGGTCCTGGCATTCTTGGCGGCGCGATATGCTTGCATCGCAAAGGTAAAGCCCGCGGAGCTGCTTCGCGGCTCCCGTGAAACTGTGCCGCGGATACCAGCATGAGCCATTCGATCGACCAACCGACTGAGCGAGACTCGCTTCAGGTCCGTTGCGACCGGTAGGCATGAGAAGTTCAAGGATCTTTGTCGCGGGCCATGGCGGAATGGTCGGGTCGGCCATCCTGCGAAGGCTGCAGGCAGTGCGGGATCTAGAGTGCCTGGTCGCTTCCCGGCGCGAGCTCGATCTGAGGGACCAGGCGGCGGTCAATCGCTGGTTTGACGTGAATCGCCCCGAGTTGGTTTTCCTGGTGGCTGGCACAGTTGGGGGCATCTTGGCCATTGCTGTTCACGACGCCATTCCCTCGCCGAGTCGCCCCGAGCTTCACGTCGACGCCGGCGGCTGCCGAGCGGTGCGCGAGGCCACTCGCAATGGGCTCGAATTGGTCGGCACTGCCGACTCGCTCGCAGTACTGCGACGAGTCGATGGCGAGTTGCCTGGCTCGCGAGCCGAGTCGTGAATTTCGTGATTGCTCACGTGCCGGCGACCAAGTGGGCGTTTCTCCCGCGATAGGCTTGGTTAGTGAGGGCGGCCCTTCGGTACACATCAAGGGAGGATTGTTGGCGAATTCGAGAAGGATCTTCGTCGCGGGACACGCGGGACTCGTCGGATCGGCGATCGTACGCCGGCTGAGATCGCGCGGCGATTCGACTCTCCTCACGGCATCGCGGCGCGAGCTTGACCTGCGCGATCAGCAGGCCGTGAACGGCTGGTTCGAGTCGAATCGGCCGACTCACGTCTATCTGGTCGCGGGGACGGTCGGCGGAATCCTCGCGAATTCGACCCGGCCGGCCGAATTCATCTACGACAACCTGATGATCCACGCGACGGTCGTGCACGCCGCCTACCGGGCTGGGGTCGAGAAACTGATTTACCTCGGGAGCTCCTGCATCTACCCTCGCGAAGCCGATCAACCGATGCACGAGAGCGCCCTCTTGGGGGGGCCGCTCGAGCCGACGAACGAGTACTACGCCGTCGCCAAGATCGCCGGTATCAAGCTCTGCCAGGCGTACCGCAAGCAGTACGGCTGCGACTTCATCTCGGCGATGCCGACGAATCTCTACGGTCCGGGCGACAACTTCGACTTCCAGAGCTCGCACGTACTGCCGGCGCTGATTCGCAAGTTTCACGACGCGAAGTCCGCGGGTGCAAGCTCCGTGTCGGTCTGGGGCACCGGGTCGCCTCGCCGTGAATTCCTCCACGTCGACGATCTCGCGGACGCCTGTCTGTTCCTGATGGACCGCTACGACGGAGAGGAGCACGTCAACGTCGGTACCGGAGAGGACGTTTCGATTCGCGAGCTCGCCGAGATGGTTCGCGACGCGGTGGCGCCCGGCGTCGAGATCCGATTCGATCCTGCAAAGCCCGACGGAACGCCGCGCAAGCTGCTCGACGTGACGCGCCTGCGCGACCTTGGCTGGCGACACCGCGTCGATCTCGCGGACGGCATCCGGTCGACCTATCGCTGGTTCGAGGATTCGCTCGCCGGGGGCGCCGTTCGCGGAATCTCCGCTTGACGATGGGGAGCCGGGGATGAGTCGCCAGGCGGTGAGCGGGCAGACCGGCGGGCCGAGTCTCCTGCCTCTGGCTGCCGGGATCGCGCTGCTCTCGATCTTTGCCGCTTTCTTCGTAGTCGCCACCGATGGCCGTCTCGGGTACGACGACGCGACCTACCTCGAACGGGGTCTGTATCACGCGAATCAGGTCGTCGCAGCTGGAGAGCTCCCGCTGCTGCGCCTTCCGTGGAGCCTGCGATTCGAGATTCCAAGACCGCCGGCGCTGCACGGTCTCGTGGCAGTCGCCGCCTTGGCCTTGGGGCGCGGGAATCTAGAGGCGATTCTCGTCGCGGGAACGGTCGTCCCGGTCGTGCTCCTCCTGATCGCGCTCGCGGTTTCGGCGCGCTCCGCGGTGCCGGGTGGCGATCTCTGGGCGATAGCCATCGCCGCGAGCTGCCCGCTGATCCTCGACATCGGATCTCGGCTGTTCGTTGAGACACTGCTGGCGGCGGCTGTGGTGGCCGGAGTCGCGGCGTTGCAGCGGAGGTTGAGCGGCGGAGGCGTCGGCGCGGAGATCGCGGTCGGCCTCGCGGCCGGCGTCGCCGCGCTGACAAAGGTGCTGGCGCCGATTTTCGTCGTTCCCGCGATGCTCATCGGGCTCTGGGAGCTCGGCCGTCGCGAGGGATATGCCAAGGCCGCGCGGCTCGCAGCGGTCGCCGGCGCGTCGGCCGTGGCCGTGGCCGGGCTCTGGTACCAGCGCAATTTCGGCACGGCGCTGGAGTTTGCCGGCAATGCCTCCGCACACTGGGCGAGCGCGTATCTCGGCCCCGCCTGGAGACGCCCAGTCGACTTCCTCCTCGAAGGCCCCGGGCCGCTCGTCGGGCTCGCGTTCGCGGCTCTCGCGATCGGATCGGCCAGGCCCGCCGCGGGCGCTCCGGTCTCGCTCGTCTTCCTTCGCCGCGTCGCCTTCTTCGCCGGACTGCTGCCGGCGGTCGTCATCGCATCCCGTCCGGTCTTCGAGGTCCGCTACTGGGTCCCCGGCCTAGCGGTCTTGGCCGCTTGGGCGGGAGCGGAGCTGAAGTACCGGTGCGAGGGGCTTGAGCGCCGCGCGGTAGCGATTCTCCCGCTTGGAGCCGTTCTGTGCTTCGGGTTCGCGATCCACGGACTTGCGAAGAAGCCGCGACCCGCGACCGCCTGGTCGACGATCTCGCGGCTCGAGCGGCTCGCTTCGGAGCGACCCGCGCCGGTCCGGCTTTGCGTTCTGGGGAATAACCCGGAATGGAACGCGCCGAAGCTGAGCCTGTTCGTCGAGGCGTCGAATGTGCGACCCAGGTTCAAGGTGTCCGACCTTCTGAATTCATTCGAAGGGCCGAGCGTCGCGGCAACGTTTGAGCGCTGCGACCTGGTGTTCGCGCTGCCCGCGGAGGCGGTGCCGCCGGTGGCTTCGCAACAGCGTCACAACCACGCGCTCGCAGAGTCGCTGGCCACTCTAGCCGCGAGCGGTGAGTTCGAGGCGCGAGAGGAGCTCCCGGCATTCTCCGTTTCGGGTTTCCGCGTGCGTCTCTGGGAGAGATCGCGAGCGGCCGGCGGCTCGGCGAAGGACTGAAGGACTGAGGCGAACGCGCCTCGCAGAGCTGTGGTCGCGGTTCTGGCTTGTCGCAGAGCGACCCCAATGCCCTGATCACCTGCGGATCGTGTGATAGTTTTCCGCAGCTCGAAAGCAAGGAATCAAGCCCTGATGCCCCGCATCTTCATCGTGATGCCGGCGTACAACGCCGGCGAGAACCTGCGGCGGACGTACGCCGACATTCCGCCCGATCTACGGCACGACCTGTTGCTGGTGGATGACTGCAGCCGTGACGACACGGTGGCGATCGCGGGCGAGCTTGGGATTCCGGTGATCCGACACGAGCGCAATCTCGGCTACGGTGGAAACCAGAAGACCTGCTATCGGACCGCACTGAGCTGCAGCGCGGAGTTCGTGGCGATGTTGCACCCTGACTTCCAATACGACCCGAAGGCACTTCCCCGGCTCCTGGAGCCGCTGCTCGCCGGTGACGCGGACTTCGCGTTCGGAAGCCGCATGGCGGAGACCGGAAGCGCGAGCCGAGGCGGCATGCCGGCGCACAAGCTCTACATCAACCGGCTCTTCTGCGAGCTCCAGAACCGGCAACTCGGCGTACGGTTCAGTGAGCATTTTTCCGGCTTCCGCGCCTTTACGGCGGAGCTTCTGAGGACTGTCCCGTTCGAGCGCTTCTCGAACGATTTCCTGTTCGATCCGCAGATGGTCTACTCGTCGCTTTCGCACGGTTCTCGATTCGCGGAGATTCCGATCCCCACGCGTTACGAGGAAACTTCGTCGACGATGGGGCTTCGCAAAGGCGCGAAGTTTCTCCTCGAGATGGTGCGACACATGGCGACCTACGCCCTCCATCGGCGCGGCTGGGTATCGAGTCCGCTTTACGCACCTCGCGCCGGCTGGCGGCAGCCGGGCGTCGAGACGAAGACGCCGCCCGCCGCCTCCTGACGCCCGATGACGCTTCGCCGGAGCGAACCTCGGACCCTGCTTATCACGGGCAGCCGGGGCATGATCGGTTCCTACCTCGGGGAACGCTGGGTCGTCGAGCCGGAGGGCTGGAAACTGCTCGCGCCGCCGCGCCGCGAGCTCGAACTCTCCGACGAGGCGTCAGTGATGCGCTACTTCGAGAAGTACGCCCCGGAGGCGATCCTGCATCTCGCAGCGCATCGCGACGCCACGTCAGCGGAGAGGCGACGGGGCGAGCGCGACGCGGCGAGCGCGGTTTGGCGCGACAACGTCGTCGCGACGCGTGTTCTCGCGGCGGCCGCCGAGCGTCACGGTGGTTTTCTGGTTCACGTTTCTACCGACTTCGTGTTCGGAGGCACGGAGTCGTTTCGCGGGCCGTACAGGGAGTCCGACTCGCCGGAGGACGACGAGGACGTCCTCTCCTGGTACGGCGTCACCAAGCGCGAGGCGGAGCGGCTGGCCCTGGCCGCGGGCCGCAACGCGGTCGTTCGGATCGGCAACGTCACGCGGGCGGGCAACGAGCCGATGCTGGACTACGTAGGGAAGATCTGCGCCCTGCTGGTGACCGGGCGCCTCTATCCGATGTTCGACGATCAGTTAGTGACGCTGACTTCGATCTCCGCGCTGGATCGCCTCGTGCGCCGACTCTTGGCGACCCGCTCCGCGGGCGTGTTCCACTGCGCGAGCCGGGACCGCTGCACGCCCCACGAGCTCGGCCAGTTCCTCGCATCCGGCCTCGGCCTGGATCCGCGAGCCGTGCAGGGGGGCAGCGTAGATGCGTTCCTGGCGCAGTTTCCGCGGCGATACCCGAAGTACGGCGGGCTGAGAATCGAAGCGACTGACGCTGCGCTCGGGCTCACGTCGCCCTCATGGACCGAGATCGCGTCCCAGTTTCTCAAGCTCTACTGAGCGCGACCGGGACCGATGCGCCCCCCTGGCAAGAGCAAGTCGGCCCGAACCGCCGGAAGCGACGAGCGGTGAGCTCCGATCGCTCGAGGCCCGACCTCCACGAGCGGCTCACCGTCGTCGAGCCGCGTCGCGGGTTCCGTCGGCTCGATCTCCGCGAGCTCTGGGCGTACCGCGAGCTGCTCTTCATGTTCGCCTCGCGCGACGCCCGGGTGCGCTACAAACAGACCGTGCTCGGAGTCGCCTGGGCGGTTCTCCGTCCGCTCCTCGGTATGGCGATCTTCACCGTCGTCTTCGGCCGCCTGGCGAAGCTGCCTTCAGAGGGGGCGCCGTACGCGGTATTCGTATTCGCCGGGCTTCTGCCGTGGACCTTTTTCTCGACCGTGCTCACCGCGGGCGCCGAGTCGCTCGTCGGCTCCCAAGGTCTGATCTCGAAGATCTACTTTCCCCGTTTGCTGGTGCCGCTTTCGCAGCTCGGCGTTCCTCTGCTCGACCTCGGCATCGGCATCGTGCTGATGTTCGCGCTGGCCCTCGCCCACGGAGTCGCGCTCACTTCGGGCCTGTTGCTCTTGCCCGCGCTGGTGCTGCTGCTCACTCTATCGACGCTCGGACCGCTCGTGCTGCTTTCGGCCCTCACCGTGTCCTTCCGCGACTTCCGTCACGTCACGCCGTTCCTGCTCCAGCTCTGGATGTACGCCACGCCCGTTGTCTTTCCAGCGTCCATGGTGCCCGACCGGTTGCGGCCGCTGATCTATCTCAACCCCGCCGCCGGGCCGGTCGAAGCGTTCCGTGCCGCGGTGCTCGACCGGCCTGTGGATTGGGGCGGTGTCGCGCTCTCGTTCGGCGTGGCGCTGATCGCTCTGATTGGCGCGACGATCTACTTCGCGCGTGTCGAAGACCGCTTCGCGGACATCGTCTGAGATGAGCCGTCCGGCGGCGCTCGCGGTCGAGAAGCTAGGGAAGGAGTACCGCCTCGGCGCCGGGGGGCACGGGGCACGCGCCGGGAAGTCGCTTTACGAAACCCTCGGCGGCTGGCTCGGAAGGCGCGAGAAGGCGCCGGCTTCGACCCTTATCTGGGCGCTGCGCGATGTCGATTTCACGGTGCGCGAGGGCGAAGTGGTCGGCGTCGTGGGTCGCAACGGCGCGGGAAAATCGACTCTCCTCAAGATCCTGTCGCGGATCACGCTGCCCACCGAGGGCCGGGCGCTCGTGCGCGGAAACCTCTCGAGTCTGCTCGAAGTCGGCACCGGCTTCCATCCGGAGCTCACGGGTCGCGAGAACATCTTCCTGAACGGCACCATCCTCGGCATGCGGCGACGGGAGATCGAACGGAAGTTCGACGAGATCGTCGCGTTTTCCGAGGTGGAGCGGTTCCTCGAGACGCCGGTGAAACGCTATTCGAGCGGCATGTACGTGCGACTGGCGTTCGCCGTCGCGGCACACCTCGACGCCGACGTTCTCCTGATCGACGAGGTGCTCGCGGTCGGCGATCTCGCCTTCCAGCGCAAGTGCCTGGGCAAGATGGAGAGTGTCGCGACCAGTGGCCGCACGGTGTTGTTCGTAAGCCACAATCTGGGGGCGGTGCGGTCGCTTTGCGGCCGCGTGCTGCTCTTCGAGGGCGGACGTCTCGACTTCGACGGCCCGACCGAGGAGGCGCTCGAGCGCTATGAGGCCGGCGCGGCGACGGCGGGCGAGACGCTGCCGCGGGCGCGCTTCGTCGGGCCGCTCGCCGGCGAGGTCCGCTTCGAGACCTTCGAGCTGCACCAGACCGGTCGCACCGTGGGCGTCGTGGATCCGGGAGTTCCGGTCGAGATCGAGGTGGTCGGCGAATCGGCAGAAGAGTATCGCGCGATCGACATCGCGATCGGCATCTTTCGCGATGGCCATCGACTGTTCTCCTGTCACGACGGTCCGACCGGGCGCCCGCTCGCCGCCGGCCGCTTCCGTTCGCGTTTTCGACTGGAGAGTGGAACGTTAAGGCCGGGTCGCTACACGATCGGCTTCGGCGCGACGCGCCCCGGGACGGGGGAGTGGACCTGGTCGCCCGAGGCCGGTGCGATCGAGGTGCTCGAGCGCTGGGTCGACGGCCTCGATGCCCGCGACACGGGGCCGATTTCGGTGCCGTACCGGGGCGAGCGCCTGCCGCCCGGAGGATCGGGGGCGTGATCGACTGGCGCCGATTCGTGCCGCGCGCGCTGCGGCGCTCGGAGCGCCTGCGGCGGGAGCTCGAGCGGCGCTCCGGCGGCAGGGTTCTCGGCGGCCCGTTCGCCGGACTTCGCGACCTCTGGCGGAGCTTCGGCAGTGAGCTCGCGCCGAAGCTGCTGGGGACGTACGAGATGGAGATCCGCGAACCGCTCGAGTCGGCGATCGCGCGTTTGCCGGAGGTCGTGCTCGTTGCCGGTGCCGCGGAGGGCTACTACGCCGTGGGACTCGCGCTTCGTCTTCCGGGGGCTCGGATCGTGGCGTTCGAAGCGCGCGCCGACGGGCGTGAAGAGCTCGCCCGGCTGGCCACGGCGAACGGTGTGTCCTCGCGCATTGAAATCGCCGGCCTGTGTGACATTCCGTCGTTCGGGCGCGCGCTCGGCGCAGGCCGCGGCCGGTTCGTCCTCTGCGACGTCGACGGAGCGGAGAGCCTTCTGCTCGATCCGGGAGTCGTGCCGGCGCTCCTCTCCGCCGAAATCCTGGTCGAGACGCACGATGCGTTCGTGGCGGGGACCGAGGAACTGTTGCAGGCGAAGTTCAGCTCGTCTCATCGCATCGAAGCTTTTCGGCAGCGGCCGCGGGCCTTGGACGACGCGCCGAGCCTCGACCTGCCGCGGCGATACGAAGGCGCGCTGCTGCAGGCGATGAACGAACGCCGGCCGGAGGCGAACCACTGGCTCCATCTGCTCCCCCGCTGATCACCTACAACCGCAGGATCGACGGCCTCCGCGCGGTGGCCGTTCTCCTCGTGGTGCTCTGGCACTGGTTCCCACAGACCGGAGGCGTGAACTGGGCGCCGAACGGCGCGCTTGGGGTCGATCTTTTCTTCGTGTTGTCAGGTTTCCTGATCACATCGATCCTGCTCTCTTTCCGGTCCGCCGTCGACGCACGCCGGAAGCGCGCTGCCTTCGCTCTCGGCGACTTCTACCTGCGGCGCGCGCTGCGGCTCTTTCCGCTCTACTACGTCGTACTGCTCGGCGCCTGGCTCTGGCCCGCCGGCTCCACGGGCACGGCGATTCGAACGGATTGGCCCTGGTATGCCGTCTTCGCGCAGAACCTTCGCACTTTCGAGACCCGTGCCTGGGACGGCTTTCTGTCGCACTTCTGGAGCCTCGCCGTCGAGGAGCAGTACTACCTCGTCTGGGGTCTCGTCGTGCTCTTCCTGCCGCGCCGCATCCTTCCGGCGTTGGCGCTCTCCGCGGCGGTCGTCGCGATCGCCACACGTGCGATCGGCGTCGCGGTGTCCAACGGCGAGATTGCGGCGATGGGTTTCTGGGAGATCCTCACACCGGCCTGTTTCGACGGTCTCGGCCTCGGATCGCTGCTCGCGCTGGCGCGCGAGGGCGAAGCGAGGGCCTCCATCTGGCATCGAGCGCTGCGAGTGGCGAGCCGATTCGCGCCGATTCCGGCCCTACTGGTGATCGCCACCTATCGACTTGAGCCTGCCGTCTGGTATCTGTTCGGCCGGACCGCCGTCGCCCTGCTCGCTCTCCGACTTCTGTTCTGGGCGCTCGACGGAGCGGCTTCGGCGAGCGGTCCGGGTCGCTGGCTCGAATGGGAGCCGATTGTCGGTTTCGGCCGCCGCAGCTATGGCCTCTATGTCTTTCACAACATCGTTCCATTTCTCGTGACCTCGGTCGCAGGCTCACTGGGACGGCGCTTCGTGTCCGCCGCCTGGCTCTTGGCCCCGCTCGAGTCGCCGGCCGTCGCGCGCTGCATCTGGGCGCTCCTGCTCGTCGCGCTAGCCTACGGTTCGTGGCGGTTTCTCGAAGCTCCGATCAACTCGCTCAAGAACCGTTTCACTCCATGAACGGGTCGAAGGGCCGGGTTCTCTTCGCGGTTCCGGCCGCCTTCCCGGTCGGCGGGTTGGCGACCTGGCTCGACACGCTGCTGCCCGATCTCGCGGAGCGCGGCTGGGAGAGCTGGCTCGCGATCACCGACGGCCGTCATGCGGACGCCGACCGCTATCTCGAGCTACACCCTTTCGAGCGCCACGTTCGACTGCGCAGTTCGACGGGCAGCCGGTTCGGTCGCTGGCTTTCGGTAGATCGCGCGCTCGAGGCGGTGCTGCCGTCGGTCGTCGTGGTGGCGAATCTGGTCGACCTCTTCGCCGCGATCGGGCGACGCCGGCTGCGCGGTGAGCCGTCGCCGCGCGTGGTGACCGCGATTCATTCGCTGGATCCCGGACTGTTCGCCGACCTGGACGCTCCCGGACTGGCGATAGATCGACTCGCAGCGCCGAACCGACTTGTCGCCTGCGCGGCGCGCGGCCTCACGAGCTTTCCGGCCGAGCGCATCTCGTACGCCTCCTACGGAGTCGATCTACCCGAGCGCTTCGCGCCCGATCCGGAGGAGGCCGGGAGCCAGCGAGCGCTTCGCCTCGTCTACGCCGGGCGGTTCGAGCGCGACCAGAAGCGGATCGATCTGCTGCCGCCATTGCTTGCGGCGCTCGATCGGCGCTCTCTCATATGGTCCCTCGAAATTGCCGGCGCGGGTCCCGAAGGCGATCTTCTGCGATCGGAGCTCGAGCGATTCGGCGATCGCGTCGTCTGGCGCGGTGCGCTCCCGCCGAAGCAGTCTCACGAGGAGCTCCTGCGCCCGGGGAGCGTCCTCGTTCTTACCTCGCGCTGGGAGCTCGGCCCGGTCGTCGGGTTGGAGGCGATGGCGCGCGGTCTCGTGGTGGTAGCGCCGCGGTTCGTCGGCTCCGGGCTCGAGGGAGCGCTGCGCGACGGCGAGACCGCGCTCCTGTACGCTTTCGGCGATGTGGAGGGGGCTGCTGCACGGATCGCCGAGCTTGCGAGCGACGCCCTCCGGCACGAGATCGCGACAGCGGCGCGAGCCGAGGCTGCACGGCGCTACAGTCGACCGGTTGCCGCCGCGGCCTGGGACGAGCTTCTGACCCGGGCTGTCGCGACAGCGGAAAGGCCGGTCGCTTCGGTGCCGGTTCCGGCGCCGAGCGGGCGCATGGAGAGCTGGCTCGGCCTTGCGCTCGCCGAGGCGGTGCGGACGCGGTTCGGGCTCGAGGTCGCGCATACGGATTCGGGTAGCGAGTGGCCGCACACGCTCGGAGGGGGGCTCGCAAGGGACGACTTCTTTGCGCGACTCGAGGCGATCGACCAGGCGTTCGCCGGAACGGGAGACTAAGTCGAATGTGCGGGATCGTGGGTTGGATGCGCCCGGGATCTGGCGGCGCCGGCGGGAGCGGCGAAGCTTCCGCAAAGGTGGACGAGCTCCGCCGGTTCCGCGATCGACTGGCGCATCGTGGTCCAGACGGCGTGGGTGAGTGGTTCGACTCGAGCCATGGCGTGGCGCTCGGTCATCGCCGCCTGGCGATTCTTGACCTGACGGACGCGAGCGCCCAGCCCATGGTCGACTCAGAGAGCGGGGTCGCGCTTTCCTACAATGGCGAGCTCTACAACTTCGTCGAGATCCGGAGCGAGCTCGAAGGACTGGGTCACCGGTTCACCACGCGCGGTGACGTCGAAGTGGTGATGAAGGCGATCGTCGAATGGCGCGAGAGAGCGTTCGAGCGCTTTCACGGAATGTTCGCCATCGCGAGCTGGGATCCACGGACATCGACGGTCTGGTTGGCCCGTGACGCTCTTGGGATGAAGCCGCTCTATGTGACGCGAGGGCCGTGGGGGCTCGCCTTCGCGTCGGAAGTGAAGGCGATTCTTGGGCTGCCAAGATTCCGTGCAAGGCTGAGCGCCAATGGGCTCGGCGAGTTTCTCGAGTTCGGCTACCGACTTGGAGAGAACGATACGATGTTCGACGGCGTGGAGCGCCTGGCTCCCGGCGAGGTGGTCGGCGTCCGCGACGGCGAGGTGGCCTCCCGGTTTCGCCATTTCAAGCCAGGCCTTCCCGATCCTGGAGACCGCCGGACAGGAGACGACAGAGCAAGGGAGTTGGTGGTACTCCTGGAAGGCGTGGTCGGCCAGCACCTGGTCGCGGATGTTCCGGTGGGTCTTCTCCTTTCTGGCGGGCTCGATTCGAGCTTGCTTGCGGCGCTTGCGGCTCGCCGATGCTCGTTGACGACGGTCAGCATGGGATTCACGAGCTCGACCCATGACGAGCGTCCTTGGGCACGCCGCGTTGCCGCGGCGATCGGTTCCAGGCACATCGAGGTCTCGATAGCCCCGGAGGATGTGATCGCTGAGATACAGTCCAACGCCTGGATCTTCGACGATCTTTTTGCCGACTGGGGAACGGTCACGACACGGTTCCTCTATCGTCGATGCCGCGAGCTTGGACTCAAGGTGGCGATCGTCGGGGAGGGGTCGGACGAGCTCTTCGCGGGGTATCCGGTGTTCGAGGACATCGGAGGTGGAACGGGCGGCCTCGCGTTCGCGCGACTCTATCGGCGCTACTCCTCCCGGCGATGGGGAAGTCTCTATTCCTCGTTTCGATCGGTGCTGCGGGAACTCGCCGGGCAGGCCGAGGCGAGCCTGTTCGAGACCGTGCGGCGGTTCGAAGTTTGTCGTCAGCTTCCCGGCAACTATGTGATGAAGGTCGACAAGGCGAGCATGTCGGTTTCGCTGGAAGCGCGAGCACCCTACCTGGATCGGCGCGTGGCGGAGCTCGCATTTCGAACACCTATGGAATGGCTAGTCAGAGATGGAACGAACAAGTGGCTGCTGCGCAAGGCGGCCTCCTTGGTTCCCTCGTTGCCAGCGGAAGTCGCGTGGAGAGAGAAGATGGGTGGCTCGATCGCCAGCAGTTGGCTGGACGAAGTTCCTTCCTTTCGTGAGTTCGCGCGGGAGCGGGTCCTTGCGCCGGGCGGATTCACCGAGAGGCTCGGGCTGCGGCGGCCGATGACGCAGTTTTTCTCGGGGCGAGCTGTACTCCCTTTCCCGAGCCGGCTTTCGCATCTGGGGCATCTCGCCTGGCGGTTGCTGTTGCTTGAGCTCTGGTCCGAGCACTATGACCTGAGAGCGGCTGCGTGACACCGGATCTTGTCTCGATCATCGTCCCCGTCCACAATCGGCCGACGATTCTCGTGGAGGCAGTGGAGAGCGCACTGGCCCAGACCTATCGCCCGATTGAGATCCTGATCGTCGACGACGGTTATACAGACGAAACTCCGGACAGCGCGAATCGACTGGCCGTGCGACACCCGGAACTCGTCCGCGTCCTGCGTCGGCCCAATGGCGGCCCGGGCTGCGCGCGCGAAACAGGTCGGCTCTCTGCTCGCGGCGAATTCCTGCAGTATCTCGACAGCGACGACCTGTTGAGGCCGGAGAAGCTCAGTCTCCAGGTGGGGGCTCTGCGCGAGCAACCTGATGCCGAAATCTGCTACGGAATGTGCGTCGAGACTCTAGACGACGGCTCGGTTATCAAAACGACTTTGCGCCCCTCGAGTTTGCCTGTGAAGAGGATGTTTCCTCTCTTTCTCGCGGGCCGCTGGTGGAACACGGTCGTGCCTTTGTACCGAGCGAGCCTTACCGATCGAGTGGGAGCTTGGTCTGAGCTCCGTCTTGAAGAAGACTGGGAGTACGACGGACGCGCGGCGGCGCTCGACCCACTTCTCGCATTCGTGCCACATATCGTTGCTGAACATCGAGGTCATGCAGGCACGCGAGCAAGTCGAGGAGCGAGCTCTGATCCGGCTCGGCTGGAGGATCAAGCAAGAGCGCACGTCTCTCTGCTCGAAAGTGCGCAGCGCGGAGGCGTGGGTGTGGAGTCCCCTGAGATGGCCCAGTTCTCGCGGGAGCTCTTTCTGCTGTCGCGTCAATGCGGAGCCGCAGGACTGGCGCTTCGTTCGCGAGAGCTGTTCCATGCCGCGCGTCGCGCAGCGACGAGGGTACGCTCTCGGGCGCTGGACTTCCGGCTCTATCGCTTCCTGGCGGGCGCCGTGGGCTGGGGTCTTGCGGGCAGGCTGGCGATGACCTTGGATGCACTCCGGCCCAGGCCAGGAGGTGCGGCCTGAACCCGCCGACCCGAACGCTGTCGAAGTTTTTGTGGGCGTCTTTCCTGGTGCCTCTCGGACTGTTCGCAATCGATACGGCGGCGGCGTTCGCGAGGGGCTGGTCGCCACTTGGTTCGCGGCTCGATCTTGCGGCGCTGATCGCCGCCTTGGTGCTGGCGGTGCTGCTCGCGGTCGCTTGGTACTCGCCGACCGTACATCGCGCCGCGCCGATCGGGCCGCGCGTGGTCGCGGTCTGGGTCAGCCTGGTCTTCGCGCTTCTACCGGGCGAGCTCCTTCTTTCGTTCGCCAGCGAAAGCATCGATCGCGCGCCCTTCCACCGTCACCCTCGCGGCTTGCGCCAGGTTTTTGAGCCGAAGATTCCTGGCACGTCTCCGCGAGCGAGGTTTTCGGTGAATTCTCAGGGATTGCGTGGCACCGAACCGCCGGGCGACACCGCCGTCAGGCGCCTTCTCTTTGTCGGCGGGTCGACAACGGAGGATGTGTATCTGGACGATGAACGGACGTGGACTTTGCGGCTTCCAGAGCTGCTGAACGCGCGGGGGGGAGATCGGTTCTGGGCCGCTTCTGCGGGGCGCAGCGGGTTCGCGTCGATCGAGCACCTCGAGTTCCTGGAGCACGCTGACGTCGTTTCCGAGTTCGACGTGGTGATAGTGCTCCTCGGGATCAATGACATGGCGAGATTGGTCTGGGGCGAGCGCGCGGATCGCATCGCCCTGAACCGGGCGAAGGTCCGTGCGCCTTTGTGGCGGCGCTCACGTACTCTCGAGCTCATTCGTCGCTTCTGGTCGGCTGGTGTTGAGCAGGGAAACCTGGTCATGGACCGGGAAGCCCTTTTCGTGAGGGACGCTCAGACCCGGAGGAGCGAGGCGAAGGTAGTCGACGGGGAGATCGATATTGCACCGGCTCTCGGGGACTATGAAAGGCGACTGAGTCGCTTGGTGATGGTCACGAGACGTCGCGGTTTGAAACTTGTGCTCGCCGATCAGCCGACTCTTTTTCGAACCGACCTCAGCCCCGAGGAAGAGCGGCGACTCTGGTTCATTCGGCGGGCCGACGGTGACTTCCTTCCGGCGCGCCGGATGCTGGAGTTGATGAAGAGCTTCAACGACGTCACGGCTTCGGTTGCCACGAGAATGGATGTACCGTTCGTAAGACTTTCAGAAATGACGGGCGCGAGTGACTACTTTTACGACGACTGCCACTTTAGCGAAGTCGGAGCCGAGGAGGTGGCGCGGCGGCTGAGCGAACGGATCGATTGGCAAGGCCTGCTCACCGGCGATTCGAGCTCATCGACCACCGGAGATTCCTGGTCTCGGGAATCGGAGGAGGCGAATGGGAGCATTTAGGCGCGCTTTCGGCGTGGTCCTGACACACATACTGTCGGATTCTCGCTTACGTCGGAGAAGAACAGTCTGCCTTTGTTCTGTTCGCGCCAGCGTCGTCCTGGGCTTGCCGTCAGAGCGCCGGGCGTGTCTGATGGGGACGGGCCCAAGCCAGGGCGACATGAGAATTATCCTGTATCGACAATGATCGACGAACGAACTTCGCGCGGGCGCGAACAAGCGCGAGAGATCCTAAATCGACCGGGAGCGGAATGCAAGGAACTCTCAGAAGGGTGACGAACGGGTTGATCTCGGTTCTCGGCGCGAGGCTTCCGATCCGGACAGTAGAGCGTCTCGCGGACGAAGCCCTGCGTACCAGGCATCGCTTGCACGAGATCGTGCGTCAGCGCGAGGCACGCAGCTCCCCCGCGATAGACCCGCCGATTGTCGCTCCCGGCGGCGAGGCTCTCAGTCGGTCGATTCTGGAGGCGAGCCCCCCCTGGTCAACGGTCACTCCGCTGGACACAAACGTCCCGGGAATGCTGACGGGCGAGGAGAAGCGGTACTACACTTTTATCGCCCGGTTCTATTCTGGTGTAGGCGATGTCGTCGAGCTCGGTCCGTGGCTGGGCCATTCGACTCTTCAGATCGCTCATGCGCTTCGGTCGAAGCCGGAGTTCCGTGGCAGATTCCTCCACGTCTTCGACGATTTCGTGTGGCGGAACGGTTGGATGCGAGAGCCGATCGCCGGAACTGATCTGTCGCCGATTCCAGAGCACGCGAGCTTTCAGGGGTTGTTCGAGCAGCATGTCCAGGAGGTAGGTGAGATCCTGCAGGTGACGCGTGGGAAGCTCTCGGACTACGATGGTAACGAGGACCTCGAGACCATCCAGTGGAGTGGAGCTCCCATCGAGTTGATCTTTGTGGACTGCGGACGCTCGCTTGAGGTCAACCATGCCTGGTGGCGGGCGTTCAGCCCGAGCTTCATCCCGAACCGGACGCTGGTGGTCATGCAGGATTGGCGGCACTACTCTCGAGTTCCGGAAATCTTCTGGGAAAATACCAAGCTCTTTTCGGACAGCCACTCGGACCAGCTCGAACTGATTCACGAGCTACTGGAGGGTGCGCTCGCGACATTCGTTTACCGTCGCCCCTAGCGGTACTTGCGAATGCCTGTGCATTGCCTCCTCTCCCTCTGCGACTGGCTTCCGCCCGATTTCGGGGCGGTAGGGCAATACGCGCTATCGGCGGTGGAGCGGTTGGCGGCCGAGGGCAATCGAGTGACGCTCGTCGGGCTGAGCTCCACGCAGGCTTCGGACAGCTCGCGCGATGTCGGGTCGGGGAGCCTTCGAATCGTCAGGCTCCGGGTGCCGGCATGCGATCGGTCGAATCTCCGCCGCCGGGCCCTCTGGACGTTGCGGACGAACCGTGCGCTCGTCCGGGCTGCGGGAGGGTTCGCTGGCGATGTCGACGAAGTCCTGTTCACAGGCAGTCCGCCCTTTTTCCTGCACTGGGTCGTTGCCGCGAATCGACGGTGGAAGAAACGCCTCGTCTACCGCATCACCGACCTGCATCCCGAGTGCCTGATCGCGGAGCTGGGGCGAACTCCTCTTTGGCTCACTCCGTTCGTTCGCCGGACGAACCGCCTTCGGCGTCTCGTCGACCGCTTCGAAGTCCTCGGCGAAGACCAGCGGCGGCGGCTCCTCGAGATGGGGATTCCCGCGGAGCGGATCGAGCTCCGGCGAGACGAATCGCCGGTGGAGATTGGCCCTTCGGTGGAGCCGCTCCCGCTTCCCGCCGAGCTCGCCGGCAAGAAGGTGCTGCTCTACTCCGGCAACTTCGGCGTGGCGCACGACGATGTGACGTTTGTCGACGGCTACGAGCGCCATCACCGCTCGGGGAGCGGCCGGGTCGTTCTCTGGCTGAACGCGACGGGCGCGAAGGCGGATCGGGTGGAGGCGGAGCTCCGGCGGCGAGGGCTGCCGGTGTATCGCACGCTGCCGGTGCCGCTCGGGGAGCTTGCGCGCCTGCTGGTGACGCCGCACGCGCACCTGATCACGCTACGCGACGCGTTCGTGGGCTACGTGCTGCCGTCGAAGGTTTACGGCTGCATCGCTTCGGGGAAGCCGGTGCTGTTCATCGGCAGCGAAGCGAGCGATGTCGATCTCCTCTGTCGGGAGCGGATTGCCGGGCGCTACACGCGCGTCGCGGTGGGGGATGGCGCCGGCGTCGCCGCGGCGCTCGAGCGGCTCGCCAGCGAAGTGGGCTAGCGCCTGCCGTACCTGTCGATGTCGTCGTGGGCGACGATGTCGACCAAGTGGAGCTTCTCCCCCTCGATCCGAAAGATCAGACGGTCCGACCGGTTCAAGCGCGCTTCGAAGAAGTACTTTTGCGGGAGAATCGGCTTGATCCGATGTCCCGGTGTCGGAGAACGCCGCGAGATGGCGAGCACGACGCTTCGGCAGTGCTGTTGCAAGTCGGCGTCGACCTCACGCAACCGGCGATCGAACCGACTGCTCCTGTAGACCTCCAGGGGCGGTCGGGCCCCGCTCATGGTCGGCTACGTGTGCGGCGAGTCTTCGCGGCCGGGCGTTTCTTCAGGCTGTCGAAGTACGCGGCGACCTCCTCAGGCGTGCCGATTCGAGTCATTCGCCCCTTTTCGATGTCC
>ERZ1292633.1495-Hain-H41-02um-R1-1495-length-25183-cov-7_pt1 | contig 25183 bp, 17 predicted proteins | sample MGYA00564406_ERZ1292633 | MGnify/ENA primary metagenome ERZ1292633 (study PRJEB36523, sample SAMEA6512639) | groundwater metagenome | collected 2019-01-08 | study: AquaDiva: Metagenomics assemblies of 32 groundwater samples | reverse complement strand
AAAGGGGTGCACTTTTAGCTTTGGAGGGGGTGCATTTTTCGCTTTGGTATTACAAAAATGACAAATTTCTTCGACTCATGCGAAAAATATGATACCATAAGCCTATTATGGCTGATATTCCAGAAAAACTGACGAAGCCCTACGACCCTACAACGACCGAGGGGCGCATGTATGTGTTGTGGACCGAGAGTGGATTTTTTAATCCTGACAATCTCCCTGCGCGCCACCAAGAACCGTTTACCATCATCATGCCACCACCCAATGCCAATGGGCGTCTCCATGCAGGACATGCACTCACCATTTCACTTGAAGATATTATGACGCGTTACCAACGCATGCAGGGCAAACGCGCGCTTTGGGTACCGGGTGCCGACCATGCAGGCTTTGAAACACAAGTTGTCTATGAAAAGAAACTCGAAAAAGAAGGGCGTTCGCGTTTCAAGATGGACCGCACGGATCTCTACAACGAAATCATGGCGTTTACCCTCGACAGTAAAAAACATATGGAAGCCGACGTGAAAGCACTTGGCGCATCGTGCGACTGGTCACGTGAAAAATTCACGCTCGACCCAAGTGTGGTTTCTGAGGTGCAAGAAACATTCCGCAAGCTCTACCGCGACGGACTCGTGTATCGTGGCTACCGCACCATCAACTGGTGTACTAAACACCAAACTTCCCTCTCGGATGTTGAGACAGAGACGGTTGAAAAGAAGGACAAACTTTACTATTTAAAGTACGGGCCATTCGTTGTTGCAACCGTGCGCCCCGAAACTATTTTTGGTGATGTGGCAGTTGCAGTGAACCCAACCGACGAGCGATACCAAAAATATATCGGACAAGAAATTTCCGTACAACACCCCGAGGGCACACTCACTTTGAAAGTCATTGCTGATGAAGCCGTGGATAAAGAGTTTGGTACCGGTGCGCTCAAAATCACCCCAGCGCACGACAACAACGACTTCCTTATGTCGGAAACACACAAACTTCCGCGTGTGGTGGTCATCGACCAATTCGGCAAGCTCACTGCAAAAACAGGAAAATACGCAGGTATGAAGATTGCCGAGGCGCGCACCAAGGTGGTTGAGGATTTGCAAGCACTCGGACTCATTGAGAAAATCGAGGACTACACTCATGCAGTACCAACGTGCTACAAATGCAGTACCACCATCGAGCCTCGCGTCATGCCACAATGGTTTGTGAAAATGGCACCACTGGCAAAACGCGCAGCAGACGCGGTGCGCGCGGGTAAAATAAAATTTATTCCTGACAACTTTGAAAAAGTATTTTTGTACTGGATGGACAATTCTCTCGACTGGAACATCTCGCGCCAAATTGTGTGGGGTATTCAAATTCCGGCTCTTGTTTGTACTGCATGCAACACGGGTGCTCTTGATACCGATGCAAAGGAAGGCTCACCTTGTGCTTCGTGCCAGAGTCCGCTTGCCCGCGACACAGACACCTTTGACACTTGGTTTTCCTCGGGACAATGGCCACTTCTTGCACTCGGCTACCCCGACAACAAGGACATGCCTCACTACCCTACCGACGTTATGGAGACGGGCCGTGATCTTATTTTCAAATGGATTCCACGTATGGTTATTTTTGGACTTTACCTCACCAACAAAGTACCATTTCACACGGTCTACTTGAACGGTCTCGTGAACGACAAGCATGGCAAAAAAATGTCCAAGAGCAAAGGGAATGTGGTTTCTCCCATCGAGCTCACCGACAAGTATGGCGCGGACGCACTCCGCATCTCGCTCGTCATTGGCAACACACCGGGCAACGATCTCGCACTTGTGGAGGATAAAATAAAAGGCTACAAACATTTTTGTAACAAAATGTGGAACGCGTCGCGCTTCGTACTTTCAAATATCGGCGACACAACGCTCGACACCGTGCGCCCCACGCTCACGAAGCGCGATGAAGAAATTTTAGCCGAGCTCAACACAACCATTGCCAGTGTGACTGGCCACCTTGAAAGCTATCGCTTCCACCTTGCGGGTGAAGAGCTCTATCATTACTTTTGGCACTCATTTGCCGATATTGTGATTGAGGAAATGAAACCTCGCCTTGCTGGAGCCGATAAAGCATCAAAACAGTCCGCAGAGTGGGTACTTCTCCACATTCTCGCCACCACAACAAAAATGTTCCATCCGTTCATGCCGTTTATTACCGAGGAGCTCTGGTCGATGCTCCCTTCTCGTACTCCTAAAAATTTACTTATCATTGAATCATGGCCGAAAGCATTGTAGCTTGGAAATTGATTGTCATTGCCTTTGCGGGAGGAATCCTTCCTGCTTTATTGTGGCTTTGGTTTTGGCTCAAGCAAGACCGCATATCCCCAGAGCCAAAAGGACTTATCGCAATTTCATTTTTCGCCGGCATGGGAGTTGTTCTCTTTGTTCTCCCTTTTGAAAAACTGGCTGTCACAACACTCCCTGCGTTCATGGATATGCTCAATACCCTGAGCACCTACATTCCATTTGTTGTTTTTCCTGACGAGACCGTGCGCATCATGCTGTGGGCATTTATAGAGGAATCCGCAAAATACCTCGCAGTACTTTTCATTGCTTTCCAAAGTAAGCACTTTGACGAACCTATCGACGCCGTTATTTACCTTATTACCGCAGCACTTGGCTTTGCAGCGCTGGAAAATAGTTTCTATCTCTTTAAAAGCCTGAGCGAGGCAAGCATTTGGAGTGTTGCGCTTGATGGGAATTTACGTTTCGTCGGTGCGACAGTCCTGCATATTGCGAGCTCGGCGTTCCTTGGTGTTACCATCGCATTTTCATTTTATTCCAGCAAATTCGTAAAAATTATCGCGGGATTTCTTGGTCTTGCTTTTGCAACACTCTTGCATGCATACTTTAATTTATCTATAATAGAAGTTGAGGATACGATATCAGCACTCGTGGTATTTTCACGCTTTTGGTTGATGATTGTTGGTATCATTGTTTTGCTCAGTATTATCAAACTCATCAAACCTGAAAAAACTCTTTAAATTTATGAAACGATCTTTTTTTGAACGAATCACCGGCGGAATGACCATCAAAGACAGCTCCCAAGACGAAGAGCTTTTGATTACCTCAGGTGACTCCACTCGTGAATTCCCGACATGGGAACAAGATGAGCCCCAAGAAGGCGAGCTCTCTGTGGATGTATATCAGACTTCCGACTCACTCATTATTCAGGCAATGGTTGCGGGGGTTTCAGCCGAAAACCTTTCTGTTTCAGTAACCCGCGAGCTTGTCACTATCAAAGGCAGGCGCGAAGGCCCTCAGGGAGTCACACGCGAAAATTATTTTCACCAAGAACTCTACTGGGGTTCTTTTGCTCGAACCATCGTTTTACCTCAAGAAGTAGAACCTGAGGAAGTCGAAGCGAGCGAGCGCCACGGGCTTCTCACCATCAAACTCCAAAAAATCGACAAGGGTAGGGTGCAGAATATTAAAATCAAGTCGCTGTAAACATGAGCCAACACAAAAAATTTCGATTATTTTATATGGCAAGTTTTATTGTGTCAGTAGGTCTCTTTTACCTTGGGGATTCTTGGCTTTTTTCCAGAATTATGAACAAAATTTTTCCTTGCGTCCAAGTCGTAGAACCAATCACTTCTTTTCCCTGCCAAGGCTGGTGGGATATTGGATTGATGGGGTTTGCAATCGTTTTGGGAATTGCGTCACTGGGACTAATGATTTTTTCTTTTTTAAAAAACAGGCAGGAAATAGTGGAGGTGTAGTTGCTACAAAATAAAATCACCCAGCCTTATTCAGGCTGGGTGATTTTATTTTTGGTGCCGGGGGGCAGATTCGAACCGCCGACCCCACGCTCTTCAGGCGTATGCTCTAACCAACTGAGCTACCCCGGCATATATAACCTAAACTTACTTTCCCAACAAATTTTTCAATGTCTGCACATCGGACGGAATAGCCCCTGCTTTCCCTTCAAAACTTTGCAGGATGCCAACCGAACTTTGAAAGACTTTCATGTACTTCTGAATTGTCGGTTGGAAGTAGTAGTACACACCGAAAATCGAACCAAGGATTAACGCCCAATATACAAACGTAAACAGCGAGGTCATACGCTGTGCACGTCGCATTGTTCGAAGAATTTTGTTGTTCTCCTTGGTGAGCTCCAGCATCTCATCGATTTTGTGCGACTCAGAATCCATAGGGACACTATACCAGTTTTGCGTGAAAAATCAACTAACAGAGGAGGTGCCTTACCTAACTAAAAAACAGTGCATATAGACTGTTTTTCTTTGGTTGGTGCCACCAGCGGGAATCGAACCTGCATCTAGGGCTTAGGAGTCCCTCGTTCTATCCATTGAACTATAGCGGCGTGCTTAAAATCCTTGATTTTATTAACTCTATCATACTCATGATAAGTTTGAAATACGGCGCTCCTTTCGTTACTCGAACACGACACATTCCATACTTAAGCTTCCCCACTTTTTTTCCTTTTAAAATATTCACACCCAGAATACTCTTCTCGGGTATCTTTAAAACTCCCGCCCAGTACTTTCTAATTTCCTTTTCAGGCATGTCTTCATAAATACGAAGAGTAACTCGAAGCATATCGCGCGTAACTCCGATGTTCAGGAGACATTCAACAAACACTCTGAGCAATTCCGGATCGCTGTTTATAATATTGAGCTCTCTTTTTGTTCCCTCTCCCCAATACAAAGCTGCGAGTATTAATAATTTATCTTTCTCTATGATAGGAAGGAGCATATCTTGAGCTTTTCCAAAACAAATACTCCAGTTTTTCTGCGCACGAACTTTGCTCCCTCCCTGTTTTGATTTAAGAAGTTCCACGTATTGAGGTAATACTGTTACATTCTTAATATACTCAAAAACAGTAGCACTTCCTCGTTTTATAATTTTCTGAATTTCAGGAAGGCTATGCCCTGTCTCTCGAAGGTGTACCATCTTTTCAATTTCCTTTTTTGTGATTGGTTTTCCTCGCATATATATTGTGAAGCAAGTTGCCGTCACTAAACGGCTCTGCTCTATCTAATAAAAAGCAAAACAAAACCCCTAATGGGGTTTTGTGGGTGCTTACGCAATACCCAAGAGACTTGCAAGTTTTGCTTTGTCGAAACCAATGACCATGTCATTGTCCACAAAAATAACCGGTACTCCCATCTGTCCACTTTTCTCAATCATTTCTTTTCTTTTTTCAAGATCGGTGCCCACATTGTACTCATCGTACGCTACGCCTTTTTCGGTAAAGAAATCCTTTGCCATTTTGCAATAACCGCAGGTTGGCGTTGTGTAAATAGAAACTTTTTTCATGTGATTTAATGTTTAAAATTTAAAAACAGCATATTCGACGCCTCCTAATAACTTCCCTATTTTACCACAACCAGAAACAACACGCCAGCACAAGAAGGACTTTATTAAATTGTGCGGGTACGGAGAATCGGTCACGAATAATTTTGCTATGCAAAATTTTCGCGACCCCGCCTCGCCGACAAGCACTCGCTACGCTCGTCTTGTATACCGGCTCCGGCTTTCGATTCTCCGTCCCCGTCACAAAATATAATCCATAAACGCATACGCATTTATGTCATTATTTTGTGCGGGTACGGAGAATCGAACTCCAATCTACTGCTTGGGAAGCAGTCGTCCTACCACTGAACGATACCCGCAAAAAAACACCTGCTGTTATTACCCACCTTTTCCCTATTCCCCATCAAAGAGAGACATGAAACGACCCCACAGACTTCTTTCTTCTACCCCCTCACCATTCTTACCTTTTTTGGCATCTACGTCAACTATAATTACAACTTCTTCAGAAGGGCGCGCAACGGTGTATTTTTGACGAGCCTCCCCTTCTGCCCCCTCGGGACTACGAAGCCTCGTCAGGCTCTTTTCGAGCCCCTGAACGCGCAAATTTAGCTCTTCCACGGCACGTGCCGCCTGAGCCCGTTCCCCTTGCGCAATAACCGCTTTTTGATGAATTTGCCACGCTCCGCGCCCTATCACAACCACGAGGAAAAACAGGACAACAAGAGTTGCCTTTGAATACAAAATCTTGCGAAATTTTTTACGCTCTTGAAATGGAAGCATTTCTCCTGTAGTATAGAACAATATTCATCCGACGACCATGATGTTCGACAAAAAATACAAAAAATACTGGAATACGTTAGGAGTAGCGGTAGCAATATTGGTTATCATCAGCATGGTACTCCTCTACGCCGCACCGAGCCTCCTCATCTAATTTCCTCCTCAAAAAACTACCCCAAAATGGGGTTGTTTTTTGTGTTTTCACAACACTATTCCTACGCCTCACCACCGCGCACCATTTTAAGAAATACTTCGTGCGGAATATCCACCGTACCTTGCGCTTGAAGTTTCTTTTTTCCTTTTTTCTGTTTTTCCCAGAGTTTTTTCTTGCGACTAATATCACCTCCGTACAAATACCCCGTCACATCTTTTTTCATTGCCGTGAGTGCGCGTGAAGAAATGATGCGCCCGAGACCCTTTCCTTGGATTTTCACCGTGAACAACTGTTTCGGCAAAATTTCATGAAGTTTTTCTACCATCTCTTCAGCGTCACGCTCAATACGACGTCGAGAGACAACTCGCGAAAACGCGGGGACAACTTCCTCGGCAATCAAAATGTCGAGGCGCGCTACATCAGCTTCACGAAGCCCGATGAGCTCATACGCAAGTGAGGCAAAGCCCGACGATGCGCTTTTCAAATTATCAAAAAAGTTTCGCATAAGTTCACGAAGTGGCATCTCAACCTCGATTGCCGTACGGTTGTCACCAAAAAGTTCTGTTGCTCCCACCACCGCCTCATGCTCGTAGAGGAGTGACATGATGGGGCTCACGTAAACAGGAGGAGTAATAATCTTAACCCGCGCCCATTGTTCAAAAATTTTGCTCGTACTGCCGTAGTCGGGGAAAAGGTGCGCCGAGTAAATAACTTCTCGTTTTCCATTGTTTCTCATTTCTACTTCGTAGGTAATCGACGGCGTTGTCACAATTATCTCCAAGTCAAACTCGCGGCGTAGGCGCTCGGTAACAATTTCCATATGAAGCATTCCCAAGAACCCACAGCGATACCCGCGCCCAAGAACACCTGAAACTTCTTCTTCAAATGAAAGTGACGAGTCCGAAAGACGCAAAATCTCAAGTGACTGTTTAAGGAGGGTGAAGTCATCAGCACTCTCCGGATATACCGACGCCCACACGACGGGTCGAGGCTTCATGTAACCGGAAAGTGCGGGAAGTGTGCCACGAGGTGAAAGAATTGTGTCACCTACTGAGGCAATGCCCGGTTTTTTAATACCGGTCAAAATGTACCCAATGTCCCCCGCAGAAATAGTGTCAGTATCTACCATGTCGGGATGGAAAATACCTACACCGAGCGCCCCAAACTTTTCATGCGCTTCCGCAAACGTGAGCGCATCATTTTTGCGTGCTTCGCCATCAAGCACGCGGAGGTACACGATAATCCCCTTGTGACTTGAGTAACCAAAATCAAAGACTAAAGCACGAAAACTCCCCACTGCTCCATGCTCTGAGACTGGCGCCGGAACGCGCTCAATGATGGCAGCAAGGATTTCCGGCACACCCTGCCCTGTTTTTCCAGAGACCTCAAGCACTTCGTCTGGAGAAATATTCAAAAGTTTCGCCACTTCTTCTTTTACATCCTTTGGGCGCGCTAGTGGCGAGTCCACCTTGCTAACCGCGGGAATGATCACCAAACCCGCTTCGCGTGCCATAGCGAGCACGGAGAGGGTTTGTGCCTGCACTCCCTGAGTTGAGTCCACAAGTAAAATTGCGCCCTCGACTGCTTTCATGGCGCGCGACACTTCATACGAGAAATCGATATGCCCCGGCGTGTCGATGAGGTTCAGCACGTACTTCTCACCGTTCAGCATATGCTCCATTCGCACCGGCTGCATTTTGATGGTGATGCCACGCTCGCGCTCGAGCTCCATGGAGTCGAGCACCTGCTCCTTCATTTTGCGTGCTTCCACGGTGTGGGTCACCTCGAGCATGCGGTCAGCAAGCGTCGACTTTCCGTGATCAATATGAGCAATAATCGAAAAATTCCGGATGTGTTTGAGTTCCATAACTCTCCCACCATAGCATTAAATCAAGGTTTTTTCTAGGGTTTTGAAGAAAAGTACCTCATATCCCCTCCTTTTGTTACATCGAATTCAGTTTCCCCCTCGTCTTGGGCCCCAAATTCCCATACCCCGGAAGGTTAGGTCCTGAGATGTTGTACTTCTCTTGGAAAAGCTTGAGGGCTTTGAGGGTAAGTGGTCCAAAGTACTGAGTAGGAGTTGCGGTAAAGAATCCTTCTTGTGCGAGTACTTGCTGGAGTGCCATGACGTCAGCGCCACGGGATCCCACAAAGAGCATGCGCTTGAAGGTGGTGCCGGTAGGTGCTGAGGTTGTACCCGGAGTGATGGTTGTGGTGGTAATGGATCTCAGTGCCAGAATGGTGTTTGCTTTGGCACGAGTGGTGGTTGCAAAGAGACCATTGCCTGTTGTTTGTCCGCCAAGTACTTCACTCCTGTATTTCTCTTGGAACTTCGTGAGAGCAAGTTTGGTTGCGGGACCAAAGTAGCCAGTAGGTGTTGCAGTCAGAAGCTTCTCTGACACCAAGAGGTTTTGGAGCGTGGTGACGAGTGGTCCTCTGTCCCCTACTTTGAGTTCTTTGGTGAAGACCGGAATGAAGGTTGAGATGACTGCGGGACAGAGTTGTCCGGTCTGGGTGCTGAAGCGAGTGGTTGCCGTACAGCCAGGAATGGATGCTCCGCCTGCTCCCTGTGTGAAGGTTGGTGTGGGAGGAATGACGGTGATTGGTGTTGCGACAAAGGTTGGGGTTCCTGGTACAGAAGCGGTGACGGTCACCACATTGCTCTGTGTCGAAGGAGGGGTAATGATGACGGGAGCGGGTGCGGGTGCACTGCCACCTCCTCCACCACCTGATGAACCGCCACCAGAACTTCCGCCCCCGCCTCCGCCGCCACCACTTGGTGCAGGTGCAGGTGCAGGTGCTGCCACCGCGACACTGGTGGATTGGGTTGCCGTGTCACAGGTCAAGGTGAAGCTTGCTGCAGAACCAATGGAGCTGATGGTCTCAGTACCCGTGAGTCCTTTAGCACCACTCCATCCTCCGGATGCAGAACAAGTGCTTGCGTTCGTTGAGGACCAAGTGAGAACGGTTGAGCCACCCGTGGTAATCGAGGTTGGGTTGGCCGTAATGGTTGCTGTTGGGTTAGGTATTGCGGAAGGTACAGTGACAATAATCGTAAGGGACTGGGTAGCGGTGCCACAGGTTAAGGTGTAGGTGCCGGTTGCGGTGAGGTTGCTCAAGGTTTGGGTTCCCGAGAGTGCCTTGGTGCCGCTCCAGCTACCTGATGCAGTACAGCTGGTTGCGTCAGTTGATGACCATGTCAGGATTGCGCTTCCGCCACTGGTTACCGACGTCGTGTCAGCAGAGAGGGTGACGGTGGGGGTTGCAGGTACAGTGACAACAACGGTGGTTGACTGTGGTGCGGTGGTGCCACCGGAGCCAGTACACGTCATGGTGTAGGTAGTGTCAGCAGAGAGAGCAGTGAAGGTTTGGGTGCCTGAAATTCCTTTGGTTCCTGACCATCCATTTGTCCCGCCTGTTGCAGTACAGCTCGTTGCGTTGGTGGAGGACCATGTGATGACCGTTGAGCCACCACTCGTGACTGATGCTGGGGTTGCAGCAATGGTTACGGTAGGTGCTGAAGGAACAACTGCGTTGACGGTAATGGTGACACTCTGGTTTACCGAGCCTGTGGTGTTGGTACAGGTCAACGTGTAGGTACCGGTTGCGGTGAGAGCGGTTAGGGTTTGAGTACCACTCGTTGCCTTAGCTCCACTCCATGCGCCGGATGCGGTACAGCTGGTTGCATTGGTCGAAGACCATGCAAGCGAAGCATTGCTACCTGAGGTAATGGTGGTCTGGGGCGATGTGAGGCTTACGGTAGGAAGTGGGACAACAGCGGTAACCGTGATGGTGACACTACGGTTAGTAGAACCTGTGGTGTTGGTACAGGTCAACGTGTAGGTACCGGTTGCGGTGAGAGCGGTTAGGGTTTGAGTACCACTCGTTGCCTTAGCTCCACTCCATGCGCCGGATGCGGTACAGCTGGTTGCATTGGTCGAAGACCATGCAAGCGAAGCATTGCTACCTGAGGTAATGGTGGTCTGGGGCGATGTGAGGCTTACCGTAGGAAGCGGGAGTGCGGTGACCGTTACCGTGGTTGACTGTGCAGAAGAACCGCCGGCTCCGGTACAGGTCATAGTGTAGGTGGTTGTGATGGTAGGGTTGAATGCTTGGGTGCCACTGATTGCTTTCGTTCCCGTCCAACCATTGCTTGCCGTACAGGTGGTGGCGTTGGTGGATGACCAGGTTACCGTGATGGGGCTGCCACTGGTGACTGAAGCAGGGGTGGCAGAGATTGTTACTGTAGGGACGGGAGTTGCTGCCATGACCGTGATGGTGACACTCTGACTTGCGGAACCTGCGGTGTTGGTACAGGTGAGGGTGTAGGTACCGGTTACCGTTGGGGTTAATGTTTGGGTTCCTGAAAGTGCTGCGTTACCACTCCATGCTCCGCTTGCGGTACAGGAGGTTGCTCCAGTCGATGACCAGGAGAGGGTTGCACTACCACCTGAGGTTACCGAGGATGCTGATGTGGTGAGGGTTACCGTAGGTGGTGTCACGGGTACGGTGACGGTAATGGTGACCGATTGCGTCACACTGCCACCGGCTCCCGTACACATCATGGTGTAGGTACCGGTTGAAGTGATGTTGCTAATGGTTGCGGTTCCCGAGATGCCCGTGACTGAAGGTACACCACTTAGGCTACAGCTGGTAGCGTTCGTGGTAGACCAGGTCAAGATTGATGCTGAACCGCTACTTACCGTCGTGGGGGATGCGGAGAGGGTGAGGGTGGGGGGAAGAACCGAGGCAGAGGTGACGGTGGTGTTGGAAACGACCACTGTCGTCGCTGTTCCCGTGTTGTTCGACGTGACCGCAAGACCAATATAGTCGGTGCCAGTCATAGTGATATTGATATTCCCCACAAGGGTCCAAGGTCCGGTTGCAGTGGTACCATAGTATGAGGTGAGGGTGTTTCCTGCACGCACCAAACGAAGGAAAATAGGAGTAGTTCCTGTGTAAAGATCGACGGAAGTCGATGCACCATCTTGCGCAGTCCTTCGTTGAAATGAGATGCCATTTGCGGCACTAATAACCAACATGGCATGTGTACTTCCTCCGGTCAGGGAATCGCGGATCATAACACCTGCCTTTGCCCAGTCTGCAGTATTTACCAAAGAATCGACGCGGGCAATAATTTCTGCGTCTCCGGTGATGGGTTGATTCACAAAGCTGAAGTGGTCAGTGTTGTCCCAAATATCAGGTCCTCCCACTGAAATAGTGAAAGTGTTGGTGGTGAAAGACGCCGTTCCCGCGGGAGTTGGTGCACCGATGTCAGTGAGCGTCCAAGGTGCGGGAAGTGAGCCTCCACCTCCACCACCACCTGAAGCACCGCCAACCGTAATCGTCGCTGACTGAAGTGATGAGGTTCCGCCACTTCCCGTACAGGTGATACTGTAAGTGCTGGTGGTTGCAGGACTCAATGTTGCCGAACTTGCAGTGCCCAAGGTGCCACTCCAACTACCAGATGCGGTACATGCTGTCGCGTTGGTAGAGCTCCAGGTGAGGGTTGAGCTTCCGCCACTGGTAATTGTTGTTGGGTTTGATGAAATCGTTACCGTGGGTACTGGTGTGCCGCCACCACCTCCACCTCCACCACCACCACCACCTGAAGGTGCACCGCGGGGAACAATCCCCCACACGGGCTCGAGTGAGTAGTCTGGTGTCCCCATGCTCACAAATTGATTCCAGGTGGTCAAAGTAGCGGCACCTGCATCAACTGCCATTGCCAGTGCTGGCTGCATGTTGGAATAATAGCCGGTACCAGAAGTTGGGTAGCCTGTTAGCATGAGACCTGATGTTGGGCATGCTTGCGCCGACTCAACAGGAAAGTTCGCCTGATATAATTGTTGAAAATTAGAGTAGTATGAACCAGACAAATTTACGATTCCGGCAGGGTATCCGTATTGAGTAGCCCAATATGGACAATAACCATTACCTCCCTCACCCATACGACCAGCGGGCCACAAATTTAGCCAATTTTTCATTGAAAGGGCGTTGGTGCTCGTATAGCCAAGGTCTACAGCCCAGTTGAAAACTGCGCCGAAAAAATCATTTTGCCATGGTGAATACTTGGTAGGCCAGTCGTAATCCTGAATTGCTCCAAGTGTATTTGCTGGCGCCAAAGACCATTTGGTCGCTTTGTCATCAATATTATTGTACAGCTTTGTGACGAAATAATTTTTTAACGGCGAGCTGTCTGGGGTGACAGCAGCAGCACCGGCAAGAGTTCGAATCCCCCAAGCCTGACTTCGATTTTGCCCAGTTATAACTCCTTTATCATATTGACGATATGAGTCATTGTTTTGCACCATCCCCCAATTGGCAAGGAATTGTAATTCTTCCAAATAATAATAATCACCCGTAAGCACGTAGCCAAGATAGCCAACCAATGGAGAGTGAGCAATATCATGAGCATTAGGATTTCCTCCAGCCCCTAAAACAAGTCCGCTGTCGGTCGACTGTTCCGTTGCGTACGGATATGTATCGATGGATATTGGCAAACCTGTCCCCTCATCACGATAGTGATAACTAAACGCGCCGCCACCGCTATCATTAGCAAGGACTGCATTGTAGGCACGAATATCTGCGCCCATAACATACGACGCATACCATTCAGGCATGAGACCAATTTGTGGACTATACCCTGTGCCCGACCAATCCGCACGCAGATTTGCAATACTCATTGGTACAATAGTTTGTGAATACGAGTTGAGGACACTAGCTTGTGGTGTTACCTTTGCATAATTCGGCACCATCTTTGTGTCCCTCAAATACTGTGTATCCGGCTTTGCATAAATCTTCGGATCCGTATTGTTCCACCATCCCACTTGATGCCACCTCGTATGGTGGTACTGGGTGAGGTTCAATCCCCCGTTGTTATAAATAGTAGTCCCGCCTACGGTGAATGTGGGTATGTAAGTAAAAGAAGTTGCTCCCGCTTTGAATGACCAGTTATTCTCCACCACCGCGTCCACTCTCACTTTCGTAATCGGAGAACCTGAATAGGCACGCACATGGAAGTACGCGGTGAGGTGGGGGTGCGGAGTTCCTCCTGCGGTTTTGACGGGTCCTCCCACGATCCATTCAGAGACTTCGGGACCAGAGAGTCATTGAATGGGGGTGGTGGTTTGGAGGAGGTTCTTGGCAGATGCGGTGTAGACGGTGCCACCGACATTCAAGCTCACCTGAGAATCAAAGGTGGTAGCAAGGAGGTTGGTGAGAGAAACGGGAGTTGGTGCTGTGCCACCTGCTTGTGCGGAAAGGGTGATGGTCTGAGTTCCACTTCCTGCAAGTGAAGGGAGTTTGGCGGTAAGAATGGCGTGCCTCAAGGATCCATCAGCGTGGGTTGCTTTCTTGTCGACTTGGAGGGTGACGGGGTTGTTACTTGCATCTTTGGCGATGACGGTAGAGCCTGCGGGTACGTCACCTTGTTTAAAGACATGACCGAAAGTAATGGGGGCGTTGGTTTGTGCTGTGGCAGTAGTGTTTTGGAGTTGGACTGTGGTGATGGAACCAGAGGGGGCTGGAGTTGAAGAGGTTACCGTGACAACTACTGATTGTGCCACCGTTCCCCCACTTCCTATACAGGTGAGGGTGTAGGTACTGGTGCTGGCTGGAGTGAGAGAAGCTGAGCTTGCGGTGCCGAGGGTGCCACTCCATGCACCGCTTGCAGTACAACTGGTTGCGTTGGTTGATGACCACGTGAGGGTGGTGGGTGAACCACTGGTTACTGAAGTTGGGTTTGCGGAAAAAGTGAGAGTGGGTGCGGGAGTAGGAGTGCTTGAAATACTGACGGTGACTCCCTGAACAGCAGAACCACAGGTGAGGGTGTAGGTTGCGGTTGCCGTGAGAGGGCCGGTGGTTTGTGAACCGCTTGTTCCTTTGACACCACTCCATGCACCACTTGCGGTACAACTAGTTGCATTAGTGGATGTCCAAGACAAGGTTGCTGAACTTCCACTCGTGACAGAAGTGGGGGTGGCAGAGAGGGAGACGGTGGGGGTGGTGCCGCCACCTCCGCCGGAGACGGGGAGTTTGTATGCATAAACATTCTCGGTGGTTTTATTTACCACAATGAACGCATTCTTTGAGGGTATGTAGCGGAAACGACCATAGGTTCCGCGACCGTTTGCCGCAGTTGGCGTAATGGTATTTGTAGGAGCAGGATTTACTGCGGTCCATACCCACGTAGTAGGATTTAAAGTATACACAACTGCTCCACCATTCCATGCCACAAATTGATTACTTGCCGTGTCATAGACAAAACCCGGGTCACCTGCGCTCAAAATACTTGTCGCACCGGTAGAAGTAACACTTTGACGGGTCACGTTTGCTGGATTTGAAATATCCCATACAATGAACTTACCGTCACCTATGCCAACCATGTTGTGACGAATAGGATCGATGGCCATCGTCATAGCATAATCAAACGCAAGATCACTGTTTCCATTATCCCCCTTAACCCATGTATTGGTTGATGGGTTATACCGATACAAAGCAGTTGCCACATCATACGATGGGTCATAACCCGTACCTTTCATCCATGTGTCCCCAGTCCCTGAATCATATGCTGTTGTTGCACCAATTCCATACCCGGAAGCATCTGCCAGTCTAGACCAACTATTGGTGGATAAGTTTAACGCCATGGTGTAACCGGTGTGACCACCACCTGCTTCACAAAAACTACCGATACCAAACGTCACAAAAGAATCGAGCGTTGGTACATACTGAAGAAAATTGTAGGTGTGACTAGACGCTGGACGACCATCGGGATTAAGAGGTGCACACTGCGTAACAGGATTACTTGGTTCGGTAAGTCGGGACCATAACCCTGTGCCGATGTTAAAAGCATACACTTCATTGCCTCCATACCCCGCATGCCCACCACCCGTCACAATAAGACGGTCGCGTGTCGTATCGTACGCACCCCCTGCCCAATCATCCATAACCGCTTGCTGTCCCTCAACACCAGAGTAGCTACAATTTCGCGCAGGACATGGATCCACCGCACTCATGTTTGAGTTTGGAAACATGTACCACTCTCCCGGCGCGAGTGTATCAATCGGTCCCGCTGATACCAATGACGGAAAGAGAACTGTCATGAAAATGACGGCTAATAATCTTAGGAAACTTTTAAGAAATGTTTGGGGCATGGTGATGGGCAATGATTACTAAAATTAATATTAAAATATGCCTCTTCATTATACACTATCCGTATGGGGGGGTGGTAGTGCTTGCTTAAGATCTTAAGAATTAAACCTCTTTGTAACTGACCTTTTTTAAATCTCCTCCTTGTCCGGCATAACGACGCGGGTTTTCCAGAATTTGCGGGTGAGCGCGGTGCGCACTTCCCTCACCTCGGTGTTATCCATGAGTTCGAGAATGAGCCACCATGTAAGAAGCCCCGCAATCCCCGCAACAAACCCTTGTGTGAAAATACCCCAAAACGTTTCGAGGTCGAGATATCGGTAGACATTTCCATCTTTGATACCAAGCACTTGCAAAAATTCATAGGCAACCACTCCTGCAATCATTGAGGCAAAAAGTCCTTGGGTAAAAATAATTTTAACCAAAGAAAACGACTGATTAAAATATTTACGAAACAAATACATAAGGAGTCCAGCATGAAGAAGCATGCCAACTGAATATGCCAAAGGAAGCATAAGCACCTCCGTCCCAACCACCCCTTCTACACGAAACAACGATTCTATAAAATCACGGAAAAAGGAGCTGTATTCGTATCCACGCAGAAGTCCATAACCACCAACAACAATAACCGCCGACGAAAGGATATTCACCACCAAAGGCACAGCATTTCGTTCCGCAGCATAAAACGCCCGCACAAATAAAAGTGAGAGCGACTGAGCGGCAATCGAAATAGCAAAGAGCGCGAGGCACGCGGCGGTTAACATCGTGGCTGTCCAGTCAAACGATCCGGATCCTAAAATCGCTCGGACAATTTGCGCGCGAAGAACTACCATCAACACCAAAATCGGCAACGACCAAAAAATGATGTGCTGCGTCGCCAAGATAACTTGGTTCAAGAATTTTGTTATTTCTTCTTGCGCAAAATGTTTTGAAAGTGACGGAAAAGCGGCTGTCGCATAACTGACCCCGATAATGGCGACGGGAACCGACTGCAAATTGAGCGCAAAGTTGAATACTGTAATCGAACCTTTTTCCATAATAGCCGCAAATGCCACCAGTGCAAAGAGAGCAATTTGATTCGACATCATACCGACCGAACGCGGCGCTGAAACACGTATCACTTCCCACACATCAAAAAACGAGGGTTTAAACGAAACCGTAAGCGAAAAACCGTTTCGAAAGCTCACGAAAAATTGTACAAAAAAATGCAGAAACGCTCCCAGCACTACCCCAACCGCAAGTCCGACTGAGCCGAATATTGGATAGAAAAAAATCGCACCAACAATAATGCCGATGTTGTACAGAAGTGGCGCCAGCGCAAATGCAAAAAACTTACGGAGCATTTGCGTAACACTGCCCAAAAGATTGGAAAGCCCAAGCAGGATTGGGGAAAGAAGGAGGAGGCGCGTCATGGTGACCAGCTCGGCATTCTGAGCAACATCAAACCCGGGAAAGAGCACGTGGGAAAGCCAAGGTACCGCAAAGAAAAGTCCGACGCTCACCCCGACAAGGAGTGTAAAAAATACGGTAAAAATATCATTCAAAAACTTCTGTGCGCGGGCGTCACTTTCGCCTGCCCGCTTGGTAAGAAGAGGAATAATGATAATTGCCGACATAAAAGACGCAATTCCAACAAAAAGAAAATCAGGAATGCGAAATGCCGCGTAATAAATATCGAGCGTCTGACTTGCCCCGAACAAATGAGCAAGCAGGCGGTCACGAAAAAGCGCCAACACCTGAGAAAGGATTGCAAAAAGACCCAAAAGAAAAGCAGCCTCATGAAGGCCGTTCCATTCACGATGAAACAGAGCAAGAAGTTTCTTAACCATTACTACAGAGTATACACAAAGGAGTGAGTGTAATGCAAACTTGAAAGATTTGCATTACCGAGCGAGTGCCGTGTATATTGTACCCAGTTATATACTCGCGAAATTGCTCGGGCGCAAATTTAAAAAACAACCCCCAAATGAAGAAACTAACAGCAAGCAAACAGAGAAAAACCTCGGGTTTCCCCGAGGTTTTTCATGTACCTATATTGAGCAAGCGCAGTACGATATCAAACGTCCCATTCTTTGGGCGAAATACCTGCCTGTCTTAAAATCTCCGAAAGCAACGACCGAGAAATGTCGCCTCTGTGCGGATTGGGTATTCGAAGCTTAAATTCACCCCGAACCATGTATAGATGTTTCGCTCCGGGCAAAGGACACTCAAAGCCAAACTCTCGAAGTCGTTTCAAAAACTCCCGATGAGAAATATTTTTAGGCATGCTTCAGCGTGCGAATACTCCCGCCGTACGAGAAACCGGGAACCGTCTCATGCGAATGAACTTTGAGCAAAAGCCATCCTTCGAGCACTTCATAAAGTTCGTGCCGACATTCTTCGAGATTTTTTGCATTTGCCCACACACCGCGAAACTTTGGAATTTCTCCAAAATAGGTACCGTCCTCAAGAATTTTGTACTTTGCACGCTTAAGGTTTTGATCGATAAATTGATTAATCATACATAAATAATATAACACAAATCGAGCAAAAAGAAAAACCTCGGGTTTCCCCGAGGTTTTTCATATACTCATATCGATAAGCCGAATTCTGTGTCGAGCACCATTGCTAGTGCTCGACGGCAGTCATTTATCTAGGCGGTGAGTTACCCCACCGCTCGAGCGGCACTCCACGCTTGCGCGTGGCACGGCCTTGCACCCAAGTAAGGATTTAGCCGTTTCACCCCGCATGTTGCCATGCAGACTCACCCGTAGAAAATTTCTACGGGTGCCCACTTCTTTCGTTATGGGCGTCTCTGCTCGCACCTCTGGAATTGCTTCCGACGGGCGTTACCCGCTACCCTGCTCCGCAAAATATTGCTACCCTGCGGGAATGTTCGGACTTTCCTCCCCTGCTTGCGCAGGAGCGACTGCCTGATATGGGTAATTATAATTATACCATTTTTTGCACCAAAAAGCAACTTGCTCTGCATGCAAAAAAACCCTTACAGCGTAGGGGTTTTTTTGCATGGTTCATCCTACAAATCTCTCCTTACTCAGCCCAGATGACAAAAGTGAACACCTTTGTTCCATTACCCAATTCGCGTTCATGCAAAGAACTTTTCCCATCGCTTGACCTCTTTATCTCTCTGCCCCACTCTGATGAGTTTGTGGTATCAATATCCTCACGGACACTACCCTTGCGCGCCGGCAAACCAAGAAGCTTGCTCCCTAGTGTAGTGATAGTGTCGAGATGAGTATATATGGTTTCAAGCTGGACATAATCATGAGTATTAGGGTATTCGTTACTCAATTGACCATACAAAGCTCCGCTTGGATCATTCGTATAATCCATGCACGTACCCAGATTTGCATTGTTGAAAATTTCATCTTGGTGACCAAGCCCAAAAGTGTGTGCAATTTCCTGACACATTACCAGATTTCTCCATGCAGGAGTATTGTATGTTGCAGTGGCAAAATATGTATCGTTCAATTTTACAGTTCCTTGTGTAATATGCTCACCAGTTGCCCAAATAGATGCAATGCCAAGCCATCCCGTCTTGCCATATTTAGTATTGCACACTTCTACGCGACCCAACGAAGGTTTGCATGTTCGTGGGTCAGCAGCAAGACTTGGAACAATCACTGTTTCCAAAACTGTTGATGCGTTCCACTCCGCTGAGGAAGTAGCAAGATGTGAGTCCCACACTCCTGACACTTTGTCGCCAAGCTTGAGCACAAAAGGGGTACTTGTGCGCGCCCAATGATAATTCCCCCATGTGTGACTTGCGTATGCAGTTGTCGCAAGAACACCAAGAAAAACAACTACGGTAGATAACGTAAAGATTTTTTTCATACAAGCATTAGAGGGGACCGAGATTTACTAATAAACAAATAATTATTTCTTCACTTCCTTCTTTGGTTTCTTTTTTTCTTTGTGTGCGTCTCTTCCTTTTGCCATAAAATTTATTGAAATTAAAACTATTAATCATTAACCCACCACCGACCTTGGCTCAAAATTCTTAAGGTCGGTGGTGGGAGCACGGGACATTAGCTCGCTCTATTAAACAATCTCGCAAACCCCTGCTACGCACGCGAGCTCTTTCGACCCTTGTGTTTGATCCTCGCGTTCGTAGGTTACGATTTTTGAAAAATCAATTTCAGGGAATTTTTTCACCATCTCTTCGTATTTTTCTTTTGTAATCTCCTCGTAGGGGGCGAGGCGGTACACATGGTTTGAGCGAGGGAGGAACGAGAGTCCACCAATCATGTCCCAGTTTTCGTAAAGCCAGTTTGCGACCGCGATCCATTCATTGTCCCCTACTGAAATTGTAACCGATGGATTGTGTTCCGTAAAGCTCTCTTTTACCATTTTCCAATACTCAAGTTGCGCGAGCGCTGTTTGATCATTCTTGAAGATTGATTTCTCTGGCGCTTTGACCGGAAACTCAAGCACGTAGGTCACAGCGCTTTCTGCCGACTGACCAACCTCCGGATGGTACTGTACTCCCTGATCTTTCATCATCTTGAAAAGACTGTCGGTGGCAGCAATGCGAATGCGGCGAATGTAATACTGAGAGTGACGAGGGTGCATTCCCGATGATGCATCTACGAGCTGTGATACGGTCCCCGAAGGTTTTACCGCAGTAACCGCTACTGAGGCATTGATACCAAAACGCTTTGCATACTCCTTATTCATTTTGACCGCTTCGTCGCGAATCTTGGACATGAGCTTTGGGTCGCGCACGGTGTGGCAATCCCACTGACCGGTGATAGAAACCCCGAGCAAACGCTCCTCTTCGCAGTTTTCTTTCCACTCTTTTGAGAGGTAGCCGAAGTTTGTAAGTGATGACTGGTAGGTGCCCAAAATAGCAGCGATACGAGCTTTTTTAAGAAGTGACTCCTCAGTATCGTCCGCCCGTGCGACAATCTCGGAAAGGTTACAGAACTGCTTTGATTTCAAAATGATTTCGCCACAGGGATTTGTGCCGCAGGTATCAAAGTCTTTTTCGAGCGTTTTCTGACGACGTGCAGGCATTTGCTTCATGATTGACCCGCGATTGAAGATACCGCGCTCACCAGAACCACCTTTCATGAGCGAGACCCATTCCTCGAGAAATTCAGCGTTGGAAGGTTTTTGCCAGTATACCGCAGAATTGTTTGCCATCATGCGCTGTGGGTCAGTAAGGTAAAACTGCCCATCTTTGGCGGGGCGCATATCATGATCATCCAAGTCGGAAAGCGAGATGAGGGCACTACGACGCACTCCGCCTGAAACCACTACTTCGCCGACTTTACAGATAATATCGTGGAGGTCGAGGTTTGAAAGTCGACGGCCTTGTTTTTTCAAGAGACGCTCGCGCGAAAAATCAATGAGTGAAATGAGGGGCTCCGGACCCGAGCTTTTGCCGCCCATCGTCAAAAGACGCGCACCGGCAGGGCGAAGTTTTGAGTAATCAAACTTCACATCCGTGCCACCAAACCATGCGTTCATACCAAGCACGTACGCATCCGCCCAACCCTCTTTGCTGTCGTGCACAACATGAGTAGGAAGTGCTTTGCCAGTCTGCTTTTTAATCTGCGGGAACATCTGCGCGTTCTGACTTTCAATAGAATACCCAACTCCCGTACCACACATAAGGAGGTACATGATTTCGCCTAAATCCTGCGTGCATGACGGCGCAATAAATGAGCAGTTATAGCCAGTGACATTAGTCTTGCGTGCTGCATCACCTGCGCTCCACAAAAGACGCATTGAGGGCATTGCATCTTGTCGCAAAATTGCCTCACGAACTTCCGCGTACTCTTTTTCAGCAAGCTTAGTGCCTAAATTTTCCTTCATGAACGCCATATAGCGGTCGACTGTCTCAATCCATGTCTCACGACGTCCTTCGGTCGGCAACCAGCGAGAATAGGTACGATAGTAGACAAACTCTGACATTGGATTGCGGAAGTACTTCTTTCCTTCAGCAACCATATTTTTCACATTTTCCGGAATTTCCCCCTGTGCTGCACGAGCACGTGAACGTTCTTCGCGATACAAAATGTACGCCTTGGCGGTTTTGACATATTCCTCCAAAATAAGCTCTTTTTCAACAACATCTTGAATACCTTCGACGGTCGGAACAAAATCCTTGACCAGTTTTGAAACTCGCGTTAATTCAGATTGTACTTTTCGGGCAATGTACTCAGCCTCTTTGCGCTCTCCTTCCCCTGTGGAGCGCATCGCTTTGAAGACCGCAGTGACAATATGCTCAATATCAAACGGCATAACCGTCCCATTGCGCTTACGAACGCCTAAAATGGGTGACTTTTTCACTTCTATGGGCGCCGCTTTGTGTTGTTTTTGGGTCTTCGACATATCGTACAATGAATTAACAAACTTATTATTAAATGCAAACTTTTCGATTCTTCAGATTTGGTCGCGTAAGTCCTCTGGACGCGGTCAAATCTGCAGAATCGTGTCGCGGAAGTCTTTTGTATGCGACAATGCAAGGCTGTCCTCTTATTGTACTCCTAAAATTTTTTTGAGAAAGGTGGATAACTCAAAAAACTGACACAGAAAAACAAAAAAAGATGTGTGTAAACCTGTGTCTTTTAAAACCGTTCATTTATCTGAGAATTTCAAGGGACATGCCTTTGGCAAGACCATGCTTGGCAAAAAATCCCGATGAAAGTTCAACTGTGTAACGTGTCGAAACATCTGGACGGAATACCATCGGGTACGAATCCGGCTCAACACGTTCGCGTACGTCCACCACACGATATGCGTCATCCAGCCACACGATATCAATAGGAAATCGCATGTCTTTCATCCAAAAACCATACGTACCCTTGCTGGGGAAAATAAAAAGCATTCCCTCGTTGGGCATAAGGCCATCTCTCCCCGACAATCCCTGCTTACGAAGCGCATTTGTATCAGCAACTTCAAGCACCAACACCTCCCCACCCAGACGGGCGGAAAGGTGTTGGGTCACACTTTGTGGCAAATATCTGGTCGCAAAGCTAATCGCCAAAACTCCCAGAATCAAAGTTGCTACGGCGTAAAGCCTTCTTTTCCCGTTGATGTTGCTTATATTATCGAGACTTATCATTCTGCATTGATTTGTCGCCTTTCCCATCATCCTCAGATTTGATATCCTCATCGTCTCCATCTTCATCTTCGTCGTCACCATCTTCCATATCCTCCATTTGCAAAAAATCTTTCGCATCTTTTAAAATATCGCGTGCGTCTTTCGCATACTCCTTCGCGCTCTCAAAGTCTCCTGTCCCAAATGACGCCTTTGCTTCTGCAAGCATAGCATCAAAATCTTTCAAAGCATCCGCATCCACGAGAACACCGTGAACCTGCGCGAGTGCGACAAATCGCATGCGCTCCTCTTCGGCATTTTTAATATGACTCATTGCTGAAACCTGATCCCCCATCGTCTCTTCTAAATCATCTTTGTCTTCGTCGGAGTCATCATCCACATCACGCTCTTTGCCAACCGAAAGCAACTTCTCAGCCGCAACACGCACAAGCTCTGCCTGAATGGCAGTAGTCGTAGAGGCATTTCCCGCCGCTATCGCAGCGCGAAGAGCTACTTCAAGTCGCTTCTCTTCCTTTTTTAAATCCTCATAGTGACCACGGAATGCTTCCTTGAGCATTTCTTTTGAATCCTCAAACTCGTCGTCAACTTCTCTCGAGAGTGCAGATACATCATTTCCTTTGACTTTCTCCTGAGCAACAACAGCTACTGCATTTTTAAGATTTTTTACAAAATTTTCGTGCGCTTTTTTTACCTCAGAAGAATCGACTCCCTTGGTCTTCACCATTGCCTGTATTTCTGCTGCGCGCTCTTGCGCATGCTTGAGGGCAATACGCGCTTTTGACTCTACGCGGAACGTAAAAAAATCATTGAATTCTTCCCCAAAACGATCCATGAAATAGAAGAAATCCGCTGGCGTCAGCCCTGGTGCAGGAAGTTTTATCACAACCCAAGATGTTGTGGTAGCAGTTTGCGCAAATGAAACAAAAGGGAGCAAGGCAAGTATCGTTCCGGCAATAATAAATCGTTTCATATATAATCAAATAAGTTTAATTGGTAATAATCAGGGGGCAACCCTCATACTGATAATTGTACCATAAAAATCCCAAACCCTCACGTCACGCTATAACAAAAAACCGCCTCTCGTAGTGAGAAGCGGTTTTTTGAAACCATGATTAAGTGGTTATCCCATGCGGCGGTTTCCACCACCATTGCCACCACCAAACTCGCGACGAGGTGCGCGCTCCTCAAGAGGACGTGCTTCGTTTACGGTAAGTGTGCGGCCCTGGAAATCCTTGCCATTCCACAACTCAATAGCTTTTTCAGCATCAGCATCTTTCGCCATTTCGACGAAACCGAAGCCCTTTGAGCGACCGGTCATCTTGTCGATGATGATCGCAGCAGAGAGAACTTCACCTGCTCCTGCAAACGCACCTTTGAGGTCGTCTTCTGTGGTTGAATAAGGAATTCCTCCTACGTACAATTTCTTTGCCATAATACTCTTAATATCTGCTTAATTCTATCTAATTCTATATGTGTAAGATGACCGTTTCATCACCCTCATATCTTCGCCTAGAACCAAACGGTCAAGCAAGCACAGAGGAGAAACTCTTACCTCACAATTCTATCACACGTACAAAAAGACGCAACAATCCCCCTCCCACTTTTTTACTGCTTTCTCAAACGCACTGATTTTGGTGTGATTTCCAAATATTCGTCGCCACCCATGATTTCGAGCCCGCGTTCGATCGTGAGCTCAAACGGAGGCGTGAGCGTAATAGCTTCATCGGCACCCGATGAGCGCATGTTGGAAAGTTGTTTGCCCTTGGTTGGGTTCACCGACATTTCATCACCCTTTGAGGTATTGCCCACCACCATACCCTCATAGACTTCAACTCCGGGTCCAATATAGAGAACGCCACGGTCCTGCAAGTTCCAGAGAGAAAAACCGAGTGCCTTACCTGATGCCATGGTGACCATTGAGCCAACGTCGCGCTTCTTGATCTCACCGGCATATGGGCGAAATTCTACAAAACGACTTGAAAGAATTCCTTCACCCTTTGTGTCTACCATGAACTGCCCACGGAAACCAAGGAGTCCGCGTGTAGGAATCTCAAACGTAAGGCGCGTAAGACCATGTTCCTCTTTCATGTTTGACATGAGACCTTTACGTTTACTGATTTTCTCAATAACCATTCCGGAAGAATCGACAGGAACATCAATGATAAGTTCTTCAAACGGTTCCATTTTCACACCGCCTTCTTCTTTAATAATAACTTGTGGCTGAGACACTTGGAGCTCGTATCCTTCACGGCGCATCGTTTCCAAAAGAATCGAAATGTGAAGCTCTCCGCGACCGTACACTTTGAATGAATCGATGGCTGAAAAATCTACTTTGAGTCCTACGTTCACTTCAAGTTCGCGTTCGAGACGATCACGAATTTGGCGAATGGTGACAAACTTTCCTTCGCGTCCTGCAAACGGAGAATTGTTCACAATGAAATTAAGCGAGATGGTTGGCTCGTCAACTTTAATAGCCGGCAATGCTTGTTGGTCTGCGGTTGCACAGAGTGTCTCGCCAATATACACATCAGGGAGCCCTGCGACCATCACAATATCACCAGCAACAGCTTCCTCCACTTCCTTGCGTTGCGTTCCTTCAAATGTACAGAGCTTGGTAATGCGCCCCGTGCGAGTTTCACCGTCTGGTTTTTTGATCGTCACCGTCTGTCCTGCTTTCATGGTGCCTTCATAGATACGTCCTACGGCGAGACGACCCAAAAAGTTGTCGTACGCGAG
>ERZ1292633.1494-Hain-H41-02um-R1-1494-length-25189-cov-6_pt1 | contig 25189 bp, 13 predicted proteins | sample MGYA00564406_ERZ1292633 | MGnify/ENA primary metagenome ERZ1292633 (study PRJEB36523, sample SAMEA6512639) | groundwater metagenome | collected 2019-01-08 | study: AquaDiva: Metagenomics assemblies of 32 groundwater samples | reverse complement strand
ACAGTTCGCGGAAGTCGTCCGACGTCGTGGGCGGCGTGAAGTAGTAGGCAAACATCACCACCGAATGACCATAGATCACCTGGGGTGCGGTTAATTGCGCGCTTTCTCGCAGCACCTCCAGCGAGCTCATGGACCGAACCTGCATCACGCTCGCTTCGAGCGCGGCTAGTTCAATGGCCTTGCGCGTCTCGGGACAGTCATTCGGTACGGTGACATAAAAGGAGTACACGTGCGCCCCGTTTGAAAACGTATCCATACGGCGTTTGCTGACCACGGCGCTCGGTACGCTCCGCAGTACCAGGGACGTCAGGAGACGAAAGTACGACAGCCGGTCGGCTTGCAGTACGACGGTTAATTGGATCGTCCCCTTGCCGTCCGGTGCGGCGGCCGTCGCGCCCAGGGAGCTGATTTCGTAGACGGGGGCAACCGACTTCCGAAACGCATCCATCAACCGTTCGTAACGAGCCAGGGCCTCCTTCGAGCGAATACTAACAAACTGCGCCGTGGTGAGGTTCGCAAAATCGACGCCCTTCCCAGACGGATCGACGAAGGGTTGAAATTCAACGCGAACAATCATGATGGAGCGACCCGCGGCCGTTCCGGTCGAAACATAGTTCCGGACGGACACGGAGTTCGCCTTGAGCAAGTCGGTCCGCTGCTGAATGTACTTTTCGATGCGAGATGTCAGCAGCAAATCGGCTTCTGGGTCCATGCTGCAGACGTACGTCGCGGTCGTCAGGCGTTCGTCGGCATCCATGAACGCGCCAAAGGGGTTGTTTGCGTGCTGCGCGACGCCGCGAATGTAGGAGGCGACGTGCTGACTAATGGCGTAGGGGGTGAAGCCTTCCTCATACGACGAGTCGAACTGCAACGCCGAAAAATCGTCCACGACGCTGGCGAGGTTGTCGGCCGACATCATCGTCCCGACGTGAGTCTTCGCGAGACAATTCAGGACCCCGTCACGGCACGCCACAGACATGTGCCGACTGGACAATCGCCGTGACGGGTAGGCCACCGCGATCACCGATCGCGCAAGGGAGCTGGAAGCGATTTGCGGAACCGAGAAGGGTGCCGCAAGTCGCCGACGCACCGTGAAGGTCGTCCTGCGCAAAGTGGAGGCGACGAGTGATCGTAACTTCTCGCTCATTTGTTGGATTCTGTGAGAAACACACAAGTACGAGTCACTTGAAATGTCGTCCCCTTTACTTTGCTAAAACTACAACATGACATGCTGACGCACGGTGCATGCGATCTGGTGGTGCAATAGAGGCACAATGTCGCACCTTTTAACATTTGACAGACTACAGCTTCAGCAAGTCCGAGACGTCAAAAGGACTGGCTGAGGCGTAGGAAGGGGCCCCACTCGGAGCCCCCAGGGAAACGCTTCCTCCCGAATTGAGAATGCTGCCACCGGCGCGCCTGCCACTGCCGAACAACGCTCCGTCGTACAGAGACGTACCGCCTTCGGCCGTTCCTTGGTGTCGTTGTTGCAATCTTGCATCTTCCGCATTGATCACGTCGTCGTCCACGGGATCGAGGTCATCCCGAAGTCGGGCATCGTTTTCCACTTCCTGCACCGAAATGCCCAAACGGCGGGCCGTACTCTCGATCCGCCGCATTTTGCGTCGCTCTTCGCGTTCGCGATCGCGCATGTCGTCCTCCCGTTGACGTCTCGCTCTCCGCTCGCCATCCGTTTCAGGCGGCTTGTCCCGCGCGGCCTCCGTGGCTTGTCGACCCAACCGCGCGGCCAAAATTTCCCTCGCCTTCGCTTCTGCCAAGCGTTCCTCCTCGACTTGCTGCTTCTCCAGCTTGTCGCGCTCCGCTTGCTGTCGAGCCGCCGCGTCGGCGGCATGCAGCCGTTCGGCCTCTCGCAACGCGGCGGACATCTGTCCGTGCTTGTCGCTCATGACCACTCGCACGTGGTTCCTCCCGTCTGCCTCCTCCCGCTGTGCAATGGGCACCACGTAGCCTTTGCTGTTTGACCACGCTGGGACACATGCTGGCAGCCGGATCGCCGGCGGACCATCTCCGCCGGAAGCAGACGGTCCTTTGGTGGGACTGCGGATAACCGGCGCGAGGTCACCTTGAGCTTGCGGCTTTTGGCGCACGATCTTGTGCCTTCGGGGATCCAGTGGATCCCTCACGACGTCGGCGACGGCCACGGTTCTCGCGGCACCGAAGTCCCCACCCAGCTCGTAGACCTGGATTCTCGATTCCGGTGCCACCGCCTTCGGCAGTGCTGTCGCCTCATCACGACGGTGCTGTTTCGTCAGGGCGATGGCGACCGCGTTCTCTGTCCGCTCGGCAATCGCGTCGACTTCTCGAGCCGTCGGCTTCGCCAGCTGCTCCGCAGTGAAGTGATTGCGGTTTAATTGACTTTCGGGCGTCTGGATGACGAGGAGGCGCGACCCACTGAGCTGCGCCGTCGCCAGAGGCGCCGCCGCGGCCGACGTCTCAGCCTTCAATGTGGTGACCAACGAAAGAGCGCTGGTCGTGGCTGGAGGAGGGGGGCGACTGGCCGGGACAAGCGGCCTAACAGGCGGGGCCACGGCGGCAGGTCGTACAGGGGCGTCCTGCGCCACAGCAACTGACTTCACCATCGGAACGAGCCCCGTTGTCGAATCCTCCTCGTAGCCACCCAGCAGGTCATCGAGCAAGCTCATGGTGGCACTCACCAAACAATATTTCTGGGTGATTCCAAAATCTGTTTCTTTTCTTGTTTTGTTTTGCGAAATTAATTTTGTGACGGAAATCAACCACGTGCTTGCTCGCCAAAATTCACAACGCCCCGAGCCCATTTTGCGTTCGGCTGGGGGTTGCCGCGTTCGTGCTCCTCATACAGCCTGCAGACACAAACATTGGATCGCGTGTGGGACTAAAATGGCGACTCGCGCAGCACGCCTCCCGTGCTTCCCGCCGGAGGGCCCACTGACTCCCTAACCGCCGCGTCCTTATCCTCCATGAAACTTTGGACGATGGATTTGCACACGGCGGCCAAGCCGACGCACCGGACGGCGCCACCGCCAGGCGATACGGTTTTGCCTAGAGACACACGAACGTTGGTCACTCGATCCCGGGATAATAGCAAGAGGCATTCCCTTATCTGCGACCAAAATGGCGCATCCACCGCCGCCCTTCCCGCTGCGGCGGCGGCGGTGGGTGAAATTGCTGGGGCGACGGGAGCAACGGGCGACGACGCGGACGCTCTGTCTGGCCTACTTGGCATCGGACTTCCTAGGAGAGCGGCGGCGCCAGTGAGACTCTCTGCGGCATGCGGGAGCAACGCGTCTAAACAGCGAATCAACGTTTGTCTCTCGGTGTAATGGGGAGAGGCAGAGAACCGGGTGACTAACGCGAGCGCCGTGGCCCTCGTCCATTGCGGCCCATATTGCCGGGCGACGTGGGGAAGCGAGCCAACGAGCGCGAGGCGCACGGCGGCGACCTTGTCCACGAGGAGCGAATCGCACGCGGCTGAAACATGATGCCAATCGGCGATCGGGAGATGCGCCACAAGTCTGCGCAGCTGCTCGGCCACGCTGTTTCGTACACGCCAGTTCGCCGACTCAGCGGCCTTTGAAAGCGCGGCCGCAAATCCTTGCACCACACCGGGCGCGTCCAACTGCTGGCCCAAATTGGACAGCGCGCCAATGACGCTGGACTGCACCGGGGATGACGTCTCAATGAGAGAGAGGATGCGATCCAGGAGCTCCTTGGCCTGCACGCCCGAGCTACAACGGCAGACTTTCGCCATACCTTGCGCCACCGCATTCCGAACAGTATCTGATTTGTCGGTGGCAAGCTGCACGGTCATCGCGACGATGCTTCCCGCGACGACGGATGCAGGGAGCGAATCCGCCAGATCACCGACCTGAGAGGCGATTGAAACGCGGACCTCGACTTCCTCGTCTTGCGCTTGGAGAACGGCGGAAGCCACGAGGGAGGACGCCTCCGTTGGAGAGAGCGCCATCAACTCAGCGAAGTGCTTGGACGCGGTGTACCGGACTCGCCAACTTTCATCCTGGCATAGTGAAAAAAACATCGGAAGCAAGTGGTTTTCGCGATCGGCGCGGGTGGAATGATGCGCCAACGCCACGAGCGAATCGACGATCGCCACCCGTACGGAGTCGTACGCCTGATTTTGATCGATCATGTCTCGAACGGCGCGGCACAATTCGTCGGTGTGGCGGATGCTCTGCCACCGATGTAGCCCTTCGGCCGCCGTTCTGTGGACGAGGACGCAGGGATCAAAGCACAATTTGAGATAGGGAGGAAACAAGATCATCGCCGCGTGCTCTTTGCTCGCTCCCGGCCGCGTCGCTAACGTGGGGAGAAGGGCACTAGCGCTTTGCCTTTGCGCCGCACGACGGCTCACGGCATAGGAGAGTATGAGGCGCTCGAGGTCGGAAATAATCGCATCTTGCAACTGAAGCTGCGCGTCGAGATCGACACTATACTGGCGTGCGTGCGATTGAGGCTTGCGACCGCCTTGCAGGGGAGCCGGCGACGGCGGGAGCCCATCCACGGACACGACGGCCTCTTCATCGGTGGATCCGCCGGAATCGCTCCACAGGATCAGTCGAATGGACTCTGCCACTTCCTTTAACACTCGCGTTTCGGGATGCGACATGAGCACATCGAGCGCCGGCTTCAGCGCCGCGAGGCACCGAAGCATCCCTCCGCAGCAGGTTACAAAGTCGGGCAACGCGGAAGCAATGCTGAATGCGGCGTCGTCGTATCGAGCCAAGGACGCGAGCAGCGGCAGCACATGGTTCCTCGTCTTGACAGGACCATAGGCTTTGCAGATGTCAATCAGTTTGGCGACCAACGTGAGACGTTGTGACTTTTCCGCGATCTCAACTTGAGTCACATCGAATGACTCCGGATCGAACGGCGCGGCGTCGTCCGACGGCGGCGAGGTCGGTGACGCGGGAGGTGACGCGTCCCCGGCTCCATCAGAGCCGGCACCCTTTTTCTTCCACGGCACCTCCATGGGGCACTCACCTTCAATACGAGATGCGTCTGACGGGGGGCGGAAACAAAACGGACAATCAACATCCAATACCAAGAAGGAGAAACAATGGAATGAATCAGCGACAAAGGCTGGTACCTCAGGTTGCTAGCCGCCGGAACGTCGTTGAAGAGGAAATATGGACACATGCACATAGGGGGGAAAAAAAACAGCAGCCACCGTCTCTAAGTGAGCCAGATGCGAGAGGAAAGGAGGAACGCCTGTTGTTGTCGCTGCTGCTGCTGGCGCTTCGGCGAGGACCGAGGTACTCCCTCTTACGTACCCGCCAACTGCTTCTGAAGCTCCGCGATGTTGGGCGTCATGGATGGCACGGGCGTGCACAAGAACTTGGCGAAGTCCTCGATGGATACTCGACCGTCGGCGTCCGTCCTCACTTCCGCGAGCAGCTGCTTCACCTCCGCCTCGGGCATCTTCTCGCCAAGCGTGGTCAGTAAGGTGACGAGCTCACTGACGCGAAGCATTCCACTGTCGGTGCCGTCGAACGCTTGGAGCGCGGTCCGCAAGTCCTCCTCCGTCGGCCCTGAGTACGGCTTCTTCATGAACTCTACAAAGCTCTCGAAGCGCACGGGCTCGCCCATATCCTTCATGTGATCGGCAAACTCAGCCTCGGTGTACTTGCGACCCAGCGAGCGGACGATGTGCTTGAAGTCGACACGCGAGACAGCGCCAGACTTCTTCTCGTCGAAGAGATTCCAGGTGTCGGTCCACTCCTTCGGAACGCCAGACATTTTTGATGCGTGGTCAGAAAGGAGAAAAAGGGCACCTGTTCGTGCAGGAGGAGAAGAAACTGACAGTAATTTCAGAGACAGGAAAGGAAAGGCGCACACGGGTCCTTACAGGAAAGGAATGGGACGCGGGTCACTTGCAGCTCCACCCGCACCGAGGAGGTTCCCGCTCGTCACCAGGCCGCGCCGGGGGCTCTTGTAGTCCGAGCGCCATTGCTGTCTCCAACGTTGTCCCACAACGTTGCGAAAATGTCTTTCGACGGGGCGACATCCGCACGTGGGGCAGCGTCGACTGCTGAATTGTCTTGTCTTTTGGGACATTCCGAGGGAGGCGTGTGGATAGTACCAAACAGGTCGGCGAAAAGGTCCGGCAGCGGCGGACGAGTGAGCGGAGCCATCTGCTCTGGTTGAGTTTTCACAGGTGCCGAGACGCAGCCGGTGAGATCATGGCTGTTTTGTCGACTAGATGGTTGAGATGCACTACTGGGCGTAGTCGCGGGCGTGCGTTGCGCTTCCACGCCAGCATCTGGTGCCGGTGGCGGAGGGGACGCTCCTGCAGGGGGCAGCGACGGAGGAGTCACTTTCCCTGCACCGCCGCCGGCGCTCTGCCAGTTTAACATGGACAACAGCGTCCCTCGCGGCTTGGGCGCACCATCCCCGACTACCACCACGGTTGGTCGGGTCACTTCAGTCCCAATTGCCTGTTCGAAAAGGTCCGGCTGACGACGATTGCGGAGACTATTTTCCCTCGCCAGCTCGTCGATGCTCGAAGGAGGCAGTAGCTGCACACTACCGCCGCTTCTCAAACCTGGAAGCTCGAAGGACACGAACTGAACAAGTTGAAAGATACTCCATCGCTGATCAGGGTCACCAACGAGACACCGGCGTACGACTTCGAGCAGCGGAGGCGCGTAGGTCGTACCGCCGAGTGGCGGCAACGCGAACTTGCCTCCCAGGATACTCAGCGATGTTTCCTCGAAAGGGAAGACGAAATACATCACGTAGTACAGAAACACGCCGAATGCCCACACGTCACACTTTTCGTCGATGCGCTGCATTCGCCAAGGATCGACCATTTCAGGCGATCGGTAGAGCATCGTCGTGCTGCGGTCGATGTCTTGCTGAACGCGGGCGACGTCCTTTGCGGTCCGCGGTGTCTGCGAAAACACTGTTGCCGATCCAAAATCGCACAGCTTGTAGGTTCCGTTGGACGCGATGAGAATATTTTCTGGCTTAATGTCTCGGTGGGCGATGGGAGGGGTCTGCTGGTGCAAGTAACATAGCGCCGACACGACGGAGCCAAGAATGGTGATCACTTCTGCCTCGGAGAACCGCTGCGAAGGCGGCTGCGCTCGACGTTGCATCTGCGCCACGAGCGAGCCTGGACACATCTCAGACACCGTGGTCGCCACGTAGGAGCCCGGCTCGGACCCTCGAGCGATGTCCGACGCGTGACACTTGATGATGTGCGGATGGTCGACTAACTGCGCGATGCGGAGTTCTTCTCTCACCGAGGGAAGGGACTCCGCGGAGACGGTCATCCTTTTGATGGCGACGGCGGCACCGGTGCTGGGGTGCTTGGACGCATACACTTTGCTAAAAGCGCCTTCGCCGAGCAGGGCACCCTGAACGTAGGTCTCTCCGTGTATGGAGTGGGTGGGAGGCGGCGGAGCCAAGACGTCCCCTGAAAGGCCGGAGGCGGCTTCACCAAATAGACTCTTCAACGTACCCACGGCGGGCGCCCCCGAGCTCCTGCCGCTGGCAACCGCCGCCATCTGTTTTTACAACGTTGTGTTGTCCTCTGCTTAGCTCACTTAACAGCGCGCAACAACTTTACATCGAGTCGCAACCCTCCGACAGACACGTACCAGGACCGAATCCCTTCACATTTCACTAGGTCTCGCTAGTTTATTGAGAAGCAAAAATTCGAGACGCTTGCTCGGCGAACAACGGTGGTCGGATGTGCCGTTCGTGCACAAGGCCCCATGCCGTGGCCAACATCCAGTGAAATAGCGCCGCGTTTTCGTGCAAATGCGCGCCGGTACGGGCGGCCGGCGCGCGATCACGACGGGTTGCGTCAAAAAGATTGGTGTGTCCAACTAGCGCAGACAGAGCATCGTACCCGCCGCCGGCACTCTTCCCATCTTTGCTTGACGGCGCCAGGGATGAGGCCGCTTGTATGGACATTTCGCGCAAATGTCGCATCAGCATAACGGGGAGAGACGCGCGACCTTCACTGCTAAACACGACAGGAGTCGCAACGCCAACCGCACCAGGGATGCCCGACGATGCGTCGCCAGGCCGCAAAACTTCCATTTCTTTGCTGACTTGCGCGCCAGCGGTGCTCTTTGGTACAGCGACGGCCGCGGCCCCTGCGGCAGTGATTGTGGGCCCCGCGATGCTTCCGGTCGTCTGGATTGCATCCAGACGTTCGGCGATATCCAGGGTGGAAAAGCACGCGATCAGCGGAACGGCGGACACAGGGCGAGAGGTGACGGCGTGAACGACGGCACTGCAAATGTTGGTGCACACCCGCTCACATCTTTGCGAAATGGCGCGATGCTTCGCGGTGCCGGGTTCGCAGCGCAGATGAGGAGAAAGAAATTCGTTGCATGTGACGTAATCAAGAAGATGAAACAGTTCAAAGTAAGTCGCCTCCGTGAGGGGCGTTGCCGTCGTCGACTCAACGTCGGGAGCAGTCGGCGACGTCGATGACGACGACAAGGTTCCTCCTTCATCCCCACTACACAACACCACGAGAATCGCACTCGCCACCTCGGTGCAAGGATGACACCAAATTGGTGCGCTGGGTCCGATGAGTTCGCAGAGCACGGTGATGCTCAAGTCTCGATGCGTGCTTCCCTTCAGGTTCGTGAGTTCTTTCAAAAAATAGGCCGGCAAAGGCACGAACGATGGTGAATCCGGCGGCAACGAAAGCGCCGCGCGGAAGGCATTTGCGGCTTCGGACAACTTCAGCAACAGCGTCAAGGCCAAATACATCGCCGCGAAGTGTGAGCGCAGCGTCAATCCATCGTACACAGTGAACAATAGTGACTGGACAAACTTGACGCCTAACGCGGGAAGGAGCGACGACGCGACGGGCGGCGACGATGGAAATAACAACGACAGCACTGGGGTCGTGTGCCGGTTGAGGATCCACCACATTAAAATGTGCACCTCTTCTCGGACGGTGGCCACCCGTTGCGACCCCCGTAACGTCGTTCCCGTCGCATAGAGGGCGATAGACGATAAATCGACCAGCGACGCCATCAGCTGGGGGAGATCGGCAGCAACGGCGGCGTCGAGTGACATCCACGCCGCGTGATTTGGACCAGGGACGGGTACGTAGGCGAGCAGCACATTCAGCAAACACAGCCCCTCCGCGAGCACGGCTTCGGGCAGTTCGGCACCGTAGTGGGACGTGTAGGGTAACACGCCACGTGCGACGTAGTGAGCTGAATACGCGACGATACTATCGAACAACGGCTGCACCATAGGGTTCACGCGGACGTTGATCCACCGAGAGGCGAGCCAGTTGCTCTCGAGAGCCGGTTGAACATGCCCGGTGACGACCGGCGAGCTCATGGCGCCGAGCAAGCATCGAAACGTTTCGTAACGGTGTCGCAGGGATCGCGTCGACGTCGGGATCAGACCGCCGCGCTTTGCTTCACTTTCGGCCAGCACCATCACGGACACGACGTCTTGTGTGAAGCCGGGGACGAATAATGCGAGAGTGAGTGCGACCACGAGCTCATCGCCGAAACACATCTTAACCAACGACGTGCGATGCTGCGTGCCGAAGAAATTGGGAAATTGGTCGCGAACCGCAAGGGGAAAGAGGATGGGCACTTCAGCCGATGTGACAGACCCGTCCGCCTTTACGGGCACTTGGCTCCGGCGCAGCAATGCATCGCCGAAAGGCGAGAGATCGGTTCGCGCGTCATGCGCCAAGACCACGGGAAGGGCCACGGCAAGCATTCGAATGGCGTTGAGCGCCGACGTCTCGTCTAGGACTGGCGTGGTATCCTCGGTCGGGGCGCTCACGACATCGGCGGCCAAGGATCGCATCACCATTTGTGCCAACTGCTGAGAACAAACGATGATCAGGTTTGCAAAGGTCGTGGGTTGCTGATCGCACATTTTGCGAAGATCGCTTGGCGGGCAATACGCCCCGAGTTCGTCGTTCGTCATGGCGGTCCGAAAGAGGACGCGCCAGCGCTCGTGGTCGTTGACGGCGATGTTGTGCGTAAGGCCATGCGCGACGGTCGAACGGAAGTCATATGAGATAGTGCCTCCCATGAGTATTGGTTTTTTCCTTTAAAGGACCGGCGTATTGTGGTTTTTTGATGACCGGGAAATCTTCTAATGGCTTTTTTCCCGGAGGAGTGAGTGGGTGATGGCAATCGAGGGCAAGGAGGGTCAAGGAGCCGCCCCGGCGTATCTCACACTCAACAAACGAATTCACGGATCGGAATAGTCGCGGGAATGAAGCGTCCGAAAACACACACAATTCTCACAGGCCATTCGCTCGCTCAATCGAATGCACCACACACAGCGGTCGATGTTATCACGACGACGAGTTGCAGCGCACCCGGGAAGTAGTCAGGCTGGCCTCCACCGACCCAGAGTTCGATGCTACCCGCTTCCACTTCAACCGTGCTGTTGTAAATGTTCTGTGCGTCAGGAAGGACGACACTGTGAAAACCGGGTTCGAGAGAGAGCGTGACCCGCCGCGTTTCGCCAGGCGCGATGTGGCGGACGCGCTGAAAATCCCCGAGCCTCACGCTCGGCACGGGCACGGAGGCAGCGGTTTGCTTGACGTAAAGCTGAACGACTTCGTCGCCGACAACGGCGCCCACGTTGGTGACGTTGACTTCGATGTTCACCACGTCGCATGGCGCGAACGCCTGATCCCCGCCGATGGTCCGAAAGCCGCTGTAAGAGTAGTTGGTGTAGCTGAGGCCGAAGCCAAAAGGAATACTGGGCACCCCTTGAAAGTAGCGATACGTGAGCCCCTTATACCCAGACGTCGCGTTGGGGTAAAAGGATCCTTGCGCAAGGTTCGGAGGCAGATCACTGTCGCCGGCGTAAAAGGTGGCAGGCGTCCTTCCCGCTGGATTGACTTGGCCGAAAAGCACGCGAGCGATGGAGGAGCCGCCTTGCATGCCAGGATACCACGCATCGAGAAGCGCATCGAAGGACGCCGGCGTGATCGCGACGGTGCCGCCGTGAACCAGCAGGCCCACGAGCGGCGCCCCGCGACCGGCGGAGCGAACCGCGTCGTGCATGAGGTCAATGAGTTCGTACTGTGGGAGCGGAAGAGCGATGGATTTCCGGTCATGACCCTCAGACTCCATGTCTTGATCCAATCCGAGGACTAGCAGGACGGCATCGGCGGTCTGCGCTTCGCGGACAGCCTCGCTGAATCCGAACGGCTCGGTGCACGATAGCCCGTCCGCGCAGGCGGCCACAAACGCGACGGAAACGTTGTGCATGCTATCGTCGCACTTCATGGGTGACGGTCCCGACGTCACGCCCGGCGCGTAGCGCGCACTTCCGGTGTTTGACATCACCAAAAAACAAAGCCCCGTGAGCTCAACAAACGAAAACCGTCGACAATCGCGCAGAGCGCGGCAGCGTTGTGAACATTCGCGAACGTCAGTTGCGATAACGGAGTCGTCGACGACGGATGCAAAATCAGTGTTGGCGCTCGAAATCACTAACCCGAAGCGCGGTCCCGAAACGACTTGTGAATGCTGGCGGCGGTTCATACCGCCGACGCGCTGATGACGGTCGCTCGGCAGCCGGAAACATAGACCGGTCGACGCGAACCAGGTAAAATAGTTGCACGCGACATCCGCGTTGCAAGCCAACTGACAGGCCAACGCGTCCTCCGCCAGGGTGCCAGGATAGTCCACGTTGGGATCCGTGAGATCGGTGTTCAACAACCACCACATCGTCCAATCCGCCTTCGACGGGGCACACGCGTAATTCATAACGCCCTCGAGCACGGACACCACGCCGGCAACCGGCTTGGTGTCATAGTTGCCAAGTAGCCACCTCGTGGCCGCCGCCTTCGGCCCAACAACCAGGAGCCGCTTACTGGCAGATGACGGGGCATCCTGCATCCACGTGAGAGGAAGCACTTGACGCTCGTTTCGATACATGCAGATGGCGTCGTCTCCTGCCTTCAATGCGACCTCAACGTGACCCGTGGATGCGACGGTGGCCGCTGACAAATTTGCGAGCGGCACTTGACTTGGTGGGTCAAACATGCCCAGCTCGAGGCGGGTTCGAAACAGACGCTTGAATGATTCCGTGACGCGTCCCGGCATGACGAGGCCCATGTCGACGGCCTGTTGCATCTGGTCGATGGCACTATCGCCACCGCCTTCTTGGTCCATTCCTGCGTTGATTCCTACCGCCGCGGCGCAGGTTAGGTTGCCACAGTAATGATGGGTCGACATGATCATGTTCCACGCGTCGTAATCGGAGACGACGAAGCCATTGTAGTTCCACTTGTGCCGCAAGACGTCATTGAGAAGCCGAGGCTCCGCGCACGTGGGCACACCGTTGATGCTGTTGTAGCTGCACATGACATGGGCTGCGCCGGCGCGAGCCGCGCATGATTCGAACGCTGGTAAGTAACTTTCGAAAAGGTCTCGACCGTCAACTTGAGCGCTGTAGAAATAGCGCGCGATGGGAAAGCTCTCGAGATCGTAGGCGGCGAAATGCTTGCAGCAAGCCGCCGCTGACAAGTAGAAATCTGACGTCTCGGAGGCAGCGTGTTGCATGCCGCGAACATAGTCTTCGGCTAAGGCACCTGTGAGGCGAGGATCTTCCCCGTAGACCTCCTGAGCCCGACCCCAGCGCGGATCACGGACAAGATTGATGTTGGGAGCGTATGCGGTGAGACCTATCCCGTTGATGGAGAAGAACGAATCGTCTCCGCGAACGCCTCTTGTCGTCCAGTAGTGATGCACGGCTCGTGCCTCACGGGCGATGATCCGTCCAACCGCGTGCAAGGTGTCTTTCGCCCAGGTGGCCCCTAAGGCGCAACCATTCGGCAGCGACGTTGTCCAGTTGCCGCGAAGCCCATGCAAATCGTCGTTCAACCACTGGTAGGCTGGTACATAGAGGCGCGGAATGGCGGGGGCTCGATTGGTCAGCTGTGCAATTTGCTCAGTTAGATTCGTTGCTTCCGCCAGCAACTGCAGCCTGACTTCCACGGTCAGAGATGTGTCCCAGAAGGTGCCCACAACGTGAGGTTGACAGGCTGCGAAATCATCCACACACAAGGGCGACGGATGCGACGCAGACGGAGGGCACAAGTACTGCCCGGTTGCGCAACTGCCACACAGTGATGAAATAAGCACACAGTCACCGCTACCGGGGCACGTTTCGAACTCCCCGATGCAGGATGGTCGCGCGTCGATGCGAAGGACGGCAGCGAACATCAATAGCACGACCGCCGCAGCGAGGCGAAACCGCATAATGCGAAGACGCAGGGTATTAATAAAAAAAATATACCTCACCCCCCCCCCAGAACTTTTGCGTGGTTGAAGTCGTTGTTCATTCGGTAGGTCAAGAAGAAGCACGCGATGAACGTCGGCAACATCGGGCGGCCTTACAGATGGAATCAACCGCCTACTTGGGTTTCCGATCTCACGTCATTCGATCCCTGGGAATTCGGAACAGAGTGTGTGTGACGATCCAACCTCGTTTGGCAAAGTAGCGAATGACGGCCCAGAGCCGATAGTGGTCCAAACCATGGCCATTGGTTGGCCCGCCGCAAAGGGCCGTCGCACTCACTAGATCATCCGGTGACTGCACGCCGGGCGACGATGCCGATAGCAGCCTCTGTTTGATCGCGACATATGCGGCGGGTGGTACGTGCCATGCTTCGCATAAGTTCACTTCGTCGGGTTGTAGGTACGCGAGCGGGGGATGTGCGGCGGCGGGAAACGTTACCGATTGGGCGAAGCACGTGATCAACCCCGGTAACCAGGCGCGCAACGTTTTGCAAAAGGTATTGAATTGATCGACTTGCCGAAAGACGATGTGCGTGCGGGTGACAGAAGCGTCATCCGACGAGGAGCCGTCGGAGGATTGCTTGCGCGGGGGCCCCTCATCCTTGCGCGGATGGTGGAATACGAGGGTTGCCGAACGGTAATACGCATCCGTCAAGCTACGCGGAGTAGACAGGTCCCACGATGCACCGACGGCGCTGGCCGGCGGCGCATCCGAGGATCCCAGAGGCGCGGAAAAGCGGAGTGTTCCACCGTCCGCCGTGGGATCGGCCGGAATCGCGAACTGCCGAATACGCTTTTCGCAAGCCGGCTCGGTGGCAACGGCGGCATGCAGAGACGTCAGCAGCGTAGCGATGCTCTGAAATTCGCGGCTGCTCTGACCAAGTTCGACACGGTTGAGTGCGGCGAGGTTTTGAGTCACCCCGCCGATTAGCATGCCCAGTTCCAGCGGCAAGCCGGGAGCGTTGACACGCCGGCGGAGCGAGACGGATGACCGCGACGCGCCCTTTTGGGCATCCAGAACGGCAATCGGGCACTTGAAATCAGCGACTCGCCGAGACCGTTCCTTTGCAGCCGCCTCGAATTCATCCGGCAAGCTCTGAACGGCGTGAATGGAAAGTTGATCGGTTTGGATTGCGGTACTGGTGACTCTCGATGAAGGCACTTCGTCGTCATCGTTATGCACATCGTAACCGGCTTCAGATGTGTCATTCAGCGAGCATTGTCGTAGGGCTGCGACCAAGACGGCAAGATCATCGCCCGTCGTGGTCGTCATGTCGGGCGACACGGCAGACAAACTCGTGGATTGCAATACCGCGCGAAGATACCGATTGAGCTGTGCCTCCTGCTGAATCAGCCGATGCGCGGCGGCCAAATCGCTGTCACCTGCTGACACGAGAGGAGGTGGCGCCGCCAACGCGGTGCTCAGTGCGCTTCTTACGGCGGCACCCATTGCGTCGACGTCGCGCAACGCGGCCTCCACGAGACCGTCAATCGCTGCGCTCGACGGCGGCAACGACGTCTCCATCGCCGCCATTCGGCACCCAGGGGCGCTTCGAGAACTGTAGCTTCACACCGAACCCATCATTTCTACTCTCAATCAACCCGCCAAATTGACGCTACACCAAATTCGTTTCATTTTCCGTCATCCCGCGTGATCCCAGCAACGGTTGAAGAAAGGGAAATATACGCCGCAAGCTGCTATGACAGGGCTGGGTCGTCGTCGTCGTCATCGTCCAAATGAGCCCTAGCCCCATGGTTCACCGTTCCATGCTGCCGTCGAACAGGTGTATCCGAGCTTGCGCTTCCGTCCGACACGCGAGTCGGCGCGGCTGCGCCCGGTGGTCCGTCATTCGGCGCACCGCGACGATTCGCACCAGCAGCGGTGGCACCCCCTGAAGCGTGACCCCCACCGAGCAAGTCCAGAAACGGTCCCCGAAGGTCTAACGACGTGGAGCGTCGCGCAGCGAGCGCGGCGTCGAGCTCCGCACGATCCTCATCCGTACCGAAGTCCACGAGCGTTCCATGCCGTTGCAGCGTCGCCATCAGGCAGGGAACTCACAAGGTCTAACGACCGTAGGGACACACACTATCGCAACCACGCGCAATTTACTGCCGTAGTCCTCACCGGCCCGACATTTTCTCTCTCCCTGTCTCTAGCCCGTGCCAAAACCAAAGAAAAAAAAGTTTAACCGTTTTGAGTATCACTAAAGAATATGGAAGGGCGACGGGGAAGAGAGAAGGGGGCCCTCCCTGTCCCCTCACACACCAAGGAGCTCGAAGCCAAAGAATTCCCCATCGTCGTCAGCGGCAGGGGGAGTGGCACACTGTTTGGCATCACAGGCAGCAGCATCGCCGTCACCTCAAAGCTGCTGCCGTCAGTCGAAACAGCGGCCTTTGGCCCTTTGGGCCGCTTCGTGTACGGTCCATCGGGGCCGTGTGTCACCTCCAGGGCATGGAGGTCGCGCAGAAACGTGACGAATTCGTCCAGTGACGTCGCGTGACAGTCATAATCGCCCAACCGCAGTCGCATCTCGGGAAACACTTCGAGAGAGTGATGCACGAGTTTGAAGATGTGCGCCTTGCAAAATCCCAAATCCACTCGGAATCGGCGCACGAAGACATCCATGTACTCGATCGCTGTCGACACGCCGGCAAGTCGGGTGATCTTGTCGCACTGAAAGTTCCTCCCCGTGAGCACCGGATGGGGTGGATTTGAAAACAACCGAGCGTCCCAAAGCAGCGCTTCAGCCGACATGACCGCGTCGCAACCCGTGGCGGCGAGATTGGAGACCGCATCGGCGAACTGCAGAATGTTACCGTTTGCGATCACGGGTACCGACGTAATGTGCTGTTTGACCTTCCGAATCATGTTGAGATCGGCGAGGCCGGTTTCCGCTCCCTTCATCTCGCGAGTGCGGCCGTGCACGGCGATCACGTGCGCGCCCGCGTCGCGAAGCATCCGAGCGTAGCGAAGGGTGAGCCCCTCATCTTCGAACACCCGCATTTTCGCGGTGACGGGAATTTTCAGCTCCACGGACAGTGTGTGCAATATAGTGTGAATGACATCCCATCGTTCCATCAGAAATGAGCCGTACTGCCCTCGTCGAGCGATGCCTTGTGGGCATCCAAGATTGAGGTCCACGGCGTCACACTGGTCCTCAACATGCCGAGCCGCCGCTAGGACCGTGTCCCCGTCGTGACCGCAGAATTGAACAAACAAGGGCCGGTCCACAGTCGGATCCGTCGAAAACTGCCAGCGCCGGTACTCGGGTGATTCCGAGAAGTTCTTACTGTGGAACATCGGGGAGTAGGCCAAGGTCGCACCATACTTTTTGCACAGCGCGCGGAACGGCAGCTCGCTTTGGTCCACCATGGGTGCGACGACGAACTTCGGCTGCCCGATACTATTCCAGAAGGTCCACGGGTCAGGCTTGACGAACCTTGGCGCCGGCGAGCGGCTACCATTGCAGTAGGGGCAGGTCGGACACCGGTAGGGCTCGGGCAGCGCGAGGAACTGGTGCAGGGCGTCGAGCTTGTAGGCCATACACGAAAAATGTACAGCCAAAACCAACGCTAAGAGAAAAATTGCGACCGCCAATGGTGAAACATAAACCAAAACAGGCCGCTTCCCACATACCATGGTCTCCGGCTGCAAACAAAAGAAAATTTGATTGGATTCCGCAGTTTGGCCCGGACGCTCTCGAAAGTTACGCGACCACCACTCGCTCCATGGCCTCGTAAAAAACACCGGCTGGTTTCATCGCCATACCCTCGATCAGTTCTCGTAGTCGCTCGCCACGAAAAAAATCCATGCCACGACCGAGCGAGTGACCCTCGTAAGGGTCGCGGATGGCGATGACGTTGTGCCCGAAGCACGTCCAAGCGCGATGTTCGTTGGCGGTTCGCTGACTGGTGCCGTTGGAGGATGATCCCTGTTGCAGCGACGGAGGTGGCGGTTCGGAGGCCTCGACGGATGAGGCGCGACCCAGCAGGCTCCCGTGCGGTACCTCCTGTTGCAGCTGCCATTCCTGGGCCCAAGCTTCCTTGGAGGCGATTTTTTCCTGCCGAATGTCAACCACGTCCGTCTCGAAGTCGAAAGAGGTTTGGAAATGTTTGAAGAAGCCGTGCAACAGGTCGACGGCCTCCGAGAGACACTCCTCTTGCTTCTCGCCTTCTGGCGTCGCCCAGAACAGCGGATCCGAAGTGTCACAGGCCGACGACAGCTGTGGCGCCATCAAATCGGGCATGCTCGACACAATGACGTCAACCGCGTACTGAGGGACGCGTTGTGTTGCCTGCAAGAAGTGAATAAACATCACGATGAGTGCGTAAGGAGACAGCCACCCGCCACGCGCATCCAGCATCCGGCAACGCCGTCCCCACTGCTTTAGCAGCAACGCGGCGGCGTGGATCTCGTGCGATGTCCGGATGTACTGTCGTAGCAGCAAACTGTTTCGACATCCTGTTAGCGATGCGGACACATCAAAGCGGTCGCGGTGCACGCTGTTGGTCCAGTCGATTGTCTCGGCGCTCGATGAATGCGCCGTCGCGTCGTCGTGAGGCAACCTGCGATTTGGAAGCGTCACGAGACGGTTCCGGCACTCCAGGATAGGAATTCTTGCCTGAAAAATGCGCCCAACGGTCATCGCCGGTAGCAACAGAGACGCCGATGATGAAGACGACGATGCAGGAGGAGGAGGAGGAGGAGGAAGGGGCAGCGCCTTGCCAGGCGGCATGTGCACCGCGGAGGCGATTTCAGCGATGGTATCGAGCGAGGGTGGACCTGTCGACGTCGGCGGCTGCCAGACTCCGCCAATCACAGTTGACTCGCTGATCTGACCTTGTCGGGCGGCGTCCCGTTCGAAAGCTTGTTTCAAGTGCTGGTAGATCCCACCTAACACGCGTGGCTGATCGTCGCGGGGAACATCCACGAACGGTTCTGAATCGGTCGCCCAGGTCACGCAAAAATCTACATCGCTGCCGGCGAACGCCGTGCCTGACACAAGCGACCCGTAGAGCAACGAACGTGGAGGTAGCACTGAATTCGGTAGCAACGGCGGCAGTGTGGATAGCACGTGATCAAGGTAGCGCTGCTGCGCGCGGCGAAACTGCAATTCTCGATCGGAGACGCGAATTCTTTGCGAAAACTGCGAAAAGGCAGTTAGAAACTTCCGCTGGGACATGCTGACTTTTTGAACGAGACACTATATCTCCAATTCTGTGTGGAAAACTCACTCCCAATCATTTCACGGTTTATTCCACTGGCAACAATTGGTCAGAGGAATGGAATACGCTTTTCTCCCCCACGCTACTGCGCGGGTCGATAATCATCCATTTCGGCAAGAAGGTCCGCCACGTCAGGATCGTCCGCCGCGGCGAGTGGCTTCGCGGCTGGCATGGCGGTGCGGAGCATCGAGGCGGCAACAGCTGGGGAGGGAGGCGCAATCCCAGCCGCAATGTCGGCTAGCAAGCCGCCCTGACGGTTCACCGCGCTGGACGCCGTTGGCGCAAGTTTGGCCACCGTCGTCGCTGGAGCGACGACGGCAGCTTGCATTTTTCGCGCCATGGACACTGGTAGGAAGGTTCTGGCGGCCACGACGCCTCTTTGGCGCTTTGTCAGCGCCGTCCCTTCGGCATCTGCATCCTCAGGGTCGTTCCACACGGCTTCGTAGTGCAGCGCGCCAGCACGCCGTCTCGCGTCCGATGCATCGCGCTCGGCCGTGGCCGTTTCAAGTCTCATGTCAATCACTCGCCGCGGCGTTGCCGATGCTAAGGTCAGCGAGGTGGCAGAGGGCGCCGCGCTAGCCGCGCTGAAGAATGCACCCCAGCCGTTGCCCCCAGCGCCAGTGCTGGAAAATGAGACGACGGTAGGGACGTCCAGGCCACTTTGAATCGGCATCGCGGTGCCGGACGCAACGTCACCGCCTTCGTCATCCTCACTGCTGCTTGAGTCGGAGCTTTGCGCGGCCGCCGCCGTGTTGCGTCGCGACATCCACTTGTTTAGCTCGGTGCTCTCGAAAAGCGACACTTGCCTTTCCAACTCGTCCACGCGCTTCTCCTGCATGACATTGTAACGCCCGCCACCGCCGTGTTTGTGCGCCAGGCGGTGGACGCCTTCCGTGTCCGCGGTATCGTGGTCCCGACTGGCGCGAACGGCGGCGAGCTCCGCGGTCAGCTTCTCCTTCGTGACGCCGCGGTCCAACAGCGTCTTGTATTCCGCCGCCTGCTCGACGAGTCGCGCGCGACGCTTCGCTTTCGCCCTACGCTCCTCTCGTCGCTGTTCGAGACGAAGCGACGAGTCCGCCGCTCGCTTTCTCATTCCCAAGTCAGCCTTCCAAACCAACTGTACCGTCACCGGAAACGGGATATCGCAAAAGCTGGATCGTGTGAAGCGACGGGATGTAGACTCCTTCACAAGATTTACCCTTCACAAACGAACAAAGCAGAAAACGTTATTGCAGACCGACTGTGACATCACAGCCCCAAGCTCACGGACGGTTTCACCGAAGCCGCCTCCCTTCCTGCTTCCCGATCGAATCGGTCACGCCGGAGGATCTTGGAGGACAGCACGACCGGGCACCGGGTATGGGTCGTTCATCTCATCGAGGCCATCAAAGTCAAGCTTGCCGTCGTCGTCATCATCTCCCCGCCGCTGGGATCGAGCCGCCGCAGCCGAGGGCGGCGGTGGAGCTGATAGGGTCCTCGACGCAGTGGCGACGGCCTCCGGCAGCACCATTGTGGGCACGTCGCGCTCAGCGACCCTTGGCGAGTAGATGTCTTCCATGGCAACGTTGTTGCCACCTGACGATTCGGATCCCCCTCCGTCGGTAATCAGTCTCGTGTAATGCTTCTTTTGAAGGCGAAGGCACACGGCCGCGATGACGAGGACTACGATGCCTAGAGCCAAGCCCGCAAAGAAGGCCGCGGCGACCGCGCCGGGTGCCTGCAACAGCGTTTCCGAAGGGGACAAGCTGTGCGCCACGTCGACGACTTGAACAACGTTTAAGCTGTCGGGGACGAGCACTGGCCACCACGCGTCATCCACCGCGGCAGCTTGTGCGAGTGCAGTCATGTCGCTGTCCGCGTGGTTGTTGTGCGGCGCCAGTACGGTAAACGTCACGGGCGATGCATTTCCGGCTACTCGAGTGTCTGCGGTGGTCACGGATACAATCGAGTCGGGTCCTTCCTCGTCAACGAGGACAGCAACCGTCGCCGGCACGACCGACGGGCCCCCGGGCTTCGGCGCGAACCACAAACCCAAGGCCGACGACATGGCCCATTCACGCACGCGAACGCACGCAACCAGCGCCTCCCGGTTCATGGCCGGTCGATTTGGCCACGACAACAGGTTCGCACGCGCAGAAAACGACGATCGCTCCTCACTGCCGGCATCGTACATGTCCATCCAGTACGAAACTCGCAAATCCACGTCGGACAGTGTCACACCGACGCTATCAGGAACCGATGCGCAGATGGTCACGATTTGGTTGCGCCGCCGCTGCACGGAGGTAATGTCATGAAAGGACGACGAGGTGGGGCCAGCAGGGTCCGACGTGGTGCCGCCGCTGCTCATGAGCGGACCTCGACGCCAGCTGACCGCCTCGGACTCTGCATCTAATTCGTTCACGCTGCGTCGAACCGGCCGATACTGCACCCACGACCAGGTTGAAGCGCGCACGCGAATTTGCGCGTAGCGTCCGAAACTGCCGTCTAGTCGGTACACGTCCGCGTGCCTCACCTGACAAGCTGCACCAGAGAACATGAAACTCGAGGCGTCCACCCCAATCAATTTTCGCGGATCCACCGCGTCACAGACGCAACTCGCCATGTCGCTGTTCGTCCCTGCCGTGACATCGGCGGTCGCCGTGCTGTCCACGGACACGGGCGTGCAGGTGCCATGCCCAGAGCATTCCTCCGTCCATCCGTTGACGCCTAACATGGGGCACACGGCCGCGCAGTGAGGCCCCACATAATGGTGCGTGCAGTGGCACTGTGCGCCGTCAGGGGTGCAGTAGCCGTGGCCAGAGCACTCGAGGCGGCGGCCGAAGGGATCGTACGTGTCGCACGGGGACTGCACGGGCCCGGCACCACTGGGCACCGAGTCGTTCTTGGCGCTCGATGATGGCCGGGGTGCAGTGGTGGTGGCGGTCGCCGTCGTGAGTTCAGCCGCCGCCCTTCCACAAACTTTGCCGTCGGCACTCAGCTTCAACCCGTTTAAACAGGTCGCGCAAAAGTACTTGGCGTCGAAGGTAGCGTCGCAGGCACAGTCCTTTGTGATTGGGTCGCATTTTCCGTGGCCGGAACACATTCCGTCGTTGCAAAGCCGCTTCACGGGTTTGACGGTTAAACGAAAGCCTTTGGCTTCACCGATGATGTCGCTCTCGAAGACAATGGAAAGGTCTGGGCCATAGGACTCGATCGTGCTGCCTTGCCATCTCGATCCCGTGAATGACTGTCGAGCCGCGACCTTCAAGCGCGGGGTCGTGCCGTAAGGTGACAGCCAGCTCACGTTTCCGTCGTAGACTTTCAGAAAGTCATAGGGGTCCTCTATATCCATCCAGTCGACGGTAAGAAGAAGGCCCCAGCTCGGGTTGTACGCGCGCACGTACCAACCGCACCACTGGGAATCGAGGTAACTCTGGTCATCGTTGATCTGGATGACGACCGGCGGTTGATCGCCACCGTAAATGACTTGCTCCCGCCGCTTCCGCGGCGTGCACCAGAGAGCGGGAACCGTACAATCTAAAGACGAATCGCCTTTGACGAGTGAGCGAGAATAATCGCGCGCGCATCGGTCGCAAGTCGCCCCGCCCCAGTATCCGACGCTGGATGAGCCATCACAGATGCACAGACCCCGTTGTTTGTCACACCGACCGTGCTTGCCGCAGGCGCAGCTTTGCTCGCAACGCGGGCCGTACCAGCCTGCCTGGCACACGGTACACCGTGGTCCAGCCACGGTATCAAAATGCGCACTCACGCCGCAGTCACACTGCAACTCCGTGGAGGCCGACGACGGCGCCACGTGACAGGAGGCGTCGACTAACCCGTTGCAAAAGGTTAGGCTGTCACACACGGAACAGTCGACGTGGGTGAAATACGGGCTGCAAGCACACCGCCCCGTGACGCAGGTGCCGTGTCCGGAGCAATTATTGGGGCAACTCATTTGTGCGCATTCGCCAATGGGAACCAATTCCGACCCTGCGGGAGCTCGGATGACGGCGCTGAAAGGCTGTCCGTTGTACATGCCGGGGTCTTGAATTAAGTGCGCCCAGATCGTGACCATGAAGTGCTTGCCGCCCCCGTTGGCCATGGACTTCGCCAGGTCGGTGAGCGTCGCACTGGCTTGTTCGACGACGTTGGTGCGATCGAACGGCGCCGCCACGTTTCCCGAAGACGTTTTCACTTCATAGACACGGCCTGCGTCGTCGGCCACCACTAAGTCGAGATCGTTGCAGAGGGCCTTGTGCGCGCCCTCCGCCATGCACGGGCTGTCGAACCATGTCAAGGTCGCCCCGACGACTTCCCCGAGGCCTGTCGAGGAAGACATTCGCCCGAGCTTCACGCACACGTCGTGACGCTGCCCACTTTGCCCCAGCGTGACGTTTTGTCGGATCAGAATGGTTCTGTGCTGGTTAAGAAGCAACTCGCCGACGCGCAAACGGCCCCATCCTTCGTGACCGTTCGGGACGGCCGCCGATGTCATGGGCACGGCACCTGAGATTAACAGTGCTTTCATGGTCGGCCCCGTCGGCGTCACCCCGGAGACGGTATTCGCCACCGGTTTCTCAGACGTAAAGCCGTTCATCAAGAACTGCCGCGCCAAGATAGCGCTCCCGGCGATATGGGGCGTGGCCATCGACGTGCCCGATTTCGCCTCAATGTCGCACTGATTGGACCCCAGGTTTCCGTCGCTGCGGGCGGAGGTGATCACCTGTCCAGGTCCGGCGATCTCTGGCTTAATCCGGCCATCGAATATGGGGCCGCTGGCGCTGAAGCCTGCCATCGTGTTGCGATCATTGGCGTTCCTGCTGCTGACGTGGGCCCCGACCGTCAGAACATTCTTTGCGGCCGCAGGCGACAGCACGCCGGCACCGGGTGAGTTTCCACCAGCAAAAAGCACCAACATGTCCTGGTGCTCGTACGCGAACATGTCCGTTTGGCGGTCAATTGCATTGTAGTCGGCCGGCGTCCTGTCGTTGCCCCAACTATTCGTGTACACACGAGCACCGCTCTCATAACCGGGTCCGAAGAAATCGTAGAGATCACCGGGAAGAATTAAATCCTGCGTGGGGCCACACGTGAGGTCATGGAAGAAGATCCGAGCGCCCTTGGCCATTCCGTTGTAGCGCGCGGCGCTTTGGTCCACTCGACTGGACGCGGCTCCGGCGACGGATCCGCTGACGTGCGTCCCGTGAGCGTTGACACCATCGCCCACTTCCGGCGACCCCGAATCGGTGATGCAAGGCACGTAGGAGAGCACTTTGCGGTGAAGCGGATTCATCTTCGGGAAGAACGCAACGGATTGCTCCTCATCGCGAAAGTAGCAGCTGTCGTAGTCCATGCCGGTGTCCCCGACGGCGACGAGCTGCCCGGTGCCGTCGACGCCGATGTCCCACAGTGGCCATGCCGTTGATACGTGGTGAGTGGGGCCGGTATCACCGATCATACCATCGGTCGCCTCGCTTTGCAGCCCGGATGTGGCGACATCGTTGAGCGAGTGGAATACTGGCGCCTCGTAGAGAAACCGGATCTCGGGATGGCCCGCGATGGCGAGCAGGGTTTGTTGCAATGTCAACGCGCTGCCGTCATGGTTGCCTTGCGGCGTGCCAAGTACAATTCTTATTGTCATTTCATGGTGAGGTCGTCCCGTCCGAATCGTCGTTGTGTTTCGCTGGGGGAAGACACTTGCGGATCGCACTCCGCCGGATCGGGTCAATCGTTGGTGATGGTTGAAGGATTCGGCCATCGACGCCCCACGGTGAGCGGGAACAATCGCATGAAGGGTCAGCAAGTTCCCTTCGCCAATATGGGTTCCGTTGAAAAGAAACCGCCTTACCGGCGGCGGCACCGCACGGCCGTAGACAGAATTCGGTGTCACTGCCGAGGCAAATGGTGACACCACGTGCTGCAGAGAGAGTTCTAACTTGGCCAAGGGATCCAGACGGAATAGTAGTTGAGCCGACGACTTGTCCTCCTGCATCCTACGCACCCCTCCCCCTTCGACACCTTCCTGGATGCTGCCTGCGCGGTGATTGAAGACTGTGGCGTGCAAATGATCCTTGCTGCCGTAAATGAGATGATGAGCCGAGGTCAGCCTTACAAAGAATCGATGATGGTGCGGCAACGTCGCCGCCGTTGACTGGGTTGGGTTTCGCCACCCATCGTGATCTTCCACCACGTAGTATCCCATGACGTCAGTGGCATCGGAACCATCGGCGCTCTGATCGACTGCCGTTGCCGCCGTTGGCGCCGCGAGCGGCTGGCCATGAGCATCTTCATGCCCGAGGTCGTGAAAAATGCGTCGGTGGTTGTAGATGAAGTCAGTGGCGAGGGCCGACGACAGAAGGATCGAGACGATGATCAGCGACAATGCGCGGGCGTGGGATGTCATTGCCACGCCAAATGGTGAAATGACGATTCGTCCTAGTGTCTTTTTCGAATTAGGAAACGCTGATCAACGCTTCTTGACATGCATTTTTTTGTGTGTGAGTTGCGACGTTTTCCGTTTGGAAACCAAACTCAGTTTCACTCGAAGAGAAGCCTCGGTAGTACCGGTATAATACCCCCCCCGACATTGAACACTTGACGTATAGCCCTTGCGTGCGGTGGGTCGCTGTGTGCTGACACTAGTGGGAGTTGATCGGCCGTATTCCAAATAACGCAAAAACGGTATTTTCACGGGT
>ERZ1292633.1491-Hain-H41-02um-R1-1491-length-25212-cov-6_pt1 | contig 25212 bp, 21 predicted proteins | sample MGYA00564406_ERZ1292633 | MGnify/ENA primary metagenome ERZ1292633 (study PRJEB36523, sample SAMEA6512639) | groundwater metagenome | collected 2019-01-08 | study: AquaDiva: Metagenomics assemblies of 32 groundwater samples | reverse complement strand
CAGCCGGGCGGGGTGCCGCAATTAGTGCTGGGCGACAGGCATGGGCTAACAGCCTCGTCGCAACTGGTTGATAGATTGATGGCGGTGGGCGAAGGGATGGGGTTAAGCGTCGCGCGTAATGCCCCCTATGCCGGCGCGCATACGATACAGTGGCATGCGTCGCGGACGCGGCGGATAGAGGCGGTGCAGGTCGAGATTGACCGTTCGCTCTACCTCGATGCGGCGATGGAGCCCGCGTCAGACGGTGTGCGGGCAATGACTCTGCTTGTCGAGCGCATAGCCTCTGCCTCGGATGACTATGTCCAAAGCTTGGCTGACTATGCTCAGGCCGCTGAGTGAATAAAAAACCGCCCCGTGTGCAAATCGACACGGGGCGGTCAGGGTCCAGGGAGGAGACACCGCAAGCGATGCCGTCACCCAGCCGGAAAAGGGGGGGAACCGGCGGTGGGTAACATCCTCAAGATAGGCGCATGCAAAGCGGGTTTCAAGAACCCTTTTTGCAAAATCGTTCAGGCCGTTGGCAGCGGCACTTCGTTGAGTTCGGCTGTCTGTTGGGGCACCTTACCCTGTTGCATTTGCTCGCCGAAAATCTCGCGCATCAATTGCATCGAAAACAGGTGGGCATAGAGCAATGGCAGCATGCCCGATTGCGAAATCTTGCGCAGGCTATCGCCGCGCAGGTCGCGCAACTTCTCTTCGTCAATCATGCGGAAGCCACGGTAAATATAGGGATTTTCGTTGCTTTCTGTCTGAATGGCAACTTCGCCGTCCATCAGGATGTCGAGCTTGTTCAGCTCATCCATGAACGCCTGTGTGCGCGCGCCGGCTTCTTCGAACTGGCGGCAGAACTCAAGAATGTCGGTCGTTGCTTTGCTCGGCTGGTCGCCATCAAACAGCGCCATGCTGCCCTTGCCGCCGCCCGCGCCAAGGCCCGGTGCCGTGGGGTCAAAGCATAGCGACAATTCATCACCGTCAGGACGCAATTTGGCGAGCAGGAACGGGTAACGCCGCACATAAGCGGGGACATAAACCGGCTTGGCCAGTTTGCCGTCGGGCTCGACAAAGACATTGACGCCCTCGTTCAGGCCCATCAGCGCCAGCGGCACCGACTGTTCACCCGACGAAAAGACGATCGGGAAAAAACGCCCCGCCATAATGAACTCGTCAACCGTCACAGGGACAGCGTGGGTGTTGGCCAGGAATGGCGCGGTTTCCTGTGTCGTGATCGACCAATCGGCATGTTGCCCAGCAGACAAGGGCACAAGGTCGTTAAAGAAAAGGGGCAGGTTGGGCACAGTGGCCATCGGCTATACTCCGGTGCGATAAAGCGATTGCGATGAGGCCGCGTCGCAGCCCTTAGCGAAGTTGCGCCTTTATTGAGTCATTGACGCTTGTGCAAGGCGTCCCGTGCAAGTCAGGGGATGAGCACGCCTGGGTTGAGTAGCCCGCGAGGGTCCAGCGCCGATTTGACGGCGTTCAGGATGGACAGTCGCACGGGATCGCCAAGCTCAGCCAGCACATCGCGCTTGATACGGCCGATGCCATGTTCGGCGCTGATCGACCCACCCATTGCCACCGCAGCCGCATAGACGATGTGGCTAGCGCCCTTGCCATGCTCGGCAATCCACGCATTTGCATCTGTGCCGATTGGTGGTCGGAAATGGAAATGGACATTGCCGTCGCCCAAATGGCCAAAGGCTAGGCTGGTTGCGCCGGGGAACGACGCCGCGATCTGGTGCGGCACCGCGTCGATATAATCGGGCATCCGGTCAACCGGGACGCTTATGTCATGTTGTATAGCGGGGCCGACCGCACGTTCGCCCTCCGAGATAGAGTCGCGCAATTTCCAGAACGCTTCGGCCTGCGCCTCGTTCGCGGCAATCGTTGCGTCGCTGGCGATCCCCGCTTCAAGCAACTCGGCAAGCGCGGCTTCGACACGGGGCGCGGGGTCAGCCTCTTCTCGTTCGGCGACCAGTTCAACCAGCACATGCCACGGCCCAGTGGTGGCGATGGGAGCGCGGGTTCCGGGCACATGGTGCAGCACATGGTCGAGCGCTTCTTGTGGGATGATTTCAAAACCTTCGAGGGATTTGCCCAGCGCGGGCTCAATATGACGCAGCGCGCGCAGCGCGTCGTGCGGGCTGCCCACGCTGAACCAGCCTACACAGCGCGACGCGATGTTCGGGACAAGGCGCAGCGTAACGCCAGTAACGACGCCCAGCGTTCCTTCGGCCCCGATGAACATCTGTTTGGGGTCAAATCCCTGATTATCCTTTGCCAGCGGCATCATCATGTCGAGCAAGCTGCCATCGGCCAGCACCACTTCTAGCCCCAGTATGAGCGCACGCATCGTGCCGTGGCGCAGCACTTGTGTCCCGCCAGCATTGGTCGAGACAAGCCCGCCCAACGTCGCTGACCCCTTGCCACCCAGCGTTAGCGGGAAACGCAAACCCGCTGCTTCGGCGGCTTCATGCGCGTGGGTCAAGATGACACCAGCATCGCCCATCAGTTGCATCGCGCCCGCATCGACGCTGCGAATGCGGTTCATCCGACGCAGCGACAGCAACAGCGCGTCGCCGCTATCGTCGGGTGTCGCTCCGCCGCATTGGCCGCTATTTCCGCCTTGCATGGTGAGGGTTGCGCCTACGGCAGCACACAGCCGCAGTATGGCTTGCACTTCGCTGGTATCCACGGGAGAGAGCATCGCGGCGGCGGCCCCATGCACCTGTCCGCGCCAATCGCTAAGCCATGGTGCCATCGTATCGGTGTCTTGGGTAAAGCCCTTTGGCCCGAGCAGGTCGGATAGGGCAGCGAGCAGTTCTGGCGTTGGCGGTGGCATGGACGCACCATGCAACAGTATGGGCGTGACTGTCAAAACAGGCTGCTTATGGCCAATTCGCTTGACTTTTTGCGCGTTCTGGCTAGGCGCACGAGGGATTGCGTAACCCGTGCCGCCTGCGGCGCAGACGCTAGCTTTTTCTGGACATTTTACCGCTTATGACTTTTGCCGATCTCGGCCTTTCCGACGAATTACTGCGCGCCGTAACCGAGGCGGGCTATACCGAGCCGACGCCAATACAGGCCGCTGCAATCCCGCAGGTGCAGATGATGCGCGATCTGGTTGCTATCGCCCAGACGGGAACGGGCAAGACCGCGAGCTTTGTGCTGCCGATGATCGACATCCTTGCGCATGGCCGCACGCGCGCGCGGATGCCGCGCAGCTTGATTTTGGAACCGACCCGTGAATTGGCCGCACAGGTTGCCGAAAACTTTGAAAAATATGGGAAATATCACAAATTGTCGATGGCGCTGCTGATCGGCGGGGTCCAAATGGGCGATCAGGTCAAGGCGCTGGAAAAGGGCGTTGATGTGTTGATCGCCACGCCGGGGAGGCTGATGGACTTGTTCGGTCGCGGCAAGATCATGCTCAATGATTGTAATTTGTTGGTGATAGACGAGGCGGACCGGATGCTCGACATGGGGTTCATCCCCGACATTGAGGAAATCTGCACAAAATTGCCCAAGGATCGGCAGACATTGCTGTTTTCCGCCACCATGCCGCCCGTGATTAAGCGACTGGCCGACAAGTTTTTAACCAACCCCAGGTCGGTCGAGGTCGCGCGCCCAGCAAGTTCGAACCTCAATATCACACAGGCGCTGGTCAAGGTGGACGAGCGCAAAAAGGGCGATGTCGTGCGCAAATTGCTCCGCAGCGAGCCAAATATGTCCACCATCATCTTTTGCAACCGCAAGACAATGGTCCGCGACCTCGCCAAGAGCTTGCAACGCGACGGTTTTCGGGCGGGCGAGATTCATGGCGACATGGACCAATCGAGTCGGATTGCCGAGCTGGACCGGTTTAAGGCTGGCGATGTCAATGTGCTGGTGGCATCGGATGTTGCGGCGCGCGGCCTGGACGTCAAAGGCGTCAGCCATATAATCAATTATGATACGCCGTGGCACCCCGACGATTATGTCCACCGCATCGGCCGCACGGGTCGCGCTGGCGCGAAGGGGCACAGCTACACCTTTGTCACCGCCAAGGATATGGAGGCCATCGACAGCGTTCAAAAGCTGATCGGTGTCAAAATCCCTTGGGATGAGGCATTGTCATCAGGAGGGGTCGCCAAACCAGCGGTGACAGCAGAGGCTGTGGAGCAAGGAGCGCCCGCCAAAAAAGCGCGGGCCAGCCGTGGCAAGTCAAAACCGCCTGAGTCCGTTGCTGAGCCGGTCAAGGCCGAACCGCGCGCCGTCAAGCCAAAGCGCGACCCAGCGCCCGCCAAACCGCCCCGTGAAGAGCAACGGCCGCCACGCTTCAAACAACAGGACGCAGAGGAAGATGGCGGTTGGAACGGTCCGATGCCGGGCTTCCTTGGCGTAGGATTCGGGCGCTAGGGCTTGGTTAGAAGTCAGCCATAGCGGCTAATAACTGTTCATCGAACCAAGCCCGCGCTGCGTCATCGCTGAAACTGTGGGAGGCGCTGTCACAGGTAAGTAGCGGCACATTATTCCGAACATTTTCGAAAACAGATGTCGCCCATGCGGCCATAAACGCCTGTGCCGTGCCGTCACGCCGTGCAATCAATATCCGCACTTGGCCGCCAAAATCGGCGAGACTTGATGCAACGCGTGCCGATAGATTTGATGGCGCGACAGAGCTGGCGGCGCTTAAGCCGCGCGCTAATTTGCGCAGATTAACCCCGCCGCGCAGCAGGCGGAGCCACTCGCGCGGATCTTTGATCTTTGCCACATAGCGCGCGCGGATCGCGGCCGCGTGGGGCAGGGCAGGTTCGCCATCAGACGGTATGTCCGTGCAGACTGTGTCAATCACCCACGGGTTCGCGAGGATCATTGCGTTAATGCCACAGCCCTTGTGGTGCAGCGCGAGCGCGCTGGCCGCATCGCAATTGCCGAACGCAGTGATGCAGCGCACGTGCGGGCATTCGGTGCGGAAGAGCGCGGCAGCAGCGGCAATGTCCGGCCCGCTCGATTCAAATCCGTCATTGTAGCCCGCGCTATCGCCAACACCGCGTCGGTCAAAGCGTAACACAGGGTGACCAGCGGCGGCCACTTTAGCTGCGAGCCGGGCCATGCCGCGATGTGCGCCGCTACGGATTTCATTGCCGCCCGATATAATGAGCAAGCCGTTGGTGCCCCGCTCTTTATCACGCGACGTCTCGTCGAGCGACGCGGCACAAGCCGCACCTTCGACATCAAAGCTTAACCAGCGGCGCATTGCATCGCCCAATCACTGATGTTTGCAGCCATTGCCTTCGCCATCGCGCTGTCTTCGCCTGGCTCGGCGCGTAGCCACAGTGCGCTGCCCGGCACCTCGATCAGTTCGACCGTGCGCAATGGGGCGACGACGGCGGGGCTGGCAGCATCGAGTTCGTTCAACATTGCTGTGGATAGACGGTTGCCACCCAGTTCAATCGGGCCATTTTGGATTTCGCCACGCAATTGATCGGTCGTAACGGTCCGCCCAGCCTCCTTCTCGCCCGCAATCCGCACACGTATGAGCGTCTTGACGATGCTTGCTCCCGCCAGCGGGGCCATCCGCCACCAGCCGATGGCATTGACGGCTGCATCGTCGATCAATGCGCCGCCGCGCCAGCTGGCGATCAGCAAGGGAACGGCCTCCTTTGCCGTGATGTCGGCTAGGGCATCGCGCCACAGGCTCAACGTCACATCCTGCGTCTTGGTGAGGCTGTCATTCTGCCCCGGCAAGTCGGGGAGCAATGTCGTATGGCCCAACTGGCTGAGCGCGTGCATCGTCAGCACCAGCGTGCGGCGCATCCGGTTGGCTTCGTCGAACAATGGCGGGACGAGCAATATGGATGGAACATTGGCGCTGCCTGAAAAGCGTAGGCAATGTTCGCTGTTCACGTGTCAGTTCAGCGCTTTGGCAGCGGCGAAACGCACAAGTGCGCCAAATGTTTCGAACATTTCGACGTCAACATCATCATCGTCGATGGATATGCCGAGGCGATCTTCGAGTTCGGTAAGCAAAGTCGCTACCGCCATCGAATCGAGTTCGGGCAGCGCACCAAATAGTGGCGTATTGTCGTCAAAAGCGGCTACGCGCGCCCGTGACAGACCGAGTAGATCGACGAGGCACGCGCGCACTGTTTCTTGTATCGTGTCAAAATCGTCAGCCATCTTATCCTCGCGGCAGCCAATATTTCGTGATGCCAGCTAGCGTCCCAGCGCCTTGGCTGCAAGCCGTGTAAGATAATGCCGCGCCAAGGATGGCCAGGCGGTGGGTTGATGCGGATCCCATGCGCGGATGGTCATCAGGGCTGCGCTGTCCTCCATCCAATCGCGTTTATAGCCATCATCGCCGGTGCCAAAGTCGATGCGCGATACTTTGTCGACGTCGAACGCATGGGCGAACAGCGCGTGGGTCAGCAATGTGCCGGGCGAGAACGCATCATGCCCCGCAACGTGTGCAAGTTTGTGGATATAGGCCACGCCATTGTCGCACGACCAAAATTGTGCGGCGACCACAATACCGTCGATCCGTGCAAGTCCGAGCCGCAAAGTGCCCGTAACGGCCTCACCCTTGGCCCAATCGCGCAAAAAGCCCGGAAATCCCTCGGGTGGTTTCCAGCTCTGGCGATAGACGCGCTCATAATCGTCCCAATCCGCATCATTAAACTGGCCGGTGATTGTAAGTGCTACCAGTCCCTTTTTGCCCTTGCGTTGGACGGTGGAGCGCAGCGCGCCGGGGCGCATGGCCCACCACTCGGCGAATGCGCGCCCCTGTGTGTCGAGCCAGTGATTGTGACTGGTCGCTTCGCACGCAACAATCCAGCCCGCGCTGCGCAGCGCGTTCGCCAGTGCTTCTGCGCTGCCGTCCTCGATTGGGATCGACGATAGCCACAGCTTTGCGCCATGGCTTTTCAACGAGGACGCAAGGGTCGCGAGCAGCGCAATTTTTTTTGTGTCATCAGGGCCGCCGCACCATAGGGGCCGCCACGCAAAGCTGTAGAAATTGGCGAGAGCAAAGACCGAGCGCCCTTTGCGCGTCATGAACAACCATGCTGAATGGCCGCTATCATCGCTTGCGTGACCTATCAGCGGTTCAAGGTCAGACAGGCACGCGCCGTGCAACGCTTCGAACCAGTCAAGGCGGTCGAACAGCCCCGATTGACCCACGCCCGAGCCATTCGGACGACCTAGCGCAGCCGCAGCACTTGCGCGAACCGCCGCAAAGTTAGAATGATATTCACTTCCCCATGTCATACCGTCTGGTAACTCACCCTATCCACCCAATCCAAAGCGTTGTTCATCTATATGTCCGACCAAGTAAAGATTTACCCTTTGCCACTTGATCATTTGGCTTTGCGCGGAGAACGGGGTGCCCCCGCTCTGCTACTTAAAAGCGGAACGGTCAGCCATGGTGAAATGGATCGTCGGGTCGGGCGCTTAGCCGCACTGTTGAGGGAAAGCGGGCTGGAGCCAGGTGATAGAATAGCAACATGGTTGGGCAAAAATTGGCTTGCTTGCTTGATGCCGCTGGCGGCAGTGCGGGCGGGGTTGGTGCATGTGCCGGTCAATCCGCTGCTCAAGCGCGCTCAGGTGGCGCACATCCTGTCCGATTCAGGGGCGCGGATGATGATGGTCAATGCGGGCCGCGCCGCGTCGTTTATCGATGGCGATTTGCCGCCGCTTTGCACCATTTGCGATGATGCGGAATGGGCTGCAAAAGTCGAGGCGGATGGGGGGGCGTTGCCGCCTTCTAATGGCGACCCGAATGCATTAGCGGCCATCCTTTATACGTCGGGTTCTACGGGGCGGCCCAAGGGGGTGATGCTGTCGAGCGCAAATATGTGGCTGGGTGCGGAGGCGGTCGCTTCCTATCTGAAATTACAAGCCGACGACCGCTTACTCGGCGTGTTGCCGCTCAGCTTCGACTATGGGCAGAACCAAACACTGTCGGCTTGGTATGCAGGCGCTAGCGTCGCGCCGCTTGATTACCTCTCCGCCGCCGATGTCGTGCGCGCTGCCGAGCGATTTCAGGCAACGACGCTGGCTGGTGTGCCGCCGCTATGGGTGCAGTTGCTAGAATGTAGTTGGCCGAGTGAAACGGCGACGCGCCTTAGACGGCTGACCAATAGCGGGGGCGCTTTGACGCGGCGGTTGGTGGAGCAGCTGCGCGCGCTATTTCCGCAAGCGGACCTCTATGCGATGTATGGCCTGACCGAAGCTTTTCGCTCGACCTACCTTGACCCCGCGTTGATTGATGCACGCCCCGATTCGATCGGCAAGGCTATACCGCATGCCGAGATATTGGTGGTGCGGAGCGATGGCACGTCAACCGAAGCCGGTGAACCGGGCGAGTTGGTGCATTGCGGGCCGCTGGTGGCGCAGGGTTATTGGCAGGATGCGACGCGAACCTTAGAACGTTTCAAACCCGCGCCTGCGCATAGCCGATATGGCGGAACGGCGGTGTGGTCTGGCGACAATGTTGTACGTGATGCTGAGGGGTATCTGAGCTTCGTCGGGCGCGATGATGCGATGATAAAGTCGAGCGGCAACCGTATCAGTCCGACCGAGTTGGAAGAAGCATGCGAGGCAACAGGGCTAGTCGCAGAGGCCGTGGCCTTTGGCGTGCCCGATGTGACGCTTGGCCATGCGATAGCTATATTGGTGCGGCCAGCGGCGGGTGTTGACGAAGCGGGGCTGGATGAAGCGCTGCGTTTTAGGCTACGTGCTGAATTGCCCAATTTCATGCAGCCACGTCATGTGCTGGTGCGAACTGAATTGCCGCATAATCCTAATGGCAAGCTCGACAGGGTGGCTATTTGTGCGGCGGCGATGCAAGAGTTAGAACAATGAGCGAGCCCATGAAAGCCAAGCCGAATGGCCCGATCCCGCCCTACTTTGCGGCCGATGCTGATGGTATGATGATGATCGGCGGGTTGCGCGCTGATGTTCTCGTCGAACAAGCAGGCGATACACCGCTGTTCATTTATGATGTCAGCATTGTGCATGGGCGAATGGCGGCATTGCGCGCGGCGATGCCCAGTGACCTTGGCATCCATTATGCCATCAAGGCTAATTCGCACCCACTTTTTCTAGCCACTGTGCGCCCGCTGGTCGATGGTTTTGACGTGGCATCAGGCGGTGAATTGGCGCGAGCTTTGGCCGCTGACATGCCAGCTGGAGCAATTAGTTTTGCAGGCCCCGGAAAGCGCAACAGCGAGTTAGAGGCAGCGATCATCGCGGGCGCGACGCTCAACCTTGAAAGCGCTGGCGAAGCACGGCGCGCGCTGGCGATTGGTGAACGGCTCGGCGTGACTCCGCGCCTTGCGGTGCGCGTAAATCCGGACTTTGACCTCAAAGGATCGGGGATGCGGATGGGCGGCGGGGCAAAACCGTTCGGCGTTGATGCGGCGCTGGTTCCTGCGCTGGTCAAGGCGTTAATCGGCGCGGGCGCAGATTGGCGCGGCTTTCACATCTTTGCCGGCAGTCAGGCGCTCGATGCAGGTGCGATTGCGGAAACACAGGGCCAGACAGTGGCACTGGCGTCGCAATTGGCCGATGCGATCGGCGCTGCGCCGCCTGTCGTCAATCTGGGCGGCGGATTTGGCGTGCCCTATTTCCCTAATGACAAGGCGCTTGATATTGCACCCGTTGGGGTGGCGTTGGGCGAAGTGCTGGCGAACAGCGCGCTTTCGGCTGGAGATACGCATTTTGCCATCGAACTGGGGCGTTATATTGCCGCCGAATGCGGGGTGTATTTGACGCGCATCGTGGACCGCAAGGTCAGCCACGGCGAAACTTTCCTTGTCGTTGATGGCGGACTGCATCACCAATTGGCGGCGTCGGGCAATTTTGGCACCGTTATCCGTCGCAATTACCCCATCGCCATCGCTCATCGCTTTGATGCGAGGGCGAATGAGGTTGTTCATGTCGTCGGCTGTTTATGCACACCGCTTGACCGCCTAGGTGACGCGGTGGCCTTGCCCCACGCGGAGGAGGGCGATTTGGTCGCGCTATTCCTAGCTGGTGCCTATGGCGCGAGCGCCAGTCCATCGGATTTTCTGGGTCACCCTGCGCCGCTTGAAATGGTGATCGGCGCATAGATTCTGCGTCAGCTTATATTCAATCCTAACGCAATATTCACCCTTCCTTGGCAATAAGACACAGCGAGATTGCGCTCCGTGCGGGCGTGACCTCGCCATGCAAAGGGTAAAAGTCATGATAAAGAAGGCGTTGCGCAATAGTTTGATAGCAGGAGTCAGTCTTGCTGCTCTAGTGCTGACTGGTTGCGGAGCTGGCGTGGGTAGTGGTCCGCAATTGCCACCAGCGACATTTGTGGCGCAACAAGAAGGGCCGGGCGAAGAATATGTCATCGGCCCGCTCGATCAATTGACGATTTTTGTATGGCGCAACCCTGAACTCGGCGGGCGCGTGCAGGTGCGACCAGACGGGCGTATTTCGACGCCGCTGATTTCTGACCTGCCCGCCGTTGGCAAAACCCCGACGATGTTGGCGCAGGACATCCGCATCCAACTGTCGCGATATATAAACGACCCGATTGTCAGCGTCATTGTCAACGAATTTGCCGGAACGTATTCGCAGCAAATCCGTGTGATTGGCGCAACCGAGCAGCCCGCCGCCATACCGTTTCGCGCCAATATGACGCTGCTTGATGTGATGATCGCGGTGGGGGGCCTGAACGAATATGCTTCCGGAAACCGTGCGCGGCTGATCCGGACCAATCGCGGCACCGGGCGTCAACAGGAATATACGCTGCGGATCAATGATCTGATCCGGCGCGGCGACACCAGTGCTAATGTCCGCCTGCAGCCCGGCGATGTCATCATCATTCCGGAGAGCGCGTTCTGATGTCATCCCTGCTCGATGAATTCAAAGTTGTATTGCACGGTATCTGGCAGCGTCGCTGGCTGGCGATGGCAGTGGCATGGGGTCTGTGCCTGCTGGGTTGGCTGGTGGTTGCGCTCATTCCCAATAGCTATGAATCGCGCGCGCGGATCCAGATTGAAATCAACGATGCGGTGCCCGATGCGACCAGCAACCCGCTCGACCAGCAACGGCGCTTTGACCAGTTGCGCGCAGCGATTGCTTCAACCCGTAACCTTGAGCAGGTCGCCGTCGCGTCGGGTATGATTGACCGCGCGGCTGACCAGTCAGCACGCGCGTCGGCGGCGGCGCAATTGCAAAAAGCGACAAAAATTACGGCGACGCCGGACAATATCCTTGAAGTGGCTGTGACGCTGGGTGGCGGCGGACGCAGCAATGCCGAAAGCGCGGCGCTGGTCACACGCGTCGTTGAAAGCTTGATCGCAGTGTTCCGCGATGAGCAAATCCGTGGCGGGGCAGCGAGCGCGCAGCAAACGATCCGTTTCCTCGATACACAGATTACTGATGCGCAAACCAAGCTGGCGCAGGCCGAATCGGCGCGTGCAGGGTTCGAGGCGCGCAACCTTGGTCTGTTGCCGGGTGCGGGCTCGCCTGCCGTCCGGCTTGAAACAGCGCGCGCCGAATTGTCGCAAATCGACACCCAGCTGATTTCGGTCAGCAGCCAGTTGGCGGCTACGCCGCAATCCGTTTCATTGCCGGGTTTCCCATCGACAGGTGCCGGTGTTGCACGACAACAGCTGGCGTCGGCGCAGGCCGAACTGTCGGGGATGCGCGCGCGCGGCTTGACCGAAGCACACCCCGATGTGATCGCGCTACAGTCGCAAATTGCGGCGTTACGTGCACAGGCGGCACGTGAACCCACAGGTGGCGGTGGCGGCGGCAGCCAGGCCAACCCAGCCTATGCAGGGCTGGCGGCACAGCGCTCGGCGCTCCAGTCGCGGCGCGGGCAATTGTCAGGGGAAATTGCCTCGATAACCTCGATGCGAACACGTGAACCGGCTGTGGCGGCCGAATATGACCGGCTGAACCGTGACTATACTGTCTATAAGGACCAAAATGACCGGCTGGTTGCGCGGCGCGAACAAGTGCGCCTGCGCGGCGCGGCGGAAAGCACAGCCGACGCGGTGCGGGTTGAGATACTCGACGAGCCGACTTCACCGACGACGCCGTCCGCCCCTAACAAGCCGCTCTTGCTGCTCGCTGTGCTGTTCGCCGGGCTTGGTGGTGGCACGGCGGCGGCCTTTGCTATCAGCCAAGTGCAAACGACCTATCCTACGGCGGCGCGGCTGGCGCGTGCCAGCGGACTACCCGTTATCGGCTCTGTCACCGAACAATTGACCGACGAATTGCGCGCTTCGCGGCGTGTGCGGTTGCAACGCTTTGCCATGGCGGGTGCGGGGCTGGCGGTCTTTTGTGTTGTCCTGCTCGTCATTGAGTTCGCGCAGCGAATGACGGTGGGTTGATCGGCGCATGGGCAAGGACAAAGAGATTATGAGCGAAATGAAGCCGATCAAGCGCAAGGGGTCTTTGCTCGAACGGGCCGATGCACGGTTCGATTTCGGCGGGCAATTGCGCCGATTGGAGCCGGGTGCGCTTGGTGATGGGCCAGTGCTGGAGGATAAAACCGCGCGCCGCACGCCGACGCCTAAAACAGCGCGCAAAGCTGTGGTCAGAGATTCTGCGTTGACCGATGCGCCGACGACTGCTGTCGCCACGCCGCCTAGCGCCGCTGTTGCGCCTTCGCCTTCGCGCGTAGCATTGGCCCGCAGACGGTTTGTCCCGCGTGCAGCGATGCAGCATGTGGATCGCGCGTTGATGGCGGCGCATGGCTTGGTTGATTCCGATAGCGCGACGGGCGCTTTGGCCGAGGAATATCGCCTTGTTAAGCGTCAATTACTGCGCAACGCGGGTAATAGCCCGCTGGGGCGGCGGATATTGGTGACGTCTGCACAGCCTGATGAAGGCAAAACCTATTCGTCGATCAATCTGGCGCTCAGCCTGGCTGCGGAACATGAAGTGTCGGTGCTATTGATTGATGGGGATTTTGCGCGGCAGCAAGTGCCTGATAAATTGGGCATCGTTCCGGGCAAAGGATTGCTCGACGCCCTCGCGGACCCATCGGTGAACTTGGCCGATTGTGTCATTCCAACCGACATTCCCGAATTGTCGGTGCTGCCCGCAGGTACTTCGACGACGCGCGATACAGAGTATATGAGCTCTGCACGGATGCAAGAAGTACTGGCGACGCTTGACGCTGATGCGCCTGATCGCATCATCCTGTTCGATTCGATGCCACTGCTCGCAGCCTCATCGGCCGGAGTTATCGCGCAATATTGCGGCCAAGTGGTCGTCGTTGTCCGCGCAGACGTAACGCGCGAAGCGGCGCTGCGCGACGCCATCGGCCTGATCGGACAGCATAATGGTATTTCCCTGCTGCTTAATCGCGTGCGCTTCACCCCCGAAGGGCGGCGATTTGGCAGCTATTATGGTGAAGGAGGCTGATATGGCCCGGACACACAAACTCTCTCTGTTAGCTGCAGCCGCGACCACAGTGTTTTTGGTGGCGCAGGGCGCGTCTGCACAGATTGTCCATGACGATTATGGCGTGCCCGCCAATGCGCCGTCGTTGGGCGGTGGTGGTAATTCCGCGCCGCAATCGCGTGGCGATAGCTCGCGCCGTGGTGGGGCTGATGAAAATGAGGGCGAAGGCCGTCCGCACGCGCGGGTCGATGTCACCCCCTATATCGAAGTTGGCCAGGTGCTGACCGCCGAGCTCAGCAATGGCGGTGATGTGTTGACATATTCGACCGTTGCTGTCGGGCTTGAAACCAGCGTGTCTACTCGCCGCGCGCAATTGGCGGCGGACGTCCGCTATGAACGGCGAATCGCGTGGAATGACAGCTTGCGCGACAATGACGTGATTTCAGGGCTGGCGCGTGGCCGCTATGATTTGACGCAGGGGCTTAGCCTCGAAGCCGGCGCGCTCGCTAGCAGGGCCAGCGTTGACGGGCGCGGCGGCACCGCTGATTTTGGTAGCGGCGACCGTTCGAACACCGCTAACATCTATTCTATCTATGCGGGCCCGACGTTCGGTCGCCGATTTGGTGATGTCGATGTCGGCGCGGCCTATCGTTTTGGCTATTCACGCAGCGAGGTTGAGTTTCAACCTAACCTGAGCGGAGCGACGCGGCCCATCGGCAGCTTTGATGAATCTACCAACCATGCGGCGATTGCGAGCATTGGCATGAACCCCGGGCGTTTGCCATTCGGTTGGCGCGTATCGGGCGGCTGGGACCGCGATGATGCAGGCCAGCTTGACCAGCGTTATGAGGGCAAGTTCGGTCGTTTCGACGTGACATTACCGATCAGTCCGACGCTCGCGCTGGTCGGCGGAGTCGGCTATGAGGATATTCAGGTCAGCTATCGCCCGCCGCTAACCGACGTTGCGGGCGTTCCCGTGGTCGATGCCAATGGGCGGTTGATTTCTGACCCCGCGCAGCTGCGCACCATAGCCTTTGAAACCAGCGGGCTCATCTATGATGCAGGCGTGCAATGGCGGCCCAATCGCCGTGTGGCGTTGGAGGCCCGCGTCGGTCGCCGCTATGACGATACCGTTTATACAGGCAGCGTGACGTGGCAGGCGAGCCGTAACACGGCATATCAGCTTGGGATTTACGATAATCTGAGCACGCTTGGCCGCTCGCTTTCTGCGGGACTGGCGGCATTGCCGACCGATTTTGAAGCATTCCGCAACGGCATTGACGGATCGCTCAGCGGCTGTGCCTTTGGCGCGTCGGGCGGTACGTGCCTGACGCCAGCGCTGAACAATGTCACAGGGTTTGCGTTCCGCAATCGCGGGGCGACGCTGTCGATGTCGAGCCATTTGAGCGCTTGGAGCGTTGGCGCGGCACTTGGTTATGATAGGCGCACCTATGTCGCCAATGGGCTGACAGCAATTCCTGGCCTTGACGGCACAGTCGATCAAACTTGGTATGCGTTCCTCTCTGCATCGCGTGCATTGTCCCGCGACACCAGCTTTGGCATGAGCGCTTATGCGACCTATTTCGACGGCGGGCTGGGGTCTGATGCGACATCGGCGGGGGCTTCGGCTTCGCTCAGCCACATATTCGTGCCACGGCTACAGGGCAATGCCGCAGTGTCTTTCAACGCCATTGACCAAGATGGTTTCAATTCACGGGCCTTTGCTTCGGCCCTGCTTGGGCTGCGCTACTCCTTCTAACGATGGGGGTGGGCGAGCGACGCAACAGAGGATAAGGTGGGGCATTATGTACGACGATTTTTATGGATTGACCGCACGGCCGTTTCAACTGACGCCCGACCCGCGCTTTTGGTTTGAAAGCGCGACGCACCGCACAGCCATGTCCTATCTGGGCTATGGCTTGGCACAGGGTGAGGGCTTTATCGTCATCACCGGCGAAGTCGGGTCGGGCAAGACGACCTTGGTCGGCCATGTCATGCAGGCGATCGACGCACAGCGCCTGACCGCGATCAAACTGGTGTCTACGCAGGTGGCCGACGCCGATCTGTTGCGCCTGATTACCAACGAGATGGGGATTGCGGTCGAAGGGCCGGGCAAATCGCACGCATTGGCCGCGATTGAAAATTATCTCCACGAAGAAGCGCGCGCGGGTCGGCGGACATTGCTGATTGTCGATGAAGCACAAAATCTGGCGGTGAGTGCGCTCGAAGAATTGCGCATGCTCTCCAATTTCCAGCTTGGTGAAACGCCATTGCTACAGATATTCCTGCTTGCGCAACCAGAGTTTCGTCAGACATTGGCGTCGCCGGAGCTGGAGCAGTTGCGCCAGCGCGTCATTGCGACACACCATCTTGAGGCGATGTTGCCCGAAGAGTTGGAGCCCTATATCGCGCACCGATTGGGCTTGGTCGGATGGAAACAGGATCCAAGCTTTACCGCTGATTTTTATGACGAACTGTGGCGCGCCAGTGCGGGTATCCCGCGCCGCGTCAATGGCATTATCAACCGCGTATTGCTCCATGGTGCGGTCGAGGAAAGTCATCGTTTGACGGGCGAAGATGTGCGCAATGTCGTCGATGATATGGGGCTGTCACCTGAAGAATTGGTTGAAGCCCCAGCTGCGCCAATCGCGCACATGGTCGCCGATCCGGCTCCTGTTGCGGTTGTCGATGTGATGGAGGAAGCGGTTGCTGTTGCACCGGTAGCTGAGCCAGACGTTCTTGCTGAGCCGGGCTTTTCGGTTTCATCGTTTCGTGCGCCAGAGCCGGAGGCGTTTTTGCACAGCGCGTCGGTCATTTCCATGCCGCATGTTGAAGGCGCAGTGGACACAGTTTCGCACCCCCCGGAGAGTGACGATGGTGGCGCGCTGAAGGGCCGTATTGCCGCGCTAGAGGCGCGCTGTGACGAGCAGGATGCCGCGATCCGCCGCGTGCTGGGCCTGTTGATCCAGTGGGTCGAAAGGGATGAAAATGCGCCTTCATTTGCGGCGTCGGGGCGAGCCGCCTAATAGGGTCAGGCAAATGGCTGGGGAGCCAAGTGAAATAGATAATAAAATGCCTATTATCAACGGATTATCGGTTGATATTGAAGACTGGTTTCAAGTCGGTGCGTTCGAACATTGTATCGATCGCGACGATTGGCCGCGTCTAGAAAGTCGTGTTGAACGCAACAGCGATGCCGTGCTGGCGCTGTTTGACAGGGCTGGGGTCAAGGGCACATTTTTCACGCTAGGCTGGGTAGCGGAGCGCGCGCCCGCACTCATCCGCCGTATCGTCGATGCCGGGCACGAACTGGCGAGCCATGGTTATGACCATAAACGTATATTCCTGATGGACGCGGCCGGATTTGCTGCCGACCTGTCGCGTAGCCGCGCGTTGCTGGAGGATGCAGGCGGCGTCGCTGTGACCGGATACCGTGCGCCGAGTTTCTCCATCGATACGCGCACCCCATGGGCGCACCACGTGTTGGCGGAAGCGGGCTATACCTATTCCTCCAGCGTCGCACCGGTGAAGCACGACCATTATGGATGGCCAGAAAGCCCCCGTTTTGCGTGGAAACCCGTTGCCGATTCCCCATTGGTGGAGTTGCCCGTAACAACGGCGCGCTTTGCTGGACGGACGCTGGCGGCGGGCGGCGGCGGCTTTTTCCGGCTGTTGCCCTATGCTTTTTCGCGCTGGGCGGTGGCACAGGTCAACGCGCTCGGTCAGCCTGCAATCCTCTATTTCCACCCGTGGGAAATCGACCCCGGTCAGCCCCGCGTTGCGGGCGCGCCGTTCAAATCCAAACTGCGCCACTATAGCCGCTTGCGCGCAATGGAGGGCAAGCTGGAGCGGCTGCTTACCGATGCGTGGTGGGCACCGATCAACACACTGGTCACGCGGGCATGACCGCGTCCATCCATGTCAGCGATGGCGTTGCCGACAGCGACTTGGCGGGTTTTCTGAGCGATACGCCCGGTTCCACACCGTTCCACAGCGCCGCATGGGGCCATGCGATTGAACAATCGACCGGGCATCGCTGGCATTGCTTGGCCGCGCGCGATGCGGATGGCGCGCTGATTGGCGTGTTGCCGCTGCATCATATCCGATCAAGACTGTTCGGCAGCGCATTGGTCTCATCCGGCTTTGCGGTCGATGGCGGCATAGTGGTGAGCGATCCGCGCGCCATCGCGCCACTGGCCGACGCCGCCATTGCCTTGGCGCGCGAGCTCGGATTACCGGGGATCGAATTGCGCGGCGGTGCATTACCGGATGGATGGGCGCATGATAGGATGAGTCACCTTGGCTTTGTGCGGCCATTGGCGGCGGATGCAGAGGCTGAACTGGCCGCCATTCCGCGCAAGCACCGCGCCGAAGTGCGCAAAGCGCTCGCCAATCCACTTGACTTCAGTGTCGGGCGTAGCGTGGCGGATCGCGCCGCACATTACACCGCCTATGCCACCAGCGTTCGCAACCTTGGCACACCCGTTTTCCCCAAGCGATTGTTCGCCGCCGTGCTCGACCAGTTCGGCGAAGATGCCGACATATTGACGGTGCGCCATGATGGCGCGGTCGTCGCCAGCGTATTGAGCCTGTATTGGAACGGCGCGGTGATGCCCTATTGGGGCGGTGGCACCCAAGCCGCGCGTGGACTTCGCGCCAATGAACGGATGTATTTCGCGCTGATGGACCATGCGCGCGAACGTGGATGCAAGCATTTCGATTTTGGTCGGTCAAAGACTGGCAGCGGCCCCGCCGCGTACAAGAAAAACTGGGGGTTTGAAGGCGAGCCATTATCCTATGCGCGCTGGGCCGAAGCAGGCGAAGCGGTGCGCGATACCAACCCGACCAGCGGCAAATATGCATTGATGGTGAAGACATGGCAGCGCCTACCCTTGCCGATTGCCAATGCGATTGGGCCGATGATTGCGCGGCAGCTGGGATGAGCGTGATGACAAGGCACAGACCCGTTCGCCCTGAGGAGGTGTTGAAGCCACAGGCTGAAACGCTGTCGCGAAGGGTGGCGAGGCAAAATATGCTTCGAGATGGCCCCTCAATCTTTGCCCCTCTTCGTCATTGCGAGCAGCCATCTGGCTGCGCGGCAATCCAGCCTCGCGCGCACTGCACTGGATTGCTTCGCTCCGCTCGCAATGACGCGGCTGCTGTCTTGACGCAGTGGCCACAATGACCGAAATCCTGTTCCTCGTGCACCGCGCGCCGTGGCCGCCCGATCGCGGCGATCGCATCAGGTCGTGGCATTTGCTAAAAGCGCTGGCAAAGCTCGCCCCGACGCACGTTGCGGCCTATGCAGATAGCGAAGAGGACGCGGCCTTGGCGCTGCCGATGCTGCATGACGTGGCGATGAGCGCCACTGTGCCCGTGCGGATGCGCCCAGCGGTGGTCGCGGCGGCGCTGACATTGCCGCGCCTCGCCCCGCTATCGTGCGGGCTATTTGGCGGCGGCGGCATGGCCGAACATGTCAGCGACGTGATCGCGACCCGGCCGATTAGCCATATCGTCGCTTTCTCTGGTCCGATGGCTCAGTTCATTCCCAAGCATTTTGCCGGGCGCGTCATCATGGATTTTGTCGATGTCGATTCGGCTAAGTATGAAGCCTATGCCGCCGCAGATCGCCCCTTGTCTCCGATACGCGCGGTTCACGCCTATGAAGGATGGCGGCTAGCCGCGTGGGAAAAGGCGGTGGCCAAACGCGCCCATATGTCATTGTTCGTCAGTGAGGCGGAGGCGGCGCTGTTCCGCGCGCGCACTGGATTGGGAGCCGATGTCGTTCGCTGTCTTGAGAACGGCATTGACCTCGAACGCTTCGACCCGGCGGGCGATTGGACGCCACTTGAGCCGTCGCAGCGCCCCGCCGGGCCGCTCGCGGTGTTTACCGGGCAGATGGATTATCGCCCCAATGTCGAGGCCGTGGCCGGCTTTGCCCATGATGTGATGCCGATTTTGCGCGCGCGTGTTGCCGATGCGCAGTTCGCCATCGTTGGCCGTGCGCCAACGCCGGAGGTGCGGGCGCTGGCCGAATTGCCGGGCGTGATTGTGACGGGCGCGGTTGATGATACGCGCAGCTGGCTCGCCGCCGCCGATGCGATTGTAGCGCCGCTCAACGTAGCGCGCGGGGTGCAGAACAAGCTGCTCGAAGCGATGGCGATGGCGCGGCCCGTGGTGTCCAGCCCTAGCGCGGCGACAGGGATAGACGCGGTGCCGGGGCGTGACCTGATCGTTGCCGATGGCGCGCAGGCGATGGCGGAAGCGCTGGCGGCGCTCTATGCCGATCCGCCGTTTGGTGTGGCGCTGGGTAAAGCGGGCCGGGCGCGGATGGTGGCGCGTTATAGCTGGGATGCGACATTGGCTCCGTTGGCGGGCCTTATGGGGCTGGACGCACCATGAGCGTCTGGAGGCGCCATCTGGCTGCACTGGCGCTGGTGACCGCCTCGATAATCGCACTGTTCGCGCGCGATGCGCTGCATCTGGTGACTTTGTGGTGGACCAGCTCGACCTTTACCCATTGTCTGTTCATCATCCCTATCCTTGGCTGGCTGGCATGGTTGCGTGTACCAGAACTCATTAAATTGACCCCGCGATGTTGGCTGCCGGGACTGGTGTGGATTGCGGGTGGTGCGTCCATCTGGTTCGTTGGCGATGCCGCGAGCGTGGCGTTGCTGCGCCAAATTGGCCTTGTCGTCATGCTGCAAGGGTGCGTGCCCGCGCTGCTTGGGCCACAGGTCGCGCGCGGGCTGCTATTCCCTCTATTTTACAGTCTGTTCCTCGTCCCCATCGGCGAGGAATTGGTGCCGCCGATGCAGATGCTGACCGCCGATATGGTGATGGGCCTGCTGCGCGCTGCGGGGATTCCCGCCTATATCGAGGGGATTTTCATCACCACGCCGGGCGGCTATTTCGCGGTGGCGGAGGCCTGTTCGGGGGTCAAGTTCCTCGTCGCCATGGCCGCGCTGTCGGTTCTGGTGGCGCATCTATGTTTTCGCAATGCGTGGCGGCGCGTGGGCTTCATCGCGTTCGCGCTGACCGTTCCGGTGTTGGCCAATGGGGTTCGCGCGTTCGGGACGATCTGGATGGCGGAAAGCTGGGGCAATGATTTTGCCGTCGGTGCCGACCATATCATTTACGGCTGGTTTTTCTTTGCCTTTGTGATGTTGATGATAGGATGGGCGGCGCGGCCATGGTTTGACCGTGCCCCCGATGACATGCCGATTGATGCTGCGCGGCTCGCGGCGTTCATGCCGGGACGCGGGAGCGCATTGGCGCTGGTCGCACCGCTGGCACTCGTAATGGCAGCAGCACCCGTAATATGGAGCGCGATAAGCCAAGCGCGCGCACAGGCGATTGGTGCGCCAACGCTGATCGTGCCAGCGGGGTGGAGCGTCGCGCCGGGGCCGCAAGCAGACGATATGCCGTGGCGCGCACGTTTCGATGGTGCCGATGTGCGGCGTGATTGGCGGCTGGTCGATGGTGCGGGGCGCAGCGTCGATGTGACGATTGTTGGCTATGCACGTCAAAGCGAGGGTCATGAGATGGTCGGCTATGGTCAGGGCGCGGTCGATCCCGACAGCGATTGGCGCTGGGGTGAGGGGTTGGCGCCAATCGGCGCGGGCCGCGTCGAACGGATCATGAATGCCGGGACCGCGCGAGAGGTGTTGACGATCTATGCGGTGGGCGGAGAGGTCACATCCAGCGCAGCGCGGGTCAAATGGCTGGTGCTGCGTGCGCGGCTGTTTGGCGGTGACGAGCGCGCTTATGCGTTGCTATTGTCGGCGCCATCACGGCCCAGTCAAAGCGGCCGGGCGCAAGTGCAAGCGCTGGTTGACGCGGCTGGCGGAGTTGATGCGCTTATGCGCCGCTTGACCCAGACGCGCTGACAGGCGAGGGCAAAGCCATGTGCGGTATCGCTGGTCTTTATCACCCCGAACATGCCCGTCCGCTCGATGCGGCGCGGGTGCAGGCTATGCTGGCCCCGATGCGGCACCGTGGCCCCGATGGCGACGGGGTGTGGAGCGCGCCCGGCGTAGTGCTGGGGCACCTTCGCTTGTCGATCATCGACGTGGCTGGGTCGCCGCAACCGATGCCGTCGGCGGATGGGCGGTTGATGCTGACCTATAATGGCGAGGTCTATAATTTTAAGGAACTGCGCCGCGAGTTAGAGGCTCTGGGCCATGGGTTCCGCACGGCGGGCGACAGCGAGGTCATCTTGGCCGCTTATGCGCAATGGGGCGCGGCGTGCCTGGGTCGCCTCGACGGCATGTTCGCCTTTGCCATCTATGATGCCAAGGACGGCAGCCTGTTCCTCGCGCGCGACCGGTTCGGGGTCAAGCCGCTGCATTATGCGGCATTGCCCGACGGCAGCATCGCCTTTGCCAGCGAGCTAAAGGGGCTATTGACCCTGCCGACATTGCGGGTCGAGGCGCGCCTCTCCGCGCTCGATGACTATATGGCCTTTGGCTACATCCCCGACGACAGTTGCATGGTTGCTAGCGTCGAGAAATTGGCGGCGGGGCATTATCTGCACATCGCGCGCGGCAAGCCAGTTCCCGCGCCGGTGCAGTGGTGGGATTTGGACTTTAGCCGCCGGATTACGGTGAAAGAGAAAGAGGCCGAGGAGCATTTGGTGCAGATGCTGCGCGCCGCCGTGCGCAGCCGGATGGTTAGCGACGTGCCGCTGGGTGCGTTCCTGTCTGGCGGGGTGGATTCATCGGCCGTCGTCGCGTTCATGGCGGAAGCGAGCAACAGCGCGGTCAATAGCTGTTCGATAGGCTTTGACGACGCGCGGCTCGACGAGACAGACTATGCCGAGGTCATCGCCAAACGTTTCGCCACCGACCACCGGACGCGGATTGTTGCATCGGATGATTATGGCATTGCCGACATTGTCGCCGCGCATTGCGACGAACCCTTCGCCGATGCGTCGGCGCTACCCACATACCGCGTCAGCCAGCTGGCGCGCGAAGAGGTGACGGTGGCGCTGTCGGGCGACGGCGCGGATGAGGCGTTTGCGGGCTATCGCCGTTTGGTGTTCCAGCATCAGGAGGAGCGCGCGCGCGCTTTCCTGCCCGGCGCGATACGGCGCGGGCTGTTGGGGCCATTATCGCGCGTCTGGCCGCAAATGGACTGGGCACCGCGTCCCTTTCGCGCCAAAGCGACGCTGACCGGCCTCGCGCGGTCGGGCGAGGAAGCCTATGCCTTGGCGGTCGGGGTGACGGGGCCGGACATGCGCAGCCGCCTATACAGCGATGCCACCCGCGCCGCGCTGTCGGGGCATGTGGCGGAGGAACGGTGGTGGACGGCGATGCGCGGTGCGCCCGCGCTCGAACCGCTCGACCGCGCGCAATATGCCGATATGAAGATTGCGCTGCCTGGCGATATTTTGACCAAGGTGGACCGGATGAGCATGGCGGTCAGTTTGGAAGCGCGTGAGCCGCTGCTTGACCATCATCTGGTTGAGTTCGCCGCGAGCCTGCCCGCGCATATGCGGGTGCGCGGCTCAACGGGCAAATGGCTGATGAAAAAGGCGCTGGAGCGCACATTGCCGCACGACATTTTGTATCGGCAAAAAATGGGCTTTGTGACGCCGATTAGCGGCTGGTTCCGTGGGCCATTGGCGGCGCAGGCTAGGGCGCTGGCCGCTTCGCCGACGCTGGCGCGGACCGGTTGGTTCGATATGAAGGCGATTGAGGCGCTGGTTGCGGCGCACCAGTCTGGTAAATCCGAATATGGCCGGCAAATCTGGCAATTCTTCATGTTAGAGAAGAGCTTACAGCGGCTATTTGGGATTTAATGTTAGGGTGAGGGGTAGCGCGCACCGACGAAATACAGCCCGTCTGGCGGCGCGTTGAACCCCAATGCCGCGCGGTCGCGTGCCGCCAGTGCATCGGCCAAATCATCGGCGCTCCATTGCCCGCGTCCAACCATCGCCAAACAGCCGACCATAGAGCGCACCTGATGGTGGAGGAAGCTGCGCGCTTCGGCGCGGATGAGGATGCGGTCCGCTGTGCGCGTGACATCAAGGCGGTCGAGCGACTTGACTGGGCTGGCCGACTGGCAATGCGCCGAGCGGAATGTCGTGAAGTCATGACTGCCGACCAGGATTTGCGCGGCGCTGTGCATCGCCCCCGCATCAAGATCGTGTTTGACCTGCCACGCCAGACCGCTTTCCAATGTCAGTGGCGCGCGGCGGTTGATGATGAGGTAATCATAGGCGCGGCCAACACACGAAAAACGCGCGTGCCAATCCGGCTCGGCAATCGAACAGGTCAGCACCGCCACGGGGTGCGGGCGCAGCATCGCGTTGAGCGCCTCCATCATGCGAAAGGGTTTGAGCGCCTTCACGCAATCGAAATGCACGGGCATCGCGCGCGCATGGACCCCCGCATCGGTGCGGCCTGCCGCAGTCGCAGTCACCGCTTCGCCGGTGATGCTATGCACCGCCGCCTCCACCGCCGCCTGAACGCTGGGGTCGAGCGTTTGCCGCTGCCAGCCCATGAACGGGCGGCCATCCCACTCCAATGTCAGGCGATAGCGCGGCATTAGCTTAGCCGCGTTCCTGCTGGAACCGCATGACCGCGAAGAAAATCATTTATATTCAATGCACTACGTCCAGCGCGCTGGACGAGGGTGGGGCGGATCGCGCCGGGGTTGCACGCGATGGTCATCGCGTCGTCGATGATAGTGCCTGGCGTCACTCCGAGCAGAGGAGAGGTTGGCGGCATGACATCCACCGCCAGCAGCTTGACCCGCTCGCCGCCCAGTTCAAACCATGCGCCGGGGGCGGGGGCAAAGGCGCGGACCATCCGTTCGACCTGAACAGAGGAGAGGTTCCAGTCGATTTTGGCCTCACCCTTGGTGATTTTGCCCGCATAGGTCACGCCTTCGCCTGGCTGTTCATCGGGTAAGCACACAGCCATGTCGGCCAATACGCGCACCATCAAATCCGCGCCCATCGCCGCCAATTCACTCGTCAATTCGCCCGCCGTCTTGCCTGCAATCGGCGTCCGCCCCGTCAGCCGCACAGGGCCAGTGTCCAGCCCCGCCTCCATCTGCATGATGCCAACGCCTGTCTCCGCGTCGCCCGCCAATATCGCGCGCTGGACCGGAGCAGCCCCGCGCCAGCGCGGCAGCAACGACCCATGGACGTTAAGGCAGCCGTGCAGCGGCGCGTCGAGGATCGCTTGCGGCAGGATGAGGCCATAGGCCGCGACCACTGCAACATCGGCACCCAGCGCGGCGAACGCGGCCTGTGCCTCAGCGCCTTTCAGGCTGGTCGGCGTGCGCACCATGAGCCCTAGCGCTTCGGCGCGAATATGGACGGGCGAGGGCGTTTCACGTTTGCCGCGATGTGCCGGGCGCGGCGGCTGGGTATAGACGCAGGCAACATCATGCCCCGCCGCGACGAGGGCATTCAGCGTTGGCACCGCGAAATCGGGTGTTCCCATGAAAATGATTTTCATGGCGCTGCCTTAGTGCGGCAACCTCGGATACGAAAGGGGGTAGGCTAATCTAGCGCGGTTTCACGCCCGAACAACAGTAGGTCAATGAGTCCAAGCGTCATCGCCACGGTTTTGATGACGACCAACAGGCAAAGGGCAATCAGGCTTCGCAAGGTGCATACTCCACAGCAGGGTGCAGGTTATTTGCCGTATTTGGATGGGTATCGTGACCGTTGATCGGCACCAAGGCTGCGAGAAATTGATCGGTCGCACGGCCCCAATTGTGGTCGGCACCTTGGGTGGCCACCGCCCCTCTGTCGCATTGTAATGCTAGTGATATGGCGACATTGAGATCATCATCCAGCGCGCCTGACGCCGCCGTCACTAT
>ERZ1292633.1490-Hain-H41-02um-R1-1490-length-25219-cov-5_pt1 | contig 25219 bp, 17 predicted proteins | sample MGYA00564406_ERZ1292633 | MGnify/ENA primary metagenome ERZ1292633 (study PRJEB36523, sample SAMEA6512639) | groundwater metagenome | collected 2019-01-08 | study: AquaDiva: Metagenomics assemblies of 32 groundwater samples | reverse complement strand
ATGTCATCAACAAACCAGTAATCAAAATCTCCCGTCTGTGCCACACTTCGGAATCGAATCCTAAAGCGATTGTGCAATGCCCCTGCAGGAAGTAGTAGTTCGTGCCTGTCAAAAAGAGGCATACTCGGACCCACACCGGCATGGACTGTTAATACCTGCCACTGGTCACTGCTATCAAGGTAGTCGATCGAAAGGTCATCGCCGGAATCGGCAGGTTCGCCGAAACCTCCCTCTTCGTAGGCGTACGAGAGCACCGCGCCACTGGCATTGGACAAATCAATCGGGCGCGACACAATCGTGTCAGCGCCGGTCGGATAGCCATCTAATTGCAGTGCATACGGAGGACTTGGGACGTTTGCGCCATCCGTTGTCACACCCACAAAAGTTCCATATGCCCATGTCACCTCATCAAGTACCAGCCCGGAGAACGGCTCCGCAAAAGGAAGCGTCAACGGCGCTCCCTCGGATATTGCGAAGAACAGCATGGAATCACGTGTGGTCGGCACTGCCGATGATGACGCCACAAGATAGAGGGAATCAGTTTCCCCTAGAGAAGAAGGGGCAACAGTCACTTTCAATCGGACAGGAAGCGATTCGCCGGTTAGCAATGTTAGCGTCGACGATATCGGCGCATCAAACGTATCGGTAATTTCTGCAATCCAGTCAGCCATAGCTACTGACAAGTCATAGTTGTCGGAATAAGAGCCGCGATTGGTGATAACGGCATCGAATCGCAGGGGATCCCCGGCCACCCCAGCCTTCGATGGCGCTGGCGCGGTGACATCGACTCGCCTGCCGATGACCGTGAATATAAAGTTCTGAGTCGTATCATGATCCCCCAGCGAATTGACAGCGGTGAAATAATACTCAACGGTTGTCCCCGGCGATTGCCTGGGAATCACCACCGAATACTCGTTTGGATTTCCAGTGGCAGTTAGCGTATCGAGATACCAACTACTATTCACGCTGTAATGCAAAAGAGCAGAATCGGCAAATAGGGTTCCTCGTGTATGAATGTTCGCCAAAAGATTGAAGTCGTTGAGCGTGTCAGCCGTATCCGCCAAAGCGCTGTGGAGAACAAGCAATCCAAGTCCGTCGCGCCCATCAAGTGTCGTAGCGCCGGTGTTATCGGGATCAAGCCAGTCGCGAAGACGAGTTGCGGCATTCCCACCCCCGGTCCAGGAGCGGGGAAATTTGCCGTACCAGTCAGAGGTTAGACTCGCACAAGAGGCGTATCCTCCATGAAGCTGGCCAACGATGCGGTGATTTTGATCAAAAAGCGGCGAACCGGAAGAACCCGGCTCGGTGGTGCCGTCATCCCATTGAACGATTCGCCAGTGAGAGCCGTCGCCGGAAGAATTGCTAAGATAAGACGTCGACTGCGTCGCCCCATTATCAAACGAAATTTTCTTTATGTCACCGCTCGGATGATGGATTCCCACTGAATTGGCGGAGGGGATATCAATCGCCGACCATCCGGCGTAATAGACACTATACGAATCAGGAGGCGCCTCGCTTATTTCCAATAGCGCAAAATCAGACGCGGCATTGGTCGCCCGCAAGGTCGAACCGGATAATGACATCCAGGTCGAACCGTTGATATTGGCGCACGTCGGGCTTTCATAGTTGAAAATAAAAACCCAGGTGGCTTCACTACCGAGACAATGGTTGGCCGTCAGCAGATAGGGCTTTAAATCCTGACGGACATTGTTCACCAACGCACCCGAGCAAAGGCGAAATCCCCCTTGCGTGGTGATGAGCGCCACTGATTGTTTCTCGTTCTGCCACGGCTGGCCTTCAGGGCAGTTGACGTTGTTATTGCACGAACCGGAGGAACCGAAATCCATGGCATCCTTCAATTCCTGCGAGTCGAACAGGTTCCGGTAGGCATGCACAACGCGCTCGATACTGACAATTCCCGGCCTGGTGACATCAGCAGGTTCATGGTATTCAAGAATACAGACCTCCCCTTTGAGAAGTCCGGTGGCAAATCGCTCATGCGGCTTGTTATTCGCCTCCGTAAATGCCCCCAGAACAATTGACTGGTCTTCGTTGTAGAGAAAGAGTTCCGCTCCGCGCGGGAGCCAGAAGCGGTCGTAAATCAAGTTGATCGAGTATGCCCCCGGGCAGTCGATTCGCAATCGCCACACGCGTGAGCCATCGGGCATTGTCTCCCAAAGACCCGAATTATTTGTGGAGAGATTGACGTCAAACGGAGCGCCAAATCTCAACGGCACTCCCTTGGTCGACTCAAGTGAATCCTCGCGAAGCAAGGCGACTCTGTCAACCGACGGCATTTTCTGAACGGGAGGCATCGAAATCGCACGCCATCGAATTGCCGCCGGTCTCCCCCCACGGCTCACTTGCGCAAACAGTTCGCAGGGAAAGAACTGCACTATCATCGCGCCAAACAGGAGGCAACAAATCGCACTGCTTCGCAACAAGACCGCTACTGCGTTCATCCTGAGTCTACCGCAAGGATTCGGCATAATCGTTCGATTTATTTCAATACCCATGATCTTAATATCTATTATCGGCGGAAGTAGTGATTTGGTGCCGACCCGCTTCGGTTCGGCAAGAAGTTAGTCGCCAGAGAAACCCCTTTCAAGAGCGGTTTCTGCTCTTAAAGATAGCCGAAACTCGCTGAAGGTCAAGGGGTTTCGTGCATTTCCGGATCGAGCACCCGGTGGCAAGTAAACAGGCAATCTTCGATCGCTCATCAGAGGAGATTTGGGCATATGATTGTTCCATAACAACACCTGTATAAGGTGTTGCACTTCGTTTGTGAACTCAGGGAACCGCCTTCGCGGGAATGACAGAGTGGCGCGGAAATGACAACAACGAGATTGTTGCCCAAATGCACCTTTTCAACAGCCTATGTTGCTTTGGACTCAAGCCCTGGCCATCCCCAACATCTGAACTAGATTTACGACGTCCATTCGGTCAATCTCGTCCCCCATTAGTATAGGATAATCTTGTCCGAAATCTTTGTTGACCTCACTCATTCAATAGGTTACCTTATTAGCAACGGGTCAAAGGCCAGCCGGTCGCCCGTAATTTTTCGCACACAATAAAGGAACAAACGGTCATTAATTCAGCTACTCCAACCCTCGACTCAGAATCTATTGGCCTGCGTGAACTTTGGCAGGTGAAGTCGATTTGAGAAACCGCCCTCTCATCATTGGCAACAAGACTGCCCAACTCCCAATTGTTCAGGGGGGGATGGGTGTCGGCATTTCTCTATCTCGATTAGCCTCAGCTGTCGCGTGCGCTGGGGGTATTGGCGTGATCGCCTCGTCAGGCATCGGGATGAAAGAGCCTGATTTCCGGTCAAACTACGTCGAGGCCAATATCCGCGCCTTGCGCCGTGAAATCCGTACCGCCAAATCGCTGACAAGCGGTTTGCTTGGCCTTAATGTCATGATGGCAAACACCAATCACGGCGATTTTTTCCGCACCGCCATCGAAGAAGAAATCGATTTCATATTCTCCGGCGCCGGATTGCCGATGACCCTTCCAAGCTATTTGAACGGCTCTTCACATACCAAGCTCGCCCCCATCGTGTCATCGGCACGAGCGGCCAGTCTCATATGCAAACGCTGGCTAAATAAATACGATTATCTTCCTGACGCCGTCGTTGTCGAAGGCCCCAAAGCCGGAGGACACCTCGGCTTTTCGGTCGAACAAATCGATGATCCGAACTACACCCTTGAGAAACTCATCCCCGAAGTTCTTACAGCCGTCGACGAATATTCATCCCGATATGGCAAGGCGATTCCGGTCATCGCGGCCGGAGGCATCTATACCGGAGCCGACATTCGCGCATTCCTTGACATGGGTGCAAGTGGTGTTCAGATGGGAACGCGATTTGTGGCCACCCACGAATGCGACGCCGATGAACGGTTCAAGCAGATGTATGTCGACGCCAAACCGGAAGACATTGTCATCATCAAGAGTCCGGTGGGAATGCCGGGACGGGCGATTCGAAACACGTTTATCGATGAAGTTCTTTCTGGTGAGAAGAAACCCTACCGATGCCCCTATCACTGCATCTCTACCTGCGATGCCACCAATTCCCCCTACTGCATTGCCCGCGCTTTGATCTCCGCCCAGAAAGGGCAATTAGAGAACGGTTTCGCCTTTTGCGGCGCCAACGCCCATCGCATCACCGAAATCATCTCGGTAAAGGAACTATTTGGTCACCTGGATGCCGAATACGATTCAGTTCTTCAAGATGCCGAGGAAGAATCAATCGCTAAGAGCGCCTAAATTGCTTTCGATTTTGTTGATCTGTATACTTCCCCGCTCATAGGTACTAAACGCCCCAATTCGACATTTCCAACCGCCATTTTGAGCATTCACTTTCAAAGTCAGCGCAACTTGCACTTGTGGTTCCAAGTACTATCTTGGGTCGATGAAAAGATCGATTTCCCCCTTGGCGCACATGCCTGAATTGGTTGGAGCAATTCTTCTCCTCTGCTTTACCGCCTGCTCAAAAAAAGACGAAGGCCCCGCCAATCGCACCGGAGGCGGATCGGTGCCAGTTGAAGTATCAATCATAGAACCGCAATACCTCGAACATAAGACATTCGCAACAGGCACTCTGATGGCTAACGAAGAGGTCGAACTACGTTCGGAGATCTCCGGCCGTCTTGTGGGTGTCTTCTTCGACGAGGGTCGAGCGGTTCGCAAGGGGGAACTGTTGATGAGGGTCAACGACCGGGACCTTAAAGCCCAGTACTCCCGTAAGGAGCTTGAAGAGAAGTTGGCCGCCAATGAGGAGAATCGCAAACGTCAATTGTTGGACATTAAGGGGATCAGCCAGGAAGAATACGATCGCACCCTTAACACTCTGAGATTGATTCAGGCAGAGAAAGAGGAGATCGGCGCCCAGCTCGCCAAAACCGAGATTGTCGCACCTTTCAACGGTGTGGTCGGATTGCGATATGTAAGCGAAGGCGGCTATGTCTCACCCAACATGCTCGCGGCTACTATTCAGGAAATCGACCCGATGAAAGTTGAATTCTCGGTTCCCGAAAAATATGCGCCGCTGGTCAAGAGCGGCCAGAGAATCAAAGTACTGGTTGGTGGCGCTGAGACTGTCCATGAAGGCGTAGTGTATGCGGTCGAATCCAAGATTGATCTCGGCACGAGAACAATTAAAGCACGAGCGAAAATTCCCAACTCAGACCGAAAGCTCGTGCCCGGAGCATTTGCTCGGGTGGAAATCACACTTGAACAAATACCGGATGCGATTGTCATACCTGCCGCCGCAGTAATCCCCGAAATGAGCGGAGACAAAGTATTGGTGTGTCGCAATGGCAAATCTACTTCAGTTCGCGTGACAACCGGAATCCGAACCGACCGAAGTATTCAGATACTCAGCGGTCTGGCTCCGTCCGATACATTGATCCTGACAGGTCTACTGCAACTAACCGAAGGCAAGGCGGTCAAAATCACCAGCTTTAGAGCGAAGTGACCGCGGTCGGGATATGAATATTTCGTCACTTTGCATCGAACGCCCGGTTCTTTCGGTTGTCCTCTCTATTCTTATCGTGCTGTTCGGCGTAATCGGCTTTCTCTTTCTGGGGATTCGAGAATACCCGAGTGTCGATCCCCCGGTTGTTACCGTCAGCACCAACTACACCGGCGCCAACGCCGACGTCATCGAATCACAAATTACGGAACCACTTGAGGAATCAATCAACGGCATTGCCGGCATTAGGTCGCTCACGTCGACCAGTTCCGATGGGCGAAGTACGGTCACCGTCGAATTTGAACTTGGGGTCGATATGGAAGCGGCCGCCAATGACGTGCGCGATCGCGTCTCCCGTTCCCTTCGAAACTTACCTCCGGATATTGATCCCCCGGTTGTCGCAAAATCGGACGCCGACGCCAGCCCGATATTGTCGATGGCGATTCAGAGTGACCGTCTCTCATTGCTCGAGTTGTCAGCAATTGCAAATGACGTCTTCAAGGAACAGCTCCAGACGATTCCGGGAGTAAGCGAGATACGGATTTGGGGTGAGAAGAAATATTCAATGAAGCTTCTCATCGATCCGTCGAAGCTGGCCGCCCACGGATTGACGCCACTTGATGTCCGAAACGCCCTCAATCGAGAGAATGTCGAGTTGCCGTCGGGACGAATCGAAGGCTACGCTACTGAGTTGTCTATCCGCACCTTTGGTCGCCTCACATCCCCTGAGGAGTTCAATGATCTCATTATCAAGGAGTCCGAAGGCTCGGTGGTCAAGCTGGAGGATATAGGCAAGGCCGTTCTAGCTCCGGAAAACGAACGCACAATTCTTCGTGGAAACGGCGGTGTACCAATGGTGGCGGTTGCACTTACACCCCAACCGGGAGCAAACCACATCGATATTGCCAACGAATTCTATCGACGAATTGAGAGAATAAAGAAGGACTTGCCCGAAGGTCTCACATGGAAGATCGCGCTGGACACGACTACAAATATCCGTAAGGCAATATTCGAAGTGGGCGAAACCATTTTGATCGCATTCCTTCTCGTCCTGCTGGTGATCTTTGTCTTTCTGCGCCACTGGCGTACCACAATTATCCCCATGCTCGCCATCCCCATTTCACTCATCGGTGTTTTTGCCATCATGTATTTCGCCCACTTTACAATCAATATCCTCACACTGCTGGGTATCGTGCTCTCAACCGGAATCGTGGTTGATGACGCAATCGTCGTGCTGGAGAATATCTACAGTAAGATTGAAAGAGGCACAAATCCACTTGAGGCGGGGCACTCCGGCTCGAAAGAAATCTATTTCGCCATTATATCTACTACTATCACTCTTGCCGCCGTTTTCTTGCCGGTCATTTTCCTTCAGGGTCTTACGGGTCGTCTGTTCCGGGAGTTTGGAATTGTGGTGGCCGGTTCGGTGCTTATCTCCGCTTTCGTATCGTTGACGCTTACTCCCATGATGAGCGCTCGAACTCTTCACAAAAGCACGCATGAAAACTGGTTGTTTTTGCTTAGCGAACGATGGTTCAATCTACTGTCGGCCGGATACCAGCGATCCCTCGTTTTGTTCGTCGCTCGTCGCCGACTGGCGCTGATAATTATGGTTGGGTCGACTGTGCTAATCTTTGGTCTTGGGGCGCGGATACCGTCTTAACTTGCTCCGATGGAAGACAAACGCCGGTTCGTGATTAATGCCACCGCACCTGAAGGAACTTCGTATGAGGCTATGGCGGATTACATAGGGACTCTCATCGCCGAAGTCGACACCCTTCCGGAGAAGGATGTTCTTGTTTCGGTCACCGCATCCAGCTTTGGTTCCGGTAGCGGAGTCAACAGCGGATTCGTACGTGTAAACTTGGTGCCACCCGGTGAGCGAGACCGCACTCAACAGGAGTTGGCAGATATCATAACCGCAAGGGTCCGTGCACAGACTTTCGCGCGAGCATATGTTTCTCAAGAACAAACCATTGGTGGAGGAGGTCGAGGAGGCGGTTTGCCGGTGCAGTATGTTATTCAAGCTCCGACCCTTGAGAAACTGAAAGCCATCATTCCGCAATTCATGGCCTCAGCTCAATCGGACTCGGTATTCCAGGTGGTGGATATGAATCTCAAATTCAACAAACCAGAATTGACTATTGAGATAGATCGGGAACGTGCACGTGCACTGGGAATAACAGTCAGGGACATCGCCGAGACATTGCAGTTGTACTTCAGCGGCCAGCGATATGGATTCTTCATCATGAATGGCAAGCAATATTCCGTCATCGCGCAGGCTGAACGCGCCAGCAGAGATGAACCGCTTGACCTCAGCTCCGTTTATGTGAGAAATAGCAGAGGGGAGCTAATCCAGCTCGACAATGTGGTGACTCTCTCCTATCGAAGCAGTCCGCCCCAACTGTATCGATTCAATCGCTATGTTGCCGCAACCGTCAGCGCTTCGCCTGCACCGGGATTCACACTTGGTGATGCTATCAATGAAATGGATAAGATAAAAGCTAACGTGCTGGACGAATCGTTTTCCACCAGCCTGGCCGGGACTGCCAAAGAATATTCTGAAAGTTCCAACACGTTGCTGTTTGCTTTTTTGCTCGCTCTGATTCTGGTCTACCTGATCTTGTCAGCACAGTTTGAAAGTTTTCGCGACCCGTTGACTATTATGTTCACGGTTCCACTGGCATTGGCTGGTGCAGTGCTGTCGCTGTGGATGTTTGGACAGACGTTCAATATTTTCAGCCAAATCGGCATCATCGCGCTCGTTGGAATTGTCACGAAGAATGGCATCCTGATCGTGGAGTTTGCCAATCAGCGCAAAGAGCAGGGATTGGCGATACGCGAGGCGGTCATAGACGCCGCCACAAAACGCTTCCGCCCCATCCTCATGACCAGCCTCGCAACCGTTTTTGGAGTCTTGCCGATTGCTCTGGCATTGGGTGCGGCCGCCAAGAGCCGAATGTCAATGGGCATCGTGATTATAGGCGGCTTGCTCTTTTCGCTTGGTCTTACGCTGTATGTTATTCCCGCACTCTATACGTATCTGTCGGCCGACAAGAAATCAGCGGGTCAACCAATCCCAAAGCCCGCCTCAGCACCGCGTCTATAAGAAACTATCTGGTTTAGAGAATCGCTTGTTGAAACTTCGGTGCTGTGGAGCTGACAGAAAGAACCGCGTATGACGGTCTCTCAACCTCACCTGTACAGATGTAACTGATTGGAAATCTGGGAGCTTGAACTAATGGCGGGGGAGCACTTCTCACAACCTTGGAGCCTATTCCGCCGGTCGTCTCCCTGCTTAGAATCGCGAAATCGCGCTCGGCCTGAGAGTAGCTTACTCGCGCATGGTTAGCTCAAAACCAATGGAGTTGAGCCTCACATCAGTTGCAACCCATCGAAGCAAGAAGCTCAAGAATGAACACCGAATTGACAAAACCAGCAACCCGTATGTCCCGCCTTTTCTTGATCGGGTCTATTTTCAAGGATACTTCTGGTGTAAGAGAAAAGCTGATCAGACCGACAATAAATCCCTTCTGATTAACAAAGCGTCCGCCCCATGAGCTTGGGGCGTATTCGAAGAAGACTGGTCCACCGCTATTACCGTCGAACACTGACCCATCAAGAAATATGAATACGTGCTCATTCAGTGGCAGAAATGGGTATGAGGAGATGAAACCACTTCTAAGAATCGGAAAGGCGCCTTCAGGAGATGTCATACCAGCAGGATAACCCAAGAAAAAAAGTTCATCGCCAGGATGAATCCAGTACTTGCGCATGTCCTCGTCCTTTGCAAGTAACCTATTGGAGAATGGTTGGAATTGGCGTGCGAATGTGGAATCGCCGGAATCTTGCATATAGAACGCAGCAACGTCAACCGCCGGATTAGGATGCACAACGTATAGCGGCACACCCTTCCTTCGAATTGCTTGTCTATAGGTAATAGTCTTCCATGTGCCGTCTGGTAACATTTTGCGGTAGAATATGACAGCAGTATCTCCTGCGAGACTATCAAGGACGTGTCGAGCCGTGACAAAGAATTTTTTCCCTGTGGTCTCACAGCCTATGCAGAATCCAGTACCGAGGCAACATGAGTCCGATTCAATCGCAAAGGTAGCCTCGAACAGCATCTCACTGAAATGCTTTTGACCATTTAAGTCTTCCGCTGTACATAAGCCGCACGTTATTAAGAAGCCCGCGAGGACTCTAAGATGGGTTCTCTTCAGCATTGTTTCACTCCATGGATCTTCTATTTAATCAATTCAAAATGATGAGAAATTCGATAGTGGGTCAGTTTGATTCATTTGGGATTTGAGTCGAAGCGGGTTTGGTTGAAGTTACAGTAGCGGCGAGTTTACCGATGACGCCAGTGCAGGAATTCTTAATATTCTTTGGCGTAAATGGAGACGCGAAAAGACCTTCTTGTATTGCTCCAAGTATCTCCTGATCGAACGGATTGCGTTGCTCGAAGAGCCTTTTCTCGATTCTATCAATTAAATCTGTTTTTGCGAATGTTCGAGCATCGCTATAGTTCACTACTGTATCATGCTTGATGAAATCATGATCTCCCGACTTCAATGTGACCGTTAAGTCTGATCCTTGTCTTTTGGTGGTAATATTAACGGTTACAGCACGTTCCGGCGGTCCCGGAAGTATTGCCACAATTACCCAAAGATGGCCCCGAAGTATGAATGTAGAACCAACCGTGCAACGAGGGGGCATTTCATTGCCCCATATAATTATCCATCATCGCGATATTTTCAATTTCATCCACGATTGAAGCTATTTCAATATCCGTTTTCCCCGCCCCCCTGAGAATATCTTCATATAGAATAGGAATTGATGATCCCTGAGGGTCTTCCCACTCTGGGAATTCGTGAGTCAGGTCACATAATCGCCAACGGTTCATGTGTCCATAGAGAGAGAAAACTTCTCTCAAGAGTGCTTCTTCAGCGTCCGAAAGACTTTCAATCCCCGGATCGCCCAATAGTTTTACCTTATTGTTCTCTGGGGTCGATATAAAACGCTCCCATGACCCAGTCGTTTCGCATTCACCGTGCATCTTGTTTAGAGTTTGACTTAAAACTGGCCCCTTATTCATTGAGACATAGCGGTCGAATATGATCGGACGTCTCCATCTCAAGATCGCCTCCCGCTCCGCAATGTACAGCAATTTCATTAGCTTGAGATGGCTCATCGGAGCGCCTTTTAAGCTCAACAGTAGTGCGGCGGCCTGTGTGGCCTTGTCTTCTTTGAAATTTGGTATCATCATGCTACAATTAGTGTATCGACAACGCTCGAAGTATTCTTCCATCTAATTATACGAAGGAACACATGCACGTCAATCACTTTCGATTAGATAATCAACATAAAATCGGCCGACGCGTTGGAGACATCATAGCTATTGACATAAACACTAACGACTTATAGCCAATCTATACAACAAAAGTCGTCACGCAAGAGAAAAGTCGATCTCAACGAGCTGGTGGCGACTATTATGGAGCAAGCCACCGCACATTTAACACCCGAAGAAACAAAACCTGTCGATCCGTCCAAGAATTTGGCGGCCAAGTACAGCTTGACAGGTTATTAGAGGCTCCACCTCCAAGACTTACAATTGCGTCGTTTTTTGCCACAAATCCGCCCCAGAATTATCCGAGAAACATCCGAGGAGATTCCGAGCGGGCCTCCGAGGTCTGTCCGAGAAAGTACCCGTGCTTTGTGCCGCTGAGGTGCTAAAGCGATTCCCAATGGTAATCACAAGGACTTCCATTGAATCTAACTGGGATTAAACAAGGATTTACATGCTTTTGACCCGCAATTTACCTGCTATCAAGAGGCATTCAACACGGCAAAAACACAGCGTTTTCGCGGGCATTTTACGGAAAATCCGGTGATTTTGCACGACTTTTCCCTTCTAAAGCGATGGCCTTATCACTTGCATTGAACCAACATTGTGCGAAGCCTATTCCTGCCTATATGCCGGTTTCGGAAAGATGATCTTTACCGGCTGGCGGAAGACCGCGTGCTGAACAAGCAATTCTCCCTTGGAGAGCCTGGTCACTGATAGCTTCAAGTCCTGGTCCAAAAACCTATAGTCCGGCTGCATAATTTCGCTTGAAGTCGAGCGTCCCAGAATCTTTGTCGCGGAGTTGCCAGTTACTCTGGGGTGAACAGCACTGAGGAACTGCTGTGCCGAAAGTAGGATCACTCCCAGGGAGCGGCCGCGTTCAGATATGTCCAGAATTTGCTCGATTAGAGGAGAATCCTTCAATCCGGCTGGAGCATACTTGTTGAGCTCATCAACGAATATCAAGACTTTGTCAGGCAGGTTTAGGGATTCATCGGACTCTGCAAACATGTCGTAGACAGTTCTGATCACGTCGCCAAAAACAAATGCTTGTTCATTGTCGCGCAACTTGGCAATATCGATCACATAGGTGTGTCCGCCTTGGATTCCTCGAATCTCTTGCTCGATATGGCACTCATTGCGGGTGCGGTGATCAGTGAAGATGCCAGTAGTCCGCGAGATTACCATGCGCTTCAAGTGACGCCGAAACTTTCCCACCGAGCTTTGCTTTACGTCGCCCAAGGCAACCGACTTCCCGTTATCCGCCAAAGGATGCCCATTCAACAAGCTACCCCAGTCAGTCACTTTTCCGAATTTCGAATTAGGACCGCCATCTTGGAGTCCGTTCATGATTTCTCCCACGAGCGAGTCGATAGTCTCAGTGGGATCCGGAACGCCCGAAAAAAGCAGATCGAGTTTACTACTGCAGTCTTGCAACCCATAGGCATAGGTTTTGAAATTGCGGGGCTGAACGAAGCTATTTGCTTGGCCGTTCCTGGCCTTGGGCAGATAGTAGTGAACATTGTCAAACGGCTTTGGCTCCAGACCCAGGCGGAGCCACAAACTCTTTTCTCGCTCCTCGAGTTTTGGAGGAGCTTCATCAATCCTCAGCAGGTCGCCATGCTTCACATTCATTATGATTACAGCTACTTCTGAGGAATCAATCTTCTGCAGAATCGACTGAAGCAAGAACATCGCATAACTGGTCTTGGTGGCCAATCCGCTGATGCCCGATATATTCACGTGTGCAGACTCCGGTCCTATTACATAAGCCTTATCGAGGTAAACGACAGCTTCAACGTCGTTACTCATTTTGATCAAACCGGCGGGAATTCTGTTCTCTGCTTTCATCGTGTCAATGCCAAGTGCCGCATGAATTCCATCTTCGTCGGCAAATCGCACATCCTTTTCGTTCTCAACCGGCATGTAAATGCCGTCTTTGGCGGTTCCGTCTGCATTCTTACCACCACCGTCGTTCATCATTACGTTGACTTTGGCAAGGGTGGCGCCAACACGTGGTGTGTTGGGCTCCTCGGCGGTTGAGCCAAAGTTGTTGGATACAAAGTTGGCCAGGTGGCTTGCGGCGTCGGTCCGGTGTTCAAGACCAGTCACCAACCCAAACGTTTTGCTACCACTGAAGTGCTCGGACTGCACTATGTCGAACGGATTAACAATCACGTCCTTGGTGATCCAGAAGTTGAGCTTATCTGCTGTGTTCGGATCACGATCCGTGGCGGATGTGCGTCCTATGACTGGATTCTGTTCGTTTTCACTCATATCAATCGACTCCTTAATGCACAGTTAATGCACCCTTGAATTACTTCGGTTGAACTGAAAAGACCCTTGGCCGCATGCTCAGCTTGATAAATCGGGTATAGATGCGAATGCCAACGATCATCGGACCCATATGGGGTCACGCTTTGCTCTGCTAAGAGCGCACCAGAGATTTCATCCAATAGTTCCGTAGTCAACGGCTGTTCCTCCAGAACGGGTATTTCAACTTTGATCACACCGAACAAGGGATACAATAGCTCTTGGGATTTACGCAGACGCAAGAACCAGAAGGCAGTATTGCCCTGATAACCTTCGAAGGCGGGAGTTCGATGATAGGCTGGAAGAGCATTCAGCAGACTTGCAAGACTTTCTCGTTTCTTGACACCGCCGACTGTGAACTGCTGATTTGTTGTGAAGCTTTTTGCTATTCCAATAATCTGAGGAACTCTCATTCCCTTTCCAGCCTTACCAAGCGATATCAGTCCATCTTTGGCGATCCAGCCCTCCGGAAATCTTTCTTTGAACTTGCTTGCAAGGTCAAATTCCATCGTGCTCATCAAATAGCGAGTCTTTCCCCTCCCTTTTTCTCGCAAGGCAGCTGGATCGCTTTTATCACCAGAAAGTGGGTCCACCTCCGAAAGGTCTTGAAGCTTTATGTCAATCTGAGCTTTCCTCGTAGAATCCTCTATCTGCTTCCAAGCAGCATTGGAAACCTGGGACTTGGCCAAGAGCAAGAACCACTGGTGGCGTTTGAAATCTCTAACTATTGACAATTTCCCGGCGTTGTCACGTTCAACTACCACGATTGCGATCTGAGCAAGAAAGATTGGGGTGGACCGATCATTTTCGAGACCTGTAGCCAGGAAATAATGCCTATACGATCCGTCCAGGAAGTATCTGAAAAAATGCTTCTCGGATCGAGGAATCGGCCTCACTTCGCGATATTGCCAATCCGGTTTCGGGTTTTCAAGAATCGACTGGACCACAACGTCGTCACCGGCCAATTTTGTATCGTCTCGCTCCTCAGTGTCGACAAATGTCATCTCCTCGGTGGCTCCCTCAGCTGCAGGGAGAACTTCAAGTTGTTTGGAGAGAACGGACCATATCTGTTGAAGAGTAATGGAAAGTGCTCTCATCGAAGTTCCTCAAGACTTGATTTGATGTCCTCCATTTCGTCCGATGTAAGCCCCCAAAGCTGAGCAGATAGAATATCCATTTGCTCTTCCAGATCATTGATCTCGATACCTGCCGCCACTTTCTCATGGCACGATCTCGACATTTGTGCTAACTCACAGTGTAAGTGTGACGTTCGGTCAAACTTAGGAACTTTGATATTCTCCAGGACGTGCGTACTAATACTCGTTGATATCGCGTATGCTATTACAATAAACCTTGTAACTGATGAGTTGAGAGTAGCACACAAATAATGTGCCTCCGTGTCATCTTGGAATGGTACCAACATAAGTTTATGATCCGGCACGATAGGTTTAGTTCCTACCGCAGACACTACAGCACACTGAAATTCGCTGGACTGTTCTTTCCAGACGACTTTGAATGGTGCGAAAGTATATTGTCCAACGTTGTACTGTGACCAAACTGTCGCACCGTCCTGATATTTCTTGAATGCTGATCGCTCTCGCAACTCAACTTCGAAGCGTTCAAAGTAGACCTTGGTCTTGGGGCAGTGCTTTTCCATCCATGAGGAATCATATCCTTGACGTGTGGCTGGATCCTGAGCGACGATTTGAAACGCGGATGGGTTGCTGGTCCATTTGGCAACGTCTCGCCCCCTCAACAAGGGGTACACCAATTGAGATTCAATAACGGTCCGCACCGCAACAATGGCTTTTCTGCCTATGTCATGAAGGTTTTCTATCTCTACTTCTCCGTTTACCTGCTTCAAAACGTTGATCCAGTAAATACCATTTGCTCCCCCAGAGTTTGCCCCTTCGTATGCACGATACTCAGACTGACCAATGACCTTGCGCACGGCAGACAAAGCCTTCGGTCGGGCAGAAATCCAGGGTGACGCGTCTGTGTCACCGACTGGCTGCGCCTTCAAATTAAACCGAACCGTCGATTCGCTGGCCTCAGCGAAACTGTAATCAATTTCAATACGTCCACGTTCTTTCTTACGCCACAAAAGGTATGGGACTGGATATTGGGTACGTTCGCCTTTAGTACACGATAGGACAGCAGTACGGTTTGTCGCTCCCTCGAACGGCTGCAAATCTGCCATATCGTCAAGCTGATCTACGCGGAAAAACGCTCCATTTTGTCCAATTCGGAAACGTCGAAACCCATCACCGGCGCCTTGGGTCTTGAAAAGGGTTTGAGTAATAACGACACATAACTTGCCCTTCTCCCTGAGGTATTTGTCTATTGAGACGTAGAGCATGAGCATTGAAATGTCTTTCTTTCCGCCGCCAAGACGCGCTTCATGTCCGGAAAGAGAGAAGAGCCCGTAGTGCTGCCATAGGTGCTTTGTTTGATCACGATAGGATTGTGGCAAGTCTTCCCAATTGACCCAGGGTGGATTGCCTACGACAAAATCAAACCGTCCAACAAACAAAGGAGCAAAGGCGTTCTTAATTATCCGTGCCCAGACCCCATTGATCCCCTTTCGGTCAAGTTCGACCAATTTCTCATAGGTCTTACCAAGCACCGATTCAAAACTCCTGCGCTCATCTGGATTCAAATCAGTACCTGCAGTCGCCTGAGTCAAAAACTTCTCGGTAGAGAGGCCCTTTTTTACCGAATCCTCGAGCTGTTCAGCCACCTTTTGAACGGTGTCTTTCTTGACCAAGACGTCTGGAAAGTGGAAGACACCGACGCTCGTGTTAATCAGGTATTGACCTGCTTCCGGATCAAGTAAGTCATGTTGCTCCTTGGCGCTTGGAGGATTGATACTGTCGCATAGGTAGATCGGTATTGTGACTTCGCCCTTTTTGAATTTGAGAAGATCGGCGACTGCCAATAAGTAGTTGGTTCGTGCGGAAATCACAGCCAGCGGGTTCAAATCGAATCCCATAATGTTGCGAGTGATCGCAGTTAGAGTTTCAGCTTGAGAGATACCCTTTAATCGAGCGTTCTCTCTTGCACGTTTAATTGCGAGGATTACAAAAGTACCTGAGCCACAGCCAGGATCGAGCACACGCTTCTTGAGAAGATCAGGGTCCTTGGGCCCATACCCGACTTGGTTCAAGCACCGCTCTGCAAGCCAATCAGGGGTGTAGTATTCGCCTAAGTCATGTCGAATCACTTTGGGTACGAGGAACTGATACAGCTTCTTTAGAATGTCTCGCGTTTGGTCGGGGACGAGCTCCATAGTCTCAGGATCATATTGATTCAGTCGCTCGACAACATCTTTGATCGCTTTTTCAATCGCGGGGTTCCAGTCCTGGAGATACCAGGAAAGCAAGTCACCTTCAAGAAAGTTGCGAATTCCAAGTGATCGAAAGATGCCTCCATTTTCAAGTTCCGCCATCTTTTCCTGGATCGTCTCGGAGTTCAGCTTCTCCCAATCTGTGAGAGGCAGTCCGACCAGGTCCTTGAGGGTGTAGAACCCCACTACCTGGTAAGCCAGTAATTTCATCAGTAGCCCGTAGTAACTATCCAGCGCAAAAAAGAATGCCAGGTAGCTGAAATCCTTTTGTTCTTTCTTACTGAACCCGTACGAATCGAAGAGCGTTTGCGAATCAAACTTCTTGTTCTCAATGGCGCCGTGTACCTCGGCAAACTGCATTGCCCATTGCTCAAAGAAGACTTTGACTTTGGGATTGACATTCGAAGTCAAGGCGAAATAGAACGCTTTGATTACATTTGCTGCAATGTAGTTGTGAGATTTGGCGCCTATAGCGAAATCTCGAATGAGATTGTCCGGTACCAGCGCCGCTTTGCTGGTGAGTTTCTCCAGATTGAGAAGGAAAAACTCGACACTCTCGGCGGAGACGGCAACTGGTTCGTCCTCGATCCAGCGCCCAACTTTTCGAATATACAGGAAATAGTTGCCGTCGAATGCGACACCAAGAAGGCGCTCTTGCTTCCAGCGCTCTTCCTTGGCCAGATCCTCGATATATCCCTTGACCTGGGCAATCAACTGTCGGTTTTTGGCATTGTCCGGCTTGATCACCCCTGGCTTTTTGTACTCAAGAATTAGCCGATTAAAAGTAGTGTCGGGGCGGCCATTGGCGAGAACCCGCTCATCCCGTGGCTGGAAATTAAGATCAATTCGGTTTGATTTGACCCATTGCTCCCAAAGTGGTGAGACTAATTCCCTGAGCTTTGTCTCTGGGTGTTGAGGAGTGGACGCGGCAATGGGAACTGCCTTGGCGATTTCGTCCGCAATTTTCGCGAATTCAGTCATTTACTTCCTTGAACTTGATTGAATTCACCGGCGGAACAACCCCCCTATGGGCAACGAGCTCTCCCCCGCTGAATATCGCCCCTAAGGTATGTCTCCTCGGACCCAATTTCAATCACTTAATCGCACTTGCGGGCGGTAGTATTTCAAGGCGATCAGGCTGTGTGCCGATACCCTGCCTATGGACTTGATGGATTTGCATGAGAAAGACGACTTTCGGTTCACAATCCTGCTCGAAGGAATGCAGAACTTTGACAGTCATCAGGAGACCCGCAGGTGGCTGGATTATTACCTTCAAGACGAAATATTTCAGCGGATTTTGGTTGAACTGGTATACCCGCCATATTGGCAACGGTACACACTCCGGCCACGCAAGAAAACAGTCGGGATGGCAATCACTAACGACCCCAAGAACCGCTTTTCACCAGCGTATCTGCTCAAAAGGTTCAGCAAAGCCGCGAAAAAAGGGAGAACCCGACCTTGGAAACGACATAGGCGCAAGTATTATGACCTCATTATGGGGTTAAAGCGTCACTTGGTGGACTACGAATGTGTTGTTCGTTACAGACGCAGTGTTTTGGATCTGATCGGTGTTGTTTCCGGCAAAGCAGATATTGCAGATCAACAAGAAGCGGTGATACGACTACTCGGCTTAGACCTTGAATTCTTGGGTGTTCCAGAAGTACAGCGAGTATTGCGCCAAATGGAACTTAACAATGATCGACGATTTCGAAAGCGTCTTATACGTGCACTTGAAAGTTCGGGAAGAAGCAAAGCTTGGCTCCAGCACAGAAATCGGTACGCCTTGGGGATCGTTCATGCCTTCGGCCTTCACGATAGGGCAGCGTCAGAATGGGCAACGTTTTTCAGAGCATACAATGCCTGGTTGAAAGGCAACCCAAAGACTGCTCGGGAGAGAGGATTCCCAAGCTTTGAAAGGGCTTCGATCGTCGGAGAAGCCATCGTCAGGTACAAGATTCCCAAGAAGAGAGCCACAACTCGCCACCGAGGTCCAAAACTGCGTTGGACTTATTGACCATCGCGTCGGGATAGCGTTAGGAAATAATTCTGCACATCGCCAAACGTTAAGTCCACCCTTCTTGCTCCCGTTTCTCATTGACATTCATATCTTAGACTTCACTTGAACGACGCTGCTGGCTCGCCAGTAATTATCGGCGTCGATAAGTGACAACAATTATGAACGTACCGAATCACTTGGAGAATGCACCCTCGGATGCAGAAGAGCTGGAGCAACTAAACCCGCTCATTGAATTCGTGAGTAATTTTCTGGTGAAACAGAAATTGAAAGAAATTGAATTGGAAATTGAGGATCAAATCAATGCAGCGACAAGAACTGTCGAATCCGACCCATTACAAGACGGAAAAGTTGACCTTTGCGGCCTACCTGATCATTGCGCTAAAAGCTGATTTGGTAGGCATACAGCCGATAGGCAACAGCAGAAATGTTATTTTCATTCTTTCGAAATCTCCCAGCTCGGAGCAACTTACGGAATTTTTCAATGGAAGCGCCCGCGTTCCAGCGCTGAAATATGCTGAAGCAATTAATCGACTGAAGAGTGTCGCTTACGAAGCTCGCCGATAACTTTCGGCGGCACAAATTTCAATAAAGTAAAGGAGCACACTCCCGTGCAGGATGCCAAACTTTCACCTGATCATGAATCCATGACCTCCGACGCCTCTGCAAAATCGGTTCTGGAAATGATCAATCAGATTCCCACTGATACTGACGGGCTTCAACTTGCTTCAAGATTGAAACCGGTTCTTGATATTCTCGCTCAACTTAGTCACTCCGAGGCCAATGCCATCCTCCAGGGATCAATTGCTGAACGATTCAGCCTGTCCGAGGTCGAATTGAGATCAATGAGAGCAGACCTCAAAGACTTGCGAAAGGCGCCACCGTCCAAAATTCCTTTCCTTGAGAACCGGTCAGACATATTACGACAGCTCAATCAGGACAAGGAGACGGTGCTTCTGAATCCTGCCATCGATTATCACGCTGATTCCCTGTATCTGACCGTGATCATAGGCGGGAAATCATACATTCTCACAAGCGATAAGAAACTGCTCCCATTCGAACAGTTGAAACATGGTGCGATTCGCCTGAGACACCCGTTCGTGTCTATGTCAAAGTTCTCGCCAAAGGGCATTGAGAGGTTTCTCACTTCAGATTATCGGGTTGATTTGCCTGATCTTTTCAAACGCCTTCGCGCTTACCTAACCCGTTACGTTGTCTTTCCGAATCCAGAAGCCAGTCAATTTTTGACGTTGTGGATTATCGGCACATATCTGCATCCGGTATTTGCCTACTATCCGTATGTTTGGTTGAATGCCGACAGAGGGAGTGGGAAAAGTCTGCTCATGAAGGTTATGACGCCAGTCGTTTTCAACGGGCAACATATCGTGAACCCCACACCGTCCGTTCTCTTCCGCGACGTGGATGCCAACTCGCCCACACTCTGCATCGACGAAGTAGAGCAGTTGAGGAGCCAGGACAAAGAAGCACATGGCGCACTGATGAGTCTTCTGAACGCCGGTCACGAAAGGGGAGCCGAAGTTAAGAGGAGTGAGAAAACCAGTAGCGGAGGATTTCAAGTGAAATCATATCGCGCCTATGCACCTAAAGTGATCTCTGGCATTAACGAGTTAGAACCAGTCCTCCAGGATCGGACCATCAGGCAAAGATTAATGCGAAAGCTGAATTCTGAGCCTGTCGAGAGGTATCGACCAACTCAGGACGTCGAGACCCTTCAGTTGGAACTACGTGACGACCTTTACCAATTCGCGCTGACCTGGGCGCCGGACCTTGCAGGACGGTACAGACAACCAAAGCCCGATATCTATGGAATGGATCACTTGAATAATCGGGAGCTTGATTTATGGGAACCAATTTTTCTGCTCGCAAACACTGTCGATAGTTGTATCGGTTCCAACGAAGTAACCGAAGCCATGCGCCGGTTGAGCACTTCGGCTGCCTCCGAAAAGGAGAAGCTTGGTCTCCAGAACACCGAGTCTCTCCAGCTTCTGTCGGCCTTATACGATATGAGGACGGATGTAGCCCCTCTTCCTGGGACCGATGAATTCAGTAGGTATGATGCTGGTCAAGTCTTCCGATTCTTCACAGAGATGCCGGAATTCGAATGGATTGAGAAGCGAAACACGCTGACAGCTCGACTTCGGAAAATAGAAGTACATTCCGAGCGAATATCTCGCGGTTCAAAGAAAGTGCCGGTATATGTTGTCGACTGGACAAAGGCGGCCAATCTTTACGAAAGACTGGGAACAGGAGCGAAGCCTCCTCAAGAAATCTCCGTCCTTCCGTCCGAAAACTCCGATGATCTTGAGTCGCTACAGTTTCCGTGAGACCAAAAATGACAAAAGCCGCATTCTCACTTCTGTCCCAGGGATCAATAGATCAGGTGCATTTCCGACTTCCGTCTGTATTCCGACGCAGTTCTGACTTTGATAAAAGTCTACGCCACTTTCAAATGAGATTGGAGGACAGAAAGCAGTACGTAAACTGGGGGAGTATCACAAACAGAATTCGAGATCAGATATTGAAATCAATCGAATATTACAGTAAGTTCTAAACTATGCGCTGTGCAACCTACACTCGCTATTCCAGCGACCTTCAGAATGAAAGGTCCATTGACGATCAAGTTCGCAATTGCAGGCAATACGCCCTGAGAGCGGGTTGGACAGTGCTGGAAGAGCACATGTATGAGGATCGTGCAATCTCAGGCTCCTCCACAATTGGGCGCCAAGGCCTTCAGCAGCTTCTGCGGGCAGCGAAAACCCGACCAAAGCCCTTCGACTACGTCCTGATCGACGACACGTCCAGGCTGTCAAGGGATCAGGTGGATCAGCAAAACATACTTCGAGAGCTCATGTACCTTGGCATCCACGTGTACTTTGTGTCACAAGGTATCGACAGCATGCACGAACAAGCGATGCATGTAATGCTCCCAGTGCATGGGATCGCTGACTCTCTCTATAGACTCGAAATGGGCAAGAAGACACTTCGAGGTATGGCTGGGCAAGTTCTCAAAGGCTTCAATCCTGGAGGAAAGACATACGGTTTTACATATACTCGCATGTATGATCCAAACGGTGAGATTGATAGAAAAACGGGGGAGGTACGCTTTCTCGGAACAAGAATCTCGGTTAACGCTGAGCAGGCTTCTGTAGTAGCTGAGATATTCCAGCGATTCGGCGCCGGTTGGAGTCTAAAGGAATTAGTAAAAGATATGAATCAAAGAGGGATCAAGCCGCCAGGCTACGATTCCCAGCGCCGAATTCTCAAAGTTCAACCAAGTTGGTGTCCTAATGCAACAAGGTTCATGTTACAGAATCGAAAGTACATTGGCGATTGGGCTTGGAATAAAACCCGTTCGATGTCGAATCCCCTGACTGGAAAACGACGGTATGAAGAGAGACCTAAGGAAGAGTGGGTTAACATCATTTATCCTGAACTGAGAATAGTTGGCGCTTCGGAATGGGATAAAGTTGAATCGAGGTTTGAAGCAAACAAACAGAAGGGCAAACGGAATTATGGCGGGGTACACAACACCTACCTCCTATCCGGAATCTTGCATTGCGCATCTTGTGGCGCAAGGTACGTCTTGGTCGGAGGCGGTACCAAATCAGATCCACTGTATGGTTGCGGCCTAAATTGGAATAGGGGTCGTACCGTCTGCCCTAACAGTGCCAGAGTTCACAAATCTGAACTTGAGTCGACTATCATAGGCGACCTGAGGAAGCGACTATTCCGCAAATCAGCTCTAAATGAGATTGTCAACCTTGCCAATGAGAAACTTTCCAAAGTACGGTCCACTCACGCTCCTGAGATTGCCCGTCTCGAAGAAGAAACGACAGACTGCAATCGTGCGATCAAGAATCTCTTGGTGGCAATAGAGTCCGGAGAAACATTTTCCAGGTCGATTCAAGATCGATTGGCTGAAAAGGAAACCGAACTCAAGAAAATCGAGAACCGCTTGAAGCTACTTCAAAGAGCGATTCAGGCTCCAAAGATGGTAATTGCGGGTGAATTTGCGGAAAGCTGGCTGCTACAGCTGAATAAAGTCTTCGATCAAGACCAAGTTGGAGCCAAGGCTGCATTGCGCACCTATTTGACGTCAATAGAGTTGGAGCCGATTCTGGAAGATGGTCGACGGCTGTTGAAGGCCTCTTCAAAGCCCAACTTTGAGGCGATTTTCGATGCTTGTGGAGTTTCCAAAGGAACTAATGGCGGGGGAGTGATTTGAACCTACGACCTTCGGGTTATGAGTTGCTTCAGCTGACAGAGCACGGGACAACACCGGACACTAAACTCCAATAAGAACAACAGCTTACGACAGTTTAGATTGTCCGGTTTTGTCCAGTATTTTGGGGTGTTTTGGCTCATTCCTTTAGAAAATCTTTAGAAACGGATGCATCCCTCAAGTACTCGAGAAAACCAGTTGGCTCATTAGATTGGGCGCTGAGATCGCACTTCTCCGCTCTATTTAATATCGAGAGGTGCTACAGTCGCAGTTATGCTACACCCCAAGTGGATTCAAACCTTTTGGCAAAATTCCAGCAATCCCGACATGACAAAGTGCCCGGAAATGGGTGTTATCTCCATTCGGGATTGCCCTTTTCGTGTTGCGATTATTGCATATCCCGCAATGTTCTTGATGCGCGAATCCCCAAATGGCCTTGACAGCAAATACCAAAAGGTATATACTTTGAACTGCAAATACCCAATTATGGGTACTTTCGGTTCAAAGTAACGATATGAAACGCGACTACCTGCTCGAGCTCATGCGATCAAAAAACAGCGTCTTCACCACGAATGATGTCGCGTTGCTGTGGGGCGAGTCGGACGTGCTCTTTGTCCGGAAGAAGCTCCACCGCTACGTGAAATCCGGGAAGCTGTACTCCCTCCGCAGGGGGATTTACGCGAAGGGCACGGCATACAGCAAACTCGAGCTTGCCACAAAGATTTTCACTCCAGCCTACTTGAGTTTCGAAACCGTGCTGGCCAAAGCCGGCATCGTCTTCCAGTTTTACGGCCAGATCTTCGTCGCCTCGTACCTCACACGAGAGGTCACCATCGAACGTCAATTATACGCATTCAGAAAGATTCGGAATTCGATCCTTACGAATCGTGCTGGCATCGAGGTGAAGGAGAACGCCTTTATCGCGTCACCTGAACGTGCGTTCCTGGACGTCCTGTATCTCAACAAGGACTACCATTTTGATCACATGGACAATCTTGATTGGGACAAAGTTACCGCGATCTTGCCGATCTACGGCGGGAACCAGCGCATGGCGCGGCTCGTCCGGAAGCACCGCAAAGCAGCTGAGAAAAAGTAACCACATACATCTATGACCCTTCAAATCGACACGCACAAGACGATCCTCGTAAGCATCCTGAAGGACATCTACACGGACAATGCAATTGGCCCGATCCTTGGCTTCAAGGGCGGCACGGCGGCCTTCCTGTTCTACGAGCTCGGCCGCTTCTCCGTTGACCTCGATTTCGATTTGCTCAACCCAGAGAAAGAGGAGTTCGTTTTTGAGCGCATGGAGCGCATCCTTGCCAACCACGGGACCCTCAAGACGCAGCGAAGAAAGCACTACACTATTTTCTTCGAGCTTTCATACGCAGACGATGACCATAACATCAAGGTTGAGATTAATCGCCGAGATTTTGGCTCCACGTACGAGGTCCTCAGCTACTTCGGCATCGCCATGCAGGTCATGGCGAAAGACGATATGTTTGCGCACAAGCTCGTTGCGATGATCGAGCGCCTGGGGCGCACCAATCGCGATATCTACGACGTGTGGTTTTTCCTTCAGCAGCACTGGCCGATCAACAAGAAGATCGTGGAGCAGCGCACGAGTATGCCGTTCAAAGAATTCCTCGCCACGTGTATTGCGAAACTTGAGAAAATGCCAGATCGGAATATTCTCGCCGGTATGGGCGAACTCCTGGATGCTAAGCAGAAGGTGTGGGCGAAAACGAAACTCAAGACGGAGACCCTCTTTTTCCTCAAGGTGCTGCTGAGTAATGAGAAATAACGAACGGAGAGAAGCTCGAATCTGAAGCTCAATGCCGCGTTACCGCACAAGGAAGTTTTCCACAGCATCTTGGCCTTATCGCAAATTTTTGGTCTGGAGAGGCGCTACTTTCGAATCTCTGCCAGTAACAATGCGCCTGCCACCTTTCGATCTCAAGTGAACAATGAGATTCGACGAGAAGGTGCCGCTTTTGGGTTGGATTAACGATTTCCGTCACGGGATTGAAATGTGATGTAACGACTAAAAGTCAAATCGAGCTTTGGGAGTTTACTTCATTGACGCACACTCAGGAGAATTTCTGTGGCGCACTTCATACACCCATACTGGTGGTTCTGGATTCGTCCCTCATTGCAATAGAGAGATTTCAAATCAGCCTTTTCTGAAGAAAATAACTCGTCTAAGCGCCCATTTTGACCTTCGGGTTTTCGACCTTTGAAAGGTACCGCAAAATAACCTGTTCATGAATATTCAAAAGTGATTCTGTTGAGTACCAATCGGCTAAGAAATTGAAGAATAGGCGAAATCAAATGCTGGAAAAAATCCCATTAGAAAACCATTAGAAATGTCGATTGGGTTGTCCACGATAGAAATTGCAAGTCGTTGAATGATTGATTGTTACTAATGGCGGGGGGAGGATTTGAACCTCCGACCTTCGGGTTATGAGCCCGACGAGCTA